>Ga0197142_1000128_pt1 | contig 64794 bp, 56 predicted proteins | sample GBS60_MetaG_FD_148614 | JGI IMG/M metagenome (GOLD analysis project Ga0197142, IMG submission 148614) | Sediment microbial communities from Great Boiling Springs, Gerlach, Nevada, United States - GBS 60_MetaG | ecosystem: Environmental > Aquatic > Thermal springs > Hot (42-90C) > Sediment... | reverse complement strand
TCAACCGGGGGCGGCTCTACACGCCTGGAGGCCAAAGCGCTACAATTGCCGGACATCTGATCAACTACGGCACTGTCGAAGTCTTCTCAAATACTACTTGGTATTTTGCCAGCGGCGGCAGCTACACCAACTACGGCTCCACCACCATTAACCCAATCAATAACGGTGTCTGGTGGCACGTCTCCTCAAGCGACCAACCCCTTTCAACCATCCGCAACCAAGGCCGCCTGCACGTCAACGCCAATGCCGGCTATTGGTGGAGTATTGGCTACTCCAACAGCGGATTACTGCGCCTGGAACTAATAAGCGATACGCTCTCAATCAGCGGAAATGGCTTAATCGATATCTACAGCCAAGCCCTCTTGCAAAGCCAACCCGTCTTTCGCGTTGACTCCCTCTCAAGTGTCTACTTCCGTGGCACAACGATTATCGTCGACTCGGTGCAGGCGCTAGTCCACGGAAGCGGCTTTCTAGGACAGTGGGGCGGCCTGCTTACTTCGGCCGACTCCACGCAAGGTGCTGTGCTCAACGTCCAAGGCAGCGGCTTTGGCCTAGTCAACGGCGCCCGCCTGGCCGGACGCCTCCTCAACCGGGGGACAATGTATGCTCCCAGCGGCCATACCGTTTATCTTACCGGTTCTCTAATCAACCAGGGCACTTTAGTACTGAATACGCTCTTTGTTACCGGTACAACCCGCCGTACCCTTTATTTAGGAAACAACAGCCGCGCGACGATTCGCATCACCGATCGCTTTGCCCTTATAGGCCAGAACTATCTACCCAACTTTCAAATCGACTCAAATGGATTAATCATTGTGCAGGATACGTTAGAGCTGGGCTCTGGGCCGTTTAGTGGTCTAGAAAGGATGTTGATACCTGGCGTTGTAAAGAGCCGTTTGTTCCAGGCCACAGCCACCTTTATTATGCCAGGTCTACGGCTTGAAGGCGTAAGTGGGGTGGATTCAACACGCAGTCTGCAACTCACCTATCACGGCCTAAGCACGCCAGAATCCTTTGCAAACGCAGTGCCAGGGTGGTGGCGCTTTACATTAGCGGACACTACGGTTACCCCTGTGGCTCAGCGCTTAGTTTTGCGCTATAATGAAAGTTATTTACAAGGAATCCCAGAAGATTCCCTTTTTGTGTTCTACTCGCCGGATGGGGTGAACTGGCAACTGTTTTCCGGAAGTTTAACGCGAGATGCTGCTGCAAATACCTTTACTTTGCAGCAAGCGCCTTTACGGGGTTTGTATGTGATAGCTTCGGCCCGTTCTTCTCCTATCGAAGCCGTTCCTGCTTTGTATGTGGAGATGCTAGGGCGGAGGACTTTACGCATTGGCGCACCTAATCGGTACACGATCTTTTATACAAACTTAGGTCGCACGTCAACGGGCCCCATCTTTATTAGGATAAACTACGATCCTGATGCGATGCGTCTTGATTATGTAGAGTTGAAACGAATTATCGATGATGCACCGATTCGACTGCCTGCTGATAGCGTATTGGTTGAACCGGGGCTTATTGTCCTTTTAGGACGCCACCTAAACTTCACCGAGACGGCTTCTTTTGATTTAGTCTTTACAGGTCTTCCAGGCGCTTTAGGTAAGCATGGTGCCTATCCCAAGCCTCAGGTAATCCCCATCTTAAAAATAGTAGCATTTGCAGTAGCATTTGCTGCTACAACAGTTGCATTCGCTTATTTAGAAGAATTAGCAGTGAATTTCCTTTGCGATGAACTATGGGCTCCGGTTTCTCCTGACGCTAATGTTCAAAAAGAGCTTTCTAAGGCTTTTTTAAGAGCTCTTGAGAAAACGAATAAAGAATGGTTTTCTTGGCAGAAAGCGAGTGATGTATTAGTAGATAATCTTAAAGAAGAAGTAAAACAAAAAGTTCAAGAAAGAATAATCCCTGAATTCATATTGGATATTTTTGAAATTCCTAGTAAAATTGCCGTTAATACTGCTAAATTTTTTGAGTGTCTATGGAGGGGTGTAAATCGCTATACATGTGATGTAGATCGTGACAGAGAAAGTAATAAGATTAGCCTGAACGTGCTGCCAGACCTCCAATCAGACTTACCCCAAATTGCTGGTGCAACATCGCAAACCCAATGTGGCCCACAGCTCAATTACGAATTGCAGCCAGTGCGGTCATGGGATCCTAACGAGAAAGCCGGACCAGCGGGCATAGGTGCCGAAAACTATCTCAATCAGGTTGGCCGTCTGCACTATACGATTTTCTTTGAAAACCTGGCCACAGCTACTGCTCCAGCTTATCGGATTGTCATTGTCGACACATTAAGCTCCATATTAGACCCTGAGACGGTCGAATTTGGCACTACAAGCCATGAAGGCTGGCAAATCACACGCCAGGGCAACATTTTGCGCTGGGAGATTGAAGGCATCGAGCTCCCGCCTAACGTTAACCCGCCCGAAGGAGAGGGCTTTGTAACCTTCTCGGTACTACCGCGGCAGGGGGCGGTTGTCGACGGCACACGCATCGAAAACCGAGCTACGATTGTCTTCGACCTGAATCCTCCTATTATGACGAATACCGTAGTCAACGTATTTGACCTCTCACCTCCAGCAGTCACGCTATTACCCCTACCAGAAGAAATCGACCGCGATACCCTCGTGCTGCGTTGGCAAGCCCAAGATGCAGGCTCAGGCGTAGCTTTTGTATCGGTATACCGTTCTACGGATGGTGGGCCTTTCGAGCTCATCGCCCGGGTTGGCAGTGAGAGAGATTCTATAGAAGTGCCGGTTGAACGGGGTCACCGTTATGCATTCTATGCTATAGGCCAGGACTTTGTAGGCAACACGATGCAACAGCACTCCAATGAAGTCAGTACGAACGTGGTCATTGTAAATAAAGAAGAAACGGAAACCACATTGCCCGAGCGCTTCGTTTTAGATGCCATTTATCCTAATCCTTTCCGGACGCAAGTCACCTTCCGCATAGGGCTGCCCAAGCAAAATCCAGTACGACTGGTAGTCTATGATCTGCTTGGACGGGAAGTGGCGCGCATTGTCGACGGAGAACTGCCGGCGGGTTGGCATGAGTTGCGCTGGGAAGAGCCCACGTTAGCCAGTGGTCTGTACTTAGTCCGCTTTGAAGCAGAAAAAACGCACCAGGTACGCACCTTCCTGAAAGTACACTGAGCAGAAATAAATAAGGTGGTAGGCTAAAGGCCTACCACCTTATTTGGCTTTACACTTTAGTGAATTTCGATGCGCCGCGCCTTGCTGCCTTCAGCCTTCGGTAGGCGAATCGTCAGCACGCCATTTTCATATTTGGCTTCGATGCGCTTATCGTCGACTGCCTTGGGCAGCGTAAAGCTCCGATAGAAGCGGCCATAGCTCCGCTCTAAGCGGACGTAGTTGGCCTTTTCTTCCTTAGTTTCGGTCTTGCGCTCGCCGCTGATGGCCAGGGTGCCGTCCTGGTAAGTGATCGAAAAGTCTTCTTTATTCATTCCTGGCACATCCAGATGAATCAAATAGGCTTCATCCGTTTCGGCCAGGTCGGCACGGGGTACCCACATTACAGGCGCTTCCTCGCCTCCTTCGACTTCGCGTCCAAAGAACGTATCAAACAGGCGATCCATTTCCTGCTGCAGGCGGCGCAGTTCAACCATGGGGGAAAAGCGAACCAGGCTCGTCATAGCACACCTCCTTGCGCTTGGTGGTTGGGGATAATCTTCATGGGTTCCTTGCTCTCAACCTGCGTGCCCGAGGCGGTTTTCCGACAGATTGACACGCCAGGGAACGTTTCTCCTTCTTCGAATTATTTCGTTTTGACAAGCGCTTTTCTCAAAAATGACAAGAAGTAGGCCGACAGGTTGTCTGAGTCTGCCAGGTGCGTTAACTTACAACAGTTAACAGGGCCATTGTGTGCCAACAAGTGATCTTTCAACCTATAGCTTTTAAGGTTATGATGAACACGTGGAGCCGCTGCCCCTGGAAGCACGCGCTAAGCCTGTTTGCAGTAGGACTATGGGTTTTGGTTTTAACAGGCGCTAACGGGTGCTCCAGCGATCCCAACATTGAGGGCGCCAAGCTTGACCTGCGCAATAAAGACTACGCGCGAGCTTTGGAAAACGTCGAAAAAGCGCTACAGCGCAATCCGCAAAACGCCGATGCCTATGAGCTGAAAGGGCGCATTATTCTGGATATTCTTTCTAACCAGCAAAACATGCCGTTAGAGGCTCGGCGCGACACGGTGGAAGCCATGGTAGCCGCCTTCCAAAAGGCGGTAGAGCTTAATCCTAAGCTGCGTGAGGAAGTAATCAATCAGCTTCGTTTTGCTTTTGTTCGAGAGTTTCAAAATGGCGTCAATGCCTTTAACCGAGGCCGAGAGGATTCAACCTACTTCCTGCGTGCGGCGACCTTTTTTGAACTGGCCGCCCTTATCCAGCCTGACTCAGCGGGGGCTTACGTGAACCAGGCTTTTTCGCTACTAAATGCCGGCCGCCATCAAGAATCGATCGCACCGCTGGAGACAGCCATTGCTAAGGGCGAAAGCTCGCTGGATGCCTACTTAATTTTAGCCGATCTGCATCGGTTACAAGGCCAACCCAACAAAGCCATTGAGGTCCTCGAAAAAGCCCGCTCGCTTTACCCAGATAATGCCGAACTGCAGTCCCAGCTGCTGAACGCCTACGTGCAGGCAGGAAGGGTCGACGAAGCCATGGCCATCTACGGCCAAGCAGTCCAGCAAGAGCCCAACAATAAACTCTATCGCTACAACTACGGCTCGTTACTCTTAGAAGCCGGCCGCTACGATGAGGCCATCGAGCACCTCAAAAAAGCCATTGAGCTGGACCCGGAGTACGCCAATGCCTATTACAACCTGGGGGCAGCCTACATTAACAAAGCCGTAGACGTTAACGAAAAGGCAATTGCTCTGGACGATAGTTTACGAGCCAACCGCAGCCGGCTTTCTCGCGAGCAGCAACAACAGCTCGAAGCCCAGATCGACCAGCTGGTGCAAGAGCGGCGTGCCTTGTTTGCCGAGGCCATTGTGCCACTTGAGCGGGCGCGCACGCTCATGGAAGCCCAAGGGGAGAACGTCTCTGGCATCTGCCGGGCCCTCTTCCAGGCTTATGTGCAGACGGACCAGACAGACAAAGCTCAAGCAGTCGCTGCCTGCGCAGGATTAGAGGACAACAATGGCAATTAAAGTTGCTGTTGTAAGCTCCATAAAAAAGCCCGGGCAAAACGGCCCGGGCTTTTTTATATGGCCATTTTTGGCTTAATAGGCTAGCAGCGCACGCGCTGCTTTCAGAATGTCCTCATCTTGGGGAAGGACTGCATTTTCGAGCGGTTCAGCATACGGAATAGGCGTAAACGCTCCAGCCACTCGGGCTACAGGCGCATCGAGGTACTCAAACGCCTTCGACGCAATCTGCGCTGCGATTTCCGCTCCAAAACCAGCAAATTCATGGTCTTCGTAAACCACCAGCACGCGGTTAGTTTTTTGCACTGAGGCCAGAATGGTTTCGATGTCCAGAGGAATAAGCGTACGAATGTCGATCACTTCAATCGAAGCGCCCTCTTCCTTGGCAAGCCGGCGGGCCACATTCAGCGATTTATACACCATTAGCCCATAGGTAACAATGGTCAGATCACTGCCCGCCTGCACGATGCGCGCCTTACCAAAGGGCAAGAGATAATCGGCATCTGGTTCAGGCGTACGGGCAGCAGCAGCTCGGTAAAGTGCCTTGTGCTCCAAAAACAGCACAGGATCGCGCATGCGAATGGCCGTTTTGAGCAGTCCTTTGGCATCCGCAGCATTTGAAGGCATAGCTATTTTGTAGCCAGGTATATGGGCAAAGATGCCCTCAATATTTTGGGAATGGCAAAGTCCTCCGTGAATATAGCCGCCGCAGGGCACCCGAATCACAATAGGGCACTCCCAGGCATTATTCGACCGGTAGCGGAAGGGGGCCACCATGTTACGCAGCTGCGACATGGCCGGCCAGATGTAATCCGCAAACTGGATTTCAATGACGGGTTTAAACCCTGAAGCTGCCAGGCCCACTGCTGTACCAACGATTGACGCCTCGGCCAAAGGGGAATTGAAGCAGCGGTGGGGCCCAAAACGCTCAGTAAGTCCGCGTGTCGCAGTAAAGACGCCGCCTTTGGGTCCAGCCACGTCTTCGCCATAGACCAGCACCCGCTCATCGCGTTCCATCTCTTCATGGAGGGCATGGTTGATCGCGTCTACCATAACGATGGGCTTACCGGAAGGCGGCGATTTTTCGTAGGTTAGGTCCAGCGTTCCTTCAAAATACACATACCGGGTGGCCGTTTCTGGTTCTGGATCAGGCTGCCGCTCAGCCCATCGTACGGCCTCATCGACCGTGCGCCGCACCTCATGCCGAACTTCTTCGATGCGGTTAGGCGTTAGCACGCCTGCCTCCAGCAATACGTGCTCGAAGCGCAGAATGGGATCGACCTGCCTATCCTTTTCAAGTTCTTCTGGCGTGCGATACTTAGCGTGGTTATCCGAAGAAGAATGTGGCAACAGACGTACGACATCCGCTACCAGGCAGACGGGGCCTTTGCCTGCACGGATATGTTCCACTGCAGCCCGCACGGCGGCATACGTCCGGAAAAAGTCCGTGCCATCCACATGAATCCGTGCTAACCCTTCGTAACCAGCAGCGAGCTTATAGGGATTGCCTCCTGCCGTCTGCTGTGTAACCGGGACCGAAATGGCGTAGTGGTTGTTTTGAATAAAGTACAGTATTGGAGCTTTAATGCGCGCTGCCCAGTTAAGCGCCTCGTGAAACGTTCCCTGCGACGTTGCCCCTTCACCTGCCGAGCAGTATACGTAGGCATTTTCACCCCGCCGTTGCACGCCCATAGCAAGCCCTAATGCGGGCAAAAACTGAGAGCCCACCGACGAAGAAGGCGTTACGATATGTTTTTCTCGATCGCTATAGTGGGCAGGCATCTGGCGCCCTCCAGAGTTTGGGTCGTTCGCCTTAGCCAAATGCGCCAGAAGTACATCCTCAGGCCGCCCTCCAAGCGACAGGTACATGCACAAGTCGCGATAGTATAGAATAAACCAATCATAGCCGGGTTTGGACAGCAGACCGACTGCTGCCTGAGCAGCCTCGTGACCTGCTCCGCCGATGTGGAAAAACCCTTTTCCCTGCTTCAGCAGGGTTAACATCTTTTCGTCTAGGCGCCGCGCCAGCAGCATCGTGCGATAAACGCTGAGCAGGGTATGCTCCTCAAAGTCGGCGGGGCTAACAGGCCGTAAATCCAGGTCGCCTTCATAAGCCCAAACCAAAGCGCCTTGGAGTTGGCCATTAGGGGCCGAACGGCGAGCTGTCGTCTTTGGAAGCGCTTCTTTTATTGCATGCTCAACTTTCTTTTTCCGGGGCATGGCATCACAGGGTTAGCTACCAACAAAATATCTCCGGTAAGTGCCGGCTTACTCAAAGGACGAACGTGTGAATAGCAACGCACGTTCCGTAAAATCGTGGAGGCTTGCAGGATGCATAACCCAATTTACAAAGCCGACGGTAGGCTTGCAAAGGTTTAGGCATCAATTGGCTGATCGACTTCGGCATAAGGCAGCTCAAACCAAAAGCGCGTGCCCCGCCCTACCGTACTTTCGACGTGAATGGCCTCGCCATGAGCTTGCAGAATCTGCTTGACAATGCTTAGCCCTAGGCCCGTGCCCCCACTGCGGCGGGAACGGTCGGGATCCACACGATAAAAGCGTTCAAAAATACGATCCAGATGCTCCTCCGGAATACCCCGGCCCGTATCGACCACTTCTACTTGGACCTTATCACGCCGGCGACGGAGACGGCAGCGAACGTAGCCTTCATCGGTGTAAGCGATCGCATTGTCGACCAAATTGGTAAGCACCTGGCGAATGCGTTCGCGATCAGCCCGTACGTAAAGCGGACTGTTTTCGGCATGAATAATCAATCCTTTTTCTTCAGCCTTAGGCCGAAGCATGTCGACCACCTCATCAAGCAGCTCCTGCAGGTTAAAAACCGTGGGATGGATCAGGTCGGCTCGATACTCCAGACGGGCAATCTCGATTAAGTCGTTAAACAGGTTGTTGAGGCGTTGCAGATTTTGCAATGCCTTTTCCGCATAGCGTTTCCGAACTTCAGGCTCCAGCGTAGGTGAAGCGAGTGCTTCCAGGTAGCCTCCTATAGAAAAAATAGGGTTACGCACTTCATGAGAAATGTTACCAATAAACTCGGTCTGCAAGCGGGTTAGACGTTGCAACTCGGCAATCTTTTCGCGAAAACTATCGGACATCTTATTAAGGTGATGGGCTAGGTCTTGAAACTCAGCGGCGCGGGTTTGCACCTGGATTTTTTCATCGAAATGCCCTTCGATGATGTTACGGGCGCTATTGCGAATGGCATGTAAGGGGCCTACAACCTTTTGGGTGGCGATCCAGCTGCCCAGAAGCGCCAGCAGCAAAGCAGCCAGCATGCCAACCAGGAGTGTTAGCTCCATTTGCTGAGCCAGCTTAAAAAGCACAGGCTCTGGCTGCCCCAGACGCACCGTCCATGCCGAAGCCGGCTGGTAGAGGACCACATACAGCCAGCGCTCGCCATCCGGATGTAAACGTTCGAAGAAGCGCACCGGCCTTTGGGCATCTACATCCATCCCTAGCCGCGTGCGAAGGTTTTCGCCTTCAAGTGGACGATCTGCTTCGCTATCCCAAAGCACTACTTCGCCTTGGGCTAGCGTCAAGTGCACTTCTGCCACACGGCTGTAGGTGCGGGCTAAGGCAATCGCTTCTTGAGGTGTTGGTGCTTGCTCCAGTTGGGTAATTAGGCGTTGAGCCTGCGTACGCAGCGTCTGCTCCATCGCGCTACGGAGCTGGCCATGCAGCACAAGCCCTGTGTATAAGCCCGTACCTAGCACGGCCAGCCCCACAAAAAGCGCAAATGTCAAAAACATCCACGTGCGCACCGGCGCTCGCGTAGGAAAAACCCATCGCCAGAGCCGATAGAGCACGTAGCGTAAGCCTCTTGAGCGCAGATACTTACTCGACCGGTTCATCCTCCTCAACAAAGCGATACCCTACCCCGCGCACCGTCTGAATATGCTTAGCAAAGTCGCCCAACTTTTCTCGCAAGTTCTTGATATGCGCATCGACGGTGCGTTCGGTCACCATCATGGCATCCTTCCAGATGCGCTCGAGCAGCTCCTGGCGTGTAAAAGCCTTACGCGGATGCCGAACCAAGTAGCGCAGCAGTTCAAACTCCGTCAGCGTCAACCCCAAATCCTTGCCGCGCAACGAAGCTCGGTATTCGTCCTCATAGATGGTGAGGTCTTTTACTTGGAGCGTGCGGCTTTCTTCAACGCCTGCTCGACGCAAGACAGCCTTAATGCGCGCCAGCAATATCGGCAACGCCACGGGCTTGGTCAGGTAGTCATCACCCCCCATCATCAGCCCCTTGACCTGGTCCTCCTCTTCACTTTTCGCAGTAAGGAAAATGATGGGGATGTGCTCTGTCTCTACGCGCGAGCGCAAGCGACGGCAAACTTCATAGCCATCCAGGCCCGGAAGCATAATATCGAGCACAATCAGGTCAATTTCGGGTGTTGCCTTGCGTAAGGCTTCCTCCCCATCATAGGCTTTTTCGACTTGATAGCCTTCCTGGCTTAAAAAGTGGCTGATGACTTCGACGATGTCTTCTTCGTCGTCAACCACCAAGATTTTGATTTCCGAAGCTTCTGCTGTTCGAGGCATGGTTTATGTATAGCTTGCTTAGGTGGAAAAAAACCGCTCGCTTCAACGCTAGAGAATAAATATAAGTTTTCTTCAAATGTTTTCCACACAGTACTCCGGGCTTGGGAGCATTTCTTGATAACAACGGGGTACACGGCGCGCAACGCCACAACTAAGCTCATACGGGATGGTATCTGCCCAAGCCGCAACCTCTAAAATTGAAGGCCCTCCTTCCCCAAACAGCACGGCTTCCTCGCCTTCCTGCACATCGCACGCGGCATCCGGCGATCCCAAATCAACCATAAGCAGATCCATACACACAGTCCCCACAATAGGAAACTGCTGTCCACGGATACCTACCCGACCGCGGTTAGACAGCCGACGCGGTATGCCATCACCATAACCGGCACCAACTACGGCAATGCGACGCCAGTCGGGGGCCGTCCAAGTACGGCCGTACGAAATCGTCGTCCCGGGCGGTACCGTTCGCACCTGTACCACACGCGAAACCATACGCATGACAGGACGGAGGTCGGCCTGGCGAAGCAGTTCGGGATGGGAGGTATAGCCGTAAAGCGCTGCCCCTACCCGTGCCTGCTGCCGTGGGCTATACCAGTAAGTTTGCGGTAAACGAATCAGGGCACTGCTATTGGCAACGTGAATCGTCTCAAAGTCGTCGCCAAGCTGGCGACAGAGCTGTTCAAAGCGTTCGAGCTGTTGATACATGAAAGTGTCTTGGGGATCGTCGGCTGTTGACAGATGCGTCCAAAGTCCACCCAGTTGAATACGGGAAGTTTGGGCAAGCCGACGCACAAGCTGAGGGGCTTCATCAGGCCAAAGGCCCAACCGTCCCATACCCGTATCAACCTTCACATGTACACGCAGCGTACCCCAGCGTTGCGCAGCTGTGCATACGGCCTCAGCAGTGGCTAGCGACGACACCGCTACATCGAGCTGCTGCGCAACGCACACCGGAAGGTCTTCTGGGAATACTACCCCCAAAACCAAGATCGACGCCTCCAAACCAGCTTCGCGTAACATCAGGGCTTCAGCTACCCGCGCTACAGCAAAATGGCGAACGCCAACCCCCTGAAGCGTACGGGCTATCGGCACCAGTCCGTGCCCATAGGCATCGGCCTTCACTACGGCCATGAGGGTGGCCGGACCCAACCGCTGCTGTAACCACCGCACATTATGCCGAAGATGCGGCAAGCTAATTTGAACAAGCGTAGAAGTATGCAACACGGTAAAGCATTCCTGCTGCAAATGCCGCGCGGCTCACGCTCAGCAATCAAAAAAGATCCTGATTGGCACACAACCTACTGCCACAGCGCAAGGTTTAACAACCCCCAAATCCTACCTAAGTCAATGCCTTCAACATGACGACGCCCACACCCTGGGTTTCGGTGATTATCGTGTCGTGGAATGCCCGACACTTGCTTGCGCAATGCCTGCCTTCTGTAGTTGCAACAGACTATCCCCATTTGGAAATTATCTTGGCAGACAACGGCTCAACAGACGACTCAGCGGCATGGGTAGCTGCTCAGTTTCCAACGGTACGCATTGTTCGCCATCCCGAAAACTGGGCTTTCTGCCGCGGTAACAATGCCGCTATCCCTTATGCCCGTGGCGACTACCTTGTGCTGCTCAATAACGACGTTGAGGTTCCGCCCGACTGGCTTTGGCCTTTGGTACGCCGCATGGAAGCCAATCCGCAGCTTGGAGCCGTTCAACCCAAGCTTCACCAGTATCACCGTCGTACCCATTTTGAATATGCGGGTGCGGCAGGAGGTTTTTTAGATCGTTTTGGATATCCATTTGCACGCGGGCGCATTTTCGACACCGTGGAACCTGACGAAGGGCAATACGACAATCCCGGACCCATTTTCTGGGCTACAGGAGCTGCTATTATGCTACGCCGCAGTGCCCTCATGCAGGTTGGATTGCTCGATGAGCAGTTTGTACTGCATATGGAAGAAATCGACCTATGCTGGCGACTGCAGCGCGCAGGCTATCGAATTGAGCTTGTGCCGGAAAGCGTTGTGTATCACCTGGGCGGCAGTTCCCTTCCTCCCTATGATGCCCGCAAGACTTATTTTAACTTCCGCAACAGTCTACTTTTGCTGTACAAAAACCTACCGCCTGCCGAGTGGCGCCGAACGTTCCCCCTGCGTGCCCTACTTGATGGCATCGCCTTCTTGCGCTTTCTTGTTCTGGGACGCTGGAAAGATGCCTTTGCCGTTGTCAAAGCCTATCACGATGCCCATCACCTAAGCCGGCACTACCGACAAACACGCCCCAAAGATAACGAACGGGTTGTGCTGCCCCCCTATCGAGGCAGCATTGCTTGGGATTACTTTGTGCTTCGTCGGCGGCGCTTTCAAGATCTTCCGGCTCGGCGTTGGCTTACGTCGGCAGGCTAAGCTGCCGCCGCAGCTGCAGCTGTTCGTAGCGCACTGCAAATCCCACAGCCCCCAATACCAACATCATTCCCAGGAGAGAAAGCAAGTGGGGCACCTCATGAAAAAGCACATAAGCCAAAATCGAGGCTCCTACAGGTTCTAGCAGCGAAAGCAACCCCAGCCAAGCTGCCGGCAAATACTTAACGCTATAGTTGAAGGCTCCATGTCCCAGAATTTGGGGTCCTATAGCCATAAGCGCACAAATTGCATAAAAGCGCAGGCTATAGCCGGTTAGAGGTGTTTTTAAGAGCAAGGCTAATACCAGTGCCGTGAAGGCAGCTGCTAGATAAAGCAGAAAAACGTATGGGAGCCAGGCGGTCTGCTGTCGTACAACACGGCCGATCAAAAGATACAAGCTTACCAAAAGCGCGCCACTTAACGCCAGCATGTTTCCCCAAAGTGGCTTTTGTCCCGAACTAGCCTGTGCGCTATCTCCCCAACTCATCAGCATCGCCCCGATCACGGCCATGCCAATAGCAAACCCAACCGGCATCGAAAGCCGCTCTTTGAGAAATACAAAGCCCAAGGCGGCCAGAAACACCGGACTTAAACATACCAACACGGAAGCACTGGCCACCGAAGTGTAGAAAAGCGAGAGAATCCAGACCACAAAATGCAGCCCTAAAAAGACTCCAGCTAACAGGATCAGTAGCAGCTCGCGTGAACCGTAGCGGATGCGTGCTTTAGAACCCAGGACTGCTGGCGCAAGCAAACCAACAGCTATGCCCGTGCGCCAAACGGCTATAGCCAAGCCAGGCGCTTCATCGCCTACAAGACGAACCAGAATAGGGCTAATGGAAAAGCTGAGCAACCCCAACGCCAAAATGGGATAGACGCGGAAGGGAACCATGGCCCGATCCATATTTTACCGCAGCCGGTGCATCGACCGCAGCAGCGCCAAATCATGTTCAATGCCGCGTCGGGCCAGCATCAAGAATAGGTAGGCGACCAGCGGCAAGGCCAACCAGAACAGCTGGTCCCAAAGTATGCCTTCGGCTGTTCGAACCCTTAAAGCGCCTCCCCAGTACAGGCCTCCGAAATACACCACAGTGAGCAGCAGCACGCCAATCTGAGCCAGCACCACCAGGCTACGCTGACGTGCAAGCTGACGATACAAAAAAATCATCCCTACCGTCCCTATAGCGAGCACAGTGCCTAAGAGGCGCATCAGCAATAACAGCCAGCTCGGGACTGCCAGAGCCAACAATTGCCACGGCACAGGCGCCAGAACCAACAGTCCCAGCGCAGCAGCCGCCAGAAGTAAATACAAAGATTGCACGCGTTGAAGCATAACAGCATCCCATAGCAAAAAAGCCCCGCCAATGCAGGGCTTTTTATGTAAAAACGTACCCTACCCGCTTTAAAGCGCAGCGGGGGTTTCGGGGCGTGCGGAGTAGTTAATGCGTAGTGTACCTGCTTCGCGCAGTTCTTGCTGCACATCATAGACCAGTTTCATTCGGGCATCCTGGTCAATGCGCAGCGATACAATTAATTTAGGCTGTTCAACCAATTTGTTATACATCACCGTGCGGATGAGCGTCAAGTCGCTAATCAACGCATCGTCGATCTGCACCCGATGCTCACCCAGACGCCCATCAGGCAATTTTCTTGGACCGATGTAGATATAAGAAAGCAGGCGTTTTTGATCAATCTTGGTTAGGGCTTCGGCGCGCGGTAGCATGGTCCGCACCATAACCGTAGTCTCCCGAAGTACAGTGCTGACCATGAAAAAGATCAGCAACAGGAAAATGATATCCGGAAGCGAAGCCGTAGGAATCGCCTGCTTAGTCTCGGCTGCTTTTTTCTTAAAGTGCTGCGAAGCCATAATGTCGCTTTCGTTAGCCGCAATCAGGTTCAGCTACTGAAATTTGCGCGGGGAGCTGTTCACGCACTAGATTTTTGTCATCAGGCCCTAACGTTACGCGGTAGGCATTGTAGTTCGCATAACCGAGCTTACGTGCTTCGGCATCCCACAGCTCAAAGTACCCCATCCAGACTTCATCAAGCACCTGGATATAGGTGTTATAGGAGGTTTCGCAATCCGTCTTAATGGAAACTACCGCTTTCTGGGGGCTTTCCGCGTAGTTAGGGTCTACCCCGTTGTTGGTCAGGTGCTTTTTCACTTCCTCTCGAATCTGCTGCACTGAAGCCAGCTTATCCTCAATGAGCACCTGACCCTGAGCATTGACTAGGATCTTTAGCATGTTACGCTCCCGCACAGGAGGAGGCTCCTGGTTTTCTTCCAACTTGGGAGGAAGCGTCATACCAATTCCCGCATCCACGTCAATGGTGGTAGCTACCAGGAAGAAAATCAGCAGCAGGAAGGCGATATCGGCCATCGAAGCCGTTGGAATTTCCGCTTCCACCCGCTTTTTCTTTTTCAGCAATCCAGCCATGGCCTTAGAAGCTCAACAGGTTGCGAACACCTGAAAACAATAGGGCAAGCACAGCCAACCCAAACATGATCACCAGGGTAATGACCCCGGCCTGGGCCCAGCTACCGACACTGAATCCTAAAATCAGGATCAGCAAAACAGGCAAAACCACAATTAACATCGAGATCGGGCTAATCTTGCCATAGGTTAAGTTGCGTAGTCCAAAGATAGCCTGCCCCACTAGTGCGAGCGCCAGCAGGATCAACGCTATCCAAATCGCCAAAGGAACAATCGTGTCCATAGTTTTCTACCCTTAAACTATTGCTGCGGCTCTGCTTTCTTTTCACGCGCTGTCAGCGATTGACCACTCTGCATCAGCACCAGCGAGTCGATCAGCTCAATTGAGGCTTCTTCCATATCCACCACAATCCGGTCGATCTTCGAAACCGCGTAGTTATAGAAAAACTGCAAAATGATGGCCGAAATCAGACCAAAGACCGTAGTCAACAATGCCACTTTGATACCTCCCGCAACCAAGCTAGGCGAAATATCCCCAGCGCGCTCAATAGCATCAAAGGCCTGCACCATACCCACAACCGTTCCCAGGAAGCCAAACATCGGTGACAGCGAAATAAACAACGACAGCCACACCAATCCTCGCTCCAAAAAGCTCATCTCGATCGCACCATACGAGACGATCGCTTTCTCGACAGCCTCGATGCCTTCATCGGCCCGCAACAAGCCAGCCTGAAAGACCGAAGCCACCGGGCCCCGCGTCTTGGCGCATACCTCTTCAGCTGCCTGAATCCCTCCCTCTTCAAGGGCCTTTTTAACATTTAAAATAAACCTGCGCGTGTTGATGTCTGCCAAGTTCAATGTGATAATCCGCTCAAAAGCAATGGCCAATCCAATAATCAGCGCAATCAGGACTGGCCACATGAAATCCCCTCCTTCATTGAAGCGTTGCACCAATACGTTGATGAACCCTTCGTTGCCGGCAGCAGCCTGGGGCAGCATCAGCAGCAGTTCCATGGACGAATTCCTCCTTGTTCTGTCATGTACATCATTTCTCTGAAAAAAACGCTACCACCCTGTCTTTCATACAGGGCTATTAGCAGCTACCATATTACCGATTTTTATTCGCAGAGTCAATCCCGGTATCCCCTCCAGGACTACCTAATCTGCCTAGCACTTTCGGCATATATCCCAATTTCTCGGAATTTATGCAACAGCACTTCTTGTAGTACTCAAAATTTGCAAAACGTTTTTGGATCTGGTAAACGTTAAAGCAGGAGCATCGTACCGGTTTTATAGCTGGTGAAACTTACCTGAGGGTTGTTGGCGCAGCTTGCGCCTACGCTGTAACTTGTCGCCGCAGGTTCAGCCCGGTTAACAATGCGACGGCTATTGCAGGTTTTGCTTTTGTTAGGCTTAGGCTTGGGTCTTGTAACCCTGGGTATGGATTATGTGCTTCGGGGCGCTGTAACACCACCAGCTGTTGTATCCCTCAGGGGGTTAACTGCGCCGGTCGCCGTAAGCGAGCTACCTGGACATGTGCTGCGTCTGAATGCGCAAAGTGCATCCGATGCCTGGGTAGCCATCGGGTATGTGCATGGCCGCTGGCATGCCTGGCCATTGCTGCTCTGGCGCCAAGCCGCACTGGGCCAGCAAGCTGAGTGGTTCGATCTTTCGGTCTTGCCCTTTGATAGCCTGATTCACACCCTGCGCTTACCAACAACCGCAAAGCAAGCCTTTGAAGCGTTACCAGAACCTACACGCCGCATCTTAGAAGCCTACAGTATAGGACTTAACGCAGCTTTGCAAGAACAGGCCGTCCATCTGCGTGATGAGCTCGTTCTCCTCAACCTACCCATCGAGCCTTGGCAACCCTGGCATAGCCTAGCTCTTGAACGACTTTTGGCATTGCTTGCATTGCCGGACTCAATAGACACCGCACTTCCTCTATTAGCTCCTTTACGGGCTTGGCTTCATCTGTATGGATTTCGGCACAGCGTCGCCTGGATCCACACAGGCCCAAATCAACAACCTGTCTTTTTTCAACGCCACGTGTACGGCAACTTAGCCTTACCTTTTTTTCAAGAGGTGCTCTTAAACTACGAGAATAGCAGGATTTGGCTTGTAACCATTCCGGGCACGTTGCTTTTCCCGGCCGGCCAAACGGAGCGTCAAGCATGGTGTCTGTTTCTAACCTCTCATCGGGCACGCACCGAACAACACCCCCGTGCCTCGCTCCCCCTCCAGCCCGTATACGAACGCTTGCGTCTCCCCTCAGGCGACGAACGCCTTTTGCATATGGAACAAGCGGCTGCCTATCTGGTCCTGCGTGAACCAGTACCAGATACTGTACGCGTACTTTGGTGGCCGGGCTTGCAGCCTATAAGCGATCTATCTGCCTGGCTGGCCTTGCTAGCTAACCAAACGGCCTCTTTCCAACTGTTTGACGGCACTGGTCTACGCATCGAGGCTAACGGCCAACCCCAAGTGCTTGGCACCCCCTCAGTAGTCGAGCCAATCCCAGGCGGCTTATTGGTTGGACAAACTTTCTGGCATCGTTACTTGGCTCGTCGCCTTCGCGAACTACCGCTAAGCCCCGATCCACCCTCCGAAGACCATCACAGCCTCTGGGCAACGGAGCGACTGCACCTTTTACTTACCCTGCTTGATACGCTGCATACATCGGACACCTTAATACAAGAAGCCTATGCCTTTCTCCGCAATTGGGATGGCACATACGATCGCATGAGCATCGGCGCCACAATCTTTGAGACTTGGCTGGCGCACTACCAAAGTCGATATGACTCACTTCCGCCCTTCAGTTTCCCTGATATCAGCCTTCGCGTTCAACTTAAGCAGGCCCTGCATTTTGCTCTGCAAGATGCCGTTGCAACACTTCGAAAAAGCCTAGGAAACGACCCTAATCGCTGGCGCTGGGAGCATGCGCACCCGTTACGCCTGATGTTTCCAGTATGGGCCTACCGGACGAACCTACCTGCCGCCCATCGTTACGCGCCCTTCCTCTTGCCCGGCGAAGGGCACCCCTCAACGCTACGCTGGAATCCTTCGCCCCTGCTAAATGACCGACCTGCACCGGCACACTGGGAGGGATGGATCTATTCCCCTCCAGGCAAACGCTTTTACGTACGCCGCTGGTGGCCTCAGCTTGATCGCTTTTTGGAACGTTATCGCACGCTTAAGCCGGAGCTAGAAACCTTTTCGCTTGATCCTACAAACACACCCCTCCGGCAATTTACCTTACGACCTAAACGCTAAGCCAGGTGCGGGCCTGGCCTATACACCCGCACCTGGACTTAACGGTTAAGTCGATTTTGTACCAACTCTTCCACAACCGAGGGGTCAGCCAGCGTAGATATGTCGCCCAGATCTTGGTACTCGTTGGCGGCAATCTTCCGCAAAATCCGACGCATAATTTTGCCTGAACGCGTCTTCGGTAAGGCTGGTGTAAACTGCAACAGGTCGATCGTAAAAATCGGCCCTAGCACATTACGCACGTGCTGAATCAGCGCTTTACGTAAGGCATCTGTAGGCTCATAGCCCGCTTTAAGGGTCACGAATGCATAGATTCCCTGTCCTTTAATTTCATGCGGATATCCTACCACAGCGGCTTCAGCTACGGCTTCGTGCAGCACCAACGCGCTCTCGACTTCGGCGGTACCTAAGCGGTGCCCCGAGACGTTGATCACGTCGTCAACACGCCCCACAATCCAGTAATATCCATCTTCGTCGCGCCGCGCTCCATCGCCTGTAAAGTACATTCCCGGAAAGCGCGTAAAGTAGGTTTCCACAAAACGATCATGTGCCCGATAGACGGTGCGCATCTGACCGGGCCAGGAATCCAGTATAACCAGCATGCCATCGGCCGGACCTTCTAAAACGTTCCCCTCGTGGTCCACAATAGCTGGACGCACGCCAAAAAACGGCAGCGTGGCCGATCCTGGCTTGAGTGGGGTAGCCCCTGGTAGCGGAGAAATCATAATACCCCCTGTTTCGGTTTGCCACCAGGTGTCCACAATTGGGCAGCGCTCTTCACCCACTACGCGGTAGTACCACAACCATGCTTCAGGGTTGATCGGCTCGCCCACGGTGCCCAAAAGGCGCAGTGATTTACGACTGGTTTTTTTCACCCATTCGTCCCCTTCCCGCATTAAGGCCCGAATCGCCGTAGGCGAAGTGTATAAGATGTTCACCTGGTACTTGTCGACGACCTGCCAGATGCGCGAAGGGTCAGGATAAGTAGGTGTACCCTCAAAGAGCACTTCAGTCACCCCATTTGCCAGAGGACCGTAAACAATGTAGCTGTGGCCTGTTACCCAACCGATATCAGCTGCACACCAGTAAACGTCGCCATCATGGTAGTCGAAAATAAGCTGATGCGTAAGTGACGTATAGACCAGATAGCCTCCGGTGGTATGCACCACACCTTTCGGTTTACCGGTAGAACCCGAAGTGTACAGGAAAAAGAGCGGATCTTCGGCATCCATCACCTCAGGCGGGCATTCGGCCGAGACGGTCTGGATTTCTTCGTGATACCAATGATCACGCCCTTCTACCCAGGGAACTGCGCCCCCGGTACGACGCACCACAAGTACAGTCTTAACCGCAGGGCAACGCTCAAGTGCCTTGTCGGCGTTTTGCTTGAGGGGTACGCGGCGTCCGGCACGTAATCCTTCATCGGCTGTAATGAGATAAGTCGACTCGCCATCCAGGATGCGATCGGCCAGCGAATCTGGAGAAAACCCACCAAAAACAACCGAATGAATCGCCCCAATGCGTGCACAGGCCAACATGGCATAGATGGCTTCCGGGATCATAGGTAAGTAGATAGTTACCCGGTCACCTTTTTTAACCCCATGTTGCTTAAGCACGTTGGCCAGGCGACAAACCTCTTCGTAAAGCTGTCGATAGGTAATCGCTTTTCCCGGCTCATTTGGATCGTCTGGCTCCCAAAAAAAGGCTACCTGCTCGGCGCGCGTTTCCAGATGGCGGTCAATGCAATTATAGGCCGCGTTGAGCTTACCCCCCTCAAACCAACGAATATAGAGGTTAGCCGGATCAAAGGAAGTGTTTTTGACCGTATGGAAAGGCGCAAACCACGTAATGCGCTGCGCCTGCTCACGCCAAAAGCCTTCGGGATCTTGAATGGAGCGCTCATATAGCGCACGGTATTGGTCCATCGAGCGAATGTGCGCACGCTGCCGAAACGCTTCCGAAGGTTCAAACACCAATCCTAGCCCTGAATAGGCCGCCGTTGCATTGATCGTTTCCGAAATACCCATGGCCCCTAAGCAGTTGATGATCCAATATGGATTTTCCCAGCCGTAGTTCACGGATTTTACAAAAAAAAACCTTCAAAATCGACCCTGCCTAATCAAAACGGAACCGCTCCCGCCGTCCGGTAACAAATGCTTAACAATTCGATCATCTTGAGCTAATCTAGAAGGAGGATCTTCCGAACGATTATCGACAATTCTGAAATTGCCTTATGAAGCTTAGAGGTTTGCTTTTTGCTTTGCTTGGACTTTGGATAGGGATACCTGCACAAGCCCAACGCAGTGGTGTTGTAGAGGGACGTGTAGTGGATGCCCGTAGTGGAGAGACGCTTATCGGAGTTCATGTCGTTGTCGAAGGGACTTCGATAGGTACTACAACTGACCTGGAAGGAAAGTTTGAACTTCCCTTACCTGCTGGGACGTACAGCCTTGTTTTTCGGTACATCGGCTACCAGCCCTATCGTGTAGTTAACGTACGCGTCGAAGCTGGGCAGCGCATAACGCTTTCAGTGGCGCTTTCGGAAGCTTCACTGCAAATGGGCGAAGTGGTGGTGGAAGCGCAGGCCATTCGGAACACAGAAGCTGCCCTACTTGCGCTACAACGCAAAGCGCCTGCAATCGGCGACGGCTTAGCAGCCGAGCAAATCCGCCGCGCACCCGACCCCAACTCAGCCGATGCGCTACGCCGCATAACCGGCGTTTCTGTACTTGGCGGCCGCTATCTGTATGTGCGTGGAACCCCAGAGCGCTACTCAGTAGCCCTCCTAAATGGAGCCCCATTGGCGGGCACCGAACCTGACCGCCGCAGCTTTGCCTTTGATCTCATCCCAGCTGAATTGTTGGATAACGCGGTCATCCAGAAATCGTTTACGCCAGACCAACCAGGCGACTTTTCAGGTGGGGTAGTGCGCCTGGAAACGGTGGACTTTCCCCCCGAACTTATCGTGCGCCTAAGCAGCTCAGGCGCATGGAACGCTGCAAGTACAGGACGCACATTCTGGACCTATCCAGGAAGCCGCTTCTGGGGCATAGATGACGGGCGACGACGTTTACCTAAAAACTTCCCCGATGATATCAGTGCCTTACCGGTAGCACAACGGCATGAGTGGGCTCAGCATTTAACAAGCATCTGGACGCCTCGGGTCGAACGAGCTCCCGCCAACCTAAACCTGGGTTTTTCAATTGGTGATGGGGCACGCCTGCTGGGGCGCGCCTTTGGATTTGTCGCAGCTGCTTCCTACCGCAACGGGTACGCAGTCGAAAATCTGGTACGCCGCGAATACGAAGCCTCAGGAGATATGCGCTTCGATTATAGCGGTCAGCGCCATGCGTTTTCTGTGCTTTGGGGCGGCCTGTTTAACCTAAGCCTGCGTTTAGGCAACGCCCACCGGCTAAGCTGGCGTAACACCTACACCCGCTCAGCCGAAGATGAGGTCATTCGACTCTACGGCGTACAGTACACTGATGCTGGGAAAGAACAGCATCAAACCGCCCTACGCTTTACCAGCCGCGGGCTCTACAGTAGCCAACTCGAAGGGATTCATTTTCTTAAGCCCTTAGGCCGCCTAGAACTGAGCTGGAGTGCCCGCTACAGCCGTTCTAATCGCGAGGAACCGGACTATCGCCGCTACCTTTACGCCCGCGATATAGGGTCTAATGACCCCTTTGCAGCCGTGCTGGGCTTTCAGGCCAACTTGAAAAACGGTGGCCGCTTCTATTCGGAAATGGACGAAACCACGCGGGGCCTAGGCTTCGATCTACGCAAACCCTTTGGCGCTTTACGCTTGGGCGCTGGTGGAGGCTGGGAAGATCGCCATCGGAATTTCTGGGCACGCCTCATTGGGGTCATCGTCAATGCACCCGGCAATGGCTTTACGGATTTTCGGTTGCTGTATCTACCCCCCGATTCGCTTTTCCAACCTGAAAACTTTCGCCGCAACGGCTTGGCAATCGACGAATACCGCAATGGGACCAACCGCTATCGTGCTGGCTCGGAGCTCATCTACGGCTATACCATGCTAGACTGGCCAATCCGGCTTGCACCTGGTCATACGCTTCGCATAGCCGGCGGACTACGCTTAGAACATGCCGATCTATGGGTAAAAACGCGTGACTTTTCAGACCAAAAGGATATCCTAATCCGCCAGCAGAAGCTCGACGCACTGCCCGGCGTCAACCTAACCTATAGCCCTTCAGAGCGCATAAACGTACGCCTAGCCTGGGGTCGCACAGTCAACCGGCCTGAACTGCGCGAACTAGCCCCCTTTACGTATTTCGACTTTCAAACCCAAACCTCCATACGCGGGGACTCTACGCTGCGCCGGGCTTCAGTGCACAACTGGGATCTACGCTGGGAGTATTATCCAGGTAGCGGCGAACTCTTGGCCTTTGGGCTTTTCTACAAGCACTTGCGCCATCCTATCGAACAGGTCATCGTTTCGGGTAGCGCTCTGGGCTCAGAACGCACGTTCGCCAACGCCGATCGTGCCGAAAACGGAGGTTTCGAGTTGGACGTGCGCTTGGGTTTACAGCGCTTTTTTGGCCGATGGGCCTATCCGCTGCGCCTGCAGCTCAACTACGCCTGGATCCGCTCGCGCGTCTTCGTGCCCGGAACCGAAACAACCATCGCCCGCGAAGGACGCCCCCTGCAAGGACAATCGCCGTACGTACTCAACGCAGGACTGCTCTACGAACGCGGCCCCGTAAGTCTAAGCCTTCTCTATAATCGCATCGGCAGCCGCATTGTAGAAGTGGCCACTGCCTATGAAGAAGACGTGATAGAAGAACCGCGCGATCTTGTGGACCTTTCGCTTACCTACCAGATCACCGGATTTCTGGGCGTGCGCCTCAGTGCCCGTGACGTGCTGGCCCAAGCGCAACGTTTTACCCAAGGCGGTAAACTTGTTCGTGAAAACAGCCGCGCTGCCGTCTGGTCCCTGGGCTTTACAGGCCGCTGGTAAAAGCACATAACACACCGTTAATCTGCCATTAATCCCAAGTTTACAAGAACGTCGTAGTCTGCTTTGACTCAGAAAACTAAACCGTGATTTAGCTATGCAACGTCTTGTACTGCTGCTGTGCATGGTCTTTTTAGCCCTTGAAGTAACGCCTGCATGGGCCCAGCTTGCCCGTGTCGATAGCGTTTTGGAGGGAAGGATTACGGGTGACCTGACGCTTCGCTCCAATAAGCGGTATCTTTTACGCGGATTTGTCAACGTAGACCCACCGGCCACATTAACGATTGAGCCCGGCACCGTGATTTACGGCGAAAAAGAAACCAAGGGGACCCTTATCATCAATCGTGGTGCAAAAATCATTGCCAATGGCACGCCCGAGCGGCCAATCGTTTTTACCAGTCAGCAGCCTCCTGGCCAGAGAGGCCCAGGCGATTGGGGAGGCGTCATTATCGCTGGACGCGCACCAATTAACGTTCCGGGTGGCACCGCTGAAATCGAAGGCGGAACGGGTACGATTTATGGCGGCGGCGAAAATCCCGATCCCAATGATAACTCAGGCATCCTGCGCTACGTGCGCATCGAATTTGGGGGCATCGCCTTTTTGCCCGATAACGAGATCAACGGGCTTACGCTCGGTGGCGTAGGCCGGGGTACCACAATCGAGTATGTGCAAGTAAGCTACATTGGTGACGATGCTTTCGAGTTCTTCGGCGGCACGGTAAATGCACGCTACCTAATCAGCTACCATAACGTAGATGATGATTTCGACACGGACTTTGGCTACCAAGGCCGCGTACAGTTTGCGCTCGCCGTGCGTGATCCCAACATCGCAGATATCGGAGGCTCCAATGGTTTTGAGTCGGATAACGACGGTACCGGAACCACAAACCAACCCCGCACGGCCCCCGTGTTTTCTAACGTCACCTTTATTGGTCCCGCGGCTACAAGCCAGACCAGCATTAGCCCCAACTTTAGACGAGGAATGCATATCCGCCGCTCGTCGCTACTTTCAGCTTATAACACCATCGTTATGGGCTTCCCTGATGGAATCTTGCTTGATGGAACCACAACCACAACTGCTGCACGCGATGGAGAGCTCGAGCTGCGCAACATCATCCTGGCTGGCATCCGCAATACCCCTCCAGTAAAGACCCAAAACCCGCCTACCGGTTTTGATGGCATGGCTTGGTTTCAAACCAGCGGCTGGGGAAATCAGATTCTGCCCAACACAGCGGACGTAAGCCTCATCAATCCCTACCCTGTACAACCCCGCGATTTTGATCCGCGTCCGGGTAGCGGATCACCAGCAGCTACCGGCGCCAATTTCAACTGGACTAAGTTGCAAGATGCCTTTTTCCAGCAGGTTGACTATATCGGCGCCTTTGGAAACGAGCGATGGGACCTGCCATGGGCCAACTACGATCCCCAAAATACCAACTATGACGTAACCACAGCCGTAACGCCCTCCAATCCAGTAGGCCAACTTACACTCTGGCCGCTATACCCGAATCCAGCCCGCGAGGCAGTAGTCGTACGCTTCACGCTGGCTCATCCTACGGAGGTGCGCCTACGGGTATATGATCTCCTTGGCCGCCAAATTGCTGTACTCAGTGAAGGCTTTCAGCCTGCTGGAACGCATGAAGTCCTGTGGTCGAATAGCAGCTTGCCGGCCGGAGTTTACCTAGTGCAGTTAGAAGCCGCAGGCCAAATTGCGCTGCAAAAACTAACGCGCCTGCCCTAAAAGCAAGGGTCTATCTCAAAGGAGGGTGGAGGCCCAAAACAAGCTTCCACCCTTCTTTTTACTTGTTAAGAGCGCACTTCTTGAGAGGAAAAAATCGGAGGAGGTACCGACCAAATTTGCGCTGTAGGGGTCTTACGATCTTTTTCGATACGGCGCAGCAGCTCATCGGTCGCATTAGCATAGTCGCGAGCGCCACGCGAGTACGGGTCTTGCGTGAAGACTGTTGAGCCATCTTCAAATGGCTGGGCCAGCGATGCACTGGTACGAATAACCGTCTCTAAAACCCGGTCCCCGTAGCGACGGCTTAGATAGCGGCGATAAAGCTGATGGGTACGCTTGCGTGCGTCCACTTGCGTAAAAAGAAACAAGGGAGGATACAAAGCAGGATTTAACTTTTCCCGTACCAGTTGGACGGTTTGCGCTGTCTGCTCGGCCCCGAGTACAGGCTGGTACTCCGGCGTTACTGGAACAAGCACATGCTGGCTGGCTACCAGCGCATTGAGGCTATAAACCGTAATGGCTGCAGCTGTATCAAAAATGACTATATCATAGTCTAAGCTGTCTTGCATTAGCGCTTCCTTGGCCCAAAACACATCGGTTGGGCGGTTAAGCTGCCGCATCACCCGCGTTAATGCCGTTGAAGAAGGCAACAAATCAAAGCTGCCCAGGCGATGGCGCTGCACTTCTCGAAGCGGAATAGACGGATTGAATAAGGCAAGCACGGAAGCCTCTTCTGGCGGCTCCGGCACCCCCATAACCCGCGTGAGAAAGCCCTGTGGGTCTAAATCGATTATCAGCACGCGATGGCCGCTCAGCCCCAGTGCCGCAGCCACATGAATGGCTGTCGTCGTTTTGCCAGTTCCTCCCTTATGATTGCAAATCGTTAGAATCACCATGAGCGGGCAATGCTTTAGAAACTCCCAAAAGAAATTAGGTCCGCAGCTTAGGCTGTGTCAAACATTGGGCCATAAACTTTAAGAAACTGTCGGGCATGTAGATGCTTTATTTGTGAACCCTTTAACAAAGCCACATAAGCTTTATGAAGCTTAGCGTACCGTTCATTTTAGCCTCGCGATCGCCTCGTCGGCGCAAGCTCCTGGCTCAGCTTGGAGTAGATTTTGAGGTGTATCCTAGCGATTTAAATGAGAATGCTACCAATCATCGACCGCCTGAGCAACTGGTCGAGCAACTGGCTTTAGAAAAAGCCCGCCTAGTGGCGCAACGCTTTCCTGAAGCCCTCACGCTAGGTGCTGATACGATTGTGGTCATCGACGGCACGGTGCTCAACAAACCAGCCGACGCCGAAGAGGCGCGCGCCATGCTTCGCCGTTTAAGCGGCCGCACGCATACCGTCTATACCGGTCTGGCGTTAGTCCACCCGATCAGTAAACGCGAAATTACCGCCAGCGAAGCCACACGCGTAAGCTTTGCCCCTCTGAGTGACGAAGAAATTGAAGCCTACGTTGCTACCGGCTCGCCGTTAGATAAAGCAGGAGCTTATGGCATCCAAGATGATTATGGTGCAGTCTTTATTCGACGTATCGAAGGAGACTATTACAATGTCGTAGGACTGCCGTTGCATCGCCTCTATCGGCTTTTACGCACGCATTTTGCTGATCTGCTGCGCCTGTGAAAATCCTGCGACGGGAAACTCTCCGATACCTCAGGCATTGAGCTGCCCGCTATCCCTTTACGGCTATGCCCGACACGTTGACGGTTGGTTTGGTACAAATGCGCTGCAGTGAAGATCCGGAGCAGAACCTGCAGCGCGCCATTGAAGGCATTCGCGATGCCGCCCGTCGGGGTGCGCAAATCGTATGCCTTCCCGAGCTTTTTCGCACGCCGTATTTCTGCAAGCATGAAGATCCGGCCTATTTTCGGCTGTCTGAGCCAGTCCCGGGCCCTACTACGGAGTGCTTGACGCAACTGGCCAGGGAGCTTCGCGTAAGCATCTTAGCCAGTTTATTTGAAAAGCGTGCCGATGGCGTATACCATAACACGGTAGCTGTCCTTGACCCAGAACGGGGATACTTGGGCAAATACCGCAAAATGCATATCCCACACGACCCACTTTTTGAGGAAAAATTTTACTTCACGCCAGGGGATTTAGGCTTTCGGACCTTCTACACCGCCGGCGTGCGCATTGGCACACTCATCTGCTGGGATCAGTGGTTCCCTGAAGCAGCGCGTTTAACGGCTCTCCGCGGAGCTCAGGTGCTGTTTTACCCCACGGCAATAGGCTGGCTGCCAGAAGAAGAAGCTACTGAAGGTGCTGCACAGCACGAGGCCTGGGAACTGGTGCAACGTGCCCACGCTGTCACCAACGGCTGCTACGTTGTGGCGGTCAACCGAACGGGTTTTGAACCTGCTCCTCCCGGGGCACCTTCGCAAGGCATTCGGTTCTGGGGCCAAAGCTTTGTCGCTGCGCCTGATGGCACTGTACTGGCCCGCGCACCCCTCGACGAGGAAGCCGTTTTGGTAGTCGCGCTGGACTTGCACCGCCTGGACAAAGTACGCACAATCTGGCCGTTTTTCCGTGATCGCCGTATTGATGCTTATGGAGACCTTACCCGACGTTTCCTGGACGACGACACCTGAGGCATCACCTGCCGCGCAAGGATTCCATATGCCTGCTGAATGGGCTCCGCACCGGGCAACCTGGCTATCCTGGCCACACAACCGCGACACCTGGCCCGACGAGCTGGAGCACGTCGAACACACGATAGCCGAGGTAGTACGTCTGCTAAGCAATTACGAAGCCGTCTACATCAACGTCAACGATGCAGCGCACGAGCAGCATGTCCGCCAGGTGCTCGATGCTGCAGGCGTCTCCGGTACCGTTCGGTTTTTCCATATTCCTACAGACGACGCTTGGATTCGAGACCATGGGGCCATCTTTGTCCTCCATTCCCAAAGGCGCCTATTGGCCGCTACAGTTTGGGGCTTTAACAGCTGGGGAGGCAAGTATCCTTGGGCGCGTGATGCGCAAGTGGCGCCTCGTATGGCCCAACTGCTCGGCGTGCCGGCCTTCGAAGGGGGTATGATCCTCGAAGGGGGTTCTATCGAGACTAATGGAGCAGGTCTTTTACTCACTACCGAGCAATGCTTATTACATCCCAACCGTAACCCTCAACTCTCCAAAGAGGCTATTGAAGAGCGCCTTAAGGCTTTTTTGGGTATCAAGCAGGTCTTATGGTTAGGCCAGGGCCTGGCTGGGGATGATACCGACGGACACGTAGATGATCTAGCCCGTTTTGTGGCTGAAGATACCGTAGTTATAGCGATTGAAACTGATCCTGGCGATCCCAATTACGAGGTACTGCAGGAAAATCTCGATCGGCTCCAAGCCGCCCGCTTACCTGATGGTCGTCCGCTGCAGCTAATCACCTTACCTATGCCAGAGCCTGTCGAGATTGCGGACATGCGCGTCCCTGCCACATATGCGAATTTTTACATTGCCAACCACCTGGTACTGATGCCTGCCTATGGCTGCAGGCAAGATGCCGAAGCTCTTGAGATCCTGACCCGCTGTTTCCCAGAACGGACGGTTGTTCCTATCGATTGCCGGGCCATTATTCGTGGATTAGGCGCGCTACACTGCCTTACGCAGCAGGTCCCAGCTCCTTAGTTTGGGCGCAGCTGCTTAAGAGATTGAGCCAACAGAATCAAGGCTTCGTCGGACAAGCCCAGAAAGCGCTGTACCGAAGCACCCACGGCTTGCCATTCGGCCGAAGGCGGACGTTGCAGGAGCTGGCGCACCAGATGCTGCGCTACCATGAGCACGGCTAAATAAGTAACCGCGCTTTCAGGCTTCTCTGCCTGGTAGTAGTCGATTGGGTCATGATGCCGCAAGATGGCTTGGCAAAACTCGCTTGGGAGCTTCCAGGCACGAGCCAATAGAAAACCTGCGGCGGCGTGGTCCGTACGTAGGCGCTCACGCTCGACCTCAGTGGATGGACGCATTTCTGCTTCACGCTCTGCTGCTTCAAAAACGCCTGCATATTCCGGGAAACGTCGGAGCAATAAGGGTATACCACAGTCGCAGAATAGTCCCAGCGTATAGGCTTCCTCCTGGGGCAACACCCGGCTTTTCCGAGCTACCAGCGTTGCCGCATGCGCCATCCATTCAGCCTGTCGCCAAAACCGTTCCATCAATGCCCCTTTAGTACCCCGGAAGGCCTGATGTAAGAGCAAAGCTGTAACTAAATTCACAATATTCCGCAATCCCAACATACGCACGGCATGGCCGATATCCATTACCGGGCGCGACAAGCCAAACAGCGGAGAATTAACCAGTTTTAACGTACTGGCTGCCAAGGCAACATCTTCGCTTACCAGATGGGCAATGCGGTCTAGATTCGGTTCAGGTCGGTTTTGTTCTTCTAATATTTCGACCAGTAGCGCAGGACGCGGCGGAATCAGTACACCGCGTAGAATCTCTTCCGTTTGTGCGACGTCCAGAGCACGCTGGGTATCCAGTTCCATAGCTTATCGTCGATACATGTAGACTACTTCCGCTTGATCGCAGGCCCCACCCACAGGAGGATTGGGTTTACGTACGGTCACGGCAATAGCTTCAATAAGCGGATAAGTCGTCAAAATTTGGTGAGCGATTTGGTAGGCCAGGCGTTCGATCAGGTAAAATTTATTCTCTGTAACCAACCTGTGGACCAGGCGATAGACCCCTTCGTAGTCAACAGTTTTAGAAAGGTCGTCGGCCTGGGCAGCTGCTTCTACGTTGAGTTCCATTGCGACATCTACCTCATAGCGCCCCCCGATGCGGTGCTCCTCTTGGGTTATCCCATGATGAGCATAAAAAACGGCATTGACCAGCCGGACAATACCCCGAGACTGCCCTGCGGCAACCGGAATAAGCTCAAGCGTGCGCGTAGCTTCGGAGGGCATACCGGCAAAAACGCAACTGGCCAAGGGGCAAAAACGGATAGCCGGAGTTAGGCGCTCCGGCTATCTTATGCAAGATACTATACACGAACCTTCTAGAGGACAGGCTGAATCCATTTTTTGCACAAATTAGCCGATTCTGCGCATCCAATCGTTGAGTTTCTTCAGTGTTGCGGCTGCAGCAGCCGTTGCGGCTACGCTGAGCAATGCTTCAGCCGTGGCCAGGCCGCGTTGGGAAACCCGCTTAACACGCTTTGAGGTGTGGCGGGCCGCTTCCTCGAGGGTTTCAGAAGCAGCAGAGGCCTGCTGGGCCAAAGCTTTGCTCAGCGCCTCAGCTTGCTCGCGCACGCACTCGGCCAAAACAGCAGCCTGATCGGGCAACTCTTCCTGAAGCGTGCGGGCCCGATCGGCTACCGTTTCCCCTAATGCGCTCATTTGTTTGGAAAGCTGACGCCGCAAGCGTTTTGCTTCCTTTTGGGCTTTGCGGGCCAGCTTGGCCGCGTTGCGCCGCGCCCGCTCACGCAAAGGCGGCGGAGAAGGCTCTAAGGCCAGTGCAATTAGCCGACCCGTTACGACGCCAGCTCCTAAGGCAATCAGCAGCGCTAAAGCCGGATTCTGAGCGACCCAGTCGCGGGCTCGCTGGGCTGCAGCTTCCGTATCCAGCCGCGCAAGCTGCTCCCGCAGCCGATTCAACGCCTCATTGAGTTCTTTTCGCGTTTTTTCATAGGCATCAGCCAGCGTGCCCGATCCTCCTTCTGGCTGCGCTACCGACTGCTGTTTTTCTGCCTTTGCCATAGCTCACCCCCAAATCGATTGAACAAGGTTAACGACGCCAGAGTACCCCTAAAAATACTCCGAGCGCAAAAGCACCTAGCATAGCAGCAACCTGATGGGTCCGCACCCATTCCAGCGCCGCCGTTACTCCCGAGCTTGCTGCCTGCTCCAACTCTTCCAGTGGCGAGCGTGCCTGCTCGGCAGCAGCATCGCTGGTTTTGGGCTCTTGAGCCGGACGTTCCTGCTGAGTCATAAGATCCTCCGGTATTTTTCGTGGAACGATTAGCAGACTTAACCTTTTTGGCCAGAGTTTCTGCTTATTTTTCTAATAAGCCGTCTAAACGTTCCTTCCAGACGGCAGGCATTACAACCTTTATTAACACTCCGCCTTATACGCACAGACAATTTGGCACAGGCATGCAACGTTTTTTCTTTCGATCCCTAGAACTTACAATTCGATCTGCTATGCGGCGATGGTATGTCTTGTTCTCTTTGCTTTTTAGCCCTCCCCTATGGGCACAGCCTGAACCATCGACGGCTGTGCAGGCCTTTTCACAAGCCCTGATGCTGCATCAAGATGGATTTTATGGTCAGTCAGCCTTAGCGTTTGCGCGTTATCGGCAGACTTATCCCACGGATAGTCGCGTAGCCGAAGCCCTATTCTACGAAGCTGAGGCGCGGTTGGCCTTAGGCCAAACCGAAGAAGCTGCAGCCTTGCTTAACCTGTTTGCAGCGCGTTACCCTAACCACCCGCTCACCTACGAAGCCCAATTGGCTTTGGGGAGGTATTTTTATGATACGGGTGCCTATGAAGAGGCCCGACAGGCTTTCGGCCAGGCCTTGCGTGCAGGAGCTCCAGAAGAACTGGCAGCACGCGCCCTGTTCTGGATGGCTGAATCGGCTCAGCGCTTAGGCCGCCCCAACGAAGCCATTGGGCACTACCGCCGCTTGGCCGATACGTACCGATCTTCGCGCTGGGCACCCCGCGCCTTGCTGGCTATGGCCTACACGCAGGTCGAAACGGGCGCTTACGACGAAGCAGCACGCACGTTTGAGCTGTTAGCCGCCCGCTACCCCGACGCACCCGAAGCCCGACACGTGGGCTTGGCCCTGGCTCAAGTCTACTATGAACTGGGCGACTACCGCCGCGTCGTTAGTGAAGTCGAACGCCAGTTGCCCGATCTAAAAGGCAACGACCTTGAGCAAGCCTGGCTGCTACTGGCAGAGTCCTACAATCAGCTGCGCGACAGTGAAAATGCCATTGTCTATTACCGTCGCGTGCTCGAACGCACCAATAGTCCCTATTACCGACGTGCCCTGTACGGACTAGCCTGGAACTACTACCACCAGGGCGTCTATCAATGGGCGGCTGATCACTTCCGCCAGGTCCGCGAAGCGGCACGGGACTCGCTTGCCATGCGGGCCACCTACTATGAAGCCGTCAGCCGTAAACGCGCCCAGGATCCGCAACAAGCCCTGTCTTTGTTTGAAACGGTCGTGCACGAATGGCCCAACAGTCCCTTAGCTCCTTATGCCCAATACGAACGGGCCATGCTGTACTATGAAATGCGACGCTGGGACGAAGCACACACAGCTTTTGACCAGCTTATTCGGACTTACCCCAACCATGCCCTATTAGGCGACGCGCTGCGCATGCGCGGCTACACCGAAATTGCCTTAGGACGCTTCGATGCAGCCTTCAATAGCTTTGATCGGGCTATTGCCCTGCAGGCTGCTTCCCCTCGTCTACGCACCGAAATCGCTTTTCAACAAGCCTGGCTGCGCTACCGCCAAGGACAATACGCTGCAGCCAGTGAAGCATTCTGGAATCTGTACCAGCAAGATTCACGAGGGGAGAAGGCCGGCGACGCCCTGTTCTGGGCTGCAGAAAGCTTTTATCAATTAGGACGTCTGGATCGGGCTGAAGCACTCTTTCGTGAGTATCTGCGCACGTTTCCCACTGGCCAACACGTAGAGGCTGCCCACTATGCGCTAGGTTGGACCTATTTCCGACAAGAACGCTACGAATTGGCTGCGCAAGCCTTTCAGCGCTTTTTACAAGTATATCGCCGAGGCGATGAGTCCGTCCCTTATCGACTCGATGCCCTGCTGCGCTTGGGGGACAGCTATTACGCCCTAAAGCGTTATCCCGAAGCGATCCGGTACTACCGTCAAGCTGCGGCCGAAGGCGAAGATTACGCACTGTATCAGATTGGTCAGGCCTATTATAACGCCAGCAACCACGAAGAAGCCCTGCGCACCTTCAATCAATTGCTCACCGAACACCCTGACACTCCCTGGCGTGAAGAAGCCCTTTACCAGATCGGCTACATTCACTTTCTCAATCAGCGCTATGATGCAGCCATCGCGGCTTACCAACGACTTATTGCAACAGCACCTAACGACCCGCTGGCTGCTAAAGCCCAGTATGGCATTGGCGATGCCCTGTTTAATGCGGGTCGCATGGAAGCTGCCGTTAATGCGTACAAACAAGTATTGGAACGCTATCCCCAAAGTCCATTCGTAGGAGATGCAGCCATGAGCATTCACTTTGCCCTTTTGGCTGCAGGTAACGAGGCGCGTGCGACAGCTTTAATCGACTCTTTTGCTATGGCTTATCCAAATTCTCCGATCGTCGATGAGCTACGCTTCCGCCAGGCCGAAGCCCTTTACCGCAGCGGCCGCACTCGGGAGGCCATACAGCGTTTAGAAGCCTTTGTTCAGGGCACCCACGCTCCCAATCTAATGGGAGAGGCTCTGTATTACCTGGCCACTTTACAGGCTGAGCAGGAGCAATACGCCAATGCGGAACGCAGCCTTCAGCGCCTGTTGAGCGCTTATGCCGAGCATCGCCGCGTACCCGATGCCTTAGCGCTCCTGGGGACCCTCTACTTAAAACAGGAACGCTTTGAGGCCGCCCTCCAAACTTTCCGACGCCTGGAGGAGCTCGCTCCGGCACACTCTACACTCCAAATGCAGGCACTCTATGGCCAAAGCATTGCGTTACTTGAGTTAGGGCGCTTGGCAGAAGCCCGACGTCGGCTGGAACAGGCCCAAACCTTGGTTGCAACTGGCAATCCGCCGCCCTTGCTGCAATTAGGCTTGGCACGCTTGGCCGAAGCTGAAGGCCGACTGGACGAAGCCGCTACCCTGTATCGCAATATCGCCTCACAGGTCCAAGATGAAACCGGCGCCGAAGCGCTTTATCGACTCGGAGCCCTTTTGCTGCGGCGTGGCGACCCGCAACAGGCCATCGAAGAACTAAGCCGCCTGCCTACGCTTTTTCCAGGCTATCCCGAGTGGCTCGCCCGAGGCTATTTGACACAAGCCCGCGCATTTGTAGCCCTGGGGCGACGCGGCGATGCCGTGCGCCTCTACGATCGGGTAGTGGCTGAATTTCCTAATACTTCCTTTGCCCGAACAGCTGCCCAAGAAAAAGCTGCCCTTTAAGCCATGCGTAGACTCATCGCTTTTGTAGGTCTATCTGCTGGACTTTGGCTACCCACCTTAGCCCAGGTCCCTGACACTGCCCAGGTTGTACTGCCCGACCTTGCCCCCCGAGAAGTAGAAATCCGGGGCACCCTGGAAATTTCCTTTCCTTCCTTGCAACGCCAGCCGCTTGTTGGCTTTAATCCCCCTCCGCTGGTGCCTCAAGTGTCTCCCGACCGACAGCCTTACGTCGAACCTTACCACGAAGCGGCACGGCTTGACGGAGCTATTGCGCTTCAGCGTCCCGAGCCACCTGCTATCGCTACCATAGGTAGTGGTCACCCCGCCCGTGGGCTTTTTGAAGGTGCATTAGGACGCTACGTAACCCGCACCTTTAATGGATACTTAGAACAAACTTTTGCTGGCAAGCTAACCTCTTACGGAGCCATACGCTACACAGGCAGCAATGGCTTTACGCCTTTTGCTGACCGTCCCGAAATTGAAACCCCTTATAGTTTGCTCGAGGCACACACTGGTTTGGCTTATAGCGGCCCTGTACACGCAGGCTTAGAACTCGGTGGTTTTTCCCATACCTACCGGCTCTACGGGCTGGTTGAAACGCTTGCGTTTGAGGCTCCACAACGCTGGGCCACAGGAGGATATGGCCAGCTTTGGCTTACCCCTTCTGCTCAATCCGATCTTGAGGGCCAGCTAGAGCTACGCTTAAGCAGCAGCCGCTACCGTACTACTTATCCAGAAGGCTTCTTTAGCCCGATGGCCGAAACCCACCGGCGCCTGGAACGCCGGCTGGATGCTCGGGGCCAATTAAATTTCCCGCTTGCTACTAGCACGCTACGTCTGGATGTTCAAGGGCATGTAGCGGGCATAGATCCTTCGGCTTTTATAGCATCAGAGATATGGTCATTTGCTGGAGGAGCCTCGCTTATCCTGCCGCTCGGCCATGCCTTTCAGCTCACCATAGGTGGTCGGGTATTGGCCCTTGAGGCAAGTCCCACCCACACACGGGCCACGTACGTTTCGCCAATTTTAGAGCTGGAGATTTTGTTAACCTCACGTAGCCGCTTGTACGTACGCCAGCAACCCCGCATCGTGCCTTACCGGCTCGACGAACTGCTGCATGAGATACCCATTGTTGACGACAGCGCATTCCCCCAACCCGCACTACACACAATCGATGTCGAAGTCGGTAGCGAAGTATTTGTTGGCGCCGTGCGTTTGCAGGCTGCCGGCGGCTTTAGAGAATCCCCATTTGAACGATATGCCGTCTTACTGCGCCGTCTGATCAACCTCGAACCCCGCTATTTTACCCAACTGGGTTATGCCCAACAGCGGCGCTACTACGCCTATAGCGAGGTTGGTATAACCTTACCCGGTAGCTTACAAGGGAGCCTGCGCCTTACCTACCAGCAAGCACGCTTATCCGAAGTTGATCGACCTGTGCCCTACGAACCCTCCTGGCAAGGGCAGTTCCTATTGGCTTATTCTTTTTCAGGACAACGCGGCTTAATCCAGCTCACCAGTAGCTACCAAGGCGTGCGGTATGCCGACTTAGCCCAGAACCGACGTGTTTCCCCCTACTGGGATGTAGACGGGCAAATAACCTATCAACTAACTCCAGCCATTGGGCTTATCGGCCGAATTGAGAACCTGACCCCTAAGGCCTATCGGACTCCCTGGCTGGGCTACCCCGAACCTACGCTGTTGCTCAGCGCCGGCATGCGGATTCGCTGGTAGCATTGGATTCTTTTAGATTCTGTTGTAGTTTTAAAGCAATCATTAATTTTAAAGCTTAGCCCCAACATGGCTACTCCTTCCTTAGCGGATGTGGCACAAGCTTTAGCTGAACTGGTGCAAGAAGCGCTCATGCGAGGGGAATCGATATATGTGCCGGGGATAGGTACATTCTCGGTGGAACATCACGGCAGCACAACCGAACAGTTGCCTGACGGACGCCTTGTGCTTCATCCCCCACGCGATGTCGTTTCTTTTACGCCAGAAGCCACGCTAACAGAACCTGGAGCCTCCCACTAATTCCCCCTAACCTATGTCCGAACCGCTGATTGCTGCCTTGGCCCAGCGTTTAGACTGCTCCCCGGAAGAAGCCGAAGTGGCCCTCTACCAACTTATTGCCCATTGGCAACAGCAGTTGCAACAAACCGGCCAAGTTGTTATTCCGGGTTTGGGTGGTTTCTACCGAACTGCCCAGGGCCTGCGCTTTGAACCTGCAGGCGCTTTAGCCCAAGCTGTCAACTACCGCTTTGCTGGACTGGAATCGGTTACCATTGAGCCTACCGAAGCACAGCCTTACTCTAAAGTCGAAGTTATTGCCCCTGAGGTGCCAGAAGAAACCGAAACGCCCGAAAGCGTGCAGGCTCCTGCACCCGAGGCTCCAGCGTCCCTGCCGGAGACGCCAGAGCCTGAGCCAGCAGCGGCAGAAACGCCACTTTTGTCCCAAGTCGAACCCGCAACTCATCGACTGTCGGCAACCCCACTCCCACGTCCCCCGCGTATTCATTTACACGAAGAACGCGCCCGTAAGCTGCCTCTCTGGATTCCGGCGGCCCTCGTGATTGTAGCCCTGGGAGCTATCGGCATTTGGTGGCTCCTTTCGATGCGCTCCACCTCACCGGCTTCTCCGACGCCGACCCTTTCTCCTGAAACAACGACCACAGCAATACCCCCCGAAACTACCTCAGTCGCTACAGCTCCACAGGCCGATACAGCTCAGCCTACCTATCCTCCCCCTTCAACGCCAACGCGTGACGGTTATGCTCTGATTGTGGGCTCAACTACCAATCGAGCAGAGGCAGAACAAATGGCCGAGCGATTCCGTCAACGCCTTGCCGGACAAGGTTTGTCGGTTGAGATCATTACAGCACCCGCCAATGGAACCACACGCTACCGCATTGCGGTTGGAAGATACACGTCGGCAGAAGAGGCCCTCACAGCTAAACAACAATTGGGCAGCTTGGTGCCTGCCGATGCCTGGGTTCTACGACTTCTCACGAATTAATTTGGCAAGCTCATGATGCTGGTCTTGTTGCAGACGGTTGCCTTACCTGCAGAGGCCCTACCCTCTACCACGTCAACGTCTTTTCTGGACATTGTGATGCAGGGTGGGTGGGTTATGATCCCTATCGCCTTGCTCTCCCTGCTCACGGTCTACTTGATCGTAGAACGTTGGATTACCGTTCAAAAAGCCAAAATCAATCCCCAACAGATTATGGACCGCGTACGCAGCTACGTCGAGGCAGGCGACGTACGCGGCGCCTTGGCTTACTGTGAAGCACAAGACAAACCCATTACCCGTATTCTGCGACATGGCCTGGAACGTCTGGGCCGACCGATTGCAGAAATTCAGGATGCTGTTGAAGCTGCCGGCAAATACGAAGCCTTTGAGCTGGAAAAGCGCATGGACGTGCTCGCCAGCATTGCTGGCATTGCACCAATGCTGGGCTTTCTGGGAACTGTCACCGGCATGATCGAAGCTTTTCAGCAAATCCAGAATCTCCAAGGCAACGTCAATCCCAGTGTACTGGCTGGTGGCATCTGGGAAGCCCTACTCACAACTGCCTTTGGGTTGATTGTAGGCATTCTGGCACTTTTTGGTCACAACGTGTTGCTAACGCGCATTAATCGTCTGGTCAACGACATGGAGCGTTCGGCCACCGATTTTATTGACCTGCTTCAAGAGCCTGTACCCCATCCTCGCCGTCATCCGGAAACCCTGCTCTAAAACCATGGCGCTCAATTTCTCTACATCGCGCAAGCCCCTGATGACGTTTGCGTTGGCTGGATTGGCCGACATTGTGCTGTTGCTGCTCATTTTTTTCCTGCTGACTTCCAGCTTTGTGCCCCAGTTTGGCATTCGGGTTAATCTGCCTCGTGTCGAAGCAGGCGCGCCTACGCAAGCTCAGTATGTAACCGTTGTGCTTACCGAAGACGGCCGCTTTTACGTGGAACAGCAGCAGGTAGGGCGTGAGGACTTATTGAATGCCTTACGTAACGTGAAAGGAGATCGCACCACGCTCGTACTGCGCGCCGACCGCCGAGCAACCGTCGAACAGTTCGCCTACGTGGCCAGTACGGCCCGGGCCTTGGGCATGACCGTACTGATGGCGACCGAGCGCCCTGACGTGAGCCCTCTGCGTTAACGCAAAAACCAGGACTCCCGGTCCAGCGAGCGATACTGAATGGCCTCTGAAAGGTGCTCAGGCCGAATTGCTTCACTGTCTGCCAGGTCGGCAATCGTCCTTGCAACTTTGAGTATGCGGTCGTAGGCTCGTGCACTTAATCCTAATCGGTGAATTGCCACTTTCATAAGCTGTTGGCCTTCAGCATCCAGGGCGCAGTAGCGTCGTACCAGACGGGCCGGCATCTGGGCATTGCAATAGACGCCCGGCACTTCGCGAAACCGCTCGGCCTGACGCTGGCGCGCGGCTACAACGCGCGCCCGGATCGCCGCTGATGACTCGCCTTCTTGCTTGCGGTTAAGCTCTTCAAACGGGACCGGCGTTACCTCAATATGCAGATCGATCCGATCCAAAAGGGGTCCACTAATTTTAGACAGGTAGCGCTGCACCTGAGGTGGTGTACACAGACACGCCCGCCGCACGTCGTTTAAGTAGCCGCAAGGACATGGATTCATGCTGGCTACCAGCATAAATCGGGCTGGATACTCAATGGTATACTTGGCCCGGCTAATGGTGATTCGGCCGGCTTCAAGCGGCTGACGCAGCACTTCGAGCACCTGCCGTTTGAACTCCGGGAGCTCATCTAAAAAAAGCACGCCGTTGTGGGCAAGTGAAATCTCCCCCGGCATGGGAGGCGCGCCTCCTCCACAAAGCCCAACGTCTGAAATGGTATGGTGGGGCGCGCGGAACGGCCGCTGGGCAATCAGCCCCGTTCCCCCAAGCGTACCTCCAACCGAGTGAATCTTGGTGGTTTCCAACGCCTCCTCTGGCGTAAGCGGCGGCAGGATAGTGGGCAAGCGCCTGGCCAGCATGGTTTTACCGGCACCCGGTGGCCCTACCATAAGCACGTTGTGCCCCCCTGCCGCAGCTACTTCTAAAGCCCGCTTGACATTCTCCTGGCCTCTTACCTCAGCAAAGTCAACATCATATCGCTGCGCTTCATCGAAAAGGGCTTTAAGGTCGCGTCGAAACGGTACGCGAAGTTGCGTGCCTGTAAGTAAACCAAAGGCCTCGGCCAGCGAAGCGACCGGATAAACTTCTAGTCCATCGACAAGCGCTGCTTCTTCAGCATTTGCTGCTGGCACAATCATCCCGCGCTGTCCTTCCTGTCGAGCCCGAATGGCTATGGGCAACACGCCCCGAACTGGCCGCACCGTCCCATCAAGTGCCAGCTCGCCTACAATTACAAACGGCGCAAGGGCCTCAGGGCTGGGATTGCCTTCACTGGCTGCCAGTAACCCCAGCGCCATAGGCAAATCAAAGGCAGCCCCTTCCTTACGCAAGTCGGCTGGTGCCAGGTTGATCGTGATCGCTCCCCGAGGCAGCGGTAAGCCACTATTGCGCAGCGCAGCATAAATGCGATCCCGACTCTCCCGAACCGCACCATCGGGCAACCCAACCACGGTGTAGCGCGGCATGCCTGATTCAATATGGGTTTCAATCTCAACAGGAATGGCCTCAATACCCAGCGGGGTGCTACTCCAAACCTTGCTCAGCATGGGCGTGCTGAACGTTTTTTTCTCTTTAAAGACACACCCTCACCCTTGCTGTAACGTGAACGCTTTGAAATCTTATACTAACCCGTTATCCTTTTGCTGTAGGACACCCCGCTCCATTCATGATCTACGGCATTACCGGCAATACCCAGAAAGAACAGCTCTGGAAGCCTGTGGCTGAGCTGCTACGCTGGCTCCAGCAGCAAGGGCTTCAAGCCAAGCTGCATCCTGCTGTTGCGGAAGGCCTAACGCAGCGCAAGCTGCTTAACGAAGCGCAGGTAGTAGCGTACACCGCACGCGACCTGGCCACTGAGGTCGACATAATTCTTTCGTTTGGCGGCGATGGCACGCTCTTGCAAAGCGCCCATTTGGCTGGACGCCACGGAACGCCCATACTAGGCATCAACATCGGTCGCATGGGCTTTCTGGCCGACGTGGAGGTGGAACATGTGCGTGAAGCCATCAGCGCCCTCGAACGTGGGGATTACACCGTGGAAGCGCGTATGGCGCTGGAGGCTGAACTGGAACAAGAACTTCCAGCCGAACTGTCCTGGGCTTTGAATGAATTTGTGATCGACCGTAGCGGTCCGGCCGGACTCATTACCATCGACGTGAAGGTCGATGGCGTGCCCCTCAACCGCTACTGGGCAGACGGTCTTATTTTTTCAACACCTACAGGATCCACAGCCTACTCGCTTTCAGCCGGTGGTCCTATTGTCTCTCCAGCCTGTGAGGTTATTATTCTCACCCCCATTGCCCCCCACACGCTCACGCTCCGTCCCATCGTGCTTCCCGCTTCGGTAACCCTCGAGACCCACGTGTATACCGGAGGACAACCCTACGTGCTGGCTGCCGATGGCCGCAGCCAGCTCATCGCCCAAGAAGGACAACGCATTACCATCCGTCGCGCTGCCCACACGGTTAATCTCGTCAAACTACCGGAGCAGCACTACTTCCGAACGCTACGCACCAAGCTCATGTGGGGTGCGCGCTAAGTTGCTGGTGTACGCTCTACCGCCATACGCACCGCAAAGCGCCGTAAATAATCCTCGGGCGTAATGAGCTCGGTCTTGAGCACCACATGCTGGGGCATGCGACCGTCTTCGCGCTCAATCTCTCCAATCAAAAGCTCCAGCGCCCGCCGTCCAATCTCTCGGGCAGGCTGCCGAACGCAAATGTGGGGGTACACGTAAAATTCATTTAGCCCCCCTTCACTGAAGGAAATTAGCTGAATGCGCTCCAAAAGCGATGGGTCCGCCTCACGCATAGCCGCCCGAATACCCAACTCTACCGGAAAGGTCACCGCAAAAATCACTTCAGGAAGCTCGCCTTGCAGCAGCCGTTTAAAGGCGTAATAGCCATGCCACTCGTCAAAACCGCCTTCGATAATCCATTCTGGCCGAATTGGCAACCCTGCCTGGCGCAGTGCAGCTTCATAGCCTGCACGACGTTCCCGACCAATGAGCACTTCCGACGTTCCGGCTACATGGGCGATCTTGCGGTATCCTTTGCGGATCACATATTCCACCGCACGATAGGCTCCATCCCGATCATCAACTGTCACACTGCTAAAACCCAATCCTTCAATAGCACGATCAAAAAACACCAGCGGGATGCCCATTTCTCTGACGCGCTCATAGACCTCCAGATGCGGAGCCTGCTGCGAAACCGAAACAAGCAGCCCGTCAACCCGCATAGCCAGCAGCCGCTCGATGTGCTGACGTTCCAGATCTGCCCGCTCTTGCGAAACTGCCAGCACAATCCCATACCCTCGCTGCGTAGCAGCCTCCTGAATAGCGTCGACCACCGTAGCCATGAAGGTATGCGCAATCTTGGGCACCACTACGCCCAACGTATACGAGCGCTTGGAAGATAGCGAACGCGCCAACAGATTGGGCAAATAGCCCATCTCGGCAGCGGTCTTCTTGACCAGCTCCCGGGTCTCTTTGGAAATGTCCGGATGATCCCGAAGCGCTTTTGAAACACTAACCTTGCTGAGATTTAACCGTTCAGCAATATCAGCTAACCGCACACGCTTTTTGGCCATAATGACCGTCAACCGTTTGCTTTTTAGAAAAATACAGGTTTGTAAGTTAGCGCATTGTGCAACGAAGTTCAAAGAAAATTTTCGGAGCCTAACCTTGCACCCATGTAGGTTTGGTTGGTTTTATAGAAATAAGATTTTACCCGGTTGCGTTACCGTTAACTTTTTGCGATCTTTGAACCATGATACATCCATCGCTCGCCCAACAGTTTGACCTGACAGGCCGCATAGCGCTCGTCACCGGAGGCAGCGGCGCTTTAGGCCGCGCCATGGCCCGCGGTCTGGCTCTGGCAGGTGCCCGCGTTGCCCTGCTGGCCCGGCGCTCAGACAAGCTCGAAGCAGCCGTAGCCGAAATCATGCAAAGCGGTGGCGAGGCGCTTGCGCTACAAGGCGATGTGCTCGATCAAAGCTCGCTCAAGCAGGCACGAGAAAAACTTCTTGAGCACTGGGGACGCCTCGATATTCTGGTCAATGGGGCCGGCGGGAACGTACGTGAAGCCACGCTCAACCCAAGCCAACCCATCTTTTCGCTCACCGAAGCCGCTTTCCGCACCGTCATCGATCTCAACCTTATGGGGACGATTCTGCCAACGCTGGTCTTCGGCGAAGTGATGGCACACCAACGACAGGGCGTGATTGTGAACGTCTCCTCAATGGCGGCAACGCGTGTGCTAACCCGGGTAGTGGGCTACAGTGCAGCCAAAGCAGCCGTAGAAAACTTTACCCGCTGGATGGCCGTCGAGCTGGCTCGCACTTATGGAGCAGGGCTACGCGTCAATGCGATTGCGCCCGGTTTCTTCTTGGGTGAGCAAAATCGTCATCTGCTGTTGCGCGAGGATGGTTCTCTAACCGAACGTGGCCAAGCCATCCTCGCCCATACTCCTATGGGGCGCTTCGGCGAGACCGATGATCTCATCGGCACGCTCATTTGGCTATGCAGCGATGCCTCCCGGTTTGTAACCGGCGTGGTCGTACCCATAGATGGCGGATTCTCCATTTTCACAGGAATCTAAAAAACCCTCCATGGAAGCATCCCACCTACTGTTGTCTGGTTGGACGCTACAAGCCGAAACCCATCGGCCTACGTTAGCCGCAACGCTTAGCGCCTTGGTTCGTGCACCTGTCTATCCACAATCGCTGGAAGCCACCCCTGAAGCGGTATTTTTCCTCATCCGAAGTGGCCAAGAAAAGCGATTAGGGATCCTCTCACCAACTGGCGTAGCCGACTTTGAAGGGGTACGCCATGAGCTAACTTTCAACGGTCAGGCACTGCTTTTTCAGTATTGTCCTTTAACTTCCGAAAACGCTCAGGCGCTGCGCCGTTATGTGCCTTGGACGGTCCCCCGCCCTTTAGGCCTACGGGCTTCGGTAGGCTGTGGTGATCGGCTTGGGCTGGCTACGCCGGGTCACATTCGTGCCGTACGTAAACATGCCTTGGCTCCCGTTTTTGCGCAGCAGTCTATCCGCGAAATGACGCGTACAGGACGCTCGCCTCAGCAAGTCCTCGACGACGCTATGTGGGGCGTCTTTCAAGAAGGGTGGCGCCAAGGCTACGGGGCCGACGCGGACCACCTAAAAACTGAGGAAGACGCTGATCGTTGCATTGAGGCTGGGTTTACCTGGTTTACGATTGATCCCAGCGCCTACGTCGACAACGATGCTGACAACGCTGATGTCACAACGCTTTTGGCTAAGATAGCAGCGCTACCCTGGGCAGATCTGGAGACCACATGGAACGACCTGCGACGTGCCTATTTAGGCAAAACGTTTCCTGTAGGTCCGTATGCGCTATCGTTCGAAGAGCGTACGCTGCAGCAGGCTCTGGCTAAATATGGCGCTGCTATCGCCCATACTGTCCGCATGTACCGACATATTGCCAACCGCATGGGCAACCGACCTTTTGAGCTGGAGATGTCGGTCGACGAAACCGAGGTCCCAACTTCACCAGCCGAACACTTCTTTGTGGCCAGGGAGCTTGCCCGCTTAGGCGTACGTTGGATTAGCCTGGCGCTGCGCTTTGTCGGACGCCTGGAAAAGGGTGTCGATTACATTGGTGATCTAGAAGAATTTGAAGCGCATCTCAGGCTACATGTGGCCATTGCCCGCACACTGGGCCCCTACAAGCTTAGCCTGCATTCCGGATCCGACAAATTTGCCCTCTATCCTCTATTTGCCCGACATGCAGACGAACTATTTCATCTGAAAACCGCGGGGACCTCTTACTTAGAAGCCCTTCGGGCGGTAGCTGAACTGGATCCAACGCTATTCCGGGAGATTCTGGAATTTGCCTGCAGCCGCTATGAGACCGATCGGGCTACCTATCACGTTTCGGCCCTGTTGGAACGTGTCCCCCGTCCAACCGAGGTGTCTGACCGCGACTTGCCGGCACTGCTGGAGCACTTTGATACCCGACAAGTATTGCATGTTACGTTCGGATCGGTGCTCACAGCAACCGATGCGCAGGGACACTTGCGTTTTCGTGATCGCCTGCTTGCTGTACTACAGGCGCACGAAGAAACCCACTATCGGATGCTCGAAACGCACTTTGATCGCCATCTAAGCCCTTTTGATGGAACCTGAATACTGTTCAAACCTTTGTGAAACCCTCCAGGACAGCGGGCGTTTGTTGCCTTCAGCGAGGCTTGCAGTGTATATTTGCATCCCACAAACGGTCAGGTAGCTCAGTCGGTAGAGCACAGGACTGAAAATCCTGGTGTCGGCGGTTCGATTCCGCCCCTGACCACTTCAGCCCCACCCTGTCGGGTGGGGCTTTTTGCTGTTCTGAAATTCAATGTCGCAGTGCAACCTGCACGTCCATAACGTTAGTGTGCGTAGGGCCAGTTATCAGAAGCTGGTTAAGCGCTTTAAAAAACGTATAGGCATCGTTACGATCGAGATAGGCCAGTGGGTCTAAGCCTTGCCTACGTGCTTCAGGAATCGTGCGCGGGGTTGCCCAGGCACCGGCTGCGTCGGTGGGACCATCGCGGCCGTCGGTTCCTCCGCTAAGCAGCACGGCCTCAGCTTCCCAGCCTTCCATGGCCAGTGCAGCAGCCAACACAAGCTCTTGGTTACGGCCGCCTTGGCCTGAGCCGCGTAGCGTCACGGTTGTCTCTCCACCCCAGAGTAAGCAAACTGGGCGCGTTTCGCATACTGCCCGCAACCTAGCCACCAAGTGGGGTCCTACTTCCCGAGCCTCACCTGTTAGGCGATCTGAAACAATCCACACCGAATAGCCCCGCTTTCGGGCTTCATCGGCTGCAGCTTCAAGGGCTCGTCGGTTGGTACCAACCAAGCGGGTAACCACGCGGGCAAAACGCGGATCGGCCAGCTTGGGGGTTTCTAAAAACGGATTGTTCATACCAGCTTCCAGCCGTATCCGGACCGATTCCGGAACCCGATGCCAAAGCCCATAACGTCGCAGTACAGCAATAGCCTCGGCAAATGTGGTAGGATCAGGCACTGTTGGTCCACTAGCAATAACGGATACTTCGTCGCCTACCACATCCGAAATCACTAGGGCCAACACGTCAGCCGGCGCTGCTGCACGAGCTAACCGTCCGCCCCCAATACGCGACAAATGCTTACGTACTGCATTAAGCTCGTAGATGTCTGCACCGCTGGCTAAAAGGAGTTGAAAGGTTACTTGCGCATCGGCTAGCGTGACTGGTGGTGCAAAATCCGTACATAAGGCTGATCCTCCACCAGAGATAAGAACCAACAGCAGGTCTTCTTCCCCACAGTCTTCAGCAAGTTCTAAAATGCGCCGCGCAGCTTGCAAGCTGCCTTCATCAGGTATCGGATGCCCCCCCTCCAGCACCTCAATCCGTTTAGGAAAGGCAAACAACGAAGGCAACGTTTCTACGTAGCCATGCGGCACTACTACGGCCCCTGTAGCAATCTGATTGCCCAACTGCATCTCCACCACACTGGCCATAGCAAGGGCTGCCTTTCCCATACCCACTACGACAATGCGCCGATACCGCTCCAACGGCCGTGGCGTCCACTCCGTCCAAGGGGTCTGGGTTAGTAACACGTCTGCCTGCGCCGCACGCACCGCTGCAGCAAAGATAGCCCGCGCATCGGCGATCAAATCAAAACTTGTCATGGAGCAAACTCAGGTGCACAGTAAGGTGGAGAATTTAACAGGTAGCCTCTGCTTAGAGAATAAAACACATTTTTTATAAAAACAGCATACTGGCTGCAAACTTAGACCGCTTGCTGCATTGACATCGTTTGTCAGAAGGCTATCTTATGCCCAAAATGATGCCCGATTGCAACGTAAACGTTTTTATAGGAGGGCTCTATGAACGCGAAAAAGTACGTGTACCGCTTCGGGGGCGGACAGGCCGAAGGCAACAAAGACATGCGCGACCTGCTGGGCGGCAAAGGCGCCAACCTGGCAGAAATGAGCGCTATTGGCCTGCCGGTACCGCCTGGCTTTACGATTACCACCGAAGCCTGTGCCTACTATCACGAGCATGGCGGCCAATGGCCTGAAGGGCTAGAGACGCAAGTACGCGAAGGTATTCGGCACATCGAGCAGCTCATGGAAGCAGGCTTTGGCGACCCAACCAATCCGTTGCTGGTCTCTGTGCGGAGTGGGGCAGCCCTCTCCATGCCGGGCATGATGGACACCGTGCTCAACCTGGGCATTAATGATCGGGTCGTCGAAGGTCTTGCCCGTCGTACCGGCAACGAACGCTTCGCCTACGATGCCTACCGCCGCTTTATCGACATGTTCGGCGACGTGGTGATGGGCGTTCATCACGAGCATTTCGAAGCTGTACTCGATGCCCTCAAAAAGGAAAAGGGCGTCACCGAAGACACCGAGCTGGACGCCGAAGCCCTCAAGGAACTGGTGCGCCGTTACAAAGAAGTCTACCGGCAGCATACGGGTTCGCTCTTCCCCGAGGATCCCTATGAGCAGCTCCATCGGGCTATAAACGCGGTCTTTGAATCTTGGAATAGCGAGCGCGCCATCAAGTATCGCCAGATCCATAAGATCCGGGGACTGCTGGGCACAGCCGTTAACGTGCAGGCGATGGTCTTCGGCAACATGGGCGAGCGTAGCGGGACGGGGGTTTGCTTCACCCGTAACCCAGCCACAGGCGAAAACGAGCTCTACGGCGAGTTTTTGATTAACGCGCAGGGGGAAGACGTCGTAGCCGGCATCCGCACGCCCAAGAGTATTTCCGAGATGAAACAGGTCATGCCCGACCTCTATGAGCAGCTTGTGCGCTTGGCCCGTCAGCTCGAAGAGCATTACAAAAACATGCAAGATATCGAGTTTACGGTCCAGGAAGGGCGACTCTTTATTCTGCAGACGCGTAACGGCAAGCGTACAGGCGTAGCGGCTGTTAAGATTGCTGTCGACATGGTCGACGAAGGCCTGGTCGATCCCAAAACGGCCGTACGGGACCTGGTGGAGCCTGCCCATCTGGATCAGCTGCTGCACCCGCGCTTTAAGGATGAAGCAACTTATAAGGCTCGGGTAATCGGACGGGGACTTCCGGCCTCGCCAGGTGCTGCAGTAGGCCAGGTCGTCTTTACAGCGGAAGATGCTGAAGCCTGGCGTGCGCAGGGTAAGCGGGTCATTCTTGTGCGTGTAGAAACCAGCCCAGAGGATGTGGGAGGCATGCATGCGGCCGAGGGTATTCTGACCTCCCGGGGCGGCATGACCTCACACGCTGCGGTGGTGGCCCGCGGATGGGGCAAACCTTGCGTAGCTGGCTGTAGCGACATCGCGATTGACTACAGCACGAAAACGTTCCGCGCCGGGAGCGTCGTCGTCAAAGAAGGCGATTGGATCTCCATCAACGGCTCGACAGGCGAAGTCATTCTGGGTAAAGAAGAGCTGGTTGAACCCTCGCTCTCGGGAGATTTTGCCCGCTTCATGGAATGGGTTGATCAGTTCCGTACCCTGGGCGTTCGCACCAACGCCGATACTCCTCAAGATGCCCGTAAAGCCGTCGAGTTCGGTGCCGAGGGCATTGGGCTGTGCCGTACCGAACATATGTTCTTTGAAGGCGATCGCATCCTGGCCATGCGGGAAATGATCCTGGCTACCACACTCGAGGAGCGGCGTGCGGCGCTAGCCAAGCTACTGCCCTATCAGAAGGAAGATTTCCGGGGCATTTTCCGCGAAATGGCCGGCAAGCCGGTCACCATTCGCTTGCTTGATCCCCCTCTCCACGAATTTCTCCCCCACGACGAGAAAGAGCAGCAAGAATTGGCTCAGGAGCTGGGCATTCCGGTAGAAACCGTCCGAGCCAAAGTCGAAGCCCTCAAGGAATTCAACCCAATGCTGGGGCACCGCGGCTGCCGCCTGGGCATCACCTATCCAGAAATCACCGAAATGCAAACCCGGGCTATTTTGGAAGCCGCCCTTGAGCTTAAACAAGAAGGCGTCGACGTACGTCCCGAAATCATGGTCCCGCTGGTAGGTACGCGCGAAGAACTGGAACACCAGCGGCGCGTGATCGAAGAGACAGCCCAAAAGGTCTTTGAAGAAAAGGGCGATCGCATCGACTTCCTTGTAGGGACCATGATTGAGGTGCCGCGGGCAGCGCTCCTGGCCGATCAGATCGCTGAGGTAGCAGAGTTCTTCTCCTTCGGTACCAATGACCTCACGCAGCTAACCTTCGGCTACAGCCGCGACGACGCAGGCAAATTCCTGCCCTACTATATCGAAAACAAAATCCTAAAAGACGACCCCTTCCAGACGCTCGATCAGGAAGGCGTAGGCCAACTGGTGCAGCTTGGCACCGAGCGCGGTCGAAAAACGCGGCCTTCGTTGAAGGTAGGCATTTGTGGAGAACACGGAGGCGATCCGGCCTCGGTAGCCTTCTGCTACAAGGTAGGGCTCGACTACGTCTCGTGCTCTCCCTTCCGCGTACCAATCGCCCGTCTAGCGGCTGCTCAAGCCCACTTGCGGGCTGAAGCGCAAAAAGAAAAGAAAGCCGTGATGGTTGATGTTTGAACACTAAACTGCCGTTTTTAAAAAACCGCCGGGTCTTAAGACCCGGCGGTTTTTTTATGTTCTCTAGCGCCTCACGTCTACCTGTGGCAGCGGACTGCTGTACTGCTCTGCTAAGAGTCGATCCCGAATCATCTGGTGCAATCGCTGAAGTGCTTGGGGGTCACGCGCATATGTCTCCAAACGACGAACCAACATAACCGAATCCATTCCATAACGGGCCAAAACCGAATCGCGAAACGCTGGCGTCACGTCGCCTATCACGGCCTTTCGTGCAGCAAGTAAATGCAACTCGACAAGCACCTCAGCTAAGGTACTATCTGCTAAGGTTTTCTCCTTTGGGGCATCCCCACAACCGGCTAGCAATAGCCCTACCATTCCCCAACCAATCCATAACCTCTTGAACCCAACCATAAACCGTCGAGCCCTACAGGTTGTCAAGGTCGAGTTTGCCGACGTTGAAACCTTCAGGGGATCACTTTATTCAGGGGATATTCAATAATGCCCTCAGCACCGGCACGCTTAAGCTCAGGAATCAAGCGCCGTACTTCCTTTTCCTCAATGATTGTTTCAATGGCCACCCACTCTTCCCCATTGGAAGCCAACGGAGAGATGGTTGGGCGTCGCATAGCCGGGAGCATTTGGATAATTTTCTCCAAATCGGCTTTGCGGGCATTCATTTTTAGTCCCACACGATTTTCTGCTCGGATAGCGCCCTCCATCAAAAGGGCAATGTTTTCGATCTTGCGGCGCTTCCAGGGATCTTGCCAGGCTTGTTTATTCGCAATAAGTTGCGTGTTGGACTCCATAAGCACTTCCAAAATGCGCAACCGATTAGCCCGAAGCGAAGCGCCTGTCTCCGTCACTTCCACGATCGCATCCACCAATTCTGGGCATTTGGCTTCGGTAGCGCCCCAGGAGAATTCCACTTCGGCCTCCACACCCCGTTCAGCCAACCAGCGCCGGGTCAGGTTAACAACTTCTGTAGCAATACGTTTACCCTGAAGGTCCTGTACCGAATGGATGTCGGAATCTTCCGCCACGGCAAGCACCCAACGCACCGGTCGCATGCTTTGCTTCGAATAAATCAAATCAGCTACGGTAACTACATCAGCGCCCGTTTCCAAAACCCAGTCCTTACCTGTAATGCCTGCATCGAAGACCCCTTCTTCCACATAGCGGGCCATTTCCTGAGCACGAACGAGCATGGCGCTGAGCTCTTCATCGTCTGTGGAAGGAAAGTAAGAACGCTCGTTAACGCTGAACTTAAATCCCGCTTTTTCAAGCAGTTCAAGTGTAGCCTGTTGTAGACTGCCTTTAGGCAATCCCAGACGCAGCACGCGGTGCGTTTGCATCTTGCTTACCGTTGTTGCTGCTGCGAAGGCTGTTTCTGTAGACATCGTTTACTTCCAGGGTTGGGTGAAAGTTAGGGCACTGCCGGTGAAACAACGGCTTCTTCACGGGTTCGGAACGTATACGCAATTGCTTCCATCTGCCGAAGAAACTCGCGCTTTGCAAAGCCTGGCGCAAAGACCATCCCATCGATCATGTAGATACGGCCGCTGGTCTGATCATAAAAGGTATAGTTCACAAACGGACCGCCCATACCAGCTGGAAAAAGCTGGCCATCCGGCATAGGTGTTACCATATGCCACAAGCCGCGCGTCTCATAGCCGTAGCGGCCTAAAAAGTTAATCGCGTGCGTCTCTAAAGGCTGGCGGTAATCGATCTGTACAAATCCCCCTGCATTTCCCTGCAGGTAGTTCCGGGCTAGCGAGTCTCGGATAGCATAGATCCATGCTGGGGTCAGTTTGGCTGGATCGGCATGCTCTTCGTAGTACACAAACAGACTACGCCAGGTGTCGGGCAGGATGCGCCTTAGCCAAACAAATCGGGTGGTATCGATTGCGATTAAATAGTCATGCTGTACATTGACGGCAAAACCGTGATGGGCCATCAAGGTGTCTTCAACTGCCTTTTGTCGCCCTTTTTCAAACATTTCGGTGGTAAGGCGCTGGCGACTGACTTCGGCAAAGGTTTCACGCAGACGTGGAGTCGCTTCGCGAATGGTGGTGACAAGCTGAGTGTCGGTCGCCGCTACAATAAAGTACACCAATTGCCGCCGTCGCCATAAGTCCTGCCGGGGAACTACCGCAGCCGTTCCCTGCTCCACTACCTGTAATGCTTCAGTAGAAAAGGCCTGTTGCACCAGACGCGACACGGGACCAGCGTCCCTCAGCACAGCCACAAAAAGGATATTCTTAAATTTCTTCACCTGATCCAATGCATCTTGGGTCTGGGGTTGAACCGGACGTAACGTAAAAAGCGGCTCCGGATTGGGCAGGGTTTGCACATAATAACCTAAGGCAGCTCGCAATGCCTCCCCCACCGATCCCTGCCAAAGCGTTGAATCAATCACTACCCGAATTTCACCTTCCTCACCAATGGCCAACGGACGATAGTCCACGTTGCCACACCCCCAGATCCCCACCAACAATAAAGGCCAAAGAACCAAACGAAAGGGCATGGGGATGACCTCAAGAATTTGATGACACAGCTGCCCTTAAAACGTTCACACCCGGCCTAAGTGCCCTTTTAAGCCGTCGATACCGGGGCGCCATACTTGAGTTCATACACAAATCGTTGCACCGCTTCAAGTCGATCAGATAGCGACAACGTGGAGTCATCCCACAAGCGCTCAACTAGCCGAATTAGCGCTGAACCTACGATAAATCCATCGGTATACCGACTAAAGCGCAGCGCATCTTCATGGGAACGGATACCAAAACCTACTAGCAACGGATTGCGACTAACAAATTGGCGCGCACGTGCCAAATATGCTTCGATGGTTTCGTAGCTTTGGAGCTGACTGCCTGTCAGGCCGGTTATGGATACGGCGTACACGAAGCCAGTAGCCAATGCATCGATTTGCCGAATGCGATCGCTGGGCGTATTGGGCGCAATGAGATAAACCATAGCCAAATCAGCTGCTTGGGCCGCTTCGGCCAGTGCTTGGCTTTCTTCAGGTGGTAGATCAGCCAAGATCAATCCGTCCACGCCAGCCTGCACAGCATCCCGACAAAACGCCTGCACACCATAGCGATAGACCGGGTTTATGTAGCCCATAAGCAATAGGGGGGTCTGGCTACGCGACCGAAACGCCTCGGCCATACGCAACACATCCACCATACGAACCCCATGACGGAGGGCCCGTTCGCTGGCACGCTGGATAGGCACCCCTTCAGCCAAAGGATCGCTAAAAGGCATGCCAAGCTCGATGAAATCTGCACCAGCTTCGTCAATGGCCTCCAGCAACAGACGGGTACTTTCCGGATCTGGGAATCCGTTCGTCAAAAATAGACCCATGGCTTTCTCCCCACGGGTCCGAAGCGTCTTAAACATCGATTGTAGACGATCGATCATAAGCATCCCAAATGTTGGGCAATGGTACCCATGTCTTTATCCCCACGACCCGAAAGGTTAACCACCACAACAGCGTCCGGCCCCAGTTCTTGGGCCAAACGGGGTAAAAAGGCAATGGCGTGGGCCGTCTCCAGTGCGGGAATAATGCCTTCGGTGCGTGCTAAAAGCCGCACCCCTTCGAGCGCCTCTGCATCGGTAACCGCCACATAGGTAACGCGTCCTAAATCCTTAAGATAGGCGTGCTCCGGCCCTACACCGGGGTAGTCCAATCCAGCCGAGATCGAGTGGGCCAACAGCACCTGGCCGTCGTCGTCTTGCAGCAGGTAGCTCATGGCCCCGTGCAAAATGCCAGGTCTACCGCAGCTTAACGTAGCCGCATGGCGACCGTCGAGCCCTTCGCCTGCGGCTTCTACACCATACATGCGTACGTGTCGATTGGTAAGAAAGGAATAAAACAGTCCCATGGCGTTGGAGCCTCCACCTACGCAAGCCACGAGGGCATCGGGGACTTCCCGTCCTATTTGCTCGACCAGCTGCTGCCGCACCTCGTCCCCAATGATGCGCTGAAAGTCCCGTACGATCATCGGATACGGATGCGGACCTACCACCGAGCCAATAAGGTAAAAGGTGTCGTGCACGTGGGTTACCCAGTCCCGAATAGCTTCGTTGGTCGCATCTTTTAACGTACGGCTACCGCTTTCGACCGGTCGCACTTCAGCTCCCAAAAGCTGCATGCGCAGCACATTTAGGCGCTGACGCTCCACGTCTTCAGCCCCCATGTACACAACACACTGCAGGCCAAAGCGGGCACAAACTGTTGCGGTAGCTACCCCATGCTGCCCCGCACCGGTCTCGGCAATAATGCGCGTTTTGCCCATTCGCCGAGCCAGTAGAATTTGGCCTACGGTGTTATTGATTTTGTGCGCACCGGTATGGCACAAGTCCTCCCGCTTAAGAAATATGCGTATTCCACCCAACTGCTCGCTTAAGCGTGGCGCAAACGTTAGCGGGGTCGGTCGCCCTACATATTCGCGCAGCAAGGTGTAATAGGTTTGCCAAAAGGTTGGATCTTGCCTTGCCTCTGCATAGGCCCGCTTTAGGTCCTCCAGGGCCGGGATCAGAATTTCAGGGACAAAAGCGCCGCCATAGGGACCAAAATGGCCGTGGAGGTCCGGCGCTTCGTAGGCAAATGTGTCTACTTCAGCAGGCATCATGCTACATAGCGGCTTCGTCTTTAGCCGAACGTTTCTTGCTGGAGCTGCGTGCGTAGTGCGTGAAATACCTCAAAAAAGTGTGCGAGCTTATCAAGGTCTTTCTTCCCAGGCACAGCTTCTACACTGCTCGACAGGTCGACCCCTAGCGGCCGCATGCTGCGGACAGCTTCTTCCAAATTGTGGGCACCGATTCCGCCAGCCAGCAAAATCGGATAATCTGCCGAAAGCTCACGGGCCAATCGCCAGTTAAACGACTCGCCCGTTCCGCCCCAAAGGTCTGTTTTATGCGTATCCAGTAAAAAGTAGGTTACCCACGGCTGGTAAGGCTCCATAAGCGCACGGAGCTGCTCAGCCGAAGCATCGTGCACCACATGAATGGCCTTGATGACCGGCGCATCGATCTCAGCACACCACTCCGGAGGCTCGGTGCCATGCAGCTGCACCATCGTGAACCCCACCGCTTCAATCGCTTGATTAACGACATCAGGTGGGGCATTCACAAACACCCCTACTTTTTCCGGCCCCTGAATCCATTCGATAATTTCTCGAGCTACTTCTGGCGCCACATAACGAGGGCTTCCAGGATACTGAATAAAGCCCAGGAAATCCGCTCCGGCTGCTGCGCAAAAACGCGCGTCCTCCAGATTCGTAATGCCGCAAATTTTAACTTTAAGCATGGTGCATTCCTCAGGAGCCTACCAGACGCAACACGGCCGGCCGCTCTAAACAAGCCTGCAGATCCCGTCGTAAAGCTTCCAGTGCACGGCCTGGCTCCAGTGCTCGCATGAACGTTTCTCCAATAAGCACTGCATCAATGCCGTTGCGACGCAGGTAAGCCAGCTCTTCGGCTGTACGCAGACCACTTTCGGCCACGCGTACCACACGCGCTGGCACACGTTGAAATACCCGAACTGCCCGGGTTACATCGACCTCAAAGTTGTGCAGGTTGCGGTTATTGACTCCTACAATCTCGATCCGATCCAGGTCAAGCTGGTCCAACTCTGCTTCAGTATGGACCTCTACCAGACACGAAAGGCCCAGCTCAGCAGCCATATCGTAAAGCTCGTGAAGCTGTACAGGATCAAGCAGTGCTGCAATAAGCAGCACTGCATCGGCCCCATAAGCCCGGGCTTCAATGAGCTGGTAGGGATCCAGGATAAAATCTTTGCGCAACAGGGGTAGATCGACGGTGCGCCGTGCAGCCTCCAAATGGTCCAAGCTGCCCTGGAAAAAGTCCGGCTCGGTCAGAACCGAAATGGCAGCAGCCCCATACCATTTGTACTGGCGGGCGATTTCTGACACGTTAAATTCACGCCGTAAAACGCCTTTAGAAGGCGAAGCTTTTTTAATCTCCGCAATAACGGCCAGCTCGTTCGTGCGCAATGCCCGAGCCAACGATAGCGTGGGGCTGTGGTAATGCGAGCGTTCTTGTAGCAAGGCTATGGGTATGCGGCGTTTTCGCTCTTCGAGACGTTCGCGAACGGTTTGCGCAATGCGTTCTAGGATGCTCATGGCTTGCTTCCGGCTACGATGAAGGATTTCTAATGGCTCTTCTGTGGCTTAGCGGCTGCTATTTACCTGGCCCCCAAAGGGCCAGTAGATAGGCCATCCACGAAATCGTTCATCGTAGCAGAGGCATCGCCACAAGGGGCCAGGCATTAGGAGTAAATCTGCAGTATCCATAGCCTTTCATTAGGCCATTGGTTGCGGGGTAGGCGAGCCCTGCGCTATCCGGCTTGACACCTCAATCAAACGTTCCAGACGCAAGCGGGCGGCACCACTATCGAGGCTGGCCCGGGCTGCTTCCAGGCAGGCTTGCAAGTCGTCGCCAAAACGACCGCTGACATAAAGGGCATAAGCCGCATTCAGCAGAACAACGTCGCGGTGTGGGCCTGGCTCGCCGGCAAGCACTTGGCGAAGCAGTCTTGCGTTAGCCATTGCATCGCCACCACGCAACTGCGCCAAGGGCACGCGCGATAGTCCTAACGCTTCCGGCTCGATGCGTCCAGGACGTGGTATCGTCTCGCCCCGACGATACTCATACGTTATCGTCGGTGCTGAAAGTGAAAGCTCATCAAGCCCATCTTCGCTGTGCACCGTAATCACATGTTCGGCGCCCAACCGTGCCAGAATTGCTGCCATGGTTGCTGCTACCTCGGATCGAAATGCTCCTACAAGCTGGCGGCGCACCCCAGCTGGATTGCAAAGCGGCCCCAAAATATTGAAAAACGTTCGCACTCCCAAAGCCTTACGTACAGGCATTACATGACGCATGGCCGGATGGAACTTTGGGGCAAAAACAAAGGCAATACCGGCTTCCTCTAAGCAATGCTCAACTCCTGCGGCGTCGAGGTCGATTACAACGCCTAGCACCTCCAAAACGTCGGCCGATCCTGCTTGGGATGAAACCGACCGGTTACCGTGTTTGACCACGGTAACGCCTGCACCAGCACACACGAAAGCTGCAGCGGTCGAGATATTGAACGTGCCGGAGCGATCGCCACCGGTACCGCACAGATCGATTGCATGAGGATCTTGGGTGCGCACGGGTACCGCATACTGGCGCATCACGCGGGTAAAGCCTACCAGCTCATCGAGCGTTTCACCCCGAGCTCGCAAGCCCAGCAGAAAACCTGCAATCTGCTCAGGGGTAGCTTCACCGCGCATCATTACATGCATGGCCGCTTCTGCCTCTTCCTGCGACAGGCTGCGGCCTTCAGCCAAAGCGGTCAGATAAGGATGCAAGGCGTTCATGGTTGGGCTGCAGTAAACGTATGCGATGCGTCATGCCATGCTTTGACCTGGCGTAGCCAGTTTGCAATTAGGCGCGGTCCTTCGGTCGTGAGCACACTCTCCGGGTGAAACTGCACTCCCTCAATCGGATAATGGCGGTGGCGCAGGCCCATGATCACCCCGTCTTCAGTCCAGGCCGTAACTTCCAGCACTTCGGGCAGCGTGTCGCGCGCTACCACCAGCGAGTGGTAGCGCGTAGCCGTAAAGCCTTGCGCTGCACCTTCAAACAGTCCAGTACCTAAGTGAAAGATGCGGCTTGTTTTGCCGTGCATGAGCGACGGGGCATGCACCACCTGCCCCCCGAATACTTCCCCGATAGCTTGATGACCTAGACACACGCCCAGAATCGGCGTCGTCGCCCCAAACTCGGCAATTACTGCCTCGGTAATACCTGCCTCGGCTGGACGCCCTGGGCCCGGCGAAATCAGAATGCCTCTAGGACGCAAAGCCCGCACCTCATCCAGCGTGATCGCATCATTGCGCACCACACGCACCTCAGACGTGTACCGACCCAGCAGGTGTACCAGATTGTACGTAAACGAATCGTAGTTGTCGATGACCAGAATCATAGGGCCTCCGGACGATACGTCGCGTAGTTTAGCCCGACCCGTTCGCGCACCTGGGTCATGATCTCCTGGGCCCGCTGCCGCGCTTTGCGTCCCCCTTCCTGCAACACGTCCATTACATAATCTGGATGCCGCAAAAGCTCCCGTCGCCGCTCACGGGCTTCGGCGAAGTGCTCGTCGATAAATCGGATCAACTCTTTTTTGGCGTCACCGTAACCATAGCCGCCCTTCCGGTACGCCTCGGCAATCCGGTTGCGTGTTTCCTCGTCAGCAAACAGCTTGATCAGCGCGAACACGTTACAGCGCTCCGGATCTTTAGGCGCTTCAAGCGGCGTCGAGTCGGTCACGATCGCCATCACCTTTTTGCGTAGCGTTTTGCCTTCGTCGAAGATGCCGATCGTGTTGCCGTAGCTTTTCGACATCTTACGCCCATCAATACCGGGAACAACGGCAACCTCTTCCCGAATGAGCGGCTCGGGCAGGGCAAACAGCGGCTGATTTTCCGGGCAAAATGTCCGGTTGAAGCGCTGGGCGATGTCGCGGCAGATTTCGATGTTTTGCTTCTGATCAGCGCCGACGGGCACGAGCGTGCCCCCATAGATCAAAATGTCGGCCGCCTGCAGCACAGGATAGTTGAAAAGTCCGGCATTGGCCTGAAGTCCCTGGGCGACCTTATCCTTGTAGGCTACGCCTTTTTCGAGCGTTGAGACCGGAACCAGGTTATAGAAAATCCAGGCCAGCTCGGTGACCTCAGGGACGTCACTTTGCACAAATAGGGCAGCTTTGTTTGGATCAAAACCCAGGGCCAAGTAGGTGACGGCTGCCTCAAAGGTATAGCGCCGTAACGCTTCACGATCCGCAATCGTGGTTAGGGCATGGTAGTTAACGATAAAAAAGTAGGACTCGTACCGCTGGTGCAGGTCGATATGCTGGCGAATTGCCCCAAAATAGTTACCCAGGTGCAGCTCTCCGGAGGGTTGAATACCTGAAACCACGATGGTGCGCTGCTTCAAGGCGCCCATCGACGTCACAGGCTGCACCACCGTCTCTGTCGAAACCGTACTCATGATGCCGCAGCCAAGGCTGATTTCGAATAGCGTCGCGCCACTTCTTCCAGGTAGTGGAGCCGCTCCTGGCTATGCTGACGCACCAGGTTCAGCGTAGCCTTTGTGCGGATCTGATGGCTAAGGGTAAGCTCGTCGGCTACCTGCTGCAAAAAGCGCTGCTCGGCTTCCAGCAGATGGCGGATCATCTCGGCCGGATCGTTGCCCAGGTTGAAATCGTCCGGCTCCATATCTACCCCACTGTAGGCTGTACCACCCGCACTGAAAACTACTTCGGCCAGCTTGCCCACATCCACGCGGGCGATCTTTTGAAACTGTTCCAGCCGCTCGGCAACTTCGGGATCGCCAATCGTGCGGATTACATAGTCATACTGATGGTTGAGCGCAATGTGCTCGCGAATCAGCGGGTTAATCCGCTCAACGGTTTCCTGACGGGAGAGCGACTTCCCGATCCCGCCCTTGTTGAAGATCAATTCTTTTAGCGAAGCCATGGTTGGTTCAGGGTTGGTTCGTTAAAGCAAACCGGACGCGGCGACGCGCATGGCCTCGACCAGCGCCCGGGCCTTGTTCACAGTTTCCTCGTATTCGCGTTCCGGGTCGCTATCGGCCACGATGCCTGCTCCGGCCTGAATGTAAATTGTGCCGTTGCGGATGACCATCGTGCGGATCGCAATGCAGGTATCCAGGTTCCCGGAAAAGTCCATATACCCCACAGCTCCGGCATAAACACCGCGCCGTGAAGGCTCCAGCTCGTCGATGATCTCCATGGCCCGCACCTTGGGCGCGCCGCTGACGGTACCGGCCGGGAAGCATGCTGCCAGCGCATCGAGTGCGTCGTAGCGCGGGTCAAGTTCACCGGCCACAAGTGAGACCAGGTGCATCACGTGCGAGTAGCGCACCACGAAAGCAAAGCGCTCGACCTGGACGGTCCCGAAGCGACACACACGGCCCAGGTCGTTGCGCCCCAGGTCGACGAGCATGAGGTGCTCGGCCTGTTCCTTGGGATCGGCCTCCAGCTCGGCCTCCAGCGCCCGATCCTCTTCGGGCGTGCGACCACGCGGCCGCGTACCTGCGATGGGCAGCACCTCAGCCCGCCCGTGTTCAACACGCACCAGCACTTCAGGCGACGAACCGATCAGTGCCAGATCGCCAAAGTCGATGTAAAACAGGTAGGGCGATGGGTTCACCTGGCGAAGCGCCCGGTACAGGTTAAAGCGGTCGCCTACGTATGGCGTGGCAAACCGTTGCGAAAGCACCACCTGAAAGATGTCGCCTTCATAGATGTAGTCTTTAGCGCGGCAGACCGCCTGGCAGAAAGCCTCGCGCGTGAAGTTTGACGCAAGCGACGTCTTGGGCAGCGCGACCGGCTCGGGCGCCTCCAGAGGCGCATGGGCGAGCGTGTCGGCAAGCGCCTCCAGGCGGGCAACGGCTTCGTCGTAGGCCGTACGCAGCTCGGTATTGGGCGCTACGAAGACGCCCGCCATGAGCACAAGCTGGTGCCGCACATGGTCAAAGGCCACCACCGTATCGTAGAAGTTCCAGCGGGCGTCAGGCACTCCCAGGTCATCTGGCGGAGGCGAAGGCAGCCGCTCCAGTTGCCGCACCATGTCGTAGCCCAGGTAGCCCACCGCACCTCCAGTAAACCGAGGTAGCTCAGGCAGATGCACTGCATAATAGCGCCCCAGCAACCGACGCATAACGGCAAAAAAGTTTTCCGGAATCAATTCAACAGCGCCGGTAGCCATCTCTTGATGATAAACCTGACCCTCGCGCACTTCAAGCATTGCGTAGGGACGAACACCTAGGAAAGAGTAGCGCCCGAGCTTTTCCCCACCTTCAACACTTTCGAGCAGAAAGCAGCCGGGACTTGCGGCGCGCAGTTTGAGAAAAGCCGAAACCGGTGTAAGCAAATCGGCACTCAGCCGCCGAAAAACCGGCACAAACAAATGCGCGTGGCCGGCTTCCCGGTGCGTATCGACCAGCTGTTGAAATGCGTCGAAGGTCATAACACCATAATGAAAAAGCCCACTGCGCATCTCGCAGTGGGCCGCTTACTTTCGCTGTATAAAGCACGTCGGTCAGGCACGTGCGCGGCCCACTGCGGAGGCGGTAAACCACCACCAGCCAAAATAGTGGGCGCTATGATACGCAACGTGCCGCATCATGTCTTTAAAAATACAGCAATCCCTATACACTTGACAAGACGCCTCTTAAAAAAATCGGCAAACTCCGCAGCAACCTAAACCATTTCCTCAATATCCTAAAAGGAAACGACGAACGACGTCCCTGCCTTGCAGGCAATGAACCGAGGTTTAGTTTAATTGATCTTACCCGGCTGCGGGAAGTTTTGGCTGGCATCGTCGAGGACCAAAACCCAATCGGTTTCGCCTGTCCCTGATGGCATAAATGTCTGCTCACCGTCCCGCCTAAATTCGCCAATAAGCTCTGCCTTTCCCGTCCTTGGGTCATACCACCACGCCCTGACTTCACGACCTGAAAGTTTATCAAGGCGAATTGTGACCGGCTTTGGAACTGGAATGTAAACGAAGGCATAACTTCCGTCAACTGCCCTCGCTGCTCGGACATGCTTGGCCCCTTTACCTGGGTCAGAGGCGAGCAAAGTCTGATCGGGCGTGCGAAGCAACATGGGACGAGAAAACATCAACGCTTTGACATGGTACATTTGCAATGACCCCGGCAAGCCTAATGCCTGTTGCCAAGGTGTTCGAGCTTGTGAAACTGGCTGATGCTTGGTCGGATCATAAAACTGCCAAATATCATGACAGCCATAGGTGTGCCCATGAGCACCTGCAAGTAAAGCCCAATAAGCCGCCTGACGGACGTCGTAATCGTTAAACCAACCGCTTTTCGGATCCCAATTGATAGGATGGTCCTCATAGCGCGGTTCGCCATCCATGCACGGTTTAGTGGGCTTGAGGTTGTAATCGTGCTCAATCATCGCATAGTTAGCAAAGTAACGAGCACCATGACCTGACTGGCACATATTAAAGTCAAGCCAAGGTTCGTTGTGCAGCCATTGGGAAGACGACTGACCTCCCATGGGATGGTAAGTGATGAGATGCTCGCCATCGTCTCCATTGCGCAATCCTTCCGCCATCGCCCTCCAAATCTGCAAGTGGCGCTCGCTTTCAATCGGTCTGTCTCCACCTAAAATCCAGATAATTGGCTTGCCGCGATACCGTCGTCCTAAAAACTCACCGTAAACCTTTGCGTTTTCAGGCGTGAAAATCTCAGGTCCAACTCCCCATTTCTTGTTCACCTTGTCTCCCCATGTCGGAAGCATCCCGATGTAAAGTCCCAACTCTTCTGCTTTGTTCACAACCCAGTCAACCAACTCAAAGTAAGCCTCATTCGGTTGAGTGGGGTCATTGTTGTGAAGAGGTTTGTGACCTTCGGCGTTGGGCGTGTTCAACCCGTCAAGTTCTGCAAGGACAACTGCTTGGATGACAGTGAAGCCCTTTGCTGCACGGTCTTTCAGGTAAAGTTCCGCTTCATCGCGGGTTAGTCGGTGGAAAAGTTCCCATGCGGTGTCCCCAAGGTAGAAGAAGGGTTCTCCTGTTTCAGTGACGAGACAACGGTGGCGATTGGGGTGTTCTGGATCATTAAGAACTTTCAGCCTCGGTAATTTTGGGCCTTTCCCTTCCTTATTCTTCCTCTGCAGAGAATGCGTTATGCTGCACCCTGCAAGCCCGAGTAACATGCATACAAACTCACGCCGGTTCATTTTGTGGTTTAGTTTAAGCTTTTTCCTGCTTTTTGACATCCTCCCCGACCTGAAGGACGGAGATTCCTCCGGCGCTCAGGCGTGGCATGGGCCGCTCCTGAGTCGCTTTGGCCGCATTACGCGGCCAGGTGGGTTCCTGCTTCCGACCACCCATGTGGTTCGATCCACAGGCCATCGGGGCGTACCCCGCCCTTGAGCTCGCTTAGCCCGCAATCAAGAATGTATGGACGCGTGACGCGTCCAATCGCGCCAACCAGATCGGCGTTTTCCGTAAAACCACACTCGATACACTCGAACCTAGCCTGGTCTGGCAATTCTCTGCCGAGACATGCCCGCAGCACGGACAGGTGCGGCTCGTGTTTTGTGGTGGCACGACAATGAGCCGCCCACCTCTCCACGCCAGTTTGTACTCGAGCTGCCGACAGAACTCATGCCAGCCCTGATCGAGAATGGCTTTGTTCAGGCCAGACTTGGCCCGAACGTTTTTGCCTGGCACCTGTGCCGTACCCGATGCCGCGGGTCATGTTTTGCACCTGCAAGTCCTCAATACACACGATCGCGTGGTTTTTGCTGATCGCTAACCCTTGCATTCAACCAGGATGCTTCTCGTAATGTGCACACCTGCTTGTGGCAAGCCATAATAGCCGCATAACACCCCTTACCCTACACTCGAACGCACCGGCAGTATGGCAAGCGATCCTATTCTCTACTGCTTCTAAATGCTACATTTTTCGACTCCAGACTGCTACCTTATCCTTCTTTCCGACCTTCATCTTGCGCACTCTTTCACGAATGCGCCGTTTCTCCACAAACTGCTGAAATTTTGCGCCATCCTTACCGTTGATGCCCCTTGACAAGCTGTGTGTGTGTGTTAATTAGGGGTGCGTGGCAGCTCGCCTGGCCCGCACCCCCGGCAGCCAGCCAGGACCAATCGGGTGCACACTAAACACAATTTAGTCATGCGGTGGTTAAAGGTTCTACACGTGAAGGTTCTGTTTAACATCCTAATGTTTCAGTTGGCCTTAGCAAGGCCAACTAGAGAGGGTGGTGATGGAGGTGGGGGTGGAGGTAGTTCCTGCGCAGTCGCTAGTGGTATAGGAGCATTTCTGGGTACCGTTGCGTTTTTTGCCGGTCTTGGGTCACTAGCTACTCCTGTAGGATCGGCGGCCTGGCTGGGATTTACTGCCGCCTCGCTTATCTTTGGGATACCAGCCACAGGGATATCTATAGGTACGGCGATCGGATGCCCCCAATGAGATCGCAGGCAGCCCGACTGCGCTTGCTGGTATGGCTCTGGCGGTGCTACGCTTCCCGACAACAAGCCTTGGTGCAGCGTCCTGAAGCGCGATGGTTGCTCCGCATTGCTCTGGGCTTAAGCATCGCAGGCGCCTTTGGCTGGGGCCTTCTGGTAGCCTGGATGTTCCCCTTGCTGTCCCTCTCGCTGCATACGCTCCACAGTGCGCTCTCAGGACAACTGCTTCTCTGGCCCCTTTTGCTTTCACTCTGGCAGAAGGGCCCCCGGCTGCCGGTGCACGCATGGCTGGCCTGGCCAATTGCTCGCACCTTGCTAGCCCATGCGCTCCAAATGCTCAGCTTGCTGCATGGAGCAAACGCTGCACTTTTGTTTTTTTTGCTTGGTATTTGGGTGAAAGGAGTTGCACCTTCGTTTTCTTTGGCATCAAACCTGGGCTGGCTAACAACGGCCGGCTTGCTGCTTACCTTTTCACAATGGATAACGAACGGACTACGCATCCTTCGCTACACCTACCCTACGAGCTATGTGTTGATATGGATAGGAGGCGTCGTGGGCATCAGACTGTTGATCGCGCAGAACGGACTGTCCTGGCTGGCCGGCCAAACGTTTGATCGCGCGTTAACGCAACCGGCTTCGGGCCTTTGGATCCTTCTTGTTCTCAATATATGCTGCTACCTTTTGGCCTTAGTGCCAATCCGAAAATCTCTATTTTTAGATCACAATTTTTTGTTTCCTCTATCGTCTGCCTCATCTACGCGTCCACGCTGGACCGGGTCAGCTACCTGGCGCCTGGTACGGCTACAACTGCTTTTGATTTGGCGGCATCGCATCACAAGAATTATGCTGTTCCTACCTTTACTGTTTGGTCTGATGGGTTCAATTCAGCTGGGGATCGGTTTGCAGCAAAACGCCAAAATTTATACAGCATTAGGTATACTGCTTCTGTTGATTCCTTCCCTGCAAATCTTAAACAACATGCTCGGGTGGCAAGGCACCTTTGCAGCGGCCCTGTTTACCTGGCCGATATCCTATCGGGATTGGGGAAAAGCAACGTTGTGGGTTGCTTCAGGAGCGGCATCAATTGGCTTTCTTACAGGCGCAGGCATCGTATCCTTAATTAACCCATCGGTGCTCATCCATCTGCTTGTTCTCTACAGCTATTTGGTAGGCTGGGTACATCCTGTTTTGCTTTTGCAGGCGCCGTCACATGCGATACAAATCCAGCTGGAATCTCGATCTCTTATATCAAGCGGCACTGCTTCTTTGCGGCGTCCCTTTCGGCTCATAGGTCTTATCCTGCTGCTTATTGGACTAGCTGTTGGAGGTGTAACGACCGGAAAGGGGGGCTTGCTGATGCTGGCCGTATTAGGCGGTATGGGTCTATTCATGCTTCCTCTCTGGCTTGATCTGTTAGAACTACAGATACGTCGCCAAAAGCATTCCCTCCTGGTCCACCTGCAAGCAGTATAGCGCCATGGAAATCCAAATTTCTAACTTGAAAAAGCAGTACGGTCAGATCACAGCTGTCGATATACCTGCACTGACGATTCACGCCGGCGAAATCGTTGGACTGATCGGGCCAAACGGCTCCGGCAAAACCACCCTGCTTCGCTTAATCCTTGATCTCGTCGCTCCCACCGAAGGACAGGTATGCATCAACGGACAGGACGTACGCCGGACAATGGGCTGGAAATTGGCTACCGCTGCGTATCTCGACGAAGGCTTTCTGATCCCATTTCTAACGCCGCACGAATATCTCAATCTTGTGGGCGTAGTATACGGACTCAAAGAAACCGAAATTCAGAAACGCCTGGCCGAGCTGGCCCCGTTTCTTGATCCCTCACTGGTGAGCGTCTCCAAGTACCTGCGGGAACTTTCAGACGGCAACCGCCAGCGCGTTGGCCTGGCCGCCGCACTTCTTGTCCATCCTCAACTTATGGTGCTGGACGAACCCTTTGTCCATCTGGATCCCGAAGCTCAGCAACAGTTGCGTCATCTGCTCCTCCGCTATCACCAGAAACATCGAGCCACGCTGATCTTCTCCAGCCATCATCTGCATCACGTAGTCGGACTGGCGCAGCGCGTACTGGCTATGCAAAACGGAAGCATCGTGCGCGATGGTGCTCTAAGCCCCGAATTTCTTGAAGCCCTCAAAGCCGACTTTGCCCTGAAGGTCGGGAAAGAGGATTAGCGCTGCACTTAGAGAAATCAACGAAACGGCCTCAGCTGTTGTGCTAAAAAGCGCAAAGCCCTTCCCATTTGCGTTTCTACAGTCTTTATTGAAATCCCCATCACCTCGGCAATCTCTCGATAGGACAAGCCATGATAGCGGCTC
>Ga0197142_1000125_pt1 | contig 65927 bp, 59 predicted proteins | sample GBS60_MetaG_FD_148614 | JGI IMG/M metagenome (GOLD analysis project Ga0197142, IMG submission 148614) | Sediment microbial communities from Great Boiling Springs, Gerlach, Nevada, United States - GBS 60_MetaG | ecosystem: Environmental > Aquatic > Thermal springs > Hot (42-90C) > Sediment... | reverse complement strand
GTTCCCCCTGTCACAGACGCAGAGACTGACCTCCCCGCGCCAGCTCCACCCGTAGAATCTGCCCCCCCAAACCCACCTTTATCGGAACCCCTCTCTGCTTTTTCAAAGGCTTATGTGCCCTTAGATACTCCTGAGGCACCTGTTTCTCTTTCACCATCTCCTGTCTCAGAAGAGCCATCCGATTCTCTGGCCGCCCTCGCGCCATCTTCTGTCTCGACTCCGGACCTACCTCCATCCTCTTCACCCCCGGCTATTGAATCCCCACCCGCCGGGCCGCCTTTACCAGAACCGCTTTCCGCCCTCTCAAAAAATTATGTGCCCTTAGACACACCCGAGGCGCCTGTTTCCCCTTCCAGAGCACAGGATATAGCCACTCAACCAGAGGAGTCTCCCGTTTCTTCCGGGCTCCTTTCTTATGAGTCCTTCAAGAGTGAGAGCCCCATCCGCCTCGTAATGATTCCAGAATTTAACCCCGAAGGCTCCATTCACCTGCCCGTACCTGAGCCAACCCAGGAGGAGACTATCACGCCCATTTTCCCCCAGGAGACGATACCTGTAAGGTCGGAAACCCCTGTCTCCTCCTCTGCGGCCCCGCGGGATTCCTTTTCGTCATCTGCTCGGAGCCTCTCTCCCGCCTGGCAGTCTTTCCTTAGCGAAATAGAAAAGCCCCTGGTCCAGGTGGCTCAGGAGGCTCTACCCCACACTCCTCAAACCATAGAAAAACTCCGACAGGTCTTCATTCGGTACCTTCTGGATGCTCGCAAAGAGCGACGCCCTCCCCAGGAGCCTCCACCGCCTTCTGCGGCTATTGAGGAAGTGCTTCGTCTTTTAGAGACCTTTCAGCCCCGGGAGCCCGAGCGCGAGGCATCCACCCCTGCCCTTATGAGTATTCCAGAAAGTGAAGCCTCCCCACCCCCACCCGCCATTTACACCGAAACCATGGCGCGCCTCTGCTGGAGCCAGGGCGACCTCCCCCTGGCCATGGAGATCTATGAAAAGCTCGTAGCCAAGCACCCCGAAAAAGCCGCTCATTATCAGGCGCAGATAGAGCGGATTCAGCGTGGAGAGCGCCCCTGATGTGGGAATGGATATTTCCATCTCTGTGTGCTGTGTGTGGGGAGCCGACCTATGAGCAGGAGCGACGGGTGTGCTGGAAGTGTTTTTTGCGTTTGCCTCAGACGCTCACCTGGCAGGCGCCTCAGGCAAACGAAGCTTATTACCGTTTGAGACCCCATGTGCCGATCGCAGGGGCCGTGGCGGGTTTCTGGTACACGGCGGGTAGTCCGCTTCGTCCCCTGGTGCAGCTTGCCAAATACCGGGGGGATCCTCTTCCCCTTCATGCAGTGAGTCATGCCTGGGGACTTTTGCTGCGAGAAGAATGTCCGGCGCTCTCAGAGGTAGAGGCCTTTTTACCCGTGCCGCTCAGCCGCGCTCGCCTGCGCAAGCGCGGTTACAACCAGGCCTCGTGGATAGCGAAGGGACTGGCGCAAGCCTGGAATAAGCCCCTGTTAGAAAAGAGCTGGGTCCGGGAAGTAAAAACCGCCTCGCAGGTAGGCAAGCAGCGGTCTGATCGCTGGACGACCCTGGAGGGGGCCTTTCGGGTGGTGGGTAATCTGCCTCGTGTGGTGGCGGTTGTAGATGATGTTTTGACTACAGGGGCCACTTTGCGAGCGGCCATTCAGAGCCTTCCCCCGGAAGTGCGGGTCTGGGTAGTTACCATCGGGCTTACGCGTCGTCGTTCGTAACTTTGTCCAATGGCTGTCATGCAGATGCGGGAAGCCCTGCGCATGGCCCTTCGGGAGGAAATGCAGCGCGACCCGCGTGTTTTTCTGATGGGAGAGGAAGTAGGAGAATACAACGGGGCTTACAAGGTGAGTGAGGGGCTTTTAGCGGAGTTCGGCCCCCTGCGCGTGATAGATACGCCTATTTCTGAGCTGGGATTTGCGGCTATCGGGGTAGGCGCAGCGACGGTGGGCCTGCGCCCCGTGATAGAGTTCATGACTTTCAACTTTGCGCTTCTGGCGATAGACCAGGTGGTCAATCACGCCGCGAAAATGCTCTCTATGAGTGGGGGGCAGTTTTCGGTACCTGTTGTATTTCGGGGGCCCAGTGGATCGGCCGGTCAGCTGGCTCAGCAGCACTCACAATCTTTTGAGAACTGGTATGCCAATGTTCCGGGCCTGAAGGTCGTCTCTCCCGCTACCCCACGCGACGCCAAGGGCCTCCTGAAAAGTGCCATCCGGGACGACGATCCGGTGATTGTGATGGAATCCGAGCTGATGTACAGCCTGAAGGGCGAGGTTCCAGAAGACCCAGAGTTTCTCATTCCCATAGGTATAGCGGACATTAAGCGGGAAGGGACGGATGTTACGCTGGTAGCCTTTGGGAAGATGGTTCATGTGGCCTTAGAGGCGGCCAAGCTCCTGAGTGAAGAGGGTGTGTCTGCCGAAGTAATAGATTTACGAAGTTTGCGGCCGATTGACTACGAGACGGTCATCCGGTCTGTGCAGAAGACCAATCGTGTCGTGGTAGTAGAGGAATCCTGGCCGCTGGCGGCGATTGCGGCAGAGGTAAGTTACATGGTTCAGCGGCATGCATTTGACTATTTAGATGCGCCGATAGTGCGGGTTACGGGGGCGGATGTGCCCATGCCTTATGCGCCGACGCTGGTGGAGGCCTACCTGCCCAATCCCCGTCGCGTCATTGAGGCCGCTAAGTATGTCGCCTATCGCCTATAATCCACGCCAGCAGTAAAGTAAAATCGCCGCCGCCATCGCTACATTGAGGGACTCAGCTCGCGCAGAAGACGCCCTGGAAATATAAACGGGTATAGCATGCGACGGGGCCTGGCGAACTCCCTGCCCTTCGCTTCCCAGATAGAGGGCATCCACGCCAGCCCAGTTGATTTCTTTTGGCGAGTGGCCTTGAAGGGCGGCTAAAGCCATGCTACCTGGAAATGTGCTCACAAGCTTACCCCAGTCTTTGGCCTTTGCCAGACTTACCCTAAAAAAGCTGCCCATGCTGGCTCGCACCACCTTCGGATGAAAAGGATCGACACTGTCGGGGCTCAGCCATATAGCCCTGATGCCGAACCATTCTGCCAGGCGGATGATGGTGCCGACATTGCCGGGGTCCTGAAGGCCTTCCAGAAAAAGAGCAGGCATTTCGTGAGTGTGGGGAACCTGCAGAGTTTGATAGGCAATAGCTATGCCGGGAGGAGCGGTATCCAGGGTAGTAATGCGTTCTATGATAGAAGGTGCTACGAAGTACAGCAGGTCCGGAGGAATAAGAAAGGGAGGGCTTACATCCTCTCGCCACAAAATAGCGTGAAAAGACTCCCGGGGAAGTGTGGATATAGCCTCCTGTATAAGCTTGGAACCCTCTATGAGGTAAAGGCCGGTTTCTGAGCGGGCTGCGGCTTCCCGAAGCGCCTGGTAAAACTTAGGCGGATGGGGAAGACGACGCATTAGAGGATCTGGCGAGCGACTGGAAAGACTTGATCGTCTCGGAAATGCGCTGGATATTGGATTGGGTGAGCTCTATTTTCGCTTCTAAGTCTTGACGCAGGCCTTCGGTGCCTTTTCCTTTGGAGAGGAGGGAGAGGGTATTTTGATAGCCGTTGAGGTCTGCTTCGAGTCTTTTGAGCTGAGCTTTGAGGGAGCGAATGGTTTTTTGCACTTCGGCGGGGGATTGTCGGGAGACCTGGGCTTTTAGCCAGGCTTCATTGAATTCTGATTCTGAGAGGCCCGTCGCTTGAAGGTATCGCTGCATAGCCTGGCGATAGCGGTGATTGAGCCGTTCCTGGGCTGAGGGCAGAACTTCTCCCGCTTGCTCGTACTCTAAAAGTTTCTCAATATAAGCTTCTAAGGGGGCGGGTGTGGCACCCTCACTCATCTGGTCTAAGTGATTCAGGATGTGGATGCGGCGCTCAAGATTTTCAGAAAGACGCTTCTGGTAAGCCTTACGGGCTTCGGAGAGCCGCTCTCTCATGCCCATGAGCTTCTCGTACATAGCGGCGATGGGATCATCTTTCTTGAACCGATGCGCACGCCGAAGCCACCGGGACGCATACGCCCGAAAATGCTTCCACGCCTCTATCACCTCTTTGGATAAGAGTTTTTCCGTTTGAGACAAAAGGTTCTCAGCCTCTTCTACCAGCCGTCGTATCTGCTGCTGACGATATTGTTTATTGAACTGCTCCGATTTTTCATAAAAGGTATCTAAAAGCTCACCAAACTGCTGATTAAGCGGCATGTAATAGCGCCGAACTTCTCGGGAATCGTCCTGAGACAGGGTGGATTCGGTGAGTTTGCGCCATTCCCTGACGAAGTTCTGGACCTGCTTTTGAGCCTGACTCCATTGCTCTATGCTGGCATATTCCTGATTTACGATAGGGAGTAGTAAATCAATGATTTGCTTTTTGCGCTGATAAGCTTGCGCCAGGATGGGATTTTTCTGAATGCGTTGATGGGCCTGGGAGCGGAAAAGCATGTACTGCTCGCGAAACTTTCGCGTGAGCTCCCTATACTGACGGGTGAGGGCCGCTTCTTCTCGGCCCCGAAGGATTGGTATAGATTGCCACTCGCGCTGGAGAAGTGCCAATTTATCCCGCTGCTGCTGCCAGAATTCTGCTGTTACCCGGGCATTCTCAGGAGGAAAAAGCGCCTGAATCTCACGAATAATCTGACTGCGACGCTCTAAAATAGATCGCTGCTCTTGCTCAAAGATATCCTTATAGCGCTCATAGATCTGATCAAACTGCAAGAAAAAGTTTTTGAACGCCTCTACAAGTTCTTTGCGGTCTTTCTTGAGGAGGCGATTGCGAAGGCGACCCCATTCTCGAGCAATAGATCGCACCCGTCCGTAAGCATCTAACTGCTCTCTGAGAACGATATCCCGCAGCTCTGCCAGGAGAGTGCGGGCCCTATCTGCGGCCTCCTGAGCTTGCTTCTCATAGGTCTCCCTGGCCTGCCGGAAGCGAATCACCGCATCCTCAAAGCGCTTCTGAACGGCAGAGAAGGTCTTCAGATCATCCTGACTGGTCTGTTCTTTCCAGGCAGGTAGATTTTTTTGAACATAGTTCTCGAAAGCATGCATTAGAGGATTGAACTCCACCTGGTAGGGCTGATAAGATAGATACTCAGCCAGCAGAGTTACTTCTGGAAAGGTAGGTTGCCGTCGACTGAGTTCTTCTCGTAACTGACGCGCGGGCAGATCTAATAAAGCCTGGAGATATTCCTGGATTTGGGCTTGCACCTGCGGGTCTAACTGGATACTGCCGTATTCTGACGGGTGAGCCTGTACCATAGGGCTATGCAAAGGTACGCAAGAAACCCTATACTTTTGCATGAATGGCGAGCATTATTGCGGGCATTGACTATGGAGAGGCATCGGTGAGCCTTCTCAAAGCGGTTTCGGCTCTTCGCAAACGGCTACGAGCTACGCTTTACCTGTATCATGCTTACCAGATTCCGAGAGGCATGCCTTTCCTTTCGGCTCATGTGATTGAAGCGCTGGAGGCCGAAGCCCACGCTGAGTCTCAAAACCGCCTTCGGTCCTTTCTATCCGCTCATCTCCCGTCTGGCGAAAAACGCGGGATTCGGCTCATGGTACAGCGCGAGTTTGTCTCAGAGGGCCTCCATCAACACCTCACCACAGACAGATATGACTTATTAGGGATAGGTGCTTTTGGGGCAGAAAGTGAGGAAGGCAGTATAGGTTTCCATGCGCGTCATTTTATCCGGAATGCCTCCATTCCTATCCTGATAGCCTACCCTGGTAGCTTTATCCCCTGGAAGCACATGCTGCTGGTGTACGATGCTAAATTCCAACCGGCCAGACTACCCAAAGTGAGGCGCTTTTTACGCCGTTTACAGGTTTCTTTTTCGGGGCTTCCCGTAACTCATCTAAAGGACCTTCAGAAATATCATCAGAAACTTCAAAAGCTGGTAGGCTCAGCGCCTTACGAGCCTTTTAGCTGGCAGGGAGCCGGGCTTGTGCAGGTGATTCTGGGGGCGGCCAGATTCGTGGAGGCCGACACCATAGGTATCCTGATGGACCCCGAGTTTATTATTCAGGGCTTGCAGGCCACTCCGGTGGAAGTACTCCACCAGTCGCCGGGCTGGATATTCTTCCCTCGAACGGGCCAGAAGTTGTCTGCCGAAACAGAGGAGGCGGCCGATCTATAACAGCAGGCGCGCCGGCTCTTCCAGCAGCTCGGCGAGCGTCGCTAAGAAAGCCGCGCCTGTAGCCCCATCCACCACCCGATGATCACAGGAAAGGGTGACACGAACCCGTCGCTCCACCTCTACCTTATCACCCCTAACTACCGGAACGGCTTGAATGGCCCCCACCGCAAGGATCGCCGCCTCGGGCGGATTGATGACGGCGGTGAATTCCTCAATACCAAACATGCCCAGGTTAGAAATAGAAAAGGTACTGCCTGTGTATTCTTCCGGGGCCAGTTTGCGGTCTCGGGCTTTTTGGGCGAGCGTGGAAGTCTCGGCAGCAATCTCAGAGAGACCTTTTCGGTCCGCATGACGGATAACTGGTACGATTAGCCCTTCCTCCACGGCCACGGCAAAGCCAATATGTACTTCCTGATAGAGGCGGATATGGTCGCCCATCCATGCGGCATTCAGGTAGGGGTGCTTCCGGAGCGCCATGGCCACGGCCTTGATAATCAGGTCGTTGAAAGAAATCTTTACGGAGCTGAGGATATTGAGTTTTTCGCGCCAGGAAGCCGCCGCCTCCATGCCAATAGATCGCGTGAGGTAAAAGTGGGGGGCTTCCTGCATGCTTGCTGTGAGGCGTCGAGCGATCGTTTTACGCATCTGGGAGAGCGCAACTTCCTGGTATGGGGCTGAAGCGGGCTGGGGAAGCGGAGAAGGGATTTTCGTTTCAGTGGCAGCTTGGGCCAGATAGGCCTCTACATCACGGCGAATGATGCGACCGCCCTCGCCGGTTCCCTGAAGCTTATGCAGATCAATCCCGGCCTCTCGGGCCATACTGCGGGCTAACGGAGAAGCTTTGAGGCGAGCTTCTGACGATGGCACGTCCCGGACGGAAGGGGCCGCAGGCACCGCAGAGATCGCAGGCGAATCAGCCACAGGGGCTGTTAGAGCCTGGCTCTGAGACTCCGCCGGAGAAACGTCCTTTCTTTGAAGGAGGGCAGAGATGTCTTCCTCTGGCTTGCCAATAATAGCTATAGGCTCTCCAATGGGAATGGGCTGGTTTTCAGGGGCACCAATGTAGAGCAATACCCCCCCCACAGGGGCTTCAAACTCCATGGTAGCCTTATCCGTTTCAATCTCCGCAAGGAGGTCGCCCGGTTTGACGGGATCGCCCACTTTTTTATGCCATTTTGCAATGACACCTTCTGTCATGGTGTCGCTTAGCCGGGGCATTTCAATGATTTCTGCCATAACTCAGTCTATCTTATGCTGATAGGTTTCGTCTCGATGTTTGGCCAGGTAGGGCACAAATGGGGTGCCGCCGGTTCCTACAGCAGTGGGATTAGCAGCCGAAGCCTGATGCTGTCGGGCGATATAAGAGGCGGCATATTCCAGATGAAGCGAACGGAAACGCTCCACCCAGTGAATACAGGTATTATAAAGGTCTTTTAGCGCAGGGGTTGCGAAAAAGGCTCGATACCTGGCTATCTCGTAAGCTTCCAGATCCAGCACAAACTGGCGATGGGCCGGGGGCATATAATCCAGCATTTCACGCAGGTAAGTGCGCAGGGGATCATCGGCATGTGTAATGCCGAGCGCAGCATCAATGGCAGGGATGATCCCGCTCTGGGCGCCTGTTTCCCCCCGAAACTGCTGGGGCTTTCCACCATAATCGGCTACACCCTCATATACCAACCCCTCTGGAAGGGCCGGATTGTTTTTCCAGCCGTGAATGTACGGACGCACACGATGGTAATAGATGTAGGGGTCGCATTTTTCGGGCATGCGCATGAGGAGGCGATACATTTCTTCCAGGGACCGGGCCAGCACAGTAAGGGCTTCTTGAGCGGCGGCGGTTTGCTGCTCGATAATGGCTTTTACGAGGGGGGGAAGGACTCGCAGGGCCGGAGCCGCTGCCGCCTCAATAGCCACATGTATCAGGATAAACCACTCCTCATCCAGCCCACCTAAAAAGTTCTGCAGGAGCGCGATATTTTCCAGGGTGATCGGACCTTCGGGCTCCAATCGGCGCCAGTTGTCCAGAGCATAAGAGACATAAGAAAGCACAGGCGGACGCCCCAAATGCCGGGCTACTGTGTACCAGGGAAGAGCGATATTTTCAGGAAGGGAGGCGGGGGGCTCATTCTCACCCCACACATAAGCATGCCCTATGTAAGAAAGAGCCTGCATGGCCCGGCGCCATTGAGCGGGCGTGGAGAGGTGTGGGGCCGGGTCTATTAAGGGCATTCGACGCAGAAAGGTGCGCACCCGCCCACTCACGAGCAGTTTAGGGAGATCATAGGCAACTTCATCCCATATACCTAAGGCTGAGGGCAACTCCCTGAGGGGATCCTCGGGTGGCAAAAACCCCCTGCTCTCATCTATCTCATAATCGGAGAGGGGTTGCATATCGGCAAACTTATGCATTTTCGGCCGTGTGAAGGCCCACCGGGAGGTTGTACGGGGCGCTATCTGGAATCTGCTGGGATATGCCGTGGCTGGCATTGGAGCTCTGATCCTGCCCCTCCTGCTCATTAAGAATATCGGCCGTGAGGCGTACGGGGTATATAGCTACCTGACCCTATTGCTAACCCAGGCTTATCTTCTTTTAGGGGGATTAGGCGAATCTCTGGCATACTATCTGGCAAACTTTCGAGACGACGCCGCGTACTGGATACGACATAGTCTGGGGGCAGCCCTCTTTACGGGGGGCGTAGGCTTCCTTTTATGGCAACTGCATGGGCCTGAGACACTCATTACCCTGCTGGGTTTAGGCGCACCCTGGCAGACACTCCTGATAGAAATGCGCACCCTGGCTGGTTTGGCCTTAATCGGACATGAGATAGCGATTCTCCTGGGATGGGTGCCCCTGGCCATGGGGCATCGCAGAAGCCTGGTGCTTTTGCCATTAGGACAGCTAATAATGCAGTTGGTCCTTCCTATCGGTGCTGTGGTTTTAGACCCGGAGAATCTGCGACTTCTTTTCAAGGTGAGTTTGTATGGGGGAATTGGGCTGGGAGCTTACATGTGGAGCGCTATATCGCTACGGATGGGGCAGGCCCTGTGGCCGGCATTCTCATGGCGCGTCTGGAGCACCCTCTGGAAGCGTGGCCTGTGGCAAAGTCTGGCCCAATGGAATGGCCTCCTTCTGAATCTATTTGAGCGGACTATCATTGGACGATGGGTGTCGCTCAGTTATATGGGCCTGTACAGTGTAGGTCAGTATTTCTCTTCCAAGGCATTTCAGGTAATGTATAAAGCTACAGAAAGCTTACTTCCGGCATTTGGGAGTGAAGTGAGTATATGGCGTCGACATCTTAGACTGGGGCAGACCCTGTGGTTCATAATGCTTACCTCCACCCCTCTCCTGATCCTTCTCTATGGAACGGGGCTTCTACTGCTCCCCTATGCGGTGAAGTCATGGGATGCCTCAGAGATGCGACTCTGGGCAGGGGTAGTATTGTCTACACAGTTTTTATTTATATCGGCGCCCCTGATGCCATTCTTTATTGGTTCAGGGAAGTTTAGTATTTTTTATTTTTATTCAGTTTGCATAGCCTCACTCCAGATAGGAGCGACCCTGTGGCTCGTACCGCGTGGGTATTATTACTGGGCGCCGGCCATAAGTACTGTAGGTGGGCTGAGTTTTCTTACGATGATGGTTTTTCGGAAGGGAATCAGGTGTGTTCTCTGGAGGTCATGGGTGGTGCCATGTCTGGTACGGCTTATTATGACCTGGGGAATTGCCCTGGGACCACTTGTCTCAGGTCTGGGAAGCGATTCTCTGCTGCACCCAGGGTTTAGTCTTTTAGCCCTATTGAGCTTTCTTTTAGGGGAAAGGTACGGTTTTCTCTGGCCTCGGAAACGAGACTTTCTTATTCAGGTTTTGCAGGCTTTTGGGGGCTTCTTGCGGGCGAGGTTGATGATAATCCCCGGTATCAGGTCATAACTTGCAAGCGAGACTCATCTGGATATGGGTAACGCGTTTATTCTTTTTTGTTTGAACTGAATGTGGCGGGTCGTAAGCATCGCAGACGGCGGACCATTCAGCTGCCCGCCGAGCTTCAAAACCTTCGCATTACGATACGAGAGGGGGGTGAAGTGGATTTAGGAATTTGTCGCGAAGCACTTATGGATTTTTTGCGAAAGTGCGAGGAAAATAAGAAAAATAATAAACCAGAAGACGCCTCCAGTGACTCATTATAAAAGGTTCGTCTCCGAGCTTACCCTTTCTTCCAGCCAGGGTTCAATCAGGCTAATATCTCCATCGCCTGCTCGTAAAAGGCGAAGTTTGCCCAATCCATTGGACAGGTCTATGATGGTAGTCCGATACTCGGTGATAGGTCCTGCGTCCATAAAGCCATCTACTATTTTTTCGTACTGTTGAAGTTTTTCCTGAGGGACGCTTGCGGTAACCACAGGCTCGCCAACTGCTTCAAGAAGAGCCGAGACAATAGGATGGTCTGTAACCCGAAATCCAATCGTATTTCTGTGCCATAAATGCCTCGGGACGGCTGGCCCTGCTCTTAAGATCACCGTGTAGAGACCGGGCCATAACCGCCTTAGCAGACGATAGGTAGGCGTATCCACCCCCAGGGCATAAGACCCGATAGCCCCCACTGACGGCAAAAAGACGGAAAAAAGATTCTTTTCTGGCGAAACCTGACGCAAACGACAGAGTTTATCAAAGGCCCGCCTGCTGGATAAGCACACCCCCATGGCATAAGTGGTATCCGTAGGGTACATCAGCACACCCTCCGCTCTAAGTACCGCCTCCGCCGCCTGAATCACACGCCGGGCAGGCACCAGCGGCAAAACCTCCCACCGCCGCACAAGACAAAAAAACTATCTATCTTTGAATCTCATGATACCACGCCTCGCTCTTGCAGGTGTATTGGGATTCATGGGATGGGCCCAGCAGAGCCTGCGCATGGGAGCCCAGCTCCATCTCTCTCAAAGCTGGTTATTGAATGCGACCGACCAGAAGGCGCCCCCTTCGGTAGGGTTACGCCCCACTTATCGTCCCGGACTGAGCGGCTTTTTCATCTGGGGATGGAACCCTTACTGGGGCACGGGTATAGAAATCGCCTACCTCGGCGCCGGGCAAAACTACTATGGGGTCGGCCTCAACGGGCAAAATTACAGCGCCTCCATTCGCCAGAGTTACCTTCGGCTGGCCACTCCCCTCCAGGCCCAGTATCAATGGGAGACCTGGGGCCTCTGGGCCCACATCGCCCCCACCTTCTCCGCCTTAGTACAGTCCGATTACACTTATCAGGGCGATAGTCTCCTCAATGATAACCTCTACGCACCCCAAATCATTCAGAATACCCTGCAATACCTCGCCCAGAGTACCAACCCCGAAGATCAGCTCATTCTCACCAGACTGTATCGGCGATGGAACTGGGGTCTCGCTTTCGCCGGCGGCATCAAAAGTCGAATCGCCCCCGGTATATGGGTATTAGCGCTCCTGAGTTACCAGCGAGACTTTACCGACGCCGAAAATAAACGCTACAGGCTCTCCTCTGAAAGCCCCGCCGCCTACCACCCGGACCGCAAGCCCACCTACAATCAGCTTTTGGCTATCCAGCTCGGTATAGTTTACGAAATTGAACGCCTGCCAGGCCTCTAACGAACAAGCGACACCGTACCTGCCCGCACAAACTTGGAGAAGCGTATAAGATATACATAAGCCCCCTCGCTGGCTGGCTCCCCATTTTTTACTCGGCCGTCCCATGCAAAAGGGACTGTCTGCGTCGTATAGAGCAGATTCCCCCACCGATCGTATATGCTCATTTCCATGATACAGTCCTCTGAGCCTATTATCCGAAAGACATCGTTGATACCATCCCCATTAGGTGTGAAGACATTAGGTATAAAAAGCGCATTTTTCAGGATTTCATCGCCGGAAATGGTATATTCAAGGGTATCGAGGCACCCCTCGCTATCGTAATAACTTATGCGGATGAAATAGCGGTAAGGACTTCGGAGAGGGACGGTCCAGGTGCGGGTGCCCGGGGGAAAAATCACCCCCTCACTCCCGACGAAAAGAATAGCCGAGGCCGGCCAGAGCACCTCAAATCGCACCCACCCCCCACAGATATCAGCCTGATAGGTGAGAGAGTCAGGGCCTTTTCGTTCAGGTATTTCAAAGCTACCTCGCAAAGTATCCCGACATATAGGGGAAGCATTGGGATTGGTGATAAGTTGATACTCGTAACTGCCCGGTCCGGGGGCTTGCCACCCGATCGTGTCCGTAGTGCCTATTATTGTTCCGCCCACAAGCCACACTACCGAGTTCGTGAAGATACTCTGGGAGATGAGCCGCACCCGAGCCGCGCAGGTGTCCACATACACAGCCGCAAATGCCCGGGAATAGGGACTGATCGTTATCGTATCTCTCAGGGTGTCTGCGCATAAGCTATCAGGCGTGCGAATGATCAAGGTAATAGGATAAGTGCCCGCCGCCGCGTAAGTATGCGTGAGGGTAGGCGTGGTGTACTGTGCCCCATCGCCCAAAAGCCATAACCAGTACCCCGCCCCTACCGAGCTGTCTGATAAGGTTATGGTCAGATTACAATAGTCTATGCTCATCGCCCACTGCGCCCGAATAGCCTGACTGATGGTAATAGTCTTTCTCAGGGTGTCCGTACAGCCCAGGCTATCCTGACCAATAAGCATTACCGTGTAAGTGCCCGGAGAATTGAACTGGTATGTAGGATTTATGGCGAATAAAGTATCCGAACCGACGATCCAGAAGTAAGTCTGCGCGCCCTGAGAGAGGTTCTGGAAAGTAGCAATGCCCCGACAGGTATCGGCACTCCAGGAAAAGTCCAGCTGCAAGGGAGAGGGAGGGATTGTAATGACCTGTGTCGTGGTATCCGCGCAGGAATCGTTGCGAACGATGAGCCGGACTGTATAGGTGCCCGGGGCCGAGTAAGTATGAGAGATGCTTTGACCTTGACCGGTATTCCCATCCCCAAAGTCCCATTCATAATCAGCGTGAGAGGGGTCATCGGCCGTGAAGGAGACGGTGCGACAGGAGAGCTGATATTGAAAAGTAGCGGAGGGAACAGGGCGCACAACGATGAGCCGACGGACGGTATCGGAAATATTGCAGGTAAGGGGATTAGATGTGACGAGGGTAATCGTATATACTCCAGGCTGGGTGTAGGTAATCGGGCCGGGATTAGGAGAGGTGCTGGTCTGACCATTTCCGAAGTCCCAGTAATAAGTACTGGCATTGGCGGAAAAGTCCTGAATGGAGACCGTGAGAGGACTGCAACCCCTATTCGGCGAGACCGCAAACTCGGCTATAACAGGTGCCGCCAGCTCAAAGTCTATCTTGAAGAGAGCGTTGTTACAGTTCGGGCTATTATTAGTGCTGGAGATGGCTAAAGGAGTGGTAGGGAAGTCAGAATTTCCGCCGCATCCGGCACATACTGACTGGTAGATGATCCCACGAGCGTCAAACCGGCTGGTACCCCCATCTACATGTTCCTCAGAGAAGGGTCCTCCCCAGAAGGAGGCATAAGCGAGGGTAGACAGGTTGTCGCTAAGTGCGATTACATAAAAGTCGAAGCCATCTGTGGTGGTCTGGTTAGCATTAGCTGTGGTAGGCAGGCCGGTCGTGGAACCCGCGGCAGTGCCTCCCTGGGCAAGCCCCCCCCACCCGGCAACATAAGTATAACCGCATCGATCCGTTGCAAAGGCACTGACGGTGATATTGGGAGTAGTTCGGCCAGGGCTGCCCCATACACTGAGCCTGGATACCTGTGAAAGGTCCGGGTTCATAGAAAAAATAAACTGTTTGCCCCCTGTAAAGCCGTAAGCACCCGGCGTAGGAGTAAGGGTGCCTTCGGTATGACCGGCTCCCCACAGGATATTTCGTCGGTCTAAGTCTATCATGAAGACCTGATCATAAGCCGGAGTCCCCCAGTATGTCCCTAAAAAGAGAGTGTCGAGGTCGGGACTGAGTTGAACTATCCAGCCGTCAGCTCGGCCTCCCTGATAGGTGGGCTGATAACTATTAGCAGTCGTAGGAAAATCGGTGCTGTTCGTTCCTCCACAAGCATACAGGTACCCATCCCGGCTAACCTTGATAGAATAACCCGCATCGGCATTGCTTCCCCCCAGATAGGTACTGGCGTAAAGCTGAGAGAGGTCCAGGGAGAATTTACAAATGACGGCATCCATGCCGCCACGGCGCTGGGTTTGAATGGCTCCTGAGGTAACGGGAAAGTTCGTAGAGCGAGAAGAGGAAATGATATAGCAGGCCGTGTCTGAAAGCATGATTTCTCCCCGCCCATCATCGGCGTAGAAATAATAAAGTGGGTGAGCTTGGCTGTTGAGACCGTCTTCGCCAGAACCTCCAACATAAGTACTGCCCAGTAAAGTAGAGCCATCGCTGCGGATACAGGAGACGACGATGTCTATGCCGCCGGCTGAGTTGGGTTGATAGGCGTCAGGGGTTACAGGAAAGTTTGTGGAGCGAGTCGCGCCTAAGATGTAAAGGTTTCCAGAGGGGTCCGTAATGAGGCTATGAGGTTGCTCATTATTGGAGCCGCCGAGGTAGGTCGCCCACAAAAGAAACGTGCCTGTGGGGTCTGTCTTCCAGAGCGCCATGTCTGTACTCCAGAAAAGAGGCTGCCCGGTAGGGTAAGAAGTACCCCCCGCAAAGGCTCCCTGGACTACACCCGGCGTCACGGGAAAGTATGTGCCTCCGGGGTTCCATTGCCATAGCGCATCGTTTACATTGCCGCCCGCAAAAGCATGTCCCTGCAGATCATACGCCGCCGTAAATCCCCAGTTATCGGAGTAAGAGCCTGAGTAGGTTGAAAAAACGACGACGGGATCCACGACGAGTGCCTCTCCGGTTTCTGCGCTCACTTCATAGGTGACATAGTTATCCTGCCATCGGTAACGGGCGGGCAGGGACTTGCGGCCGTTTCTGGTATAAACGAGGGGCATTTGTTCCACAAAGTCACCAAGGGCCGTATGCATGGTAAGCTGATGGGGGGAGAGAGAGAGACTGACGCCCTGATATTCCAGACGAATCTGAGTCAAGGCTTTGGGCGAAGTAACTTCCCAGTCCCACTTAAGCCCCTGAGGTGTAAGACGAAAAACGCAGTCGACGCCTTCATAAATGCCTGTGTATCGCACGGTCCGAAATCCTCGGGCGTTTGTCCCCCGCCACGGCCCCAGGAAAAAATTGTACCGCGTCGTCTCCGGCTCTGATCCTGCAGGCTCCACAGCATTACCTCCCACCCAGCGAATTCTCACCAGATGCGCCGTAACCGGCCAGGACTCTTCCGGCCATCGCTCAAAGTGGGCCTTCTCCAACGCTTTACCATCCACAAATAGAATTATCAGCCCATCGGGAGTAAGATAAACATGGTGAGGCCCCCACCTCGCTTCAAATCGAGCTTCCGCATAGATCTGGCCTTTATTTTCCACAAAGGTTCCTTGATACCGCGCCCAGACCAAAACTATAAGCCCCATCCACCACCGCCACATACCCCAAATGTACATCATTTCTCGGATGACACAAATAAGCCTCTTATCGGACGGACGCGAGGCATTATGGCATATGGGAAAAATAGCTTATACTTGTCGGTGCATGAGGCTCTTGCTAAGCGGTAGCAGCAATTCTCCTCTGGTTCTATTTGACCTTCAGGCAGGTTTTCTCAGCATGGCGGGGATTAGCACGATGGCGGATGCATTATTATTTTATAAGCGGCTTGCTCACTGGCTCAAAGACCATTCCACCTTTATAAAGCCCCAAACCGAATTAACAATTGCCTTGCGGTTCATTAACTCCGCTTCGATGCGAGCCCTCTATCAATTCCTGAAAGAGATAAAAGATGCCCGGATTCCTCTCAGGATTGTAGTTACACATCTGGAAAGTAGCGACAATAGCGATGTGATAGAATTCTTTAAGGAGGTCTGCCGGATTTTAGAGCTGCCGTGCGAAGTTCGCCAGGGTTCCTCAGAAGATGAAACACCCTCTACCTTCTGAGATTTTTGGAGTTATACCCCACATAGTGTAGCTATCGTAGAGCATGTTTTGAAAAATCAGAGAAAAACGCTTCTGCTTCAACGGCTATGAATTCATGACCTGCAAACCCCGCTCCACCTCATAAACGAACCACGAACTGGCTTTTGGCATGATGGAGCGGCGGCCAGAGCCTGCGGAGACCGTGGCAAAAATGCTCGAAAGCTCTACTCTACCTCTTTGTCGTGATGCTCAAGGGCATTCTCGGACGCCTTTAGAGGGAGTTTCGCAACAATCTCTGTGGGCTCCGGCCGTCGTCTCTAACCCATGCCCATTCAGGCACCGACTAAGTCAGATAGGTGTTCTATTCATGACTCGATTTTTTGATCGCTGTCTTAAGAGGAGTCGGCCTGCTGGGTTTTTTGCTTATGCTTCATCTCGCCATAGAGAGGCCGCCCTCCGCATCCCTCGAGCGGAGCATCGGCATCGCAGGGATGCCACTGCTCGTTAGATTCGTACAAACCTGTGCCTTGGCACTCGGTATCACCATGCCTGAGAGAGTTCAAAGAGCTTACTCAAAGACGACTTTCATCTCTACGCGCCGGTTACGGGCCCGTCCTTCGGGTGTGGCATTAGAGGCTATCGGACGAAGGGGGCCAAAGTACTCTACAATAAAGCGGTCCGCAGAAACTCCCTGAGACACCAGGTAGTTTCGTACGGCTTCGGCCCGCGCCTTGGAAAGTTGCATATTATATTCCAGCTTACCTTGATTGTCTGTGTGGCCAGAGATTTTGAGCTTATAGGTGGGGTTATCTATGAGGAGTGTTGCTAGAGTATCGAGATAAGGTAGAGATCTTTCACGGATGATGGCTTTACCTGTTTCAAACTCAAGGTTCCTGAAAGCAAGGTCTAAGATACGCTTTTGCTCTTTGGGAATTTCAGGGCAGCCGCGGTTGGCTCTGGTGCCCGGCGTGAAGGGACAGTCGTCTTCCTTATCAGGCACGCCATCGTTATCCTGATCTTCGTAAGGGCATCCTTTATTTTCGGCAGGGCCCGGACGGTCAGGGCACCTATCGACATTATCGGCCAGACCATCTCCATCACTATCGGGGCAGCCCTGATAGGAAATGGGGCCGGGCTTCGTGGGACAGGCGTCGTCTTTGTCCGGTATGCCATCGCCATCGGTATCCGGGCAGCCTTTGAACGCGATGAGGCCGGCCTGTGTTGGGCATTCATCTTCCTTATCCTGCACACCATCGCCATCGGTATCCGGACAGCCGGCAAACTGCGCCAATCCCTTTTGATCGGGGCAGGCATCTTCTTTGTCAATGATACCATCCCCATCCCGATCAGGGCATCCCCTGTACTGAGCCAGGCCAGCCTCATCAGGACATCCATCCTCCTTATCCGGAATATCATCCCCATCCCGATCCGGACACCCGCCAAACTTAGCTAAGCCCGCCTCCGTGGGACATTTATCCTCCTTATCAGGAATATCATCATTATCGGTATCCGGGCAACCGCCGAACTTCGCAACACCCGGCTCAAGCGGGCACTGGTCTTCCTTATCAGGAATATGATCCCCATCACTATCCGGACACCCCTGAAAAGCCCATACACCGGGTACGTCCCTGCAGAGGTCTCGCCGATCAGAGACCCCATCCTTATCCCGGTCCTTAGGCTTTCCATAAGGTATTCCGCTCTTTATCATGAAATAAAAATCAACCGTGCGCATTATCCTACGCCCGAAAAACAGCCCCATACTGTTCGTCCCCACCACGAGAGGTCCCAGCTTAAGCGCCACACCCCACACGCGCTCGCCTAAGTCATTCACCGTGAACGGCACCCCTATCCCCGCAAATGGCGTCTCAATACGAGGATAAATCGTATACGTACGCGGCGCCCGTAGATGCTCAATCTTCTTCCCAAAAGGAAAAGTAGCCATTCCCCCCAGGTACAAAGGCCCCGCTACATGCCAGTCCAGATTGAGATTGAGCATGGCAGGCATAATCAGAACAAAGTCGGGATTCGAATCCGCAATCCCAAACCTCCTCCGAAGCGTATCGTTAAAGTCTCTGATAGAAGAGAACTTGATAGGTCGGAGATTCCATTCGTGAAGGGCATTACTGAGGTTATTCGGTGCGATCTCAATCGCATTACTCAAAGGCCCTTTAGCAAACCGCATTCGCGAACGAATATCCACCACAGATGCCGCCACTCGAAGGAGATATCTCGTTCTATCCCGACGCTCCAATCCCACCTCCCCATCCATATCGTACAGGTATTTCTGAAGCTGGGGGCGATATTCGTACACCACACCTATATCCCCGCCTAACGAAAACCGGGTTTGCCGATCAAAGGGCCGCTCCACTATCTTGTTGTAAATGTCATAATCTACATTTTCCGCATGCCCCCAGTAGAAACGAGAACCGGGTTCAATAGCCAGGGAGTCATCGTTGTAAAACTGATAGCGAAACCGGTCCTTATCTACATAAAAGTAGGCTCCATAAACGCCATGCAGGTACTTGAGGGTGAGGCCTGCTTTCAGGAGGTGGGGACCGCGATTAAGTAAAACCCGTGCATAGGTAAGAGCAATATCGTAGTAAGTAACATACTGAAAGCTGAGGTCTCGCCCCTCTATCCAGGTATTCCAATAAGGAGGGTATACAAGCTCTTCGTAAACCAGCTTAGCCAGGCGGGGGTCAACATTGTTGAGACTGAATCGATTCCGCATCCGAAGGTTGAGCGCTATGGCAGAACGCCGCCCCAGGGTAAGCAAAAAGCTCGGCAAAAGCACCTGCTGCTCAAAGCGCACCTGCTTTAGACTCGGATTCAGGTAGTCATCCTCTAAGTACACCCGCCGAAAGTCAGCTGTATCGTTTAGCTGTCCGCTCAGAAAATCCGTAAGCAGCTGTCGTTTAACTCCTACATAGTTATTAGTCAGGTTGAGACTCAGTCCCCCAAATAAGAGGTCAAATCGATACCGACTGTCCGCAATGAAGGCCGGGTTTATCTGAGCCCCCAGTACTCCGGCTGAAATACCCGTTGCAAAAGGGTAATACTGCTGGGCCAGGCAAAGCCCCAGAAGCAGCCATAGCCATGTGCGCATACGCCGTGCAAAGGTAAATAACATCCCACTATCCTTCATAAACTAAAACTCCTTTTGTTTTTTACCCCATAGTCACCTCCGGAAAAACCCGCCGCAGCACCTCTCCAAAACCATACGATAAAATGGTCGTTCCGCCTAAAACCACAATACTCTCTAAGGCTTCGGAACGAAAGTTTCGTCCAAAAAGCACACAACTGTAATAGACAAAAGCAACAATCAGCAGAATAGCCATTCCCACGGACAGCCAGAAGGCCCAGAGCATTCTGTCTGTAAAAAAGTAGGGTAGAGCCAGGGCGACCACGGCCAGAAGATAAGAAAATCCCGTGTACAGGGCAGATTGTAAAGCCGATACAGCATGGTTTTGTTTTGCCTGAAGGTAGGCAGCCGACGCCATGGAGATAGATGCCGCAAATCCTACAATAAGTCCCGCTATCCCTGCTACCAGCGGCCGATGCGAAATCCCCAAAAAACCCGCATGCACACCCGTCACCTCAATAATCGCATCCGACAGCCCCAGCACAATGAACCCCACATACTTTACCCTCGGCTCGGCATCCCCAATCGCCGCTAAAAACGTCTCCTCATGTTTCTCCTCATCCTCTACAAAAGACAACAGGGCTTCCCGCTGGGGAGAAGGCAGAAAATCCGCCAGACGCCTGTACGACTCTATAATCCGGTGCTCGTCCCGCTCTAAAAGCTTAATCACAAAGGTCGGGCCCAATAGCCAAACCAGAATCTTATACCACCATAATCGAAATCCGCTATAGTCAGTATCTTTACCTATGTAGGTTCTCCAGAAATCATAATGTCTGCGCTCCTCTGTGGCAAAATCCTGTAAAATCTTCCTCAGCTCAGGGACTTTTATACGATCAGCCAACCACGAGTAGAAATGCGCATTGAAAAGCTCCTCCCGGGCATAACGCCAGGCCTCTACCTGCATCAGACAAAGATAGAACGAAAGATGCACGGGCCCCCTCACAGCAGACACCTGGCAAGGAATAAGGAATTAAGTGGTCCGACGACTACCACTAATGATATATCTTTGTCCTGGCCCCATAGTTCAAGGGATAGAACGTGAGCCTCCGGAGCTCAAGATCCAGGTTCGAGTCCTGGTGGGGCTACTAAGGGGCTACTCCTTCTAAGGGGAGGGGAGCCCACATGCGGTGGTTACGCCTGATAGGGAGTCTCGTGGGCTTAGTGATCATAGGGGCAGGAGTGGGCATAGCCATACTTGTGAGTACAGACTGGTGGGTTCACCACCACGATGGGATTGAGGCCGCTGAAAAGTACTTTGCGCCTGTAGCCACCCCTGCCCCACCCAAAGACACCCTTACCGTCATGACCTGGAATATCAAGTTCGGCGGAGCCCGTATAGATTTCTTCTTTGACTGTTACGGAGATAGGGTGATCATGACAGAAAAAGAGGTTTTACAAAACCTTGCCGGCCTGCTTCGCAAGATTCGACAGGTCAATCCCGATATTCTACTCATTCAGGAACTGGACCGCTTCTCCAAGCGGTCGGCCTATGTGGATATGCTGAAATACATAGCGGATAGCACCGGACTTTCGTACGCCGTCTATGCCTCTCAATGGGATATACGATACCTGCCAGAAAAAGGTCTGGGACGCATCAACTCCGGCAATGCAATACTTTCCCGCTGGCCCATCGACACAGCGGTAAGATGGCCCCTGCCCCTGGTAAAAAGTTATCCCTGGTGGTATCGAGAGTTTTACCTGCGGCGAAACCTCCTCATAGCCCGGGTCCGCCACCCGCAACTACCCAACCTCTGGATAATAAACACCCATTTAGAAGCGTACGTACCTTACCCCGATAGCACGCGCTATTTTCAGCTTCAAATATTAAAACACCTTCTGGATAGTCTTTCACAGGCAGGGGCGGTCTGGATTGCGGGTGGAGACCTAAACACAATACCCCCGGGAACCAGAAAACTCAAAGACTTCGATGACAACGCCTGCAAAGATGTAGATCCCACCTTCGTGGCAGACGATTATACCCGAGAAGTAAACTGGCTACTGCCATTCTATCAAGCCTATCGGGAAGTAATACCCTTAGAAGCCTACCAGGCCCGAGAAGAGGACTACTATTCCCACACCGTCAATAGCCGCGGCTGGTGGAATAGACGCCTGGACTACCTCTTCACAAATGCCTACTGGATAGAGGGAATGGTCCACCAGGACAGCAGCAAAGGTGGTATAGAAACTTTTCCCCTTTCAGACCATGCGCCGGTAGTAGGTCGCTGGACCCTCCTGTTAGATAGCCTCAAAAAGGGAAACTCACCCCCAGACCGCTAAAAGAAATCCCGACCAGTAACCCCAACACAAAAGACTATAATGAGGCAAACCCCGAGAAAAGATATTCAAACGGTTATCGCTGACTCCCTGAGAAGGACCCTTCACCCCGGGCTTTTCCTGGCTACTGACTCTGACCTTTCACGCTGTCCCAGCCTATCTTTTCTACTTCGTGCCAGCTACCAGTAGTATCCTGTACCAGGATGCCTTGCTCCTCCGCAACATACCCTATGGCTGTAATCCCCAACTGACCCTCTACCTTCATGAATTCCAGAGCGGGTAAAGTGAATAGCAGTTCATACTCCTCGCCCCCATAGAGAAGGTAAGCCGATAAAGGTTGCTCATAGAGTTCAGAAACTTTTTTCGTCTGGGGATGATAAGGGAGGCGATCCAGGAATAGCCGAAGGCCCACACCCGAAGCTTCCGCAATCGCATGAAGCCCCTGAGCCAGCCCATCAGAAAGGTCCACCATACTCGTGGGAATAACCCCCACGTCCCGAAAGAAGCGCACTACATCCAGGCGAGCCTCAGGTTTTAGCTGACGACTGATAATATAACTGAACTCTGACACATCCGGTTGAAGACTGGGGTTCGAGAGAAACACTGACTTTTCACGCTGGAGGATTTTGAGGCCGGCGTAAGCACCCCCTAAATCACCAGTTACGCAGAGAACTTCTTTGGGTCTGGCGCCTTTGCGGCGGACGAGACGGCGCTTCTCCACCCGTCCAATGACAGATACCGACAGCCAGAGAGCCGTGCTCAATGAAATGTCCCCTCCCATAACTACCACCCCGTACTTATGAGCCGCTTTACCAATGCCCTCATAGATACCCTCCAGGTACTCCGCAGAAAACCCCCTGGGAATCCCCAGAGCCACCGACACAAAAAGCGGCTCGCCATTTTTCGCACAGATATCGCTAATGGCAGTCGTTATGGCTTTATAGCCAATGTACTGCGGAGCGTGATAAACCCTATCAAAGTCAAAGAAGTCGTGAAGGGTATCCACGGAAAACAGGCCGAAGTAAGTTTCATCCCATTCCCAGGCGGCGGCGTCATCACCGGCAGGCAGGACGAGCCGAGGATGCTCCATGGGCACCCTTGCTAAAAGGCGCCGTATCAGGGTCTCCTCATCCATGCTCCAAAGAAAAGACGAAAGAGCATGGTAGCAGGAAGATCATTTTCACAGGCAATGGAGCTGTATCCCTCCCGAAGCCTTCTATAAGCAGGACTTTCTCAGCCTCCCAGAAGGCCCAGCTTCCGGCTCATCTCCAACATAAGGTCAATGGGCCGACGAGCCCGTTCCATCAGGTCAGGAGATAGATTAACCTCTGGTGCCTCGTAAAGCAGGGCGTTATAGATTTTTTCAAGCGTGTTGAGCTTCATGTGCGGGCAGGTATTGCAGGCACAGGTATATTCAGAAGGAGCGGGAATCAGTTCTTTCTCGGGAGCAGCTTTACGCATCTGGTGAAGGATACCCGGCTCCGTGGCCACAATAAAACGCTTTTTAGGAGAACTGGCCACATATTTCAAAAGGGCCGTAGTAGAGCCGATATAATCGGCCTGCTCTAAAACGGCGGGTTCGCATTCCGGATGAGCGATAAGTTCTGCATCGGGGTGCTGTTGCCGGAGAGACCGAATCTTCTGGTGCGAGAAAATAGTATGCACCATGCAGACGCCATTCCAGAGCACCATGGGGCGACCTGTCTTTCGCATTACATACTCGCCAAGGTTCTTATCGGGAGCAAAGATAAGCTTCCAATCCGGAGGGAGATTCTGAACAATGGCCACTGCATTGGAGGAAGTTACAATCACATCGCTCATAGCCTTGATGGCGGCGGAGGTGTTGATGTAGCTTACGACTTTATGGTCGGGATACCGGGCCTTAAAGGCTGCAAAGGCCTCCGGAGGACAACTATCTGAGAGAGAGCAGCCGGCATTCAGGTCAGGAATAAGTACTTTTCTGGTGGGATTGAGAATTTTGGCGGTCTCGGCCATGAAATGAACCCCAGCAAAAAGAATGATGTCGGCGTCGGTTTCGGCGGCCTTCTGAGAGAGACCCAGGCTGTCTCCTACATAATCTGCAAGATCCTGAATGTCCGAGTCCTGATAGTAATGCGCCAGGAGTATGGCGCGCTTTTCCCGCCGCAGACGATCTATTTCCGCATACAGGTCTATGCCGGGCGGCGGTTCCACCGGCACATAGCCATAGGTACCCACTAAAGAGTTTATCTCTTGCCGCGTTAGTGTGGGTGTGGAAGGTGTGGAAAGCATAGGACGAATATAACAGAATTCTTTTGCAGAGTTCGTGAAGAGGATATCTGAGCGCCGAGGTCGAGATGTAGAATATCAGTGCGAAAGACCCGGAAAGAGCGGGGGATGGATAGGGCAGGAAGAGAGGTATCCAATCTTTGAACCTACTTTTGAGGGGAGGTTTTGAGTATATCATCCCAGATTTATGCCCCGAGTTATCCACTGTATTCTCAACGATTTGAGTTATGAACAGCGGGCGCGGAAGATAGCTCTCTCGCTGAGTGGCCAGTACGAGGTGCTTCTGGTAGGTGTGTGTACGAGAAAGAAGTGCAGACCCGTTTCTGGATTGCCATGTGAGTTTCGCAGGATTTTTGTGCCTGTAAGTGAAGGGCCGTTATTTTTCCTTCTCGCAAATGTTTTCTTGTTCTTCTTTTTGCTCCTTCTTCGGCGGTGGGAAGTGGTAGTGGTGGCGGACTTAGATGCTCTGTTGGGCTGCTATTGGGCGGCTCGCTGGCGCGGTAAGCGGGTGGTTCTGGATAGTCGGGAGCTGTATCCGGCATTGCCCTCTTTGTATGGCAGGCCGGTTCGGAGGTGGATCTGGCAGAAGCTGGAAGCCTGGCTATATCCAAAAGTCCCCTATCACTTTACCGTAAGCCCTCCTATCGCGGACTACTACAAAAAACGGTACGGGATAAACGCCTGGCTTATCTACAATCTCCCCTTACGACAGAGAGGTTTTGCTAAGGCGCGCTTACAGGACAAGCTTCTATTTTACCAGGGGGTGTTGCATCCGTATCGGGGTCTAGAGGAGGTCATTCTGGCGCTGCGAATGGTTTCGGGATGGCGCCTCTGGATAGCAGGCGACGGAAAACATCGGTCCTACCTGGAAGCCATAGTAAAACAGGAAGGCCTTCAGAGTCGGGTACTTTTCCTGGGGCTTTTGCCCTATGAGGAGGCCCTGGGCTATGCCAGAGAGGCTACTATGGGGATTTCGGGGGAGCTGCCTGTTACGGATAATCACCGATACGCTCTGCCCAATAAAGTTTTTGACTACATTCAGGTCGGTCTGCCGGTTTTAGCTGGAGAGGCTCCGCTCATTCGTCGTCTGGTCCAGCAGCTGGGAGTGGGGTTTGTAGTAGAGTCCTGGCAGCCCAAGCAGATTGCCTCAGCTCTGAGAGAAATCGAAAAAATGGAAGAGAGTTACCAAAGCTGGGTCGCCAAAGCCCGGGAAATGGCCCGGCACCTTAACTGGGAGAATCAGGCAAGATGTCTTACCACCCTTTTAGAGTTAGCCCTCGGCGGCCTCCCTCAGCCTGAATGGGAAAAGATAGAAGCCTGCAAAATGGGCATAGAGCTGGGCAAACTCTGGAGCAAAGAGGAAAGTTCATGAAAACTGAGGACCAGTATTTTTAGGGGCTCTGGTCTGTTTGCCGGGCAGATTTTGCGTCCTTACAGAACAAAATGCTTAACTTTGCGGCATGCGTTCGATATGGAAACGCTTAATCTCTCTATTTGGCTGGGGTGAAAATTCTGGGAAGTCTAATGGTCGCCAGGCGGTGGAAAAGCGGCTGACGGCACTGCCGCGTTTATCGGATTGGGTCGTAGACCCATTTCATTCTGTTATTGAGTTTCGGGTGATGCACATGGGGTTAGCTGAGGTGCGGGGACGCTTTCGCAAATGGGACGCTAAATCTAAAGGCACCTCGCCTGATTTCTCAGACCTGGCCGTAGAAATAGAGATAGATATGAGCTCCATTCAGACTGATATGGAAGCGCGGGATGCTCATCTGCGGTCGCCCGATTTCTTTGATGTGGCGAATTATCCGAAGGCCTTTTTCAGGAGCACCCGTATAGAGTGGCGTCCTTTGCGCACGTTTCTCATGCATGGCGAGCTTACCATGAAAGGTAAAACCCATGCGATTACTCTTCAGGGAGAGCTAAGATCTCTCGTGCTCAAGGATTTATTTGGTCAGCCGCGGGTGTCTTTTTATGTGTCGGCGCCCATAGACAGGCGTGCATGGGGTCTCACGTGGCAGATGGAGTTAGAAGGGGGCGAGGTAGTTGCGGATACGACCGTCCATATAGAAGCTCATGTGGAGTTAGCCACATCACAGGCGATGGCGGCCATGCAGCAAATGCTCGCCTCTATGGGAGCCTCAAACTAATCCTGCATGGGTATATTGGAAAAATTCGCGGGTCTTCGGGCCCCTTATCCCGGAGTGCGATGGGAACCTTCATCAGGTCGTCTGCTGGCGGCTACCGACTCTTTTCGGGCCTTTCCCCCGGAGGTTCAGGAGGCCGCTCTTTACCTTCCCGCCTGGGATTTCCTGAAGGTAGATGGCGAAGTTTACGCCAAACATGTCGTCCATAAAAGCGACACCGAAGAGGTATTCTTTCTCCTTCCTGCCCTTGGCTACAACGAAGCCATCGAAAAAATCCATCAACTGCAAAAAGAAAATAGCTTTCTTCGGGACCAGCTGCATGCCTTTGTGCAGCAGCTCCCTGTTCCTATATTTGTTTTAGAAGAAAAATCTGACCTGCGCGTAACTTTTGCGAATCAGCTCCTTCTGGAGTTGATTGGGGTCCCTCTCAGCAAGCTTTATAAGGGTCTTACGCTGGAGGACGTTTTTCCGGACCATACCGCCGAAGCAAAGGCCCTTCTCACCAGAGCCAGAGAATTCCAAAAGCCCCAGCAGGAGATCATAGAGGGTTTTCGTCCCACAGGGCACCCTTATGCCTATCTGGTTCGGGCATTTCCTTTTGAGACGCCCAATTTGCGAGGAGTTTTCTTTGCGCTCGTAGATGTAACCCGAGAAAAGGAGCAGGAGCGTCGGTTAGAACTTCAAAATCAGGAGCTGGTGGCGCTGACAGAGGAGCTTCGTCAGAATCAGGAAGAGCTTCAGATAGCCATCAAGGAGCTGGAGACCGCCCAAAAAGAAGCAGAGGCTCGCCGCAGAGAGCTGGAAGAGAGCCTCATTGCAGCACAGCACTACCAGCGAACAATACTTCTCCGCACCCGAGAAATAGTAAATCTCTGGGGACGAGATAACGTGGCGATTGTGGCTCGGGCTCATTCGTATGTGGGGGGTGACTTTTTATTTGCGCATCGGCGGGGGGAGTATGTCTATGTAGTGGTAGGAGATGCGACGGGCCATGGGCCTTCAGGGGCGCTTCTGGCGCTAACCGTGCGTTCCCTGCTTCTGCAAGGCTTTTCGGAGATTGATCATCCGCGCAATCTACCTGCCGCCCTAACAGAAGCCCGGGAGGCCCTATTTGAGGTTCTGGATATAGACTTAGGTCGCGCGGTCTCCAACGATGGGGCAGAGGTGGGGATTTTAGCGATGCCCATCTCCCGGGAGGGCACCCTTTACTATGCAGGGGCTGGCCGAAACCTTTATCTTCTGGAAGCGAACGGCACCCTGCACAAATACAAAGGCCTACGGCATTCCCTGGGATGGAATGTACCAGGCGTCCCTCCGGAAACTTTTACCGTTACAGAGATCCCTTATCCGGTCGGTGGGGTGGCCTTTTTATTCACGGATGGACTGTCTGATCAGCATAACTCCGAGAATCACAAGTTAGGGTTGCGAGCGGTAGAGCGCTGGCTGGCTGAGAGTGCCTCTGCAGGGCCTGAACCCGCCGATAAAGTTCGCTACATCATGAAACGCTGGCAGGATTTCCGTCAGGAGGCGCCCCAGACAGATGATGTTCTGCTTATTGCACTCGGGCTTTGAGGGTCGTCTCTTCTCAGAGGCAGACATGTGTTTTCATGGAAGCTTTTTACCTTTGCGCTGAGATGTACAGGGTGCATATGCTTGTTCTGAGTGTAGGTGGCCTTCTGGCGCAGGTGAGTCCCTGGTATGGCCTCCGCGCGGGTGTAAACTGGGGACAATATCTTACAAAAGACCAGTCGCAAGTTCGCTCTCGTGCCTACTGGGGGGGCGGTTTTTCAGGTGCCATTGCGGCTCAGGTGCCGTTAGATAACGCTAAAAAATGGGCTCTCCAGGGCGAACTCGGCACCACCCAGCGTCGCAGCACCGACAGAAACCTCCTATATGACTATCGCTACAACCTCTGGAGCTTAGACTTCGCCGCCTTGGGCGTGTGGCGCTGGAACCGCAAGTTTGAAGTCTTCTTCATAGAGACCGGCCCAATCAGCAGCGTTCTGGTATATGGCAAATACTGGCAGAAAAATAACCTGACCAATGAGGAACAAACCCGCAGAGTCCAATACGGAAAAGGGAGTAGCCGGGATCTTCGTCGGGGGGAAATAGCATGGAGCCTCGGGGCCAGCGCGGCCTATCTGGCGGGGCCGGGTTATCTGACTCTGGGCTTGCGTTTCTGGCATGGTATCAACAACCTGGGGGGAGGCCTTTTTCAGCAATGGCAGAACTACGGCCTTATGATGAACCTCGTTTACTGGTACGACGATAGCCTCCGTGGAGAAGACTGAGCCGACACCCTCTCTCACAGCATTACAAAGACAGGTTGACGATTGGATACGACGAGTGGGGAAAGGATATTTCTCGGTGCTTACCAATACGGTTATTCTCATGGAGGAGGTGGGGGAGCTGGCTCGCCTTATAGCCCGCCATTATGGAGAGCAATCCTTCAAACAGGGAGAAAACACCAGCTCTGAGGCGATCGGGGAAGAGATGGCGGATATACTTTTTGTGCTCCTATGTCTGGCCAATCAAACAGGTGTAGATCTGGCAGCCGCTTTTCAAAGAAAGCTAACTCACAAGACGGAACGAGATGCGGATCGTCATGCCCGGCGGTCTTTTATGAAATCCTGTTCCGCCATAGAAGAGACACCCCTACCAGAAGCCCCGTCGGCCAGAGATAGCGATTGATCTGATGGGCGGTCCGCGCATACAAAAATACCTCCCGACGCAGGCCTGAGCTGACCCGAAGCTCTGCCAGAAGGGCTATATTCCATACTACAGAAGGGATGACTTTTCGTACATCGGCAAGTGCCACGCGGTTCCACTCTTGAACAGGCTGTCCATCGGGCGTCTCGTATTCGAGCATTAGCGTTTGCCCGAAAGGAATTAGCACCTGGGGGCCTAATCCTATTGCGAGGGCTCCCTCTGAGTCAAAGGTGAGCCTCCATAATCCCTCCATACAGACAAAGTGTGTGTATGTGTGTGCCTGAGCGATGCCCGTAAGGGGACGGCCCGTCAGGGGAGAGATGTAAATGCTGCTGTCTAATATCAGCCGGGAGTGTCCCATGAGATAGCTAAAAGCTGGTGCCAATCCATGCCGGACCTTGCTCTTACGACCCTCAAAGAGTTCTATGTGCCCTGCCGCCCCCAGTTCTACGCCCAGTCGGGCGAAAAACTGCGCATAATCGGTACGGTACTGATAGAGCGTTATTCCCCCGCGTACCCCAAAGGCGTTATTCTGCGCTACGAGAATCCCTACCCAGAAAAGAAAATATGCCCGTTGTAACCCTGGCCAGATGCTCCTGAATGAGGCGGGAGGAATGTTCGAATTAGATTTCATCTATGCCCAAATAGATACTGAGTTTTGCTCGGAAGTCTTTTAGCAGGCGAAGGTCGCGCCGTTCGGCGGCGATTTTTTCGCCCTCTCGGAAGGCAGAGAGCGCCCTATCGGTATTTCCCTGAGCCTCGTACAGGAGTCCTAACTGGTAGTAGGTGGCGGCGTGATCAGGGCCGCGTCGCAGTGCTTCGAGAAAGGCAGCTTCTGCTTCTTCCAGGCGTCCCTGTCCCATCAGCCACACGCCTAGGGTGTGCGGCCAGAAAGGGTCATCCGGATTATTGATAACCTGGGACCTCAGATATTCCTCTCGCTCCACCCCCCAAAGGTACATTATATGACTCTGGTGTGAAATGCCCTTTGAATCGGGCTGACCTGTCGGGGAGGCGGGATTTGAACCCACGACTCCCAGTCCCCTAAACTGGTGCTCTACCGGGCTGAGCTACTCCCCGAAACGGCCCCAAAATTACATGCTTTTTCCCTGAGTGATGCAACAGCCCAGCGCCATCGCCCCGCAAGGTCTTTGTGCATCGTTACTTGAAAGCCCATCCGCCGATAGCACTCGTATACTTTCTCGGCCGTAGGTGGATATAGCTCTAAAACCAAAAGTCCAGAAGGAGAAAGGTTTTTTTCTGCTAATTCTGCCAGCTTTTCATAAAACTCTATACCCTCGCAAAAAAGCGCATCATGCGGTTCATAAGCCAGTACATTGGGAGCGACGGCCTCTTTATCGGTGAAAGGAATGTAAGGCGGATTACTGAGGATGAGGTCCCACCGGTATGCCTGCCACTCAAGCGGAAGAGCAGACAGGAGAAAATCGTGCTCCGCTGTGAAAATATTGAGCTCATGTTGGATGCCGTTTTCCTGCGTGAGGAGGATAGCCCGGGGATTCCGGTCTAAGGCGAAGAGGGTGGCCTGTGGGAAGGCCTTACCCAGCGCAACCAGGAGGGCACCGCTACCGCAGCCTACCTCCAGGATGGTTTCAGGCGGAGTGCCTGTCAAGTACTGGATGAGCCAGGCTATCCACTCTTCGGTTTCGGGGCGGGGGATGAAGACACCGGGCTTGATACGGATGTTGTACCCTAAGAAGCTCGTCTGCCCCAGGATGTAAGCCAGGGGCCGCCCCTGAAGCGCTTCCTCAAGGGCAGCCTCCCACATAGAAATAAGATGGGAGGGGAAGTGTGCCTGACCACCGCTCGTGAGCCACAGCATCTCCCACTCAGGAAGGAAGTAACCCAGGAGCTGCCTTGTGATGGCCCGAGCTTCATGAGGAGGGTAAACCGCTTTCAGCTTTTGTAGGGTTGTTCGTCGTATTTCTGCCAGGGAGTACCTGTCTAACGCCGGGCTATCCATTGAAGGGGATTCTGCGGGTTTTTGCCGTGATAAATCAGGAAGTACAGCTGGGGGGGGTCAGAACCATTGGCGGACATGCGTCCGATGGGCGTGAGAATAGAGACCTGTTGCCCAGGTTGGACGAAAACTTCTGCCAGACCGACATAAACACTCCGATAATTCCCATGCTGGACGATTACGATTTTTCCCTGCGCTGGTAAGGTGGTTACAGCGGTTACTTTCCCCCCAAAGACGGCGCGCACCTCGGACCCCGGAGGAACCGCCAAGTAGACCCCTTGATTGGTGATGGTGCCGCCGCTTTCATCCTCAACGGTTCCAAATGGACTGGTGATAACAGCTTTATCGGCCTCCACAGGCCAGGGTAGAAGGCCTTTATTTTGTTCAAACGCTCCGGAGACTCGCATTTCGGTGGCGGTGAGGTCGCGCTTGCGCTGAGCCTCCACTTCTAAACGAATGAGCTCATCTATGCGTTTTTGAATTTTCTCTAACTCTTTGCGGGATTGTGAGATTTGCTGCTTATAGGATCGCTCTTTTTCTCGAAGGCTTTGATATAGGGTGCGTTTTTCCTGGTGGTTTTTTTCTAAAGCGGCGGCCTGCTGAGCGTAAAGGGAAAGCAGACGGGCTTTTTCTTCTCTGCTCTGGCGAAGGGCCAGGCTACGGCTTTGAAGGTAACCTTGAGTGCGCCGGATCAGGCGTACCTGCTCTTCCCGGAAGCGAGAGATAGCACGCAGATATAGAAGACGATGATAAGCCTGCTGGAAAGACTCTGCTGTAAAAATCCACACCCAGGGGTTGAGGTGGTTTTGCATTTTATCCATGAGGTACAGGGTCCAGAGATAGTTTCGCCAGAGCTTCTGGAGGTCGCGATAGAGCGCCTGATTGAGGTACGAGAGATGGTGGATGTCCTGGTCTAAAAGAATAAGTTCCTGCTGGATACTCTGGAGAAGTTTTTCGCGCAGGGCGATTTCCCGGCGAAGTAAAGCCAGTTCGGCCAGGGATCGCTGACGGGCCTGGCGGGTCTGGCTCAGAAGCGACTGGGTTTGCTCAAGCTCCTGCTGAAGCAGCATGCGACGACGCTCGAGCTGTTTTCGCTCTGCGGCATAGTTCTGGGTTTTCTGAGCCCAAATATCCCCCAGACATAGAAATAGGAAACACACCAAACCAAGAGACCGGCAGGGGCATGAAATAAAAGCGCTCATCGGCCTAAGTAAATGAGCAGCGCAGACAGGTCAGCCGGGCTCACGCCACTGATGCGGGCGGCCTGACGAAGGGTGGTGGGACGATATTTTGAGAGCTTTTCTCGGGCTTCATAGGAGAGGCTCTCCAGGCGATGGTAATCAAAGTTGGGCGGCAGGGGAATGTCTTCCAGGCGATGCATCTTTTCGGCCTGGAAGCGGTCTTTTTGGATATAGCCGCTGTACTTGACTTCTATCTCTACGGTTTCTATAGTTTCTGGGGTGGTGCGGGCAAGGAGTTCATTCAGGGCGGGAATCGCCTGCGCGAGGACAGACAGTTTCAGGGAGGGGCGCAGGAGGAGTGAGGCAATGGGGGTTTTATAGGAAATAGGCGCTTCCTCGTGGGCGGACAGAAAGCGGTTGATATCTTCGGGTGCGACTTTGTGCTCGTGTAGGAAGTTCCAGAGTCGTTTGTATTCGCTGCGGCGCTGGAGGAGACGCTGGTAGCGTTCTTCGCTGGCGAGGCCCTGGCGATAGGCTTTTTCGGTGAGGCGGAGGTCGGCGTTATCCTGGCGGAGGGAAAGGCGATACTCTGCCCGGGAAGTAAAGAGTCTGTAGGGCTCGTCCACGCCTTTCGTGATGAGGTCATCTATAAGGACGCCGATATAAGCTTCTTCCCGGGAGAGGGTGAAAGGGGGGAGTCCCAGGACTTTGGAGGCGGCATTGATACCGGCGATGATACCCTGGGCTGCCGCTTCTTCGTACCCTGTGGTCCCGTTAATCTGGCCTGCCAGGAAGAGGTTCTCCACGAGTTTCGTTTCCAGCGTGGGATAAAGCTGGTAGGGCTGGATAAAGTCATACTCTATGGCGTAGCCCGGGCGAAACATACGGGCTTTTTCTAGGCCGGGAATATGGCGCAGGGCTTCGGCCTGAATAGGCTCGGGGAGGGAGGAGGAGAAGCCATTGAGATAAACCTCTACGGTATGACGTCCCTCGGGCTCAATGAAGAGCTGATGCCGTTCGCGCTCCGAGAACCGCACGATTTTATCTTCAATGGAGGGGCAGTAACGGGGCCCAATGCCCTGGATGCGACCGGTGAAGAGGGGAGATTCGTCAAAGCCACGGGAGAGAATCTCGTGCACTTTGGGGTTTGTGTAGGTGATCCAGCAGGGAAGCTGGTTCTGGAGGGGTGGGGTAGGGAGGTGGGAGAATCGGCCGGGGGGTTCGTCGCCGGGCTGGATTTCCAGCCGGCTGTAGTCAATGGTACGGCCGTCTATTCTGGGGGGAGTGCCGGTTTTCATGCGGCCTGTCTCAAAGCCCAGATGGCGCAGCTGCTCGGTGATGCCATAGCTGGCGGGCTCGCCGATGCGGCCTCCGGAGAGCTGTTTCAGACCGATGTGGATCACACCTCCCAGGAAGGTGCCGGTGGTAAGAACGACCGTGTAGCTCGTAAAGGTTTTGCCAGAGCGGCACGCAACACCCTCCACTCGTTTTTTATCGGCAGAGAGGAGAAGGCTAACCACGCTGTCCTGCCAGAAGTGGAGATTGGGGATCTGCTCCAGGTGCCATCGCCACCGGGCGGCGAAGAGAGCCCGATCATTTTGCGCCCGGGGGCTCCAGAGGGCAGGTCCTTTGGAGCGGTTGAGCATGCGAAACTGGATCATGCTCTCATCCGTAACAATGCCCGAAAGTCCGCCCAGAGCGTCTATCTCTCGGACCAGTTGCCCTTTGGCTATGCCGCCCATAGCGGGATTGCAAGACATCTGCCCGATTTTGGACATATCCAGGGTAATCAGGAGCACCCGGCAGCCCAGCCGGGCGGCGGCCGCGGCGGCCTCATTGCCTGCATGCCCCGCACCTACGACAATAACATCATACTCGAAGTGTTTCATGTGAAACAGGTCGGAGTGCGTTCCATAAACTCAGCCAGCGCTCTTCGGCTGATCGCATCCGAAGGCGCCCTTCCGGAAGGAGGTCCCGATAACCCAGCAGGTGTAGGATTCCATGGGCCAGGACCCGCCGCAGCTCTTCGGCATACGGCTGCCCGAGCATTCGCGCCGAAGCTCTCACAAATGCAGGACAGACAAAAATCTCTGCCAGCAACGGTGTATTACTCATCTGTCTATAATCCAGCGTGATAACATCTGTAGGCGAGGGATCGCCCATGAGCTTCTCATGCAGGGATATAATCTCGGAGGGGGGGACAAAATAGTAAGCAATATGCTCTATGCCTGGAAAAGCATGTTCCTGTCTGTGACTTTCCATAGCAAGCCCCGTCCTGAGCCAGTGCTTATATCGCCGGGCAGGCCGCAGGCGCCACGAGCCTGAGGGATAATGAAAGGTTATTCTGCCACCCGGAATTTGAGCTCCACGCATCGGCCGCCCTTCTGATAGTTTACCTCGTCTGCGAAAGCTCGCATGAGAAATACCCCTCGCCCCGACTCCGCCATAAGCCGCTCATCCGTGGTCGGGTCTGGAATAGAGTTGGGGTCAAAACCTTCGCCTTCATCCTCCACCAGCACACGGACCCATGGAGTTCCGGGGAGGCGTTCCAGAAGCAGATGTACTCGCTTGGAAATGTCTTGTTTATTGCCATGGACGATGGCGTTGCTCACGGCCTCCGTGATAGCGACCAGCAAGCCGCTCTGAAGCTCTTCTGGAATGCCCCATTCCGTCAATAGCTCGGTGATGAGCGGATCCAGGCGCAAAAGCTCATCCAGGTGGCTACTCAGGAAGGCTTCATAACGATAACGCTGTTGCTCGGTTATCTGGGTCATGGTTGTGTGTAAGATTGAATGAGTTTCTGATAAGGCTGCTCAAAAAACCATAGGGGAGCCTTAGCAGGGATGAGCGCAGGCTGCGGACGATATACCGGATAAGTGCCAACAGTGCGCTGAAAAAACTGCTGGGCGGTACGAGACTCCCTTTCTGGACTGAGCTCACGCTCCCGCTGCGATTTCTCGTAGTCTAAGAGGCGGGTCAGAATAGCCTGCTGACGCATGAGCCGCTCTCGGGTAACTCGCTGGGTCAGCAGGTCTTTTTCTGCTTCCTGCATCTGCTGAATAATGTCTTGAAGCTGGCCACGATCGCCGGGATTTTGCCGGAGCCACTCCTGAAGCCGGAGCCGAATAAGCTCCTGCTGCGCGGAGAGGCGAGATCGCTCCTGGGGGCTCAGCTCTCCACCCGGCGATTCCGCCGACGGATTCGGCTGCGTAAGTTTTTCTAAGGCCTCGTTGATCGACTGCTGAAGCTGACGAAGGCCCGGTACAGGGGAGGTACCCGGCGTATTCTTCTGCGGAGAGGGACGCGCACTGGGCTGACGGCTGGTGCCATCGGTCTTATTGCCCTGCTGGCTCTGACCCTGACATCCTTTGCGGCGAACCTTGAACGACCGCTGGCAGGCGCCCCCTCCCTGCTGCCGATTCTGCTGGCGCTCCTCCAATGACGCCAGTAGCTCACTCATTAAGTTCGCCAGGCGGTTCAATCCCTGTAAAATATACTGCTGACGAAGCATAAGCCGGGAAGACTCCTGAAAAGAGAGCCCCCGAAAATGCTCATCCATGTCCCGTAAAAGATCCATAATCTCTTCCGCAATAACCGGAGATCGATGCGCTATCGCTCGCAAGGTATCTCGCATCGGCCGATAATCCTGACCGATTTCTCCCTGCTTGCGCTGCAGGGCCCTATAATCCCTGGACAGGCGATCGGCCTCCCGGGTCTCCTTCTGAACCGCCTCCTGCCGAAAAGAAAGTTGCAAAATCCCTTTTAGAAGCTGCCGAAGCGCTTCATAATCTTCTGCCTCTTCCTGAGCATCGGCCTGCTGCTGCCCCTGATTGATCGCTTCCAGCGCCTGCTCTAAGGCTTTGGCCGCATCCCGCTGGTCCTGCTGGGGAGAAGCACCTTGATGCATTTTTTCTAAAGCTTCATTCATATTTTTGAGCGCCTCTCTCAAATACTGTGCCGCTTTTTGAAGGCTGTCTCTGAGCGTTTGATTTTCCTGAGAAGAGTTTCTAAGCAAACTATCTAACTGATTGGTAACTTCCCCTGTTTCTTGCTTGAGCCGCTCCTGCTGCTGGCTATGCGCCCCGGAGCGAAGGGAATCCGGCACTTCACTGAGGGCTTTTTGCTTTTCTTGCAGGGCATCCAGACGAGTCATGAGCTCCTCCAGCTTACGGGCTTCCTGATACGCTGGTAGAAGCGCTTCCCATCGCTCAAGTTTTTCACGCCAGGCCTCATAGGCCTTCTCTAACTCTGCGAGACGACGCGCCTGCTCAACGGAATCTTGATTAAGAGCTGGCTGTACCGATAGCTGCTCCACCTTCTGGGGGTCTGCAGCCTCTAAAATGCGCTGTAAAGCCTCTAACTTCTCCAGTAGTTCCGGCGTAAAAATCCCTTCCTCCATCGCCAGACGCTGAAGCGTGCGCATCTCACTCCGCAATGCCCGAAAGCGCTCCGATAACTCCGAAGCTTTCTGGGGAGAGGCATAAGCTTCTCTGGCTTGCAGGAGGCGCTCCAGCTCCTGCCGAAAAGCTTTCATCTGCTGAACCAGCGAGTCCTGAAGCTGGGCAAAAACCACCTGCTTCTCGGCATCGTTAGCCGAATGCAGGGTGTAAAGAATACTGCGACTGGATTTGGGCCCTGTTATGACGTCGTTGTCCCAGACTTCTACATAATACTCTACAGTTTCTCCGGTTTGAATCCCCCACTCTTTCCAGGGAAAGGTGAGGCTCAGGTCCTGCTGAGACATAGCCGAAACAGGGAGCGGGCGAGACCGAAAAGCTTCCTCGCTGCGACCGGGCACAGGGCTGTCTGTAATTCGGTACCACACTACAGCTTTGGTAAAGCCAAAGTCATCCATGAGCCGCAAACGCACACGCTGCACATAAGCCTCTGGGTCAAAATCTTCCGAGAAAAGCTGGACCACCGGGTACTCGTCCGAATACACTTCCACAAAGACTCGAAAAGTGTCCTGAGAGAGGGTACTTTCCACAACGAGGGGGTGTTCTGCATCTCCAGAAGCAATCCAGGTGGCTTCCCAGAAGGAGCCGGCTTGCCTGAGGGACAACCGGGGACTCCTGAGCTTGTGAGGTATCTCTCCGCGCAGGGAAGCCTTCAGGGTCAGCCGCGTGCCGCGCAGAACCCGTACCCGGGTTTGCGAAAAGGTATCTACCGATAAACGCGTATAGGCGGGGTAAGTAGCTACGATTTGGAGCCGGTCCAGGGCGGGGGGCTCATAAACCGAGATGGTGTAACGCCCGACCTCTCGGGAGCCATCCGATAGAAAGAGCGAGAAGGACCGTTCCAGCGTGGCCAGAGAGAGCCGGTATCGTCCGGGAGACTCCCGCTCAAGCGGCAGGAGCAGGCCGCCTTCCTGATAGGCGCTCAGGCTTTTAGGGATGGCATCCCCCTCAAGAAAGAAGGAGACATTTAGCGATTCGCCCTTGCGGTACAGAGGACGCAGACCTTCTACCCGAATGGTGTAGGGTAGGGGAGGGATAAACACCTTAGTGGGCTGTAAAAACCGAGCGGCACCTCCCCCCATGACCTGAGGCATAACGAGCCACAAAGCACCTCCTGCAAACACCAGTGCCAGCAGGATAAAGGCATATCGAAAGGTTGGCTTTTTCGGGAGAGAGATCTCCCAGGGAAAGCGAAGCACCAGAGAAGCCCGTTCCTCCAGGGCCAGGGCGACGGCGGCATTGAGCTCGGGGTTTTGATGCTGGAGTTGCAGGGCATTGAGGAGTCGGTCCTGAATGTCCGGGAAATGCCGGCCTATCCAGCGAGCTGCCTCTTCGTCTGAGAGATAGCCCCTTAGCCTGAAGCCATATTGAAGCAAAGGCCACAAAACAGCTTTCACCAGAAAATAAGCAAGACCACCTATCCAGACTATCCATAGAAGGACCCGCATGGGAACCCCCCACCAGAAAAGGCCTTCTGTAAGACTGCTTAGCAGAAATATACTGCCTCCCCAGAGGAGCAGGACAAGCAGACCCCGCAAGATCCGTAGCCTGTAATAAGCTGCACGAAACTGTGTAAGGCGCTCCCGAAGCTCTCGCTGCACCACATAGCAAATATACACATTTTTTCTCACTGAGGTTCGAACGGGAAGGAAAAGGCGCTATGGGCTTACCCGTATCTTTGCATGCATGAGCCACCTCCTGTTAGAGAAGGCCGCAAGGCCAGGCGTCGCCCTTGTCCGTCTGAATCGTCCGGAAAGTCTCAATGCCCTCAATAGAGCCTTGGTGAGCGACCTTACGCAGATGTTACTGGAATTAGATCAAGACTCGGAGGTAAGGGCGATTGTGATTACGGGGAATGAGCGGGCCTTTGCGGCCGGGGCGGACATTAAGGAAATGGCGGGGGATTCTGCCGTAGATATGCTTCTTCTGGACCAGTTTCAGAAGTGGGACCAGATCAAGCGACTCAAAAAGCCCCTTATTGCGGCGGTAAGCGGGTATGCGCTGGGAGGGGGATGCGAGCTGGCCATGCTGTGTGATATGATTATTGCCAGCGAGACAGCGCAGTTTGGGCAGCCAGAGATCAAGATAGGGGTGATTCCCGGTGCGGGCGGTACGCAGCGCCTGGTTCGCGCCATCGGTAAGTCCCGAGCCATGGAGCACATCCTGACAGGTCGATTTTTCTCTGCACAGCAGGCTTATGAGTGGGGCCTGGTGAGCCGGGTCGTACCCGTAGAGTTATACCTTGAGGAGGCCCTCCGTCTGGCCGAAGAGATTGCTTCCATGCCTCCCATCGCCGTGCAGCTGGCCAAACAAGCCATCCTGAAAAGCTACGAAATGTCCCTGGAAGAAGGGCTCCATTTTGAGCGGAGAAACTTTTATCTGCTCTTTGCGACGGAAGATCAGAAAGAAGGCATGCGCGCCTTTTCCGAAAAGCGCCCACCCCGGTGGCAGGGGCGATAAATGAATGTCATCAGGTACAGTTTCCAGCCCGGACCTGCCCAGCTTCATCCCGGGGTTCCTTCTGCTATCCAGGAGGCGCTGGATGCAGGAATCCTGAGCCGCTATCACCGGGACGAAGTATGGAAATCGCTTTTCTCTCAGGCGCAGGCGGCGCTTCTTGCCCACTTAGAGGCTCCTGAAGGTTGGCTGGTGACATTTGTGAGCAGCGCCACTGAGGGCTGGCACCTCTGGATCGAAGCGACAGCGGACCTGACTGCCCTTCATGTCATCCAGGGGGCCTTTGGGGAAAGGTGGTTTGACCTGCGTGCGGTCATCAACCCCTCTGCTAAAAAGTACGAGTGGGACTTTACCATTTCACCTGAGGCGCAGGTAGAAGCCCTTCGGAATCGCTACCAGGGCATTGCAACTCTGGCTCTGGTGCATGTAGAGACCTCTAAGGGGGCCTGGCTTCCGGACATTTCTGTCTGGCGGAAGGCTTTTCCCGATGCCCTGATTGGATTGGATGCGGCGAGCAGTGTGGGTGCTATTCCTATCCCCTGGAGTGAAGTGGATTTCGTTCTGGCGTCCGTTCAGAAGGCTCTGGGTCTGCCACCGGGATTGGGAGTGATCTTCCTCTCGCCCCGGTGTCTTGATACCTTTCAAGATTATCCGGCTCAGGCCTATAATGCCCTATCCCGCCTCATCAAAATGGCCAGACAGCACGAGCCCATCTACACGCCCAACCTTCTGGGCATCTACCTTATAGCCAGGACGCTGCCTTCCCGCCCACCGGTCAGTCGGTACTTCTCCACTATAAGGGAGCGGGCCCAGGCGCTTTACGACAAAGTCGCTGAGAAGGGATACGCTCCAATACTGCCTGAGCTATACCGGGCGCCTGCCGTCCTTACCTTCAAGGCCCCCTCTGAGACGGCTCTTCAGGAACTGCACCAGAGGGCCGAGAATAATGGGCTTTACCTGGGCCGCGGGTACGGCGAACTGAAAAAACTATCTTTTCGCATAGCAAACTTTCCCGCAATCCCTGAGGAGGCATACGAAACGCTATTATCAATCCTGTGATTTGCTTCTGGAAGTTCAGGTAAAAACCCTTCCTCAACAATAACCTTTGGTAGAGGGAACACAGGTTTATGCTGGGTTATGGCGCGGGTCGCCATGGCAGGCGGTATGGATGCTGAGAGGATAGTTTGAGATGGGCTTTCAGGGGGGGGGATGCCCTTAAGCCGTACCCAGGGAATACCACCTCACTGAGATTGGCATTCTACTAAAACGCGCTTTAGCGTTCACTGATATTATCCCCAACCCCCGCTATTCCCCCTTATGAGCTGAGATTACCCCATGTATGTCAAAACTCTCTGAGTACCAGAGTATTATGCCAGCGATTCTTCCTCACGCACAAAATATAGAGTCGGGCTGTGCGGAATCCCCCCTTACCCATCCCTTTCCCCCCTTGGTAAGGGGGAAAGGGTGTAGGGAATGGGGGGATCCCTATAAGATGAGGTAATATCCGGGGTGCAGGAAAGGGTAAGCACCCTATGAGATGGGGTAATATCAGCCCTTATGAGGGGGAGGTATTTGGGAGGAGGGCTTCCATCTTACGCAGCTTCATAAACGAAACCTGAATCGCCTTTCGGACTCAGACTCGGTTTTCGGGAGACTCCATGGGGAAGCCTCAACCCCCCCTTCCGTCTCTTAAGTACAGACCAACATTCTGGGAGTTCAAGAAGGGGGCCTTCCACCTTAATTTTGCACTGCCCGGGGTCGATTATTTCCCTTTACCGGTCCTGTTCACTTCCAAAACATATAACCTTAAATCGGCGTTACATTTGTGTGATGTCTGTGGAAGAGTTTCTAAAGAGCCTTTTTCGGACGGCTCAGCGTTCGGGAGATGCCTTTCGGGCCGCTGGGGAGGAGTTTCTAAAAAGCCTTTTTCGAACCAAGCCGATTGAGACCTATCAGCGGGAGAGTCAGGAGAGTGGCCTTCGGCGGGCGCTGGGTCGCTGGGCGCTGGTCTCGTTAGGTATAGGGGCTATCATTGGGGGTGGCATATTTACCCTGACGGGTGTTGCCGCCAAGAATTATGCAGGACCTGCGCTGGCCGTTTCATTTGTCATAGCGGGTTTTGCCTGTCTGCTGGCGGCGCTGGCCTATGCAGAGTTTGCCAGCATCGTACCTGTAGAAGGTTCGGCGTATGCCTACTCTTATGCTACGGTGGGTGAATTGATAGCCTGGTTTATTGGCTGGAACCTCATCCTGGAGTACATGATGGGGGCCACTACCGTGGCGGTGGCGTGGAGTGGATACTTTGAGAAGCTCCTTCATCTATTTGGCATTGAAATTCCTAAATACCTCACCAACGACCCATTTACTTATGCCAAGCTGCTTTCAGAACGGAAGGAAGCCTTTTTCGCCTTCAATCTTCCTGGTTTTTTGATTTCCTGGTTGGTCACGGGCATTCTCCTCAAAGGCATCAAAGAAACGGCCAGCACCAACAACCTGATAGTCGCCCTGAAAGTGGGAGCAGTATTATTTGTCATCATTGCAGGGGCATTTTTTGTCAATCCTGACAACTGGACACCGTTTATTCCAGAGCCTGTCCCGGATGAAAAGGGGAATATTCATTATGGCTGGCCCGGTATTTTCACGGCGGCTACGATAGTGTTTTTTGCTTATATTGGTTTTGATGCGGTTTCTACTCAGGCTGGCGAAGCTATAAATCCCCGTCGCGATGTTCCATTTGCGATCGTGGCATCGCTGCTGATTACGACGCTTTTGTACATCGGGGTGTCGGTGGTTTTGACGGGGATGGTGAGCTATAAAGAGTTAGATGAGCGGGCGCCGGTGGCTTCGGCCTTTTCGGGGGCGGGGGTGGGATGGGCGACATATATTATTACAATTGCGGCGACGGCAGGACTTATCTCGGTGATGATGGTAATGCTCCTGGGCCAGACCCGTGTCTTTCTGGCCATGGCCAAGGATGGTCTTTTGCCGCGCGGCCTTTTCGGGTATATCCACCCGGTTTACAAGACACCGTCTCGCAGCACGCTTCTGGTGGGTGCTATCATGTCTATTGTGGCGGGGTTGGTTCCGATTGCGAATGTGTCGGAGCTAACGAGCCTGGGTACTCTTCTGGCTTTTACGCTGGTGTCGCTGTCGGTATTCATCCTGCGTATCAGGCGACCGGATTTGGAGCGTCCCTATAAAGCGCCCCTATGGCCGCTGGTTTCGCTGGGCGGGGTCGCTGTGAATATCTTTCTCATCGCTCAGGCCCGTAAGGAGAACCTTCGGGCTTTTGCCGTATGGGCGGTAATAGGGATAGTCGTGTACTTCGCTTACAGTTATCGTCGCAGTGTGCTGGGGAGGCGGCAAGAAGAAAACCGCAGCTGACCCCTCAGGACAAGTGCTTTTCCGGAGAGAAGTCCGGCCAAGCTCTTCTGGGTTTGCCTGTATGCAGTTACTCCGGCGCTCCCTACCTTTGCCGCATGCAGTTTCCTGCGGACCTCCTCTATACCAGAGAACATGAATGGCTGAGGCGCTCCGGTGAAACCGAAGCTTTCGTCGGTATTACGGACTTCGCTCAGCACGAGCTTGGTGACATCGTGTATATAGACATTCCCACCGTGGGCGAAACCTTATCTGCTGGTGCGGTTTTTGGATCCGTGGAGGCGGTTAAGACCGTTTCTGACCTTTACCTTCCGGTATCAGCCACCATCTTAGAGAAGAATCCCCTGCTTCAGGACCATCCAGAAAAAATCAATCAAGATCCTTATGGGGAGGGTTGGATTATCCGAATTCGCATAGAAAAGCCCGAGGAGTTAGATCAGCTTCTATCGGCTGACGCTTATCAGGCGCTCATTGCTTAGTCAGAGTTGATGGAGGGGGCTGCTTTGTAGTTGGTGCAGGCCTGATAGGTGCTGTGTATTCAAAAGGTGCCTATATGGGAATGGATTGTGGGCACGCCGCCCACCTGAGGCGCTGGCCGCCGCCCCTATCCCCCCGTTAACATCCTCTCTTGATAACTGGTGGCGCCATCTGATCTGGCAGGTTCTTGCTCAGATTGCATTTACACGAATCTATAAGGTCAGGTTACCGAAAAGCGCTTCACCTGATAGATCTGGCCGTTTTGGAGCCAGCGGGCATAGTACAGACCCGGCGAAAGATTCGGAAGTGGTAGGGAGATAAGGCGTCCCGGCTCGTCAGACGACTCGGGCAACGTAAAGGTCGCTACCCGCTGCCCGATCACATTTAGCACCTCTACAATGTCTCCTCCACGCCCAACAGGTCCTACAATCAGGCTGTGCCGCGCCGCATCGTAATATATCATCGGAGACGTATCTCCCCACAACTTCGGCCCTGGCCTCTGGCGCGCACCACCCTTGCCGTGCATCGCTAATACCCAGCCTGCAAGCCCAAAAAGTATCCAAAGTCGCATAGGATCAAATCCTAACAAAAATCACGCCATCCTGGTTCTTCTACTCCCTTTCGTAAATGCGTATCCGCAAAAACCGAATTCCTGGCACGCTGTCTGCCCGCACATAGGGTAGCAGGCCAAGCCGGTACAGTCCTGCACTGCCCGGGCGCAATGAGCGCCCTATAAAAGTTTGGAATCGTCCATCCCGTGTATACCACTCTCCTGCCTCATTTTGAAAGATTAGGTTGATGCGAGAAGCCTGACGAAATCCATCCGGCTGCTCCCATATGGTCATAAGATACAAGTTTTGCCAGGGGTAATTGGATGCCAGCCCCACCTCCAGAGCGATGTCGTAAATGCCTCCGGATTGCTTGATAGGTATTGAGGCCCAGAGGGTATCCCCATCCCGCCACACCTGATTGGAAAATCGGTGGTCCAAAACTCTCTGACCGGAGCCACTACAGCCCCAGAAGGTCAGGCAAAGTAGCACTGAGATTCTCACAGCCCGTCTCTGTAATAAGGAGGTCATTTTCTATGCGGATGCCAATCCCCTTCTGAGGAATATAGAGGCCGGGTTCGCAGGTAACCACCATACCGGGCTCTAAGGGCGCATATCGATACCCCACATCATGCACATCTAATCCCAAAAAGTGCCCCAGCCCATGGGGGAAATAGCGTTTATAGGCTTCCGGGGAATCGTCCTTTGAGAGAAGGCCAAGGTGCAAAAGCCCTTCTCGGATATATTCGGCCACGGTGTCATGCCACTTCTGGAGGGTTATACCCGGCATCAGGATGGACTGAGCATAGCGCTGAACGGCGGCTACCCATTCCAGATATTGACGCTTTTCTGTATCTATTTCGCCGACGGGGAGGGTTCGGGTCAGGTCTGCGGAATAGTATCCGTATCGGGCGCCTATGTCTATCAGCACCAGTTCTCCTGCCTGTAAGGGCTGACTATTGAAGGTATAGTGTAATACGCAGGCCCGCGCCCCGCTGGCAATAATACTGGGAAAAGCCGGGAAAGCCCTGTTTCTGGTAAATACATACAGTATTTCTGCTTCCAGCTCGTATTCGTGTATGCCGTCCTTTAGAAGAGGTAGCACCCTTTGATAGGCTTCCTGCGTGATCTTGATGGCTTCGCGGAGGCGAGAGATTTCTTCGGGGCTTTTTTTCATACGCAGGCGGTAGAGGAGGGGCGCCAGGCGGCCTATCTGATGAGCAGGGTGTTCCTGTCGGACCCGCCGGGCAAATTGATGCGCGGGGCTGTAAAGGTGAGCTGCTATTTGCCGCTCATGTTCATTGAAGTCTAAGTATATAGTCTGGATGAGGCCCAGATGCCGCCGCCAGAATGCCGGCCATTCCGATATGGCCTTGACCTCCGGGATGCCACTCACTTCGGAAGCTTCGTCCAGACTGTAAGACCACCCTTCCCATAAACGCTGGTGTGGGGTGGATAAGGGAATAAAGAGCACCTCCTCAAGGGCTTTTGTAGGGGCTCCGGGAAAAAGCCACAAAATGCCCCCCGCCTGCATAAGCCCTGTCAGATAATAATACGAGCGATTTAGCTCAAAGGGGTATTGGCTATCGGCGTTTTCTGTGGGCAAAATTTCACCCGCAAACAAAATCGCTGCACTTCCGTCGGGAAGGAGGGCCTTTAGCCGCTCTCTATTTTGCGCAAAAAATGAAGCCGGGAAGTTTGGGTGTCGCAGCACCCCCCAAATGTAAGATGCCGGTTTCTATCCTACCTTTGCCGTATGGACAAACCCAAAAAACAAAAACGCCGCACCCTGGTGATCATTGATAGTGAAAGTTTGTCGCCTAAAAACCACTATGATCTGAGTTTTTTAGAGGCAGAAAAGCGGTTAGATATATGGTTCTTTTTCAAAAATAAAATCCAGCATTCCTTCACCTTGCACAAAGATTACAATGCCAAAAGCGTCATTCTTCCCCGGTATGAAGAAGATACGCTGAGCTATATTACCAAGCGAGTTTGCTATGAACTGGGTCGCCGTGGAGAGAAGTATCACAAGCTTTATTTTATAGGGGATGCCCATCCGCTCTGGGAAGGGCTGGTGCAGTTTTTCAGAGAGCGCGGGTATGTGGCGCATCATCTCTGGAGTGGGGATTATGCCACCGCCTCGCCTCCGCCGCAAGAGACCCCTGAAAACCTCGCTAAGGGCCCTTCCCAGGAAGGTCATGTCTCCCCATCATCTTCCGAAGGAGTCTCTAATGCTGCCCCTCCTTCCAGCCACACACGCACATCCCCCTCGACTGCTGGGAAAAAGACGAAACCTTCCCCTAAACCTAAAAATCCACTCTCTTCAGAACTTTACGAGAAACTTCGAGCCTATCTCACCGGGGAACTGGCCGGGAAAACCCTTTCTCGGAAAGAATTTCTGAAAGCTCTTCATAAGATAGGTATTTCTATCCGGGAGAATGCTCGGCCTCGCAGATATGATGCCCTCATCCGCTATTTATCGGCAGAGGGGCTGGTTACCTGCAGTCCGGACCTGAAAGAAGTAGTTATTTTGACCCATGAGCATACCAAGTCATAACCTCCTCAGTGGGAAAGTTGGAATTATTACCGGTGCCCTGGACGAAAAGTCCATTGCCTGGCATGTGGCCGAAAAGGCCCATGCAGAGGGGGCGCGCATTCTTCTCACGAATGCTCCTGTGGCTTTGCGTCTCGGAGCCCCCAAAAACCTCGCTGAAAAGCTGCAGGCCCCCCTTGTACCCGCAGATCTGACGCAAATAGCTGATATTGAAAAGTTGTACGATGAGGCCCTTGCCCACTTTGGCCGGCCTATCGATTTTCTCCTGCACTCTGTCGGAATGTCGCTCAATATTCGCAAAGGGCGCGCCTATCCCGATGTAGATTATGACTTTTATCAAAAAACGCTGGATGTTTCTGCGTACTCTTTTCATAAGCTCCTTCAGGTAGGTCGCCAGAAAGGGGCTCTGGCCCGGGGCGCTTCTATCGTGGCGCTGAGCTATATAGCCGCTCAACGGGTGTTTCCCAAGTACGGAGACATGGCCGATGCCAAAGCCCTATTAGAATCTATTGCGCGCTCCTTCGGCTACTGGCTGGGGAAAGAGCTGGGTGTGCGTGTCAATATCGTCTCTCAGTCTCCCACACCCACTACCGCTGGAAGCGGTATCGCTGGCTTTGAGGCGATGTTTCAGTATGCCCAGAAAATGTCCCCCCTCGGTAATGCACCCGCTGACGCCTGCGCCGACTTCATCGTCATGCTCTTCTCCGATTATACCCGCTATGTTACCATGCAAACCCTCTATCACGATGGGGGCTTCTCCATGATGGGAATATCGGAAGATGTGCTTACATGAATGGAGATCTGCTCTCTCCTGTTGATGGACGGTACGAACGCTATACAGCCGACTTACGCCCTTACCTGAGTGAAAAAGCTTTCTTTCGCTATCGCATTTTCGTAGAAATCGCTTATTTGAGAGCCCTGATTGAGCTGCCGCTACCCCCCCTGAAAAACTTTCCGCTGTCCCTTCTGGCGCCCCTGTGTGAAATCTACGAGCATTTTGGGGAAGAGGACTTTCAGAATCTGCGCACCTTAGAAGCCCGAACCCGCCACGATGTCAAAGCCATAGAATACTTCCTGCGGGAAAAATGGGGGGCGGTGTTACCTGAGGCGTACAGGTATGTTCTGGCGTTTATTCACTTCGGGCTAACCTCTCAGGATATCAATACCCCGGCCCAGGCCCTTATGTGGCGGGATGCCCTGCAAAAAGTCTATTTGCCCGCTCTTAAGGAGCTCCTCTACAAACTTCACACGCTGGCTTACGCTTATAGAGAAGTGCCCATGCTGGGCTTTACGCATGGGCAGCCCGCCTCTCCGACGACCTTTGGAAAAGAATTGTATGTCTTTGTGGTCCGGGCCCGGGCCGAAATCGAAAGGCTCCTGTCTATCCCTTTCTGGACCAAAATGGGCGGCGCTGTGGGTAATCTCAACGCGCACCACCTGGCCTTCCCGGACATCAACTGGCCTCAGTTTTTTGACGACTTTGCGCAGAAGTTAGGGCTCAGGCGTTTCTCCCACACCACTCAGATCCTCCCCTACGAGCGCTGGGCAGAAAGCTGGGATAGCCTCCGCCGCCTCCAATCTATCTGGATAGACCTGACGCAGGACCTGTGGCTTTATGCTCATCGAGGCTATATCTACATTCAACGGCAGACCGGCCAGATCGGCTCCTCCACCATGCCCCATAAATCCAATCCCATCCTTTTCGAGCTGGCTGAAGGAAATCTTCGCCTATCCAATAGCCTGTGGCAGTTTTTAGCGGAAAAGCTACCCGTTTCCCGCCTGCAGCGGGACCTGACGGATTCAACCCTCTTACGGAATGTGGGGGTGGCTTTAGCGCATGGACTGATTGGGTTGCGGGCGATTCGGGAAGGATTAGATTATATCACGGTGAATGAGGCGGCCATGAAAAGCGACCTGGAGGCTCATCCCGAAGTAAGTGCAGAAGCCATCCAGACTTTACGCCGAAAAGAGGGAGACCTGCTCGCCTATGAGAAGACCCTGAAAGAGCTGGATAGCGGGCAATGGAACTTTGCGCTCTCTCCTGAGAGCTACCTGGGTTATGCGCCTTCTTCGGTACCTCCACCTGAAAACTGAGACAGGAGCCGCTCCCGAAGCCGCTTATGGAGGCGAGCGGCATTCTGCTGCCCGATCTGCTCGTAGGCCCTCTCCAAGTGCGCTACCAGCCGAATAATCACATACGGCGGCGAAAGGGGCGGATAATGCGCCAGATTATCAGGTAAAGATAGCCGACTCAATAAAACCTTCAGCTCTTCGGCCTGAATAACCATTCCCCTTTGATAAGGGTCCAGATAAAAGTGTAAATCTCCATCGTAATACCGCAGCAAGTAGCGTCCCTGAATGGACACCAGGGACAGGCTGTCTATCTCCAGGTCTTTCGCAATCAGGTAATACAGGATGGAGAGCGCAAAGCTATTGCCTCGCCGCGTCTCTATGAGATGGTGAAGGTAATAAGCAGAAGGATGGCGGGGACGCGTGATTTCCGGAGCAAACTGCTCCTGATGGTAGAGATAGTGATTGAGATTGAGGAGTTTATCGATGGGGGCATAAGATCCGGATAAGGTGAGCCAGGCTTTATGGACCAGGCGGCTATACCGGGAGGTGTATTTTTCTATGGGTAGGGAGGGATATTGCAGTCGGGCCACGGCCATCAGGGCGGGCCACAGGGGCTGCGCATAATCCTGCCGCCAGTGATACAGCAAGGTCGCCACCTGATCCAGCGTAATCGTCTCCAACAGGTATTCTATCCGCTCCTGGATATAAGCGTCATCCGTAGCAAACCAGTATGACTCTAAATGGGGAATAGCGGCTTCTCCTAAGGCCAGAAAAGCCGCTTCAACGGCGGCCTGCACCTCCGGATCAGGGTCATCCAGCAAAGCCAGCAAAGACTCGAGATGATCCATGTACACAAAGATAACACTTGCTTGGAGTGCTTCACATCACAGAATGTCTTCCTGCCGGTGAGCGACGAAAAGGACATCCACCCAAAAACCCCCTTTCAACTCCTTTCTGACTTTACCTTTGGGACATGCGGGCGGGACTGCTGGCAGGACCATCTATTTTATCCTTCTCACCTATATACTTTCGTCGGGAGTGGGGCATAGGTTATCAACAAATCGCTCCATCCCGCATAGAGGACGTACCGGGACTCATCTCCGAGCTGGGATGGCAGGGCTTCAATGTAACCACCCCTTACAAGGAAACGATTCTTCATTTCGTTTCGCATCTCCGGCATCCCGTGGATAAGATTCAGGCGGCGAATACCATAGTTATAGAACCTGATGGTAGCTGGACGGCTTACAATACCGATTATGAGGCGGCCCGGGACCTCCTTACTTCGTACATGGAAGTATATGGCTCATGGGAGGAGGTCTGGGTGTTGGGCACCGGAGGGGCCGCCCGAGCGGTAGCGTGGGCCCATGCAGAACTTTTTCCCCAAAAAACCCTTTACTTTTTTAGCCGGGAGGCTGGAAAAGCGATCCCTTTTCCGCATCCACACGAGGTTTTCGGATACGAGTCGGCGCCAAGCCTGCTTACTGATAAGCGTAAACTCATTATTCAGGCTACGCCCCTGGGTGGATACCCCAGTCCTCAGGTCATGCCGCCCCTGCCGCTATCCGCGATTCAACCGCAGGATATCGTCTGGGACCTCATTTACAATATCAATCCAACGATTTTTCTACAAGAAGCGCGAAAGAAAGGCTGTTCTATTGAAAGCGGTATGGCCCTCTTCAAGCGGCAGGCCCAGAAAAGCCTGGATTACTGGTTTTCCGCCTATAAAGCTCGTCAGAAGACGCTCTCATCGCGTAAGGCGTAATCCCCACCGTCGGCTCGCAAGGCCGGCCGATAGACCTACCTGAATAGGACTCAGCCATTGAAGGGACTGCCCCCGAACCTCGGCTAAAAGGTAAGGCTCAATAAGCCCTCCATAGCTCTGCCGAAATAGATATTGATAGCCGATGGCGAAGCCGATTCCGGCGGCAGGAGTAGGTTTTTTATCTGTGGCACCGCTCAGGGCACCCACCCCATAGAGGCCAGCCCATAATCCATGAGGGGCTTTCTCAGGTCTGAGAAAATAATAGCGGGCGCCCGGGCGCAGTACAAGCCCCCTTACCGGGAGGAGCCGCACATAATCCGCCCATATATTCAGAGTAAGTCCATCCAGCCGGTGGCGCTCTACATTCGCCTTGAAGGGAGGCGCCCAGCGAAAAAGCCTGTATTCTCCACCGGTCCGATAGCTGCGCCAGATCCAGCTCAGGGCATCGGCTTTCAGCGCATAACGGGCCGGTAGCTGCCCCCATAATGCAGAAATCACCAGAAACAGCCAGCTTCGATCATGCTTCATGGCTCCGGAGAAGTAAAATAAAAGACCTGAAGCGAATCGTCAGGTTGTACAACAATCTCCCGGGTAGCCTGAGGCGAACCGGTAAGCCGGGGCCAGCGCCCTTCTATGATTATGCGGGGGGGAGGCAGGTCAGCCGGACCAAACCTGTAGCGGCCCGGAATAAGCCAGAGCGTGTCGTTTGCAGGAACTGCAAAGGGGCTGGCATTTCCCAGAAGGGGTGGAGGATACAGGCGAAAAAAGGTATAGGGCCTCAGTGTATCCCCACGCAAAACCACGGGAGCCTTTCGCAAAGGGAGGCGTTCGGGTTGGGCGTTATATCTTACCAGAGAAGCTTCTTTATGCTCGGCCATCGGTGGCAGGAGGAGCCGGTGCCGTTCCTGACAGAGGGGCCATAGCAGGTCCCGCTGGCCTTCTCGCAGATGCAAAAAGGTATCCGGTCGAATAACCGTATCGGGCGTGCTTAGATAGATCCAGGGAGTCTGGCTATTGATGGACCACGACCAGAAAAGGGGACGTTCGGCGGGCGTAGAGTCTTCGGGGGTGGGTTCGGGTTTTTTCCAATAATAAGCGTATCCCAAAGAGTCGTACAGTATAAGCGTGGTATCGGTTGTGAGGAGGGCATTTTCGGCGAGGGGGATAAAGGTGCCTTCCGCATATACGGGCTCTGAAAAGGTCAGAAGGGTATGAGAATCCCGTGTGAGGCTGCGGTTAGGCCGTGGCGGGAAGGTATCCAGGACGAGGCGCACCCACTGTCTCTGAGACAGCGTGTCTTGCTCCTCTTGAAGCCATACGGGTTCTGTGGCTCCATCCCACAAGGCGTTTCCATTTACATCTTCAAACGCGTAGGCTGTGCGGATAGGCCCGGGCATATGTGCTATGAGAAAGCTATCTCCCTGAGCCAGGAAGCGATACAGGCCATTTGGGGTGCGAACCAGAAGCCATGCAGGATGTTTATTACCCGGAGGTGGGGTAAGCCGCACGAGTTGAGCCTGGGTATCGGGGATGAGGGGGGTGGGGGAGATGGGGTTTTTTTCGGTGAAGTCGCGTACGGCGGGGCCCAGCCAGAGCATACCTTCGGTGCAGGAGGCCGGCATCCTGATGAGAAGCCTTTTCCCGCGAATGCGCCGCCACAGCTCTGGCAGTGAGTCCAATGGACAGGGATTCACCCAGGCCAGCGTGGGCAGGGCCTCCCCGCTCATGTCTAAAAACTCATCCCATCGAATCTTATAGAGGCGGCGGCCTTTTTTATCTATGGAAGAGCGCCAGGCCACCTGTTGAGGGGGGCGAATGTCGAGGGGGCCGCCACCGGGCGAGCGTATATTCGCACAGGCAGAAAAAATCAGACTCAGACCGGTAGAGACCCCTATCCATCGCCATTTCATGGGATGAGCGCTTCAAGAACCTGCGACATTCCTTCGCTGGCGGGCGCCGCAATAACCTTCATATCTCTGGATGTAAAGGTCGGCCGGGGATCGATCAGAAACTTCTGTCGGGCGTTGTAAGCCTCTTCTAAGAGACCGGCCGCTGGATATACCTGCAAAGAAGTACCTACCACGATGAAAATATCTGCCCGGCGTGCCCACGCCTCCGCAATGGGATAAAAGGGCACGGCTTCTCCAAACCACACCACATGCGGGCGCAGCTGCGAACCCTCTTCACAGGTATCGCCCGGTTCGATGGGTTCATAGCCAATGTGATAAATGAGCGAGTCATTTTTTGTGCTGCGGGCTTTGGTCAGCTCTCCGTGAAGGTGCAAAATGTAAGAAGAGCCGGCTCGTTCATGAAGGTCATCTACGTTCTGGGTGATCACGATGACGGTGTAGTGCTCTTCCAGTTTTTTGAGGGCGTGGTGGGCGTGGTTGGGCTGGACCTGGGGGAGCTGATTTCGGCGGGCGTTATAGAAGTCCAGGACGAGTCGGGGATTGCGTTGCCAGGCTTCGGGGGTGGCTACTTCGTAGATGGAGTATTTTTCCCAGAGGCCGCCGCTGTCGCGAAAGGTACTCAGGCCGCTTTCGGCGGAGATGCCGGCGCCGCTGAGCACGACTATGAGCTTGCCCGGCTCATACACAGGCGGCCGCCGAAACCATAAAGGCTCTGGATCCACCCGATGCATGTTTTTACCGGGGATGAGGGTCATAACCGCCAATCTTATACCCTTTCGGAATCTTCATGCTTTCAGGGTCCAACTTCATAGGCTGAATGCTGGTAGCGGTAAGCTCTATAGTGAGCCCCTCTTGCTTGCGGATCATTTTCAGGGGAATTGCACCATACAATCCTTCATTCAGAAAAAAAGCAATAGCACGCCTTTTTCCCTGAAATAGTGCTAAATCTACCCGGTACTTTGGAGAAACATAGTAAAGTATCTCTTCATCGGGCTTCTTGACCTGAAATATATAAACAGTTATGCCCAGCAATGAGTCAGTTTTTCCTGTGTAGGTGGCGGGGTAGTTTTTAGGCTTTTTTCGGTACTTTTCGTATTTGTAGGCGATTTTGAATCTGGGGTCCAGTACGAATACCCAGTCTCTATCCGGGTCGTAGAGGCGGCTGACCGGTACGGCGCCGCCATGTTCATTGACGAGGAAGCGATTGCCCTGGATATAGAGGTCCATGCGATTGTGGGGTTCGTTTTCCTGGAGGATGGCTGCTTTGGGGCCTTTGATTTTGACTTTGTAGGAGATGAGACCCTCGAATGGGGGCACAGGCGCCTGGAAGGCGTCTCCCTGGGCGTACAGCATGCAGATACCTAAAATCAGAAGAAAGCCCTTACTCGGTAATGCGGATACCCACGAGGGTAGCATCGTCGGTGGGGGGGATATCGCCCATCCATTCGCGCTTCCAGGTATTATTGAAGAGGGCGCGCTGGCGAGCCATGCTGGGCTCTTTCCAGATTTCCATGAGGAGCTGGCGCAGGCGCGGCGTACCAAATCGTTTGCCCTGCGGCCCACCAAACTGGTCCGTGATGCCATCCGTGAAAAGATACAGGCGATCTTCGGGTTGTAGTGATATTTCATAGTGCGTGAACTCAATATCTTCGGTGAGTTTTTCTCCACCAATAGATTCTTTATCGGTTTTATACTCAATAAGCTCCCCTTCTCGAATCAGCCACAGGGGACGATTGGCCCCGGCAAACTGCAGCTCCTCCATTCCATAGTCAAAACTGCACAGGATAATCTCCATGCCATCTTTGACATAACGCTCTTCGGCTTCATCCTGAAGGAAATATTCGCGCAGGCCTTTATGGAGTTCGCTGAGGATTTTGGCGGGAATGGTGATGCCTTTATAGAGGATAATCTGGGAGAGTAAGTTATAGCCAATGATGGTGAGGAGGCCGCCGGGGATGCCATGACCGGTGCAGTCGGCCACCGCTAAAAGGGTGCGATTGGCAATGGGGGTGCGAATAATCCAGCAAAAGTCCCCACTGACAATATCGCGTCCATGTGTCAGGAGAAAACTCTCGGGGAAGTGCTTTTGAAGGTCTTTGTTGCTGGTGGGGAAAATAGCGCGCTGGATGCGTCTGGCATACGTAAGGCCGTCTATGTAATCTTTTTCTAAGTTTTCCAGGCGCTGCTGCTCCGGTAAACGGTGAGTAATATCATAGCCGATACCGAGATAACGCTTCTGGCCGCCAGTAGTACTCTCAGGAAGCGGTAAAATAAGAAGGTCTATCTGATAAAGCTCGTAGTCCTTGGTGCGGTTCCGAATTATACCTCGCCACGGCTTATTCGCTTTGATGGTATTCCATAGGTCAGTGAAGTACCCCGGAGGGTTAGCTTCGCTGCGCAGAATGTTGATATTCTGGCCTAAAAGCTCTTCGATTGCGTAACCCGAGGGTTTTACGAAAGCTTCATTGATATAGGTTATAATGCCTTTGTCGTCGGTCTCCACGATGAGGAGGGGATAATGATAGCTCTGGTAGAAGGTTTCAACCGCTTCAATGAGAGGCAGCAGGGATGGGGCGGGAGTGAGAGAGGGGTAAAGCTTCTGGATTTCGGACCAGAGCCCCGAAACCTCCTCAGTGTGAGATGGATTCATACCCTCGGAAGTTAGCGAGAAAGCGGTAGTGATTCTGGCTAAAGAGTCGCAGATCCGGGATCTGGTATTTGAGCTGGGCTAATCTCTCCACGCCCATGCCAAAGGCATAGCCGGTATACTTATCGGGGTCGATGCCGCAAGCCTGAAGGACATTGGGGTCTACCATCCCGCAGCCCAGGACTTCCACCCAGCCGGTATGCTTGCAGACGGGACAGCCCTTACCCTGGCATATCTGGCATCCAATGTCCAACTCAGCGCTCATTTCGGTGAAGGGGAAGTAGGAGGCCCGCCAGCGGATAGGGGTGTCAGGACCGAAGAAGGCCTGCACAAAATGGGTAAGGGTGGCCTTCAGGTCGGCAGCCGAAACGCCTTCATCTACATAGAGCCCCTCTATCTGGTGGAAGTACACATGGGCCCGGGCGGAAATGGTTTCGCGGCGATACACGCGGCCGGGCGCCAGAATACGAATCGGTGGCTTTTGACGCTCCATCACCCGAACCTGAATGGTAGAGGTGTGCGTGCGCAGGAGAATTTCTTTTTCGGGATCCACGAAGAAGGTATCCTGCATGTCACGGGCCGGGTGGTCAGCCTCAAAGTTCAGAGCGGTGAAGTTATGCCAGTCGTCTTCTATTTCGGGGCCGTCGGCGAGGGTAAAGCCAATGCGCATGAAAATCTGAACGATATGGCTCTCTACAAGGGAAAGGGGATGACGGGCCCCAGCCGTGATCTGAATTGCAGGGAAAGTAGGGTCAGTAAGCGTGGGGCGAAGGGCTTTGGCGGCTTTGAGGCGCTGCTCCGCCTGCTGATAGCGGCTTTCGGCGAGAAACCGAAGGCGCTGAAGCTTTTGCCCGAAAGCCGGCCGCTCCGTCGGCGGAAGATTCCGAATCTGGCCGTAATAAGCATCTAAAGCCCCCCCTCTTTTGAGAAAGCTCTTCTGAAAGGCCTGCAGGTCCTGTGGCGTTTCGAGGGGAGCCTCCAAGATCGCTGTCTCCAGGGCCGAAATATCCATAACTTCGGCAAAAATACCAACCTTCGTGCTATGAAAGCATGGGTACTGAGGGGCCCCCTCCCTGAGAACTGGGATAAGGATGTGGAAAGGAGCTGGGGCAGTGTGTTGAGCTGGGAAGCCGTGGAGGACAGACCGTTACCCTCTGGCTGGGTGCGGGTAGCTATACAGGCTGCTGCCCTCAATCGGCGAGATGCCTGGATCGTGGCGGGGCTATATCCGAATATTCGATACCCGGCCATTTTGGGGTCGGATGGGGCGGGGCAGGTTGTAGCTACCGGACCTTCCACCCCTGATCTCTGGGGTAAGGCGCTGGTTCTGATTAATCCCAGTTTAGAATGGGGCTCCGATGAGCGGGTGCAGGGAGAAAGTTATCACATTTTAGGCATGCCGATGGCCGGGACTTTTGCCACTCATGTGGAGGTGCCGGCTTCCCAGGTGCATCTGGCGCCGGCGGGCTGGTCGGCCGAGGAGGCGGCCGCATTGCCCTTAGCGGGACTGACCGCGTATCGGGCGGTTTTTGTGCAGGGCGGCCTGCAGGCCGGCGAAAAGGTGCTCATACCCGGAATCGGAGGGGGGGTAGCTATGTGGGCCCTGCAGCTGGCCGTGGCTGCCGGAGCCGAAGTCTGGGTTACCACCTCCAGTCCGGATAAGCTTAAGGTAGCCCGCCAGCTCGGTGCCGCAGACGGCGTCCTGTACACAGAGGAGGGCTGGCCCGCCACCCTGCAGAAAAAAGCCGGCAGCTTTGACCTGATCGTGGATGGGGTAGTGGGAGAAGGGTTTGCCAAGCTATTTGAAGGGCTCCTGGCGCCGGCAGGGCGGTATGTGATATATGGGGCTACCCGGGGCAACCCCCCGCGCCTGGATGTGCGCCGACTTTTCTGGCGACAGCAGCGCCTCATCGGCTCCACCATGGGTAGCCCCGCCGATTTTCAAAACCTCCTGAGGTTTGTGACAGAAAAAAATATACGACCTTACATCGGCAAGGTATACCCCATGCAGGAGCTTCCCCGGGCGCTGGTGGATATGTGGCTTGGACGACAGATCGGAAAGTCTGTTTTGAAATCGTATATTCCCTAACCTGCTGAAAAATGCCGTATATTTGTCATGGTATGAAACGGTTGGTAACAATTCTGACATTAGCTGGCCTCTATGGCCTGTACGGGCAATGTGCAAACTGTACGGTATCAGGCTCTCCTATCCTGCCTCGGGGGTTCGATCCCGCTTCTATTACGCTAGAGGTAGGGCGGGATACAGAGGTCGTCGTTCAGTTTACGCTGCCAGACACGGTTATACAGTACATTAGCTTTTTTAACAGCAATTATACTCTGTATCCGAACTATGCCATCTATGTAGACAGCCTCAGGATGGCAGGCGGCAGCTATTATGTAGTGGTTAGAGGTACGAACTCCGACCCCGTTACGTATGGGAATGGGGCCCTTGCTTTTGATCAGGCCCCCCGATATAAGCAGGTAGGTTCGCAAAATAATAACCCAATTTATGCGAATGTAGTGGTTTATCGAAATCCCTCTCCTTCAGAGGCCGGGGTCTCCCAGGGCCAGCTTTCTCCACCCCGGGGCTGTGTGCGGGCCTGCTTGCGGGGAGTCAATCCTACCCCCACCGGAGAGGGAGATTCATTGTACATATTCCTTCGAGCATTCATAGCTAACAATAGCTTCAGTGGTCTTCCACCTACATCAACTGACGCAAATCAGAAAGACACTACTGACCTGATGCCTTCGTATTTTGGTAATCCCTTGTATAGTGATGTTGCTTTATATTATGGTCCTATTTTTGTTCGGAGTGTAGCCGGGGCAATAGAGTCGGCCGTGCGGGGTGGGGTGCAGGTGTCGCCCAATCCTGCGTGGGGCGTAGCAGAGGTGCGGTTTACGACGAACTATCCGGTGCCGGTGGTCGCACGGGCTATAGATATGAGCGGGCGAGTGGTGGGTGAGCAAGACCTGGGGGTAATGCTTCCGGGTGAGCATGCGGCAGAGCTCCGGCTGCCGGCGGGCATATATCTCATAGAGCTGCTGGCCGGTAAGGAGCGTCACAAGGCCCGACTTATCGTCTTAGGAGAGTAAGGAGCCCTTTCTGCGCCAAGCGGGGAGGCGTTTTACCCGATGTCCTGGTTTTCTGGCCGGCGGCGGCGCCACAGGCGCCGCCGCCGGCCTTGAGTGAGGGATGCGGAGGGCCGCCCGAAGGGCGGGTCGCCCCTCGCCCAGCGAGGGGCGACGGAGCGCCAGCGAACCCCCGCAGCAGCCCGACCCCGAGCAAAGCGAGGGGGCACGCCCAAAAGACACCTGCTACAACCCAAACCTGAAGTATGTGAAGACCCCGACGCCCTTCTACCAGGAAGCCGCATAGCCGGGTAAAAATTAATTACCTTTGAGGTATGCGAGATCCGGTTTTTGACTGGATAGAGGCAGAGCGGCGCCGACAGGATGAAGGATTGGAGCTTATTGCTTCTGAGAATTATGCCAGTCCGGCGGTATTGGCCGCCTTAGGCTCCGTACTCAATAACAAATATGCGGAGGGCCTGCCCGGGAAAAGGTACTATGGCGGATGCGCGTACGTGGATGAGGTGGAGCGAATAGCGCAGGAGCGGGTCAAGGCGCTTTTTGGGGCGTACTGGGCAAATGTTCAGTCCCACAGCGGCGCCCAAGCCAATGCCGCCGTCCTCTTAGCCCTCCTCAAACCCGGCGAGAAGCTCCTGAGCTTTGAGTTAGCTCATGGTGGGCATCTTACTCATGGCAGCCCGCTCAACTCTTCTGGCAAACTTTACTCTGTCATGCATTATGGGGTTCGTCCCGACACTTATCTTTTAGATTACGACGAGATTCGGGATAAGGCCCGCCAGTTTCAACCAAAAGTAATTTTCTGTGGGGCCAGCAGCTATCCCAGGGACTGGGATTATGTGACGCTTCGGGCGATTGCGGATGAGGTGGGGGCTTTTCTGGTGGCGGATATTGCACACCCGGCAGGACTCATCGCCGCCCGGCTTCTGAATGACCCGCTCCCACACTGTCATGTAGTTACCAGCACCACACATAAGACCCTTCGAGGGCCTCGCGGAGGCATTATCCTGATGGGGCAGGACTTTGATAACCCCTTTGGTGAAAAAACTCCAAAGGGAACCCCTAAAAAGATGAGCGCACTTCTTGATTCGGCGCTTTTTCCAGGGATTCAGGGAGGACCTCATATGCACAGCGTTGCCGCCAAGGCGGTGGCTTTCGGTGAAGCGTTAGAGCCCGGATTTCGCAATTATGCCGAGAGTATTATCCGAAATGCCCGGGCGCTGGCTCAAGCCCTAATAGAGCGGGGTTACCACATCCTGACTGGTGGCACGGATAATCATATCGTCCTGGTTGACCTTCGCAGCAAAGGCCTCACCGGTCAAGAAGCAGAGACCCTGCTGGAAGAGGCCGGTATCACAGTCAATAAAAACCTCATCCCTTATGATCCGCAACCCCCTTTGAAGGCCAGTGGGATTCGACTGGGCACGCCTGCCCTGACAACACGGGGTTTCGGTGAGGAAGACTTTCGTCAGGTAGCCGCCTGGATAGATGCGGTCCTGTCCAATCCCTCAGATCATGACCTTCGCCAGCGCCTGCGGGGGGAAATTAAGGCGTACCTCGAGGCATTTCCGCTGCCATACCCCGCTGCGGGTGTAACTTCAATTAGATAGAAGGTCTTCACCCATACTCAGGGGCTATTCATGAGCTGCAGGTGCCGTCGTCTCTTGTGCTAATCCGTTTAGGTAGCGCCTTCCGAAACTGCCGCCAGTTCCCGGGTCAAAGTTTGAGAAGGTTTTGGCGTTTTTTCGGCGAGGCTGCTGGTGGCGGATGTGTCGTGGAATACCAGGGCCCGATTCAAGAATCGTTTTGGGCATGCCTCCTCGTAGGAGCCGACTAAAAGCCTGCTCCTACGAGGGGTCGGGCTGGCTTCGGGGTTCGGGGGCAAGAGACCCCCTCCGTCTCGCTTCTGGCAAGACCCTTCCTTCGGGTGGCCTCTGCATCCCTCATGTAAGGCCCCTCATGCCAGTTCCCCTCTCCGAAGGAGAGCTGCGTCCCAGCCCCGGTGCACTCCCCGCCCCAGCTCCCTTTATAAACGAACCCTGATCCGTCTTTTGGCGTAATAACTGCCTTTTCTTCACCGGCAAGAACTGAAAAACACTATGGCATACCCTTAAGCCGACCCGATTCGGAGCTGCCTGTGGCTTACCTTTGTGGGGAATGGGTGGGGCATATATTGTAGATGGCCTGCGCAGTCCGTTTGGGCGCTATGGGGGGCGATTGGCAGCCGTCAGACCCGACGACCTGGTGGCGTATCTCATACAGGCTCTGGTGCGCAAGTATCCGGACATACCATTCGAAGCGTACGATGAAGTGATTCTAGGCTGTGCCAATCAGGCAGGCGAGGACAATCGAAATGTGGCCCGAATGGCGGCTCTCCTGGCGGGTTTGCCTGAAAGTATCCCCGGCGTAACCGTAAATCGGCTTTGTGCTTCGGGACTGGAGGCTATAATTTATGCGGCGCGTATGATCAGGGCCGGAGAGGCCGACCTTGTGCTGGCGGGCGGCGTGGAATCAATGAGCCGAGCCCCCTTTGTCATACCCAAAGCGGAAACAGCTTTTTCCCGAAAAGCAGAAATATACGATACCACCATAGGCTGGCGCTTTGTCAATCCTCGTCTGGCGGAGAAGTACCCTCCATACAGCATGGGAGAAACCGCCGAAAATGTAGCCGAAAAATACGGCATCTCCCGGGAGGACCAGGATGCCTATGCCTTTCTTTCGCAGCAGCGTTATGCTGAGGCAAAGTCCAGAGGTTTCTTTGTAGAGGAGTTGTATCCCATCCCTTTGCCTGATGGAACGGTGATGGCTGAGGATGAGCATCCGCGACCCGATACTTCCCTGGAGAAGCTCACGAAGCTTCGGCCGGCATTTCGGGAGAATGGTACGGTTACGGCCGGTAATAGCTCGGGTGTAAATGATGGCGCTGCCCTTCTTTTGATAGCGGGTGAGGAGGCTCTTCGCCGGTATAATCTGCGACCGCAGGCCTTGATTCGGGGGGCGACGAGTGTGGGCGTAGATCCCAGTTATATGGGCATTGGCCCTGTCCCCGCTACTCAGAAACTGCTCAGGCGACTGGGGATGCGCCTGGAAGAGATAGACCTGATTGAGCTCAATGAGGCGTTTGCGGCCCAGGTCATTGCGTGTGAGCGCCTTCTCGGCATAGACCGAGCGCGTCTAAATATTCATGGAGGAGCCATAGCCATAGGGCATCCTCTGGGGGCTACGGGTGCACGATTGGCCTGGACGCTCACTCGCAGCCTGCACCATTATCAGAAGCGTCTGGGGCTAAGTACCCTTTGTGTCGGCGTGGGACAGGGGGTCAGTCTCGTCATCGAGCGACTTTGAGATACCTTGCATAACGATATGGAGGAGTCGGCAGAAGCTCCATAGGTCAAGATTTTGAGATTTGTCGTATCTTTGTGCCCCTATGATTATCATAGAGCCGCAGGAAGGAGAAAACTTAGAGAAAATGCTGCGTCGCTACAAGCGGAAGTTTGATCGGCTGGGGATAGTCCGAGAGGTGCGCAACCGCATGCAATACATTCCCAAGTCGGTCCTTCGGCGAGAGCAGATTAAGCGGGCGGCGTATCGTCAGCGCCTTTTGCAGGAGATGCAGGAGTAGGTGGTGCTTTTAGCCATAGAGACTTCGTGTGATGATACGAGTGTAGCGCTTTACGATGGGGAGCGGATCTGGGGTGAGGTTACCTACCGGCAGGGTATTCATGCAGGGTATGGTGGGGTTATTCCGGAGTGGGCTTCACGGGAACATGAGGTCCGACTCCCTCAGGCTGTAGAGGAGGTCCTTACGCAAACAGGCGTAAGATGGGAAGACCTGTGTGCAATAGCGGTCGCTCAGGGTCCCGGCCTTTTGGGTTCGCTCCTGGTTGGATATACTTTTGCTAAGGCGCTTGCCGTAAGTAGTGACATTCCTCTCATCGGAATTCATCATTTGGAAGCCCATATCGCTTCCCTGTACTTAGGAGAAACGACCCCAGCGTATCCATTTGTGGCCCTGGTAGCCACGGGCGGGCATACTCATCTCTATCTGGTGGAGTCACCCCTCACCATGCGCCTTATAGGAAAGACACAGGATGATGCGGTGGGAGAGGCATTTGATAAGATTGCGGCGTGGCTGGGCCTTCCCTATCCCGGCGGCCCGGAAATAGAAAGGCTCGCCCGAAAAGGTAACCCGAGAGCATACATTTTCCCCACGCCCCGCACCAAAAGAAAGTGGGATTTTAGCTTTAGCGGGCTGAAAACAGCTTTTCTGCAGGCTCGGGATGCATATCCGGACATTCCGATAGAGGACCTTTGTGCCGCTTGGCAGGATCAGGTCTTTAACTATCTCATTTCCCGGGTGATAGGCTTTGCTCAGGAGGCAGGGGTTTGCCGAATTGCCTTAGCAGGAGGAGTGGCCGCTAATGAGCGCCTGCGTCATTTATGGGAGGAGGCCGCCTGTGCAGCTGGATTAGAGTCCTTTCTGGCTCCCCTTCGCTACACCATGGACAACGCGGCCATGATAGCGGTGGCCGGCTGGCACCGCTACCTGAGCGGACTTTATGCCCCCATCCTGTCAGTACCTTTCGCCAGGGGGTAGTAGCATACCTCATGCGCCCCTACCTCAGGAATTTCCACGATACCCGCCGATTTATAGCGATAAAATCCATTTTTCTCGTAGAAGGGTACTGCTTCCAGGCGCGCATAGCACCACACTACCGATACACCTCGTTCTCTGAGGAGGGGCCAGGCAGCCCTTAGGATTTGCGTGCCGATCCCGGCTTTTCGTTGGTAAGCGGGAGCGGTCGCCATTCCGCGGAGCCTGTACGCATAACCTTTTATGTCTTCCCAGGGGAAAGGCTCCTCATAAAAAGACGCCACTCCCACTACTTCCTCTCCTGCAAAGGCCGCCAGGTGAAGGGTCATCTGGGCCTCATCCCCGGCAAAAAGAGCACTCTCCATAGGCCGCCCGGGCCTCAAAACCTGCCATCGCAGAGGCAAAACCACCTGCCGATCTACTATCCGGATTTCCATTCGTAATCATTTTGAGGCACTCTATGCAAATATCGCCTCTAATACCGATCTGGGGCAAAAGCCCCTTGAATACAGATCAGGTTTCCAGATAAAGCTCGGCTCCTCCAGGATGAATAAACACTCTGAAAAGGGAGGGTGTGGATTCAAACGGTATAAGTCGGCGCAAACAGACAGTAGAGCCTGTATTTGGGGTGATCGAGTGGATGTTTGGGTTTTGTCGCCGGTGTTTTTGGGGTTTAGAGAAGGTTCGGGCGCGATTGGCAGCTGGCATAGAGGAGGGGGAGATGTAGGAGGTTGAGTGGATGGAATAGATTTTTCTTTTTGAGGGGGATTGGAGTTTTTGATTCAGTTGGTTTGAATTTGACCAATGAGATTCTGGCAACAGTCCCCGGCAGGCGGGCGGCGCACGAAAGACACCATTCTACCTGAGGGAGCGCTTGTCATAAACCGGCATATCTACATCCACTTCCAAAGCTCGGAATCGATCCTTCAGCCTCAGGACCTCCGACCCAAAGACCATTGAATAAGAGGACGCACCCGTCTACCCCTGAGATTTAGCAGTCCTATCTGGAGACCTCGCATCTCTCTGGTAAAATTGACAAGCCCTATCTGCACGCCTTTTCCGGTGGCCTGCCCGTTGAAGAGGCCGATCTGAGCACCTGCTAAGGTGTCAGCCATATTCACACCCCCTATCTGCAGGCCTGCTACTATTCGGACCTCATTCAAAGCTACTGCAGTCTGAACGCCATACAATAGATAAGCTTCATTAGACCAACCTGCTAACTGAACTCCCCTGAACATGAAGGCAGCATTATTTCCGGATATCATTACACCATTTACTGTCTGTGCCAGATTCCCGGCGAGAGAGCCACTGAAGCCATTGACCTCGGTGTGATATTGAAAAAAACCTCCAGCCGCGATGCCATTCATACGACACCTGCACAGGGAGCCTGTAGTAGAAAAGTGCAGACCATTGATGGTTTCATGTGTTTGACCTCGCTTAGACTCCCATTCTTCCCGGGAGGATGCCATAAGGATACCGAGGTTAGCAACTGCCATAAGAAGTCCCACACCAAGCACTTCAATCCGAATACCATGGGTCCGGGTATAGAGGGTGTCCAGATTGGGAATGACTCCGAGTGCCAGCCCGTAAATAATCACGCTATCCTGATGGAAGGTCCAGACAGGAAATCGGACTCGCCATCGGCCTTCCTGTGCTGCCAGAACGCCGAAGCTCCACAGAGCCAGCCCAAGGCCTCGAATGCTCATGTAAGCAAAAATACTAGAACTCATCTCATAAAAGGCGTTTGAGGAGAATGAGCATACATCCCAAGTGTACAAAGCCAAGGAAGTTCTCAACATGGCGTTCCCAGCGTACAAGGAGCCTCCTGAAGAGACAGCCGTTCTATCTTCCATCGCTTCCGATAGCGCTGCCGCTTCCTTCCGTCCTGGGGAGGAGGTTTTTGCCGATAACTGCGATGAGGCCCAATCATCTCAATCCCCTTCCCGGCTAAACCATGGTCCAAACTATCCCTATCATAGGCCCGATTTCCAATCAGACCCCCTGGGCCATGCAGGTACCCAACAGGCCTCCAAAGTAACCTCCACAAGCTTTACTTCATGCGGCGTAGCACTTGTAACGCATACGGCGATAGGAAGACCTGCACCGCTGCCATGAGTTTGGAGCCTTTGCCCCGCTTCGTATTTCCCACCCCTCGCCCCCCTTTTTGGCTATGACGAAGGTAGCATCTATGAACCCCTCTCTCAAGTTCAGTTTTCCCCTTTCTTTCAAGTCTCGGGCAAGTGCCTGTAAAATGCGCTCCATCACCCCGGCTCTTACCCACCGCTGAAACCGCCGATGGGAGGTCTGGTAGGGTGGATAGCGAGAAGGCAGGTCTTTCCAAGGCGCACCTCTTTGTAGAATCCAGAGCATGCCATTCAAGCCTTCTCGGGCAGAACGCCAGGGGGGCGACCCCATCTGCATCTGATGATACGCTCCTTATGAGGGATCAAGGTCTGATTCAGGTTCCATCGCGCATCTGTTAGATCCGTGAGGGCAAAACTATGAGGTAGGTTCTGGAAACCTATCCGGCATAGCCGCCTTGTCGAGTACGGTAGGCATTCCAGAGGCTTTCGTAAAGCATGCCTACTTCTTGAACCAGGCGTCGATAGTCGTAAGTGGCGATGATGTGCGGTTGCGCGGCGTGGGCTCGGTTTTGCCAGCGGGGGAGATGCATCAGAAAGTCTTTCAAGGCGAGCGCCCAATCGGCGTCGGGAGGTACGAGGTAGCCCCACTCCCCCTGGTGGAGAACGTCAGGAACTCCCCCGACGGCCGATGCAATGACCGGTACCCCACAGGCCAGAGCTTCTATGAGCACGACCGGGGTCCCTTCATTGCGGGAGGGCAGGGCAACCGCATCTATGGCCCGGTAAAGGGTGGGCATGTCTTCTATGGGCCCCGTCCATACACAGAGACTTCCTATGCCCAGGCTTTGAGCTAACCCCTGTAAACGGGGCCGTTCAGGTCCCTCGCCCACTAAAAGAAGTCTAAGAGGCACCACCCGGAAAAGCTGCTGGACCGCGTGAAGGAGCGTTTCTACTCGCTTGATGGGAACCATGCGCCCTATCCAGGCGATAAGGGTTTCCCCATTGGGAGCCCAGTCCTGACGCCAGGCGCGAGCTTTTTCAGTATCGTACCGATTCCAGCGCTCCATATCAAACCCCAGCCGGATGACTACGAAGCGATCCCTTGGGGCTATCTGAAACCGCTCTACAAGCTCCGATAGAAGAGCGGGACTTATCGTGACGAGACGCGTGGAGAGTCGGGCCAAAAAACGCTCTATCCATCGGTATCCCCACGAAATGATGCCAGGAAAATACCCTGAAAGGGAGTGACCATGAAAGGTATGCACGCGAATGGGAACGCCGGCGAGCCAGCCGGCGAGGCGTCCGAGCGCGCCAGCCTTGGCGGTGTGAGTGTGAATTATGTGCGGTTTGTAGGCTCGTAAAAGGCGATAAAGCTGCCACAGGGCCAAAAAATCCCGCCACAAACTCGGCATCCGCTGTAGAGCGGGCAAGTAATGAACATGGACTCCATATTGGGCCGCCCAGGTTTCGGCGCGCAGTTCACCGGCAGGCTCCTGACCGGCCACCAGAAGGGTCTCATAACGCTCAGCCGGAAGGTGTCTGGTCAGCAAAAGCACATGGTGAGCCGGCCCACCGATATTGAGCCGGCTAATAAGCCGAAGAACCCGTATCTTTGACACCGAAGCAAAAGTACATGGAGCGTTGGGTGTGGCTGATATTATACCTGGGTCTTTGGGCACAGAAGTCCGATACCGCCTGGACGCCTCATCCCCGTACGGCCTTAGCCTTATCGCTGGCATGTCCCGGCGCCGGTCAAATCTACAATCGCTCTTACTGGAAAGCCCCCATCGTATGGGTGGCTATTGGACTCCCTGCTTACCTTACCTACCGGGAGCACCAGAGCTATCTTTATTATCGCCAGCTCTATCAGAAAAGCCTGCAGGATCCTACTACCTTCAACAATATACCGCCCGAAAATATCCGTCGCTTACGCGAATATCATCGCCAGAATCGGGATGTTTTTCTGATTGCCACAACCATCCTATATGGCCTGGCCGCCGGGGAAGCCTATGCAGATGCTCATTTATATG
>Ga0197142_1000124_pt1 | contig 66204 bp, 55 predicted proteins | sample GBS60_MetaG_FD_148614 | JGI IMG/M metagenome (GOLD analysis project Ga0197142, IMG submission 148614) | Sediment microbial communities from Great Boiling Springs, Gerlach, Nevada, United States - GBS 60_MetaG | ecosystem: Environmental > Aquatic > Thermal springs > Hot (42-90C) > Sediment... | reverse complement strand
TGCCTTTTGAATCAACGGCAAGAAGCGGCACCAGCACAAGGTCAATTTCGTTTTCAAGATTCGATGGCACACGCTCAATCGGTTCAAGCACACCAAAAGCATTTCGTTCAAGATGATTGAAGGAAGTTAGTTCAACAGAAATCAACTCGCTTCCTTCAACCACTGGCACAAGCAGTTTCTTCTGACTTGATAAAATCCATTGCAATAACGGAATTAAATTTACTTCGTTGCGATTTTCGTCAGGAATAAACGCATGAATCACGCTTGCGTGTTGGAATTTTTTCAACGCTAAAATGTTTCGCACAATGCACGCGCTACGCCACTGCCAATCATCCTTCGACAACGCTAAACGCTCGGCTTTCATCGCTTTTCGCAATCGTTTTTTTTCTTCGTAAATACTCATCTTCAAACATTCAATTAGCTTCAAAACATGTGCTTCGTTCAGCTCGGCTCTGAAACTCTTTCCGTCGGCACGATTTACTGCATTGGCAAAAATTACGAGGCGCACGCCAGAGAAATGGAAAAACTCATTCAACTTGATGCTACGCCCACCGCAATGCCGATTGTCTTTTCAAAGCCGGCTTCTTCGCTCATTCAATCGGGCGGAACAATACAGATTCCAACTTACAACGGCAAGCCGATTTCACACGACCTTCATCACGAAACCGAGCTTGTGTTGGTCATTGGCACAGACGCAGAAAATCTTGCCGAAGCAGAAAGCTCGAGCGTGATTGCAGGATTTGGGATTGGATTAGATATGACGCTCCGCGATGTGCAAAGCGAGGCGAAGAAAGGCGGAAACCCTTGGCTTGTTTCCAAAGGCTTCCGCACGAGTGCGGTGGTTTCGCCGATGATTCCGTCAAACGACCTTGCACGCGCCCAACGCCTGACGCTTGAACTGAAAAAGAATGATGCTGTTGCTCAAAAAGGCAACACGAGCGAGATGATTTACAAGTTGGAAAAAATCGTTTCGTATCTCTCGCACATTTTCGCATTGCGGCGCGGGGATTTGATTTACACTGGCACACCGGCAGGCGTTGCCGCCGTCAGGTCGGGCGATAGGCTTTGCGCCACGCTCTATGAGCAAACCGCACCGCTGACAAACCTTGTCGCCACGGTGGCTTAATAGACTTGCTACCTTCAAAATTCGTGCGAAACAGCAACTTGAGACCCTTGAAGACACTTTCAAAGAAAGAATGCTCAATGGGCAAGCATTTTAGGTACGAACCTGGCAATCGAGCATCAATCTCGTGCAAGAAGCGTGAATGAACCTCACCCTGTCGCTGCGCGACGTCCCTCTCCTTGCGAAAGGAGAGGGACGTTTCGGCAACGCCGAAACAGGGTGAGGTCAAGGATAAGGCGTTGTGGTCATGTTGCTCAAATCAAGCATTTCTTGATGTCGTAAATCTAATCTCTATCGCGGTAGCTCAACAGTTTGTAGCGTCCGTTCATTTCCACAACCGAGCCGAACTCCTTGATTTCCTGCTCCACTCCGGTTGAATCCGCAACCATCACGCGCGTTTTCGTGTGAATGATAAAGGTTTGATACTTGTCTTCTCCTTCTTCAAAGCGATGCGACACATAAAAGAGTTTTTTGCCACCATACTTGCGCAAGGCTAATCGCAATCCTTTCGCAGCGTTGTGCGCATGATTTTCCCACACGAAATCTATTGGCGCATTCACTTCGGGGCGGCTGGCAGGAAACTCCCACCAGAGCCATTCCTTAAATTCTTTCTCAGTTATCATCATGCCAATCAGAGCCATCGTATCTCTTTTTTCAAGTGCCAGTAGCACGTTATCGAAGAGTTCTTGTGGGAGTTTGAACGAGTTTGAGAGCACGCGATTCTTGACGCTATCAGGCAGTTCACTTGGGTAAGGTCGTGGTTTCGGTCGCTCTAATGGCACGTCTTGCTTTTGAGGCGATTCCTGCTTTGCGCATGCAACCGCGATAATCAGGGTAAGCGGCAAGAGTATCAGGTGAATTTTTTTCATGGTTCGTTGAAATAGAAAGAGCGCAAACTTTTGCAAGCCTGCGCTCTTGATAATTGATTCACATTTAGGATTAGTTGATTGCCCAAGTCGTCCAGCCCTCTGTCCAATCCACGTCTTTCATCGCACCGATGTAATCAACGGCTTGGAAAAAGCCTGTCTTGTCGCCAGGGTAGCGTGGGGTTTGGTCAAGCGGGTTCTCGGTTGGGTTCGCAGCACCTGTTAATGCGGGCGAGTTAGCGGCTGGACGAAGGTCGGGCTTCGTGCCGTTCATCGGATTGTCGTAGTTGACATTTCTCAAGATGCCGTCGCGGGAGGCGAAACTACGATTCCCACGTCCTTGTGCCTTGACAAAGAAGTTCAAGTTTGTTTGTGCATCAACCGTGTCGTAGCCTGTCGCTCCTGAGCGACGGAACGCACCCCATACGCCTGGACCAACGGCTGGACCAGCAGGGTTGCCCAAACCAAGCAAGCCACGATTAGCGAAAATGCTGTTACGAACTTGCAGTGAGTCGTTTTGGTATTGCGTGATAGAACCCGCACCGTCAACCACAGCACCAAAGCCACCAAAGTTGACCACAATCTGATTCCAGTATTGCCCTTGCGAGTTGCCGCGCATATAGATACCATCGTTATTGTCGTCGTTTGCACGCGCAACACCTGCACCCACTAATGTAACATTATACACAATCGGCGAGGTTAGACTGTTGACAGGTGCTGATGAACGGTTGTTGCTTCCACTTCCGTCGTTATTAACTTCATACCCACGGTTGGCAAGCCCACGGTCTTGAACCGCCACAGCAAATTGGATTTTGCCATTGTAGCCGTTGTCCATGTCAAAGCAATCATCGTCGCAACCCGTTGCCACGAGGTATTTGCAGTTCACATTGCCGCCGAACCATTCAAACGCGTCATCGGCGATGAAGTGCGCTTGGAGATATTCAAGCACGGTGCCGTTGCCGACGCTATTGAAGGTAAATCCGTTGATTTCGTTGTCGGGTGTAATTTTGGTTCCGCCAAACTCGACGCGAACATATCTCAACACGCCGCTGGTGTCGGTTGGCAGGGTGCCTCCGTGGGCTCCGGTATTCCCTTCGCCGATGAGCGTTCCACCTGGACCGTTGTTGCACCCCAATCCGTTGAGCACGATGCCGCCCCAGTCACCACGACGACGCTGACCAACGGGACGCTCACTTGTAAAGACAATCGGCTCTTGGGCAGTGCCTTGCGCAAAAATACGACCGCTACGACGACCGCTACCCCCTCTAACTGTTAAAAGTGCTCCTTGTGTTTCAAAGTCGCCTTCGATGCGTGTGCCTGCGGGAATAATCAGTTCTGCTCCTGGCTGGATATTCACAAATCCTTTAAGCAAATAAACGGTGTCTTTGCTCAAGGTTCTCGTGCCGATAATGTTACCTGCTAGTTCCGCTCTTCTGACTGGCGGCTGACCTGTGGTTTGAGTAATAGAAGATGCTGCCGATGTTTTTGAGCCACGAACTGCTACGACACTGTATGTGTATTGAGTATTTGCTGTCAATCCTCTGTCAGTAAATGTTCTTGCGTCTTTTGCAGGTCTGGCAATTTCCTGATTGTTTCTTCTAATCACAAAATTGTCAATGTTTGCGCCAGATGGATATTCCCATGACAGTGTGATAGAGGTGTCTGTGGTGGCGGTTACTTGCAAGTTCGTAACAGGGTCGGGTGCGGTGTCTGCTGGTGTTGTTTTGTCGTCATCGCCGCAGCCGATGTTGAGGGTGATTGCTGCAAACAGAAGCAGTGCAGCTAATTTCTTGAGTTGTGTCATTTGATTGCCTCCAATTTAAGGTTAAAGAGAATAAGAAAGTGCTAATGAATAAACTTGTCCAATTTTGTAACGCTCAACCGTGTAAGGTCCGGCAGTGTAGAGGAAGCGGTCGTTGAGGATATTTCTGATGCTGAACTTTGCCGAGAAGTTTGGCACGAACAGTGTTTTCGTGAGCGAGAAGTCTAATTGATTTCGCGGCTCTTCGTAGGTGTCGGGCAAGCCGCCGCCGCCGACTGCATAAATTCTTCTGCCCACAATGTTGTAGAGAAGAATCGCCGAAAAGCCTGCTTCGGGGTTGTTGTAGTCTAATTTGACATTCACAATGTAGGGAGATTGTCCTTGCAAGGGTCTTTTGGTTGAGGTAAAAGAATTTTTGTCTATACTGAATCTTCCACCAGTTTGCACGTCATAAACAGGCACAATCTCTGGAAGGGTTGCTTCTGAACGATTGAGCGTGAGATTTACGCCAATGCTTAAATCTTTAAGAAGCGTTGAAATCACATCCAGTCGCTTTCGCACTTCAAATTCGGCTCCGAAATTCGTGGCGGTTTCGGCGTTGATGGTTGTGTTTTGAAGGACATTTCCTTGATTCGTTAATGTTGGGGCAAGTGACACCCGCTCGATTGGATCACTCAACTTTTTGTAGAAGAAACTTATAGCGATTAATTCACCGAGTCGAGGAAACCATTCAGCGCGGAAGTCATAGTTTTGCAACACGGTTTGAACCAAGAAGGGATTGCCAATCGTGCTTGTTCGGTAGTCATCGAAGCGGAAGGGCGCGAGTTCTCGGAGTTCAGGGTTTGCGATAGTTTGGCTGAACGCCACTCTGAAATTGATTTCTTCATTCGGAGATAAAATAAAATTGACCGACGGAAGGATATTCAAAGCACTGAATCCTTGTTCCAAAGGTTCGCCGGTTTGATTGGTCGTTGCGATATCGAACTTATTATTTTCAAGGCGCAAGCCGCCCACGAGACGCAGCTTTTGAGTCAAGGGCAGTTCTGCCATCAAGTAACCTGCAACAACATTCTCGTCAGCTGTGTAAGTATCCTGATTCAAGGTTTGGTCTTGAATGACCGTTAAGCCTTGTCGGACAAAGGCTTCTGAAAGCACGGTGTTTGGCGTGCGGTCGCGAATGGCTTGAAAATCGGTGCCTGTTTGGTAGACAAACCGGCGCGCTGAAAACTCACGATTTTTGATGTTGTATAAGCCTCCCAATTTTGCTTTGGATTTCATTCCATTAAAGAAGTTAAACGGAATGGTCAGGTCGGCTTTACCTTCGATGACACGGTCGTTGAGGTCCGCAAAAAATCGGAGGTTTCTGCCCGCGCTGTTGTCAAATGAAAAGCCGTAGCCTTCGCCACCTGGCACGACTTCGTTTTCTTCAATAAACGCGGTTTCGCGGTTATCAGGCTCGTTTCTCATGGCAGTGGAATATGCGGCAATCCAGTTCAGTTCTGATTTTGCGAGCCAGTTGAGATAGTGGTTGCCTGAAAGTTGTGAGGAAAGCAGTTGTCGTTCAATGAAGCGCAATCGTGTGGCTTTTACCCGACCTGCGTTGGCAAGGTTTTTCGTGCCGATTGCCTCGAAGGTCTCATCTTCCATCGTGCGATTGTAGGTGGTTTTCAGCCCGATTTTATTGTTCTCGTTCAACCGTGTTGATAAGTTGAACAGCGTTCCCCAACTGACATTGTAAGATGCAACTTTTGCATTAGGGTAACTATAGAGCGGCTCTCCACCTTGCTGAATGGTCTCTAAACTTGGGAAGAAAAAATTGACCTCTTTGAAGGTTGCATCACTGCTGTAGCCCAAACTGGCGATGTATCCAATCGGCAGACCTGCGATTTTAATTTGGTCGGCGGCGGCAATACTGAAACTGGTATTCGGGAAATACGAGCCCCTGCCCGGTTGGAAATTGTTTCCGAGTTTGCGAGCGACTGTCGCTTGGTCTTCAACGGTTGATGTCACCAACCTTAGATTTGGAAGACCTGATGGAAGGTTGCGTGTGCCGTCATCGATTCCAAGAAAATCAAAGCGTCCGCCGGGATAATTCGGGATATTATTTTTGAAGTGCGTTTGCGTGTTAAAGCCTGAACCGGCGGTAAAACTCAAGACGAATTGGTCAGGAAATTCTTTGGTTTTGATGTCGACCAATCCGCCGCCGAAGGTGCCGGGCTGGTCGGGCATGAAGGTTTTTATCGTGATGATATTTTCAATCATGTTTGCGGGGATAAGGTCAAAGGGCACGATTTTCTTTTCAGGTTCAGGGCTGGGAATCGTAACTCCGTTGAGCCGTGCGCTGCTGTATCGTTCTCCCAAGCCTCTCACGAACACATATTTGCCAGCCACAAGCGAGACCCCTGTAATACGCTTAACGGTTTCGCCAGCGTCGCTATCCGGCGTCTTCTTGATAAGTTCTGCGCTGATTGCATCTTGAATCACTAACGACTTGCGTTGCTGGGTGAGCAAAGCACTTTCGGTTGCGTTGCTGATTTCAGCCTGCACCACGATTTCTTCAGCCTGTGCCGCTTCCGCTTTCAGTTGAACATCGACGCGATTAGTCTGCCCTGCTTTTACTTCTACTCCTTTTATGATACGCGTTTGGTAACCAACATATGAGACGCGTAAATCCACTTTGCCCGGCTTTAGATTCAGCACAAATTCCCCATCAATGTTGGTCTTTGTTCCGAGTGTCGTCCCCACGATAACCACGCTTGCACCGATGAGTTCCTCTCCGCTATCTTTGTCCGTTACTTTACCAACCAACTTGGCTGTTTCCTGTGCAGAAAGAGACGTGCTCACCAGAAGTGCAAGCGTAAGGACAAGAGCAAGAGAGTGTTTTAGTGACTTTGCACTCTTTGAGTGTTTTAGTGGTGTTAGCAGTGTATCAAGTCTCATTTGGGACAGTTATGGTTTATTAGTTTCTTTGAGCGAGCGCAAAGTTAGAGGGATTAGGTTACGTAATCGTTAAACGCATGTTAAGATTGAGTTAATTCGTGCCGATACGCGCTGATATAACCACTGCGCTTCTTGAAGTCATCTCTGGACCCTTTTAGCCACTGAACTCTTTGCTTTGCAAAGCCCTTGTTGGGTTCGCTTCGTGCTCTCATTTATTCTTTCCTCTCTTCGAGTTATTTTCGGCTCATTGATAACTTTAAAACTGTTTGAAAAACCTTGCTGAATGCTTGACATAAAGCTTATTCGCGAAACCCCCGATAAAGTGAAAGCCATGCTTTGCGCCCGAAACCTTGCGAGCGAAGTCTCAAAAGTGGATGACTTGCTGGCGCTTGATAAGCAGCGTCGTGCGCTCATTGGCGAATCGGATTCGCTCAAAGCCAAACGCAATACGGTTTCGGAAGAAATAGCCCGCCTTAAAAGAAACCGAGAAAACGCCGATGCCTTGATTGCTGAGATGAAGGTTGTCTCGGATAAAATTGCCGAACTGGATAATGCCCTGCGTGCACTTGAAGCCCAACAAGAGGCTATTTTGCTCGAGCTTCCTAACCTTTTGCACGAGAGTGTTCCCATTGGTAAAGACGCCAGTGAGAATGTTGTCTATAAGGAAGTCTTGCAGCACAAGCGTGAATTTGACTTTACGCCCAAAAATCACCTTGAACTTGGCAAGGCTTTGGACATTTTAGACTTTGAGCGTGGTGCGAAAATTACAGGTTCAGGTTTCCCTGTCTATAAAGGCAAAGGCGCTACGCTTGAACGCGCTCTCATCAACTTTATGCTCGATACGCATCTTGGGCGCGGATACACGGAAGTCTTCCCGCCGTTTTTTGTCAATCGTGAGTCGCTGCGTGGCACAGGGCAGTTTCCGAAGTTCATCGGACAGGTCTATCGCGCCAGCTACGAAGGGCAGGAAATCTACGAGGCGGAATCGGTTGGGCGACTTTTTGCTATTCCCACTGCTGAAGTGCCTGTAACGAACTTGCACCGCGATGAAATGCTCAAAGGTTCAGAGTTACCCATTAAGTATGTGGCGTATTCGGCTTGTTTCCGAAGTGAGGCCGGTAGTTACGGAAAAGATGTTCGCGGCTTTTTGCGCGTGCACCAGTTCAACAAAGTCGAGCTCGTCAAATTCACAACGCCTGAAAGTTCATACCAAGAATTGGAATCGCTCGTTGCGGATGCGGCATTGATTGTCGATTTGCTCAAATTGCCTTATCGGATTGTGTTGTTATGTTCGGGCGATATGAGCGCTAATGCCGCCAAGTGCTACGACATTGAGGTCTGGTCGCCCGCCGAAGAGCGGTTCTTGGAAGTTTCAAGCTGCTCGAACTTTGAGGATTTTCAAGCGCGGCGTGCAAACATTCGTTTCAAACGCCATGAAAAATCGAAGCCTGAATTCGTGCACACACTCAATGGCTCCGGGCTTGCGACCTCACGCCTGATGGTTTCGCTCTTAGAAAACTATCAAACCAAAGATGGAAAAATTATCGTGCCCGAAGTCCTGCGCTCCTACACGCGCTTCGAGCTCATTGATTAAAACCTTGAAAGACTGTGATGCTCTCAGATGCTACCTTTACTGTCATTGACCTTGAAACTACTGGCGGCGCCAATCGCCACAACCGCATCATTGAACTTTCTGCGTTGCAAGTTCAGCGCGGCGAAATTATCGGCGAATTAACATCACTCATCAATCCTGAAATGCCGATTTCGTATTTCATCTCGCAATACACCGGCATCACAAACGACATGGTCAAGCATGCTCCAACTGCCAAAGAAGTCTTGCCTCAACTCCTCTCTTTAATCGGCAATAGCGTGCTGGTTGCACACAACACTTCATTCGATTACACCTTTCTCAACCTTGAATTAGAGCGCAATGGTTTTAATCGGCTCAATAACCGTGCCCTTTGCACTGTGCGCTTAGCCCGACGCTTGCTTCCCAATCATCTCAAAAAAAATCTTGGTGATCTTTCTGCCTACTTCGGCATTGAGCTTTCAGAACGGCATCGTGCCAAAGCCGATTGCCTTGCAACTGTCGGCGTGCTTTACAAGCTCATTGAAATTGCCCAAGAAAAATATCGCATTGAGCATCTCGAGGAGCTCCTCTCGCTTCAATATAAAGCCATGCGGATTTTCAAGCGCGAGCCTAAACACATTCGCACTATTCGTGAAACCTTCCTGCCCAAACTGCCTGAACAGCCCGGGGTCTATTTCTTCCGCTCCGAACACGGCGAGTTGCTCTATATCGGCAAATCTAAAAACCTTAAAGCCCGCATTAGCTCCTACTTTGTCGACACCGAACACAAAGCCGATAAGGTCAAAGAGCTCGTCATGACGCTCCGCCATATAGAGTGGCAAGTAACGGGTTCAGAACTCGAGGCCCTCTTGCTTGAATCCAGACTTATCAAACTCCACAAACCGCGCTACAACACCCTGCTCAAACGCTACCGCACGTATCCTTTCTTGAAACTGACTAAGAGTGAGTTTCCGAGACTGGAAATTGCCCTGGAAATTGAGGCCGATGGTGCCGAGTATTTCGGGCCATTTCCCTCAATGGAAACTGTTCGCAAGGTTTTTACCATGCTCAATCGCATTTTTCAGTTGCGCAAATGTTCAGACGATGAGCTCCAAAAAGGGCGCGCATGTGCTTATTTGGACATGCATCAATGCCTTGCACCATGTGAAGCATGGCGTGTTCAGAACGGCGGCTACAGTCGCGAACTCAACCGCATTCGGCAATTTCTTTCTGGCCAAGATGCTCAAATCCTTGACATGCTCACCGCACACATGAAACGCCTTGCCGCAGAATATCGCTTTGAAGAAGCGGCAGAATTGCGCGCACACATCCAAAGCCTGCGTTCTGTCTTCTATCGCCAAGCCTCCGTTACTGCTTCCATCAACGAAAACAACACACTCATCTTGCTCCCCTCGGCACTCTATTCCGATGTGTGTAAGTCGTTCTTAATTTTGTTTGTGCGCTTCGGAAGATTAGTTGCACAAGAGACCATTTTGCTCAATGAGGCTCTGACACTTCTGCCCCTGCTCACCGCCATCTATTTCAGCGGCGAGCCCGCACCAACCGTGTGCAAAAAAGAAGAAATCGACGAAATGCACATTCTTTCGAGTTGGATTTATCATCATCGCAATACGCTCTCGTGCCTCTATGTCAAGCCTTCACACACCCCTGAAACGCTCCTGGAAGCATTGGTCGAGAGACTCTGCGCACTTGCCCAGCACGATAAACTTCAATTCACTTCCTAATCCGAGCCTATGGATGACTTACCCTGATTGGATTGAACATCAGCTATGCCTTCGCTTTGACGGACAAACTTGGGACTGCCAGCGCGTTCTGCTCAACGCTGTCCCCGAACACAATCAATTCATTACGGCCAATATCCTTGTTATTCTCTCGCATTGCACCATTCGCACGCCCGAATTACATGCGATTATTCAAACAGCAAAACAGCACCTACTCCAGTATCAATGCGAACACCAAGTCTATCACTGGCCTTTGAAGCATGGACTTTCACTTCCCGACAATGCGCCCTATCTTAGCCAATTTGGCCTTATGAAACTCGACCCTGATGCCGACTGCACAGCCTTCCAAGCCCTTGCGCTCAACGATGTAACGCACATCGATACCATTGTTAAAGACCTTGAATTTTATCGTTTGCATCATGCCCGGTTCCGCTTGCCTAAGTTTCAGCACCAAGTCCTTCCGAATGCCGAAGGCACATTTTTAGTTTGGTTTCCGCCGAAAGAAAGATGCGTTCAAGGAAAACTTGAGCAGTTGGATATTGTCGTTCAGGCACATGTGCTTTGGCTCTTGCAACGCTTCAACTGTTTGGAGTGCCACGGTCGGAACGAAACGCTTGCCTTTTTGCGACAGGTGATTTCAAGCGAGTTGATTCTCAAAAATCCTTATGCGGTCAGTCCCTACTACCCCTTTCCGCTTGTGATTTTGTATGCGCTCTCCCGAGCGATTGTTTGGGGCAAAATTGATGCGCTTCATGACTTACGCGAATGTATTTTGAAGATGACGCGGCAAGTTTCGCCCACAAACGACTTAGAACGCTTATGTTTAGCTTCTATCGGCAAGTTTTGGAACGATCAAGTCTTGCAGGCAACCTTTCCCAGCCATCCACTTCGGAAGATGAAGACAGGAGCTTTTTATGTGGCTTCGAATGCGCATCCTTGTTTTGAGTGGCTCTCACGCTGTCGTTGGACGCGCTTCGAGTTTCACAGCGAAGCGTTGCAATGGGCTATGCTCAAATGGCTATTGGAGCCTGCCTAATAGAAAACCGAAACTGCGCCAAACTTTCTTTGAAAGGATTTTAGGCGCAGTCTGCGGTGTCGGCTGTTCAGTTTGTTTTTCGCACAGTGGGCTTCGCTTCATTAAAAAAAATAGGTCGCCAAACCTTCGTTTGACGACCCTAAGGAGGTGCTCTATGAAACAACCTCGCAGAAACCATAAACTGCGAGGCACTTATTTTAACGAAGCGACCCTGAAAAAAGTTTAACCCACCGAGCACTTTTTGAGGCCGTTTAGCATGAGTGTTCTCAAACTCTTCGGCTAACTGAAGTTTCCAATTTGGAATTTCAGAAATAATCTTGTATGTCAAGTTGCCAGTCATTTTGTTCCACGAGGGGTTGGGCTGTTTGAGTGTCTGGCCTTTGGCTGTCTTGGACTTGCGGGTAAATGTATCGCTCGCCTCTGAAGTTGCGCATAATGACCTCTTTATCGTCTAATTTCTCAATGTAGTGCGGCAGGAGCGGGATTTTCCCGCCGCCGCCAGGGCTATCAATGACGAAGTGCGGAACTGCCAAGCCTGAAATGTGTCCGCGCAGCCCTTCAATAATTTCCAACCCTTTTTCAACTCGTGTTCTAAAATGCTCTGTGCCTTTGACAATATCGGCTTGGTAGATGTAGTATGGGCGCACGCGCATTTTGAGCAATCCTTTCATGAGTTCACGCATGGTCTCCACATTATCGTTGACGCCTTTGAGCAAGACACATTGATTGCCAACTGGTATTCCTGCATCAACCAGTCGCTCGCAGGCTTGTTTGGCTTCTGGCGTTAGTTCACGCGGGTGATTAAAATGCGTGTTGACATAGATAGGATGATACTTCTTGATGATGTTTACCAGTTTCTTTGTGATGCGTTGTGGTAGCACACATGGAATTTTTGTTCCGATTCTGATGATTTCCACATGCGGAATTTCTCGGAGCGATTTTAAGATATATTCAATGCGTCGGTCAGAAAGTGTGAGCGGGTCGCCGCCTGACAGCACTACATCACGAACTTCTTGATGCTCACGAATATAGTTGATGCCAGCCTCCAGATATTTTAGGCTGATTTTTGACGCATCGCTGACTTTGCGCTTGCGCGTGCAGAAACGGCAATAGACTGCACATTCATGCGCTACAAGAAACAAAACCCGATCAGGGTAACGATGTGTGATGCTCGGCACAGGCGAGTCTCGTTCTTCATTGAGCGGGTCATCAACACCACACCCCTTTATTAACTCATCCTTGCTTGGCACTACTTGCCTGTATATCGGGTCGCCCTTTTCCTTAATGAGTGAAGCATAATACGGGTTGATGCGAATGTTAAATTCTTTCTCAAGCGTTCTCATTGCCTCAACATCCTCGCCCCATTTTTCATGAACTTCTTCAGGGGTCTCAATGCTATTATGCAAAAGCTGTTTCCAAACCTTGTCCTCATCTTCTTCAATTGGCGGCGGAAGGGTTGAGTTGAGCCAATGAGATTCGGTAAGCCTTAGCTCATTATGTCGATTTTCAGTAATGCGCTTGCGACGATGTGGTTTGGTTTTTGCGCCGACAACCCCGTCATGGCTGACGACTTGAACAAGTTTTTGTTCGTTGCTTAATAACGATGACATACACACACGTGTTAGGTTGCAGAATACTGCTCTGCAACTCGTGTGCCAATTTGATTATAAGCCTTGCGATAAAGACCATCCGAATCTTACAGTAAAATCAATGGCTCGCAGGCAGGTGGATTTCACATGAGAACTGCTTCTTTTATTTTTCTCACATTGAAAAAACATTCCCGAACAATCTTCAAAAATCAATTCACTTTGAAAATTTTGCGCTTTCTGTTTTGGAATTCAGCGCGGCTATCCCTTTCGTCGGGAAACATGAGCAAGATAGAACTCTTCTTTTGCTGTCATGATTTCTCTTTGGCGTGCAGTTTCATCGCTATATCCGACAAGATGTAACACTGCGTGAATTGTTACACGCAAAAGTTCTTCTTCTTCGCTTACCTTATATTGACGAGCATTTCGAGCAATCGTGTCCAATGAAATGTAAAACTCGCCTTCAATACTTTTACCCTCATTTAAGCGAAATGAGATGGTGTCAGTGGCGTAGTCGTGTTGCAAAAACTTTTGGTTTATCTTTTTGATAAACTTGTCGCCACAATAGACAGCAGAAATCATCAGTGCTCGATGGTTTTCACCTTCAAGCACAGCCTTAATTGCTCTGCGCAGTTTTTGCTTAGGTAGTTTTCGCTTCGTCGTGTTCGAGATTTCTATCATTCAAAATCAAGATATTGCCGATGTTTGGGCTTTGATAGACAGGAGATTTGTTTGATAACCGAAACATGTGAGTCGGTTGCCATCAGCATTCGTGCAAGTTGGCCGAAGGTTGGTTGCATGGCAGGGTTAGAAGCGAATTGTTCAGGTCTTGAAGCGTCCAGATACCGCTGTTTAAGCGTAACTGGACAAGCGCGCCGTAGTTTAAGTGAATGGAAAACATCCGCTCTAAGGGCAAGTTGATTGCGCTTGCAATTGCCGCTCGGATTGCACCTGCATGGGTTACCACCATAATTCTTTCGGCTGGGTATGTGGATAGCGCGTTCAATTCGCGCGCAATGCGTGCTTGTAGGCTAGAAAATGATTCACCTTCTGGCGGCGCTACGGCTACAAAATCTTTTGCCCATGCTTCATAGTGCACATGGTCTCGGGCATCAATTTCACTCCAAACTTTGCCCTCCCATTGTCCAAAATTTATTTCTCGCCATGCACTTTTGAGAACGAGCTCAGCCTTTACGGCTTTTGCTACAACTTCGGCTAACACACGGCACCGGGAAAGGTCGCTTGAAATCACCACGTTTGGCGCCAGCGACTTCAATTTTTCCGCTAACTTTACTACATCTGCCTTACCTTTTTCCGAAAGTTTTACCTCACTTTGACCGATACATTGCTCTGCTGTTGCCACTATTTCTGTGTGCCTCACTAAAAACAGGTTCATTGCGCTTAATTTTTGTTTGAACAAAAAAGGCGACTTCCATCAGTCGCCTCTTTAGCCGTAGCCTACGCTTATTTGCTCATGGCTTCGGTTTCTTTTCGGAAATACTTGTTGTAGATGTTTTTTAAGTCATTGGCAATCATTTCTGCGGTGCGTGCTTCAATTTCGTGGCGATGCATCATGCCTAAAAACTTGCCGTCTTTGAAAAATGCAATTGATGGCGAGGAGGGCGGCGCATCTCCAAAGTAGGAGCGTGCCCTAGCAGTTGCTTCCTTATCTTGCCCTGCAAACACAGTGAAGAGATTGTCAGGCACCACCTCATTTTGGAGCGACATCACAAAGCCCGGTCTGGCTTTGCCTGCCGCACATCCGCACACAGAATTCACGAACACAACCGTTGTGCCCTTGGCATTTTGCAAGGCGGCATCTACTTCTTCTGGAGTACGCAGTTCCTTGACGCCAACTCTGGTTAGCTCCTCACGCATCTGTTGGAGTATCGCATCGCGTTGAATAATGTCAAACATATGTGTTTTAGGTTTAGGTGTTGTTGAAAAAACTCATCGCTCCAATCGCCTACTTATCGCTCCATTCTCATCCGCTTTATTCATTGCTACCGCTAAATCCATTTGCTATCAACCAGATGAACACAATGCGATTTGAACGCATTTCCAGAAGTTACAGTTTCTACTCATACTTTCCATTTGCTATCTGTGCCTCTGTCAGGTTAAGTGCTTAATGCTTTTAACGAGGTTTTGTTTGGAAAATCCGGTTTTGTGTTGTTTATTCACACTCACTTTGTTCATTTTGGCTTGTCATCAAGAAAGGCAGAGGGTTCGCGCTTGGTGAAGCCTTAGCAACCGCTTGAAACAGGTTTTCAGAACTTGTTTATAACATGGTGCTAATTCGCGCCCGTTCAATTGCGATGGGAGAGATGACAGAAAGGCTATGCTCAAGTTCCAGTTTCGAAAGTCTCTTTCTGCACCCGTCGGAAAGAGGCTTTTTCGTTTCCCGTAAGGATTTCACTCGAATGGTGATGCGCCCCGCTGTCGCTCTTGCTGATTTTGCTCACTTTTCTAACAACTAAATTGAGAACACCATGCCGACAAGCAACGGAAAGCCTCGTCAGTATCGATACGAAACCTTGCAGGTTCATGCAGGGCAAATGCCAGATAGCGCTACCAATAGCCGCGCTGTTCCGATTTATCAAACCACTTCATATGTGTTTAAGAGTTCTGAACATGCCGCCAATCTTTTTGCGCTCAAAGAGTTTGGCAACATCTACACGCGCATTATGAATCCTACCAACGATGTCTTTGAAAAGCGCGTTGCCGCACTTGAAGGCGGTGTTGCTGCGCTTGCTGTCTCTAGCGGACAAGCGGCGCAATTGATTGCGATTTCCACCATTGCACAAGCCGGTGAGAACATTGTCTCTACGAGCTACCTCTATGGCGGCACATACAATCAATTCAAAGTCTCCTTCCCGCGACTTGGGATTCAAGTTAAGTTTGTCCATGGGGATGACCCTGATGACTTCAAGAAAGCCATTGACGATAAGACCAAAGCCCTTTACCTTGAAACTATCGGCAACCCGAAGTTCAATATTCCTGATTTTGAAGCTATTGCGCGTGTTGCCCACGATGCTGGCATTCCCCTCATTGTGGATAATACTTTTGGTGCGGCGGGCTACCTCTGTCGACCTATTGAGTTCGGGGCGGACATCATCGTTGCCTCGGCAACGAAGTGGATTGGCGGGCATGGCACAAGCATCGGCGGCATCATTGTTGATTCTGGCAACTTCGACTGGGGCAATGGTAAGTTCCCCATTTTTACTGAACCCAGCCCGGGCTACCACGGCTTGAAGTTTAATGACGTTTTTGGGAAAGGTAACCCTAATGGCTTTCCGAACATAGCCTTTATTGTCCGTGCTCGGGTTGAAGGTTTGCGCGATTTAGGTCCTGCACTCTCGCCATTCAATTCGTTTCTCTTCTTACAAGGGCTTGAAACGCTCTCGCTTCGTGTTGAGCGTAGCGCCTCGAATGCGCTCAAGCTTGCCGAGTGGCTCGAAAAGCATGAGGCTGTTGCTTGGGTCAGCTACCCCGGCTTGCCTTCGCACCCCTATCATGCCAATGCGAAAAAGTATTTGCGTCATGGCTTCGGATGCGTGCTGTCTTTTGGCGTGAAGGGTGGCTTTGAGGCGGCACAAACGGTCATCAACCACCTTCAACTTGTTAGCCATTTGGCGAATGTGGGGGACGCCAAAACGCTCATCATTCACCCTTCTGCCACCACGCACCAGCAGTTAAGTCTCGAAGAACAGCTCTCTGCTGGCGTTACGCCTGAACTCCTGCGCGTTTCAGTTGGCATTGAACACATTGATGACCTCATTGAAGATTTCGAGTATGCACTTTCCAAAATCCGTGTGCCTGCATAGTTCTTGACTGTTCGCTTTTTTGCAATTCGCCTTGGACTTCTCTATATTTGCGGCTCTTTTGAACAAAACCTTATCACGACGCCCAATGCCACAGCATAAATCTGCCGAAAAGCGAGTTCGTCAGTCTAAGCGGCGCAATGCCTATAACCGGCAACATAAGTCGGAAATGAAATCGTTGATTAAGAGCATTAAGAAAATTGTTGCCAGCAAAGGCTCGCCCGAAGAAGCTAACAAACTTTTAAGCGCCGCCTTCAAAAAGCTTGACAAGATGGCAACTAAAGGCATTATTCACAAAAACAACGCCGCCAATAAGAAATCCAAACTGACCAAGTTGGTCAAGACCTTGAGCGAGCCTGCTCAAGTTTAAGGAACTATACCGAAGTTCGCACTTTGGCCTTTTGTTGACCAGCACCAGCGCACCTGTTTTTCTGATGCTTGCCTATCTTATCGGAACACTTGCTGAAAAATCTCCCGTTGAAGTGGTCATTGATGTTGGTGGCGTTGGCTACGCAGTTAGCATCACTGCTACGACCCATCAGCAGCTTCCAGCACTTGGCGAAACCGTTAAACTTTTTACTTACCTTCACCTTCGTGATGATACGGTTTCGCTTTATGGCTTTGCGACCGACGAAGAACGCCAAGTCTATAAACTGCTCCTGACTGTTTCAGGCGTTGGACCCAAGATGGCGCAAACGATTCTTTCGGGCATGAGCGCAAGCGAACTTCGAGAAGCCATCATTGCTAATGACCTCCGCGCCCTGATTAGCCTTTCAGGTGTCGGGAAAAAAACTGCGGAGCGTATCATAGTTGAGCTGCGCGACAGAATCCATAAGCTCAATCTCAACCCTCCGATTGGGGTGCCTGCCCAGAGCGATTTGCAACAAGCCCGAAGCGATGCTTATTCAGCACTTCTTGCACTCGGTTACTCGAGGAGCGTCGCCGAAAAAGCCTTACGTGCGGCCATACAACAATCGCCCAGTGCCAAAGTCGATGAACTTATCAAACTCGCTTTAAGAAACACGCAAGAATAATTACATCGATGTTCACTTATCAAGACGCTATTGATTTTCTTTTTCCACTTCACCGCTTTGGCGTGAAGATGGGGTTAGACACGATACAAACGCTTTGCAAAGCACTCGGCAACCCTGAACGTCGGTTAGGCAAAGTCATTCACATTTCAGGCACAAATGGCAAAGGTTCTACATCTGCACTGTTGGCCTCGATTGCCAAAGAAAGTGGCGAGAAGGTTGCGCTTTACACGTCGCCACACTTGGTTGATTTTACAGAACGAATCCGCATCAACGGCGTTCCTATTCCGCAAGATGCGGTTGTTGAATACACGCGCTTTCTGCGTCCGCTTGCTGAAGCCTCAGGCGCTACTTTTTTTGAAGTTACCACTGCTATCGCCTTCAAATACTTTGCTGATTCTAACGTCAGCCTCTCGGTCATTGAAGTGGGCATGGGCGGACGGCTCGATGCCACCAATGTCGTTCAACCTTATCTCTGCATCATCACCCCGATTGGACTTGACCATACTGACTGGCTTGGCAACGACATTCCAACTATTGCCCTTGAAAAAGCCGGCATCATCAAGCCGAATTCCAGAGTTGTTCTCTCGTATCAGACGCTTGATGCTATGGAAGTCTTAACGCGTGCCGCCAAAGAGAAAAAGTCCAAACTCACCATTGCGCCTGCGGTTACACGCATCGGCTCGGCAAGCAGTTCTATCGGCAACATGCGGTTTCATCTGCACAGCATGCGCCAGAGTTATTACGGCTTGGAAACCCCACTTTGGGCAGAGTATCAAAAAGAAAACCTGCGCACAGTCATTGTCGCGGCTGAATGTCTAAACTTTTCGGAGACGGCAATTCGGCAAGGGCTTCTTAAAGTGCTTGAAAACACTGGATTTCGCGCCCGATTGGAGGTTATCTCTCGTCATCCCCTGATGTTGCTTGATGTCTCGCACAATCCGCACGGCATCGAAGCCACCGTTGAAGCCTTAAACAAGCACCGCAAGGAATTTGACCGCTTGCTTGTTGTCTTCGGCGTCATGCAAGATAAAGATGCCAAAGGTATGCTTAGCGCATTAGGTATGCTTGCCTCACAATTTTTCTTTGTGTCACCGAAAACCGACCGAGCCCTCTCGACACAGAACCTTGTTGCACTGGCGCAAGCACTTGGTCTGAACGGCTTGGCGTGTGCGTCTACGGCTGATGCTATTTCTGCCGCCAAAGCTTTGGCCACTGCGTCCGATTTAATTCTGATTACAGGCTCGTTCTATCTTGCTGGCGAGGCGATTACACACTTTTCACTTGCTCCGCAGAGCACTTCACTCAATTCTTGATGGCAGTTCAACGGTGAATGTTGCGCCTTTATTTTTGCCGTCGGAGTGTGCCCAAATTGCACCGCCGTGCAGTTCAACGAGTTGTCTTGCAATAGACAGCCCGAGCCCCGTACTGGATTCGCCCGCCGTCGGCTTCGCAGATAACCGCTGAAAACGTTGAAAAAGCCGTAGTTTTTCCTCTTCCGAGAACCCTTGTCCTTCATCACTCACTCTAATCTGAACCACAGGCGATGCCTGAATTTTCGTTCCCCTCTCTAAACGCTTGACTGACAGCCAAACACGCTTTTTGGGATAAGAGTATTTGATAGCATTTGAAAGCAGGTTATCGAAAACCTCGCGCAAACGGTCTTCATCGACAAATGCAACCGCGCCATCCTCAATTTCTTCAATGATTTGAATAGATTTCTTTGCAGCACGATGTTCATAACTGGCAACCATCAACATCGCTAATTGACCTACATCCACTTCTTTGCAATTGAGCGTGATTTTTCCACTCTCGATTCTGCTCATTTCTACAACCCTCTCAATAATGCCTAGCATACGCTCTACAAATTCGCTAATCAGGTAGAGCATGCGTTCTTGTTGACTTCTATCGCTTGCTACCAAAATGTTCTGCACCAAGTCTAAAATTGCTGTCAGTGGGTTTTTAAGGTCGTGTGCTGCGATTGCCAAAAATTCGCTCTTTAGTTGATTAGCTTCTTTGAGTGAGGCGTTTGCTTCGGCGAGCCTTTCATTGGCTTTAGCCAGTTCAATGTTTTTGAGACGATAGATTTCAGCCGCTTGAATTGCCTTCTGGAGTTCGTTGCGTGTTACTACGACTTGCAGGCGTTCTTCGCTACTTTCCTCGAGCATTTGCGCATGTGCTTGCTGAAACATTTTGAAGTAAGTTAAGGCTTGGGCGAGGTCGCCTTTGGCTTCAAATATCTCGGACAGGGCTTTGCATGCTTCCGCCAGATATTTTTTTGAGCGAAGTTCTATTGCCACCTCATGAACCTTGAGCAGATAATCCAGCGCTTTCTGCGTCGATTCTTCCTGTTGGCTTTCTTTGTAGCAAATGCCAATGTTGAGTAAAGTTTCCGCTTCAAAGAGTTTATCGCCGACCTTGTGTGTCAGTTCTAGGCTTTTTTCGTAATACGCGAGCGCATCGCGATGCTTTCCTTTCTTGACCAAGAGCAATCCGAGATTATTGAGCGCATTGGCTTCGCCTTGCTTGTCGCTCATTCCGGAATAGATTTCTCGGCATTCATTGTAAAATTGAACGGCTTTATCTTCTTCGCCCAGCCTATCATACACCAACCCAAGATTATTGAGTGCATTAGCATAGCCTTGAAGATTTTTGCATCGGCGAAACTGTTCAATTGCGCGCAGTCCATAGTTGCGTGCCTCCTCGTATTTTCCCAATCGGTAAAAAATGATGCCGATGTTAGCATTTGTTGCCGCTTGACCTTCTTCATCTCCGATTTGCTGACGAATCTCTAATGCCTTGTAGTAGTAAGAGAGTGCGGTTGGGTAATCTTCCAAGCGCAAGTATAGATTACCAATGTTGTTAAAACTTGCGCCCATGCCTTCTCTATCGCCGTTCTTTTCCCGAAGTTCTAACGCACGCAAGTGGCAGTTGAACGCTTCGATAGCATTGCCGAGTCGCTCGTGAGTGTTCCCTAACCAGTTAATTGCCTTGGCTTCGCCCAGTTCATCGCTGATTTCCACCATCTTTTTGACTGTTTCCAAGAGATGTTTTTTGGCTTCGTTGAGTTCTCCCAGCACCCAATAGGCAATCCCTTGGTTGAGCATGCTATAAGCGATGCCTTTTGGATACTCGGCTTGTTCTGACAGCGCATATGCCTCTTGTGCCAGTTTCAGCGATTGACGTGGACTTTGAAAATGCATTGCCCCGCTTTGCTCATTCAACTCATCAATACGCTCCACACCATTCGAGAACGAGAGGGTCTGCGCCTGAATTTGCTTCTCTGTGTTCATTCGCTTATCGACATTAGCTTTGGCAGAAAGTAACAATTTTGCCAAAGATAATGATGAACCAAAGTAAAAAGCGCACGGCGTCAATCCGTGCGCTGGGCGATACACATCCAGTATCGCTTTCATCTATCCGTTCTTGCTCCCGAAGGATTACAACGGCGGATTCACCGATTCTGTCAACACTAAGTTTTTGACTTTCACACCAATAACTGTTGAACCGCGAATTGGCTGTACATAGACTTGCCGCGCATCTACCTTGAAATTTGCGTAAACATAATCCACTTCTTTCCCATACGGCAACCAATCCCAACGCGTGTTGATTTCAAGATAAAACCTTGCATCTTGGTCGTAGTCGTTCTTAATTTCAAACTCAATTGCACGGTCGCTCACATGTTGGTAGCGATAGGAAAGCAAGTTTTGATGTCCATCTTTGATAGGAATCCATTCGCTCCATGCTCCTGATTCAGTTGTTTTTGTGCCCGTCAGCAACATTATGGCGGTAAGCAAGGCAAGGTAGAGCGGTGCTTTGATTCTGCTTCTCATAATGACCTCCAAATACAGTTAATTTTTGTGATGTAGACCTGAAAGTCTGGTGGATAGAGGCAAAGTGTCGGAAGGTGCTGATTTCCTTTCGGCAGGTTGCTTGTCATCAGACTTTCATCAGAGACTTTTGCAACTTGTGAAAGAACTTCTGTTTTGTTTTACGACCTTTTATGTAAAGAGTTCCCGTTTATCAAGAAAAAAATTTCACCTTTTTGTTATTTGCTGTGCACTGTGCGTTTGAGTATTTTAAGTGCGATTGTTCGACTTCTTTTCTGGTTTCCAATGCTTACTGTGCCCAATACGCTGAACACGAAAGATTTTCGCGTCTCGCTGGTTGGCGCGGGCGCATTGGGCTCTGCCATCGCAAGGCGGCTTTCAACCATTGGCTACCAATTTCTCTCTGTTATCAATCGTACATTGAGCGACGCACAAACGCTTGCCGAGAGCCTTAATCATTGTGTGTATTCTGACACGCTTGAGGCACTTCCTCCAAATACCAACCTTCTTTTGCTCAGCGTTTCGGACTCTGCACTGGAGTCGGTGGCGGCAACGGTGTCAACGCTTCGGCTTTCCTTCCATCGTTTGACCGTTGTTCAGTTTTCAGGTGCGCTGACCACCGATGTGCTTCGTCCGCTTTCGCAAAAAGGTGCCCTAACACTTTCACTTCATCCATTTCAGACTTTTTCCAAAGGCCTTTCTGCCAGCGATAGTGAATCGCTCTTCAAATGTTTCTTCGGCTTGCAATCCGATGAACTTGAAGGCATTGAGGTTGGGAAAAGAATTGCACACGATTTGGGCGGCAAGGTGATGATTGTTCCCAAAGAAGCCAAAACGCTTTACCATATTGCAGGCGTGATGGCCAGTAACTACCTTGTTACACTGGCAAGTTTATCATCAGAGATATTTGCGGCGCTTGGACTTTCGCCGAAAGAAGTTGCTAAGGTTATTGAGCCGATTATGCGACAAACGCTCAACAACATTGTCGCCGCCCCTACCATCGCTGATGCTTTGACTGGGCCTATTGAGCGCGGCGACGCACAAGTTGTTGCCCGACACCTGCGCGAACTTTCTGAACAAGTGCCTCACTTGCTTCCAATTTATACTGCCTTCGCCGTTGAAACCGTTCGCGTTGCCATTCACAAAGGTTCCATTTCACAAAGCGATGCTTCAGAAATCTTGGATATGCTCGAAGAAGTAAGCCGACGCGAAAGCCAATCTGAAGAACCTTCCTCGCTTTGAGGCTAAATGATTTTTTAACACATTTTTTTCTAAACATTTTTTGCCGAAAAAGCGTAATTTCTGAATGTGTGTTGGGGAACACAAACTCAATAAACTAACTTTTCAATTCACTATGAGACATATCACTGCTTTTTCACTTCTTTTTTTTCTCGGAATCTTAACGGGCTGTGGCGGGCAGAAGGCTATTGAGCGAGCCGACATTGGCAATGTTCCTGACTGGTTTATGAACCCGCCGCGCGACAATAACCCCGATAATCCCAAAATGCTCTACGGTGTGGCCACCGAAGTCTCCCAAGATATGCAGTTTGCCATCAACAAAGCCGAAACCGCCGCACGCTCCAACATCGCCCGCCAAGTCGAGAGCACTGTGCAAGGCTTGATGGCAAAGTTCCGTGAAGAGACAGGTTCAGGGCAAGACCCGCAACTCTTGCAAATGTCGACTGAAGTCGAGAAAAATATCGTCAATACCAAACTTACTGGCGCACGCATCGCGAAACAGCAAATTGTTCGTGATGGCAATCTCTTCCGCGCATATGTGCTGGTTGAATACTCAACTGAAGCGGCCAAGCGCGCTTTGATTGAAGAAATCAAAAAGAACGAACAAGCCTACACACGCTACCGCGCCTCAAAAGCCTTCGCTGAACTAGAAAGAGAGCTCGAAAAGCAAGAAAAATAACGCCTCATCGCCGCGCCCAAACCCAGCGACCCTCATCGGTCGCTTTTTCGTTTTACAGCAATAGACCTTGTTGGATTGCCTCGACTTTTCCAAGACTTTCTAAATCTCGTCTAATCTCTTCAACCGTTTGGTATCGAAGGTTCATGTCATTTTGCAAACACTTGTTCACGATTTGGTCCAAGGCTTTTGGCAAGTCGGGGCGAAGTTCAGAAATGGACGCTGGGGTGCAATTAAAAATTGCGTGAATCACTGCGATTTCGTTTTCGCCTGCAAACGGCAGTCGATTCGTGCAGAGTTCATACAGCACCACACCAAACGAGAAAATGTCGGTTCGCGCGTCGCTCATTGAGCCAGTAATTTGTTCAGGGGCAACATAACCCAATGTGCCAATAATTGTGCCAAGCGTGGTTTTCATGGAGACAAGCGGCGATTTCGATAGCCCAAAATCCATAATGCGCATCGTTCCTTTTTCATCAAGCATGAGGTTCGATGTTTTCAAATCACGATGTACAACACCGTGTCTATGAATTTCAGAAAGCCCATCACAAATCTGTAAGGCAAGTTGTTGGATTGTTTCAAGTGTCAATGGGTGATGCGCGTTCAAATACTCTTTGAGCGTTCCGCCTGAAAGGTATTCCATCACAAGATAGCTTTGCTTGTCGCTTTCGCCGACTTCATAAACTTTGATGATGTTGGGGTGCGAAAACTCGCGCAAGAGTTGTCCTTCGTTGGCTAATCGTCTCCGATTCTCGCTCTCGTTCAGCAAGGCAGAATGAAGCAGTTTAATCGCATAGATGCGCCTCGTTTTGGTGTCTATTGCTTGATAGACTTTGCCCATGCCTCCTTCGCCAAGTAAGGCATTGAGTTCGTAGCGTCCGATGTATCGGCGTTTGCGATTTTCCACGATGATGTTCCAATTCTGCACTATCCATCGCACCGTCCAAACTAACGCTGTCAAGAGAAGCACATAGATGGCATAAGCCCATTTTGATTTCCAGAACGGCGGCGCAATCGTGAAGGCAAAGCGTGCAGGCTCTTTGGATTCCACGCCATCAGCATTGATAGCATAGACTTCCATTTCGTATTGCCCGTCGGGCAAATTGCGATAGGTAACGCTTTTCTCGCTGGTCAGCGACCAAGTTTTATCCGAGCCTTTCAAGCGAAATCGGTATTGCTCTGTTTCTTGGTAGCTATCACTTGTAAAGAAAAATGTGACGGTGTTTCGCCAATAGGGCTGTTCTTCAATCGCTGTGGGCGAAAAGAGTTCGAGCGTATCGAGTTTGACTTTTGAAATGCGCGTCAGAGGCGAACGCATCAGCGGCGAAAAATTTTTCACGTCAATTTTCAAAACGCCATCGCTGGTTGCAACCCACAGGTTTTCTTGTTCATCATCAAAATAAAAATTGGAGATTGCGGATTCTTTTTTCGGGCGAATCGGAATTGAGCCAATCGTTGTGAAATGCTCGTTTGGTTGCCCTTCGTTGTCTAATCGGCATAATCCGATGCGCGTTACCGCCCAAAGTTGTCCATTTCTTTGGCGAAAAGCGTAGCGTATCATATCATGGCTCAATCCATCTTTTGTAGTGAAGATTTTTTTCTCACGCCGATTCCACCGCATCAGCCCTTTACTGGTGCATATCCATGCGGTTGTGTCGCCCGTGTTACTCACTTCTTCAAACACGCCATACACCACATTTGAGGGCAATCCATCGTGAGTTGTGAATGTTTGTATTGTACCGTTTTGAAATTTTGAGGCACCTGCATTGCGCGTTGAAAACCAGATTGAAGCCACACCTTCATCAATCGTTTCGGACATGTTGCTTGCAAGACCATCGAGAAGGCAAAATGTTTTTTGCGACTGCTCCTCAACACAATGCACGCCTGAACCGTAGGTTGCAATCCACAGCACATTCGTTTTCTTGCTTGTAAAGCCTTTGTTTGAATATCGTATGGCGGAAATGCCGTCAGTAATTCTTTGTGGAGACTGCGTGTAGAGACGATTGAGGTTTGTCAAATCCATGTGTAATCGGAAGAGGTAATGCAAGCCTGCCACGATGAGCGTATCGCCTTGTTCGGTGAAGCCGATGGTGTTGATTTTTTCAGGGTCGTTGATAGGTGTGTGTAATGCTGAGACTTTTGTTTCGTGAATGAACGCAGCACCTTGCGTGGTTCCAATCCAAATCCGCCCTTGCGAATCTTTGAAGACACTGTTTGTTTCATTGCTTGGCAAGCCGCTGGCTTTGGAGTAGCGCGTTACTCTGCTCGAGCGAATTTTCTTTACACCTTGTCCAAAAGTGCCAACCCATAATGAGCCTTCTTTATCTTCGAAAGTGTAATTCACTGCGAAGGGCTCTTCGCCATCGGTGCATAAAAACAACTCTTCGGAATTAGCGTTAGGCATCACAAGTCGATTCAGTTGTTTGTGGTAGAAGCGATGAGAACCCTCGATTTGAAGTGATGAGAGCCATTTGGTTTCGTGTTCAGAAACAGGTTGAACGGTGTTTGCTTGAAGTTTTGCCCACCCTTTCTCGAAGGTTTTGAAATACATTGCGCCGCTTGAGTCTTGAACGATGTGTATGATGAAATCTTCGGGCAAGCCGTTTTCGCGGTCAAAGGTGGTGAAGGTTACGCCGTCGAAACGGGCAACGCCTTTATCGGTGCCGAACCACATTGCACCGTCTCGGTCTTGAAAGATGGTATTGATGTATCGGCTGGGCAAGCCATCTGACGTGCTGTATGTTTTCCACAAGCGTTCTTGTGAAAGTGCAAGTGCGGGAAATAGAAGCAAGAAAATTGTGTGTTTTAGATAGTTCGTCATGCTCAGCGAGGGGTTTAAGCCAGACGCTCGGCGATAGATTTTCCTTGAAGAAAGTTCAAAAGGTAATCGCGTCCGCCGGCTTTGCTATCTGTTCCTGACAAATTAAATCCACCGAAAGGATGCACGCCCACGAGCGCGCCCGTGATTTTGCGATTGAGATACAAATTGCCGACAAAAAATTCGGCTTTGGCGCGTTCCAACTTCTTTCTGTTTTTCGTGAAAACGCCGCCCGTCAAGCCGTATTCCGTGTCGTTAGCAATTTGCAAGGCTTCATCAAAATTTGCCGCTTTGATGCACGCCAAGACAGGACCAAAGATTTCTTCTTGTGCAATGCGTGCCTTTGGCTCAACGTCTGCGAAAATGGTCGGCTCAATAAACCAGCCTTTGCTTGAATCGGCTTTTCCGCCGAAAACGAGTTTCGCTTCCTCTTTTCCGATTTCAATGTATTCCGAAATTTTCTTGAAGGCTTTTTCGCTTGAGACTGCCGACATTGCGGGGTTTTCAACCGCATCGCCAAGCGTGAGCGTGCGTGCTTGTTCAATGAGTTTTTCAACGACATCATCATAGACTTTTTCATTGATAATCACGCGTGAGCATGCGGAGCATTTTTGTCCCGAAAATCCAAACGCTGATTGAATCGTGGCTTTGACGGCTTCATCGAGATTGGCATCAGGCTCGATGATGATGGCATCTTTGCCGCCCATTTCAGCGATAACGCGCTTTATCCACTTTTGTCCCTCGCGCAGTTTTGCCGCCGCTTCGTTGATTTTCAGCCCAACGGCTTTTGAGCCTGTGAAGGAAATGAATCGCGTTTTCGGGTGCTCGACCATGGCTTCGCCGACTTCTGCACCGCCGTAAATCACATTTAGCACGCCTTTCGGCAATCCCACTTCATCCATGAGTTCAGCGAACTTTGCCGCCACGAAAGGCGCATCGGGCGAAGGCTTCAAGACAACGGTATTTCCTGCCACGAGTGCGGAGGTTGTCATGCCGACCATAATTGAGAGTGCAAAATTCCAAGGCGGAAGAATCACACCCACACCGAGCGGAATGTAAATGAGTTCGTTGACTTCTTTGCCGAGCCACTTTGGCGACTTGACGACAGGTTGCGGGGCGCATAAACGCAAGGCTTCTCGGGCATAAAACTCCATGAAGTCAATCGCTTCGGCAGTGTCCATATCGGCTTCTGCCCAATTTTTTGCGACTTCAAATATCATCATCGCTGAAAATTCGTGCTTGCGTTTGCGCATTTTTTCAGCGGCTTTCAAGAGGTAAGAGGCACGCTTTTCAACAGGCGTTTTCTTCCACCACTCAAAGGCTTCGGTTGCCGCGCCGATGGCGTGTTCAACATCAATTTTATCGCACAGCGGAAATGTGGCGACAACTTCGCGGTAATTGCATGGATTGGTTGAGATGAGTTTTTGCTCCGAGTTACTTCGCAGTTCCGCGCCGATTCGTGCAGGAAACGCTTTGCCTAATTCGCCGTGCACTTTTTCAATCGCACGCATCATCTCGCGCTTGTTTTTCGGATTGCTGAAATCCGTCGGCGGCTCGTTTTGAAACGGCGCAAGTTTGAGTGTCTTTGTCGTTTTCGGCATAATCAATGTTGAAAAAGTTTTTTGGCACTTTTTGTAAAAATACATTACGCCTCACGATTCACAACCAGATATCACCAAGTTAAGATTGCAGTCGTTTGTGTAACTTCACAAAAACCTTTTGACGTTATCCGTTCTTGAAAATGAACTTTACGCCGTCATCGGAAACCGACCTTCTGGCATTTTTCATTGCGCTTGCCTTACTTGTTCTTCTGATTGCGGTTAGTGAGTCGCTCAAAAAGTTTGCAGGGGTTTCGCCGTCGCACACGCGCAAATTGGTGCATATCGCAACAGGGGTGTTTATTTTTTTTGCACCGTATTTTTTCAAAGAGAAGTTTTATCCCGCCTTGATTCCTGCGCTGTTTATTCCGTTCAATCTTCTTGCGACGCGCTTCGGTTGGCTTTCTTCATTGCATCAGCCTGACGATGAACATTCAGGCTCACACACACCGCTCAATTATGGGACGGTTTATTTCCCGATTGCCTTTCTTTTGCTGGTGTGGCTGTGTTGGGAGTGGAATGTTTGGATTTTGCAAGCCTCAATGCTGGTGTTGGGTTTAGGCGATGCCGCCGCCGCGCTTGTTGGTGAGCGCGTTAAAAATCCGCACCAATACAAGTTCAGCACGGTGAAGTCGCTTGAAGGCTCGCTCGCAATGTTTGGCGTGAGTTTTCTTGTGCTGTATGGGTGTTTTGTTTTTTTCAAATCGGAGTCTGTTGTCTTGGCGCAGTTCAGTAGCACGGCGCTTATCAGTTTTGCGTTTGCGCTTGCGCTGATTGCGACAGCGGCAGAATCGCTGGTCTCGGGCGGGTTAGACAATTTGACCGTTCCACTTTCTGTGGCGTTTTTTCTTGCGGTGCTTGAACGCTACGGCGCGCCGATGCTCCAACAAATTGTGATTGGCGTGGGCATTTCGTTTATGTTCGCACGGCTTTCCTTCGGACTTAAATTTCTTAACGGCAGTGGCGCAGTGTGCACCTTCCTTTTAGCCTCAACGATTTTCAGCATTGGCGGCATTGTTTGGACGATTCCCATTCTCACCTTCTTTTTCCTCTCCTCGATTCTTTCCAAAGTTGGCAAAGCACGCAAGAAACAGTTTGATTTGATTTTTGAAAAAGGCTCACAGCGCGATATGGGACAGGTGATTGCCAATGGCGGCGTGGGCTGGATTTTGATGCTCATTTATCCTTTCCTTCCGAATGACTCGTGGCGCGAGCTTTTTTACTTCGGCTATCTTGGCACCATGGCGGCAGTGCAAGCCGATACTTGGGCAACCGAAATCGGCACGATGATTCGCAATCCCAAACCTGTTTCCATTGTGAATTTCAAACCTGTTCCCGCTGGCACATCGGGCGGCATTACAGTTATTGGCACATTAGGCGGACTTTTAGGTGCATTTGTTATCGCCATCAGCGGTTGGCTTGCCAATATGAGCCTTGTTGAATCAGCAGGACTTGTGAAGGTGCTTGTCGTGGTGAGCCTTGCGGGGCTTATCGGCAGTTTGGTCGATAGTTACTTGGGCGGCACATTGCAGGCGCAGTATTACGATGAACATCGCAACAAAATCACTGAAAAAACACATCATCTCAACGAGGATGGCACAGCCGTTCCGAACCAGTTAATTAAAGGGATTCGTTGGATAGATAATGATGTCGTGAATTTTGTGTGTGGCATTACGGGCGCGGTTGTTGCCATGTTTGCTTTGCAATGTAATTTGGGGGCTTTTGTATTTTGAGAAAATTAACTTTGACTATGCAACGCTCGCCGCTTGTCGTTTTATTCTTCACAGTTTTTCTTGACCTTGTTGGATTCGGGATTGTGCTTCCGTTGCTTCCGAACTATGCGCGTGAGCTTGGGGCGTCGCCGCTTGAAATTGGAATTATTGCTGGCAGTTATTCGGTGATGCAATTTTTTTTCGCGCCGATTTGGGGCGGGATTAGCGATAGGATTGGGCGCCGTCCAGTTATTTTGATTAGCATTGCGACGTCTGTTGTCTCGTATTTTCTTTTTTCGCAGTCGCATTCGCTTTTGCTGGTGTTTCTTTCTCGTGTTTTGGCGGGCATTGGTTCGGCGAATGTTACGGTTACGCAAGCCTACATTACGGATATTACCGATAGACAACATCGCTCAAAGTCGCTTGGTATTTTAGGTGCGGCCTTTGGGCTTGGTTTCGTTTTAGGTCCGCCAGTTGGCGGCGCAATTAAAACCAATCTTGGCATTGAAGCGGTCGGCTATGTTGCGGCGGGATTAACCTTGCTTGATTTGATTCTTGCTTCTCTTTTCTTGCCTGAATCGCTCAAAGCAAAAAAGCCGCATGCAGTGTTCCGCTTTTTCTCGGTTAGCAGTTTTTCAAAGGCCTTTCAAGAGCCTGCAATTGCGCGGCTGCTTGTGGTCAATTTTTGTTTTACCTTTGCGTTTGTGAACATGCAGATTTCTGCGCCGCTTTTATGGAAAGAGCACTATGCGCAGACGGAGCAGAACATCGGCTTTCTTTTTGCATTTGTCGGTATTATTTCAGTGATTGTTCAAGGTGGGTTGATTGGCAGAGTCACGAAGCGATTTGGTGAGCGCGAAGTCCTAACAGGCGGCTCTGCGGTGATGATGCTCGGAATCGGGCTCCTACCGTTTGTGCCTGAACTGCGTTTTTTTTCGTTTGGCTTGCTTGTGCTGGCGTTGATTGCGTTGGGCAATGGGTTCTGCACGCCGACCAACGCCGCCCTTGTGTCACTTTACGCAAGCTCTTCTGAACAAGGCGAAACGCTCGGCGTATTGCAGTCGATTGGCTCGCTGGCACGCATCACGGGTCCTGTTTCAGGCAGTTTGCTCTATGGACTGGATTACCATGCACCGTATTTGGCAGGCGGCTTGGCTTCGTTTGTTGCTCTGCTCTTATCCAGCACACTGTTCAAGTTTGACCTGCATCAAGCCCAACACCAAGAAGTATCGGTGTAAGGGAAAACTTCTCGATTGAGAGTTTGCGTTATGCACATCGGAACCAATCTCCATCAACTTTAATCCGAACTCAACATGGCTACACGCATCATTATTCCGACAGCGCTTCGTCAATACACAGCGGGCAACGACGTTGTCGAAGTTTCAGCGCGCAATGTCGGCGAAGCCTTAACCAAACTCGTTGAGCAATATCCTTTGCTCAAAAAAAATCTTTACACCGATGATGGCCAATTGCGCTCCTTCGTGAATGTCTATAAAGGCGATTCGAACATCAAGGATTTGAACGGGCTCGAGACGGAAGTCCAGCTCAATGATGAACTCATTATCGTGCCGTCCATTGCTGGCGGGGCCATGGCCACCTTCAGCCAGACGCAAGTCGAAAGCGATGTCGTGCTTTCCAATGAAGAAGTCAAGCGATACAGCCGCCACTTGATTTTGCCTGAATTTGGCTTAGAAGGTCAGAAGAAAATGAAACGCGCTCGCGTTTTAATGATTGGTGCTGGCGGACTCGGCTCGCCTTTCGCCATGTATCTTGCCGCCGCTGGCGTTGGCACTCTTGGCATTGTTGACTTCGACGTGGTCGATTACTCTAATCTTCAACGGCAAATTCTTCACCGCACCGATTCGGTCGGCACATCGAAAACTGAATCGGCAAAGGCCACGATTCACGCTCTCAATCCTTTCGTGGAAGTTATTACCTATGAGACGCCACTGACTTCGCGCAATGCGTTGGAGATTATGAAAGATTACGATGTCATTGTCGACGGCACTGATAATTTTCCGACGCGATATCTCGTGAACGACGCCTGCGTGTTGCTCGGAAAACCCAATGTGTATGGTAGCATCTTCCGATTTGAAGGTCAGGTTTCTGTGTTTTGGGCAAATAGCCATGAGGCTTCTGGTGGCACACTTCCTGAAGGAGCGTGCTACCGTTGCCTTTATCCCGAACCGCCGCCGCCGGGACTTGTGCCGAGTTGCGCCGAAGGTGGTGTTTTAGGCGTGCTCCCAGGGGTTGTGGGCACTATGCAAGCCATTGAAACCATTAAACTTATCACGGGCATAGGCGAACCGCTTCTCAACCGCCTGCTTCTTTTCGACGCGCTCAAAATGAAATTTCGCGAACTAAAATTGAAGAAGAATCCCGATTGCGTTTTCTGCTCCCGCCATGCCAGCATTAAAGAACTTATCGACTACGAAGCCTTCTGCGGCATGCCTGCTAACGACCACAGCAGTAGTGCTGTGCCACAAGTGTCCCAGACTACCAGCGCCACGCGTAGTCTGAGCGAGATTACCGTTCAAGAACTCAAAGCGCGCTTAGATGCTGGTGAACAGCCGTTCCTTCTCGATGTGCGCAACCCGAATGAATGGGAGATTGTTCGCTTCAACGGCGCTGTGCTGATTCCCTTGCCTGAACTGCCAACCCGCCTGCATGAACTTAAAGGCAACGAAGACACTGAAATTCTTGTCTATTGCAAAATGGGCGGACGCTCTGCACAAGCCTGTGAGATTCTGCGCCAGAACGGCTTTAAGAACGTGAAAAATGTAATCGGAGGCATTCACGCTTGGGCTACACAAATCGACCCCTCCTTGCCAACGTATTGATTCAAAATCAGTTCAACAACGGCAACTCGAGACACTTGAAGACACTTTCAAAGAAAGAAGGCTCAACATAGCAAGGATTTCAGCCACAGAACCGCACCATCGAGCGTTACGCTCGTGCAAGGGAATGCAACCAAACCCTGTCCATTTCCTTCGTAAGGCGAGGGACATTTCAGCGAAGCCGACACAAGCTGAGGTCAGGAAGGCGTTGCGGTCAAGGTTGCTTCACACAAGCATTTCTTGATGTAGCAAGTCTAACATGAGATTCAAAAAAGGGCGGATTCGAAATCCGCCCTCACATTTCTAACCTTCAACTTCTAACCTCTTATTTCACCAGCAACATTTTCTTGGTTTGCGTGAACTCGCCTGCTTGCAATCGATAAAAATACACGCCCGACGCCAGCGCCTCCGCACCAAACGAAACTGAATACACGCCGGCTTCTTGCTTCCTATCGACAAGCGTGGCGACTTTTCTACCCAACACATCAAAGACTTCTAACTTCACATCGCCAGCGCGCGGCACTTGGTAAGTGATTGTGGTTGTTGGATTAAATGGATTCGGATAGTTTTGAAAGAGTTGATACGATATCGGTTTTTCTGCTCTGTTAGGTTCTCGAACTGAAATCATCTGTCCTGTTTCAAGGCTGAATGTGGGCGAAACATAAGGGCCATCGGCGGCCATTGAATCAGCGGCAAAGTTCGGATTGAAGCCTAAGTTGCCGAAGGGGTCGGCTTGTCCCGTACGAGTGCCGGGCACAAGCACATTTGAGAAATATGCGGTGCTACTGACCACAAATGCGAAACCTCGAATTGTGTTAGCTGTTCTGCCGCCCACGAGCGAAAGTGGAATCGAGAACTCCCATCCATTTCGTTCTTGTCCTGAATTATTGATTGAGTAGGCAATTGTGTTTGCTGGCACTGCGCCGTTTGTTGGTGGACCAATAATCACATTTGAGCCGTCCAGCAGAGCTAAGTTCGGTGCAGTTGCCACTATTGAGCCGCTGGAAGAGAGATTTCCTTCATAGCGCGCCAGTGTCATAAAGCCACGGTTGCTGACAGGCGAAAGCGAGAAGGCAAAATCGGTCTCAAAGCGAGAGCGGTAGCGTCCTTGCGTGGTATCGCCTGTGTTGATGAAGTGTGCCGCATTAGGCACATTGCCCAAGTTTCGATTTTCATCTCGACCGTCAATGTTGCCAAAGTCAAGCCACAGTCCAAATCCATCGCTGGTCAGCACGTTCAATTTACCCTCAATACCAATGTAAAGGAGCGAATCATCGCGCCCGAACCACACGCGGCGAATATCAATGTTCGGTCCGAAGCCCAGACTGCTGTCGGGATTGGTTGCCATTAAAACGTATCCAGCTTCATCTAAGTTGCCATCGAGCGTGAACTGCGGCACAGTAGGCGGAATGCGCATCAGGAAACTTCGGCGCAAGGTGTCGTTGGCTCGATTATTATCGCCTGCACCAGTGATGATGGCTGTGGCAATATAGCGCGTGTTGTTTTCGCCTTGAAAAAAGTTGAAATTTCGTATGAAGGGCTCTCCTGCTTGGATTCTTCCCACAGTGAGTGTATCAGTATAAATCACAGTTTGCGGATTAGATTCAGGTGCAATCGTAATGCGGCACTGCATGCCAGTTTGGCTTAGGGTGCTTAGGTTGCGAAACTGCACTTTGGGTGTCCAAGCCGTGGTGATGAGCGTATCAGCAACGAAAATGGAATCAACACGAAAGTCAATTTGATATGGAGATTTAAAGTAGGTTGGAACATAGACAGCGTAACTATTGGCGGGGACACGAATGCGCACTCTCGGTCCTGTAGCGCCGCTTGCAGGAAAGACGAAGGTTGAGTCAGCATTTGCACCGTTCCAATTTCCAGCATTGCCTGTGATATCGCGTAGCCATTTATTGCCCCAGCCATAGCATGTTACCCATACATCTACATTAAAATTGCTTTTGTTAATTCCAACCAGCACGCCTGAACTATCAATTGGGTCAGGATTTCCGTATCGGCGAATTACCATTACATTGCGTTCATCGGTGGCGGGATTGCCAGGCCAGAAGGGGGCGTTCTGACCTTGATAATTTGATGCGCCTGTATTTGTCGGAATCTCTTGTGTGCCCCGCACCCACTTGCGCACGGCAAGCAGTTTGTTGATGTCGTCGCGAAAGCCGTAAATGAAGTAATCTCGCCACCAGATACATGGATAGCCTTGCGTTGTCAGGATGTAGGCATAAGCCAGATGCTTGTTGATAATGAAAGGATTGTGGTCAGGAAGCGACGGCACACCGAGGTAGTTATTGCGGTCAAAGTCATGGTTTTCTACGAAGGTAACAATCTGTGTTGGCGAAACGCCGTTGTTGAATAAGCCTCTGCCTTGAAGCGTGCGAATATCGGCAGCTGGATTTTGAAAGACCTCCTTCATGCCGAAATACAGATTGAAGTCGAAGAGACTTGTGCGCGGATTTGTGCCGTTCTCATTAACCCAGTTCAGCCAACTGCGCAAGCGGTTGATGTCGCCATCGTAAAGTTCGGCTACGACGAACTTATTGGGTGGCACATTGGGCGCGGTGCGTTCCGCAACAGCATCAACCCAGCGCTTGTAGTATTCAGGGTGGAAGCCTTTTACGAAGTCAATTCGAAAGCCATCCACTTGCAAGCGATTTTTGAGCCAATTGCCCCATACAATTATGCTATCGCCCATTGGCAAGTTGTTGCCCAGATTGTCGTGCAGTGCAATGTCTTGACCAAAATCATTTGTGTAAAATTGATAAAACCCAAAATGGGATGCACTGCAATAGTTTGATGTGTTGTTAGGATTTACCGCCGCATTTGGATAGAAGTGGTTGTAGTTTGCAGTTAGCCGTCCGCTTCCGTTGGTGAGCGGGAAGAAAGTGAAGGTTGAATCTCCTGATGTGCCGCCAGGCGGGCAGGGCACAGGCATAAAGGGATTAGGCTCTTTTATGCCACCGCCACGATGATTGAAGACAATATCGGCATAAACTTGAAAGTTGAGGCGCTTGTATTCCGCAATCATCTCTGCAAGCTGTGCATATGTGCCGTAGCGTGTTGGCGTAAACCGCCCAATACCAGATGTTACATTTCCACCCGTGTTATCATACTCGCCTAAGTCATAAAAATCGTAAGGCAAGTATCCGACGCCATCCTGATTATCGCTTTTGTAGACAGGCGGCAACCATATGGCGGTAATGCCTGCATGTTTGAGTACACTAGCCTTCGAGCGAAGCGTATCATACCAGACTCCACCCGGCGTTACATCCCAGTAAAATCCCTGAATCATCACCGGCGGCGCTTCCTGCGCCGATAGCTCTAAAATGAAAGCACAACCCGCCAGCAGTGGGATTAACCTTCGTAGGTGTGTCATTAGCATGTTAAATTGATACAATTAACCCGAAAAATAAACTGCAAACCCGAAATTTCACATGCCTTGCTAAACATTTTTTAATAAGTGATAAATTTTGTGGCTTAAACTCATCGCCATGCTGCATGCTTAATCCGCTTCAAATTATTCAGTGGCATTTAGGGCAGTCAAAACGGGTTGTTCCTAATAGTTTCAAACTGCTTGCAACGCGCCAATGGTCTCATGGTTTGATGTTCGTTTATCAAGTCAGTTGCTACCTAAATGATCGGCAAACTGTGTTTGATACCTTTTGGTGTGATTTCTTCGAGCAAAAGGCCAATGCTTGGCTTCACATTGGTGGCTGCGCGATTGGCATGGATTTGCCTGTCAATTCCAGCGAACGGGTTCAATTCTCGCATGGCAATGTGCGTGGAGCAGATGGCACTCTCAACGCTTTCATTTACGGACGCACGCTCTCGCCTGATGTTGTTTCCGTTGAAGTTGTTTTTGACAACGGACAAACGGTCGAAGACTGGACGCTTGATGAAGTTTTCGCTGTTGCTCTCCCCAACGCTCACTCTGTTGCTGAACTTCGCTTGAAAAATTATCGCGGTGCCATCCTTGAGACCATCCCTATTCACGATTAGATGCATTTGAAATGGGTTGCGGGCGCTTGCGTTTATTGACACTGAACGTTCAGCGGCACCACCCTATCCAAACGCTGCAACTTTTGCCGACTTTCTCGTATTTTACCTTTTTCAACTTAAACATCTTGTTATGCGCATACAACTTCTGCTCTTCTTGCTGTTCCCCTTCACCTCACTCTTTGCTCAATCGTCCCTTGAAGAAAGTTCATTCGTATATCGCACGGTCTCCAACAACGCTTACACAGTCGGGGAACGGCTTAAATATAGCATCAGATATGGTGTTGTGAAAGCAGTCAATACCGAAATCGCAGTGGTTAAGGATACAGTCGTGCGCGGACGAGACTGCTACAAAGTTGAATACAAGGCACGAACTGTTCCCATGTTTGATAATTTCTATCGTGTCGATGACCGATACGAGACCTTTATTGACAAGCAGGGGCAATTTCCACATAGCTTCAAACAGCAAATTCGCGAAGGCAACTACGCACATGATGAGTGGATGGAGTTCTACCACGATAAAGGCTTGGCACGGTCGCTGATTCATAACCATGAATTTTATATGGTGCCTTATTCACAAGATATTCTCTCGGCTTATTTTTATGTGCGCACGATGGATTTGCGTAGCATGAAAGATGGCACTATTATTGAACTCAACCATGTAAGCGATAAAGAGGTCATTCCTCTGAAAATCAAAATTCGCAATCGTGATTTGCTGGAAACCGAACTTGGTGTTTTCCGCACTATCGTTGTTGAGCCAATCGTGAAAGGCATTGGCTTGTTCAAGAGCGAGGGGCAGGTTTTAATTTGGATGACAGACGATGAAAACAAAATTCCAATTCGGATTAAAATTAAAGTGATTGTCGGTTCGCTTTATGCCGACATTGAGTCTATGGAAGGCTTGCGCAATCCGTTGAACTCAAAAGTGCAAGAATAGCGTCATAGAGTCTTCAGAAACCTTAACGAAACGATTGCAACATGCGCGCTACAAGCTTTGTTGGGTTGCTTATTGGGCTTCTGCTTTCCTCTTGCCGTTCTGGCACGAGCCCTTCTGAAAGTGCTTCGATTGCTTTTCCCACTTCGCTCTCCCTTACGCTTCGCTACGCTGATTTTATTGATACTACAGGCACAGGGCGAAACTATGACTCCGTTGGTATCGTCACTGAACGCATTGTCGGCACACGCCCAATAGCCGACCGCACGGCATTTCTTCATCAAAACATTTTGAACACGGTTGCTAATACTACCTTCATCGATACCACGCTGTATGCATATGAAAACAACAATCGCGACCAGTGGATTTACCTTTCTAGTCTTCAAGATTTAGTTGGCAATTTAGGCACATTCAATTTGCAGGGTTTTCCTTCGGGATGGTATCCGTATCTAAAAACCTCTGAAGCAGTTGGACGCAACTATACGATTTTTCCTGCAACTCAACTCACGATTCGATTGGATACGCTCACGATTACTGCCACAGTTCGCGCTGTTGGCAACGTGCGGGGCAGAGAATCTATCACGGTTCAAGGCAGAAGCTACAATGCCACAAAGCTTGTGCTCACCTTTACGCTTCAAGCGCGTTTAGCAGGCTTGGCGCTACCTGATGCTGAAATCTTGCAACATGTCTGGTGTGCTGATAACATCGGCATTGTCAAGTTTGAGACGACCTCGGCGACCATTGGTATTCCGCCGTTCTTTTCTTTCAGAACTCCGAACACAAAACAGGAACTTATCAGCGTTAGCAACGCGCCAAGTAGCAACTAATGAATAGCGGTAGCGTAGTGCTTCTTGCTATTCTGCTTCGTAGACCAGCCCTTTGTAGAGCGCTTCTATTTCGTTTTTGAACTTTTCTTCCACTACTTTACGCCTGATTTTGAGCGTCGGGGTCATCTCGCCTTTGTCAATGGAGAATTGTTCGGCAACAAGTAAGAAGCGTCGGACTTTCTCGTGGCTGGCAAGGTTGCGTGAAATTTTGCGCAAAAGCTCGTCATAGAGTTTTTTCACCTCCTCTTTTTGCATCAGGTCGAGATGATTTTCATACTTGATGCCTTGTTCTTCAGCAACAGTTTTTAGCGTGTCAAAGTTCGGCACAATAATTGCTGAAAGGAACGGACGCTTTTCGCCGATTACAACCACTTGCTCGACGAGTGGGCTTGCGGCGATGAGGTTTTCTATGGGTAGTGGGGCGATATTTTTTCCGCCCGAATTTACGATAATGTGCTTTTTGCGGTCTGTGATTTTCAGGTAATTATCTTCATCTATTTCACCAATATCGCCAGTGTGAAACCAGCCTTCTTCATCAATAGCTTCTTTTGTGGCTTGTTCATCACGCCAGTAGCCTTTCATGACGTTTGGACCGCGCAGCAGGATTTCGCCGTCGGGTGCAATTTTATGCTCAACGTTGTGAATTGGTGGTCCGACGGTGCCGTATTTGACTTTATGGGCGCGATTGACGTGCGTAACGGGAGAAGTTTCTGTCAGTCCGTAGCCTTCAAGAATCGTGATGCCGATGGCTTCGAAGAGTTCGCCAGTTTCTTTTGGCAGTGCCGCTCCTCCTGAAATGAAATAGCGCAAGCGTCCGCCGAATCGTTCTTTAATTTTTGAGAAGACTAACGCCTCTGCGAGTGCATGTTGGGCTGAAAGTAGCGGGGCGAATTCCCCTTTACGCTTGGCTTTGGCATAGGCATAGCCGACATTCAACGCCCAATAGAAGAGTTTCTTTTTTGCGGGCGAACTGGCATCTATGCTTTTGAACAAACTGCTTTTGATGCGCTCGAAAAGTCTCGGCACGGTTACTACAATTGTTGGGCGCACTTCAGCTAGGTTCATTGTGATTGTTTCAATGCTTTCGGCGTAATTGATGGTTGCGCCACAGCCGAAAATGAGGTAGTAACCCGCCGTGCGCTCATAGGTGTGGCAAAGCGGCAGAAAGGATAGTGTCGAGTCCCGCTCGTCAATCGGCAACGTTTTGCACATTGACTCATTACATGATTTGATGTTCTCGCACAAGTTGCGGTGCGTTAACATCACGCCTTTTGGGTTGCCGGTTGTGCCGCTTGTATAAACCAGCGTTGCTAAATCATGTTCAGAAAGCTCGAGATTAGCAATTGCGTTCGGATGTTCGTGATTGAATTTCTCACCGATTTTTTTGGCTTCTTCAAATTCTGTCACGCTATCGTCTGGTGCATCCAGTTCATTGAAGGAAATCAGCGCTTGAACGGTCGGAATTTCAGCACGAATTTTTCGAACTTTATTGAGCTGCAGCATCGTGGAGGTAATTATCGCCTTACACTCTGAATGTTGAATGATGTAGGCAATTTGGTTGGGCGGCAAAGATGGATAGAGCGGCACATTCACTGCACCAATCATCAGCGTTGCCATATCTGCGACAACCCACTGTGGGCGATTTTCGGACAGTAGCGCCACTCGGTCGCCTTTTTCAATGCCGATGGACTTCAAGAATCCCGCAAACGCTAAGACCTCTCGATGCAATTCGTCATGCGTAATACCTTGATACTTCCCGTTGACTTTGCGCGAGAGTGCGAACTTATCCGTGCGTCCGCGGTAATGCGCAAAGACCGCATTAAACATTTCCGTCAGTGTCTTGAACGATGAGTCAATGAGCGGCATAGTTAACTGGGTTAAGGTTAAAGAAGGTGTTTCTACTCAACATGATGCTTTCGCTGAAAGCCACGACGACCACCGCATTTCTTTGGACATAGGATTTCCCTTTTTGGCAACTTCTTCGGCCTTGTCCATCAGAAACTCGGTCATGGTTTGGACAATCCACGTGTAGTTATCGTGTCCGACAGAGTGATAATCGGCATCAGGTGCTGGGTTCATGAAGTCAATCGCATATGGCACGCCGTCGCGCACCGCAAATTCTAATGTGTTCAAATCGTAGCCCAAGGCTTGGCACAAGCGTATGGAGTATTCTTCCAACATCGCTTTTAACTTTTCGGAAGGAGAAAACGACGCCTGATAACGCAAGTGGTGTGGATTGCGCGGCTCATATGGCATGACATGCACCTTTTTCTGACCCACACAATAACACCGATAATACTCGCTAAATTCAATGCCTTCTTGCATGACCATACAAATTGTGCCCGTCTGATTATACTTTTCAAAAAACTCATTCGGGTTGTGAATTTTATAGACGTGTCTCCAGCCTCCGCCATCAAAGGGTTTCATCCAGAGTGGAAAGCCGACATATTCAAAATAACTTTTCCAATCCATCGGGTAAATCAAGTTGCGCAAGGATTCAGCCGTTGTGTTTGGCGGGTGTTGATTAGATGGCAGAATAATCGTTTTCGGGACGGGGATTCCCATTTTGGTAGCCAGCGAATAATTGAAAAACTTATCATCAGCGCTCCACCAGAAGGGATTATTGACCACATATGTGCCGCCTAATACTGCAAGTTTCAGGTAGGCTCGATAGTGCGGAATTTCGTGCGAGATTCGGTCGAGAATCACCGTGTAAGGCGTTTCTTCTGCCATCTTTAATCCGCCAATTTTGATGAACTCTGCCACGATGTTTCTGCCCTGTTCTTGGGCTACTCGATTGATGTTAGCAATTAAGCCTTCGGGGAAGGAGTTTTCTTGCCCACGCAGGATGCCAATGCGAAGCGGTTCTGTGTTTTTTTTTTGATTTTGCCATTTGAACTTTGTTGTTTTTTGATAGACCTAAACTACTGCTTCCTTAAAAGCTTGCGATAGACGTTTGCGAAAGTTAAGAAAAGGCCACAATATGGCAAATGGCAACCCAAGAAACTTGGGCACTTTACTAAATTGCGGTTAAAGTTTCTTACGCAGTTCTTCACCCATTCCTGCGGTAAATTCTGTTCTCACCTCGAAGTAATCTGGATACTCAACAGGATAACCCAGCACGTCAATTGTGGGTTTGATGCGGAGCATCAAGCGCGTGGGTTTGTTACCTTCGCCTGCTAAGTTCAGTGCAAAATTTCCGATAGCCTCTGCACTGCGTCCTGACAAGGCTTTTTTCAAGTCAACTGAAATTTTTAGTGGCAAGGTTGAAATGCCGCCGTTGCCTGCAACACTCACTTTCTCTTCAACCAGTCCGTTAAGCAAGTCCACATCGTCAATAAAGAGCCGCCACTCCAAACGGTTGAGCGAGGCGGTTTCGGCATTTGGATTTTTGACTTCAACATTGAGCGTCAGGTTCAGGGGCAGTTGCGGTTGTGTGAGCGCGCGAGCGAAGCGTGCACCATCGGATAGGGTTAAATCGCGCGTTGATTTAATGCGCTGAACATTGATACCAGCGAGCGTAATGTTTTCAACCGTCGAGAGCCGAAACTCGCAGCGCGTGAAATTTTTCGTCTCCTGAATTTGACGTATGACCGAACAGCCTTCAACGATGCACACGACAAGCACCAAAGCGCAAAGAAGTAGAGCGATGCGGCTTTTCATAACGTTTTTTGAGATATGCTTTGAAGAAAGGATTGTGTGCAGAAAGCGGGAATCGAACCCGCACGTCCATTGCTGGACACAGGATTTTAAGTCCTGTGCGTCTACCAGTTCCGCCATTTCTGCAACGAAGGGGGCATAAAGATAAGGTGCGTTCATTGAAATGCCAATCGCTATTCTCCCTGCGACGAAAAGACGCGATGACGAAAGTTTGCAACCAGCCGTGCCACGTCAGGAACATCAATGAGGAACGCATCGTGTCCGTTGGGCGTGTGCATCACGGCAAGTTCCGCATTGGGAATCAGTCGCGCTAATTCTTCTTGTTCTTCGGGCCAATAGAGCACATCAGAATTGGCTGAAATCACCAGCGTTGGCGCCTGAAGTTGGCTTAGGACCGCTTCGTAGTCACCACGATTGCGGGCAACATCGTGCGTATCCATGGCTTTCGTAAGCGTGATGTAGGTATTGGCATCGAAGCGCTCGACCAGTTTTTCCCCTTGATAGCGCAAGTAACTTTCCACTTCAAAGAGCTCGTCGGTTTGCAATCGTCGTGCGAAGCGTTCATCGAAAACCTGTTTGCTTCGGTAAGTAATCATCGCCATCATGCGTGCGGTGGCAAGTCCTTTTCTCGGTTGCGCATTGAGCTCGTAGTTACCGTCTTTGAAATCCGCATCAGCATAGATTGCATGGCGTTGGGCTTCGCTAATGCCAATGCACCATGCGGAGTGTCGCCCCGAAGCCGAAATCGTTACAATCGTTTCCACCATATCGGGAAACATCAGCGCCCATTCAAGAGCCTGCATACCGCCGAGACTTCCACCAATCACCATCTTAATTTTCTGAACGCCAAGAAAATCCATCAAGCGTTTTTGCGCTTGAACCATGTCGCGAATGGTAATCAATGGGAACGCCGCCCGATATGGCTTCCCTGTTTCAGGGTTGATGGAAACAGGGCCTGTTGAGCCGTAGCAACTGCCCAGCGCATTGGTTGCGACAATAAAGTCGGTTTCTTCGTCAAAGGCGTTATTTGGTCCGAACATTTCCTTCCACCACATATCGGCATCAGCCGAGCCTGTAAGTCCATGGCAAATCAGAACGGCGTTATCGCCTGCAAAGTTCAGGTTGCCCCAAGTGCGATAGGCGATTTGAAGTTCAGGTAACACTCCGCCCAGTTCAAGCAAAAGTGGCTCATCGCTTTTGAAGACCTTTGTATATGGCGAAGGATAGTCGGCAAAGCTCATTCGTCTGTTGGTTGAATTTCTTCGAAGCGGCGCAGCGCACGATTTTTTCTGACTTGCATGGCGGGAAACACGCGCCCATTCATCGTGATGTAAATGCCATGTGGCAAACATTGCACTGCCGCCACTGCCGCGCCGATGTTGAATGGTGCGTCCGTGTATTTTGAAATCGCCGGCTCTAACGCGCCTGTCAGCACAATCGTTTTTCCGACAATGCCTTGCAAGCGTTTGGCGGTTTCGGTCATGGTGTCGGTGCCGTGCGTGATAACAATGCGCTCATGCGTGTCGACTTCAACGGCTTTGCGAATCAACTCACGGTCGGCATCGGTCATTTCCAAACTATCTTTTTTGAGAATCGGCACAACTTCATACTCAAACGACACATGCGCTTGCTCGAGAATTTCAATCACTTGCGGCGAGCCGACTTGATACTCGCTTTTGGCATCGAAGTAAATTTTATCAATCGTGCCGCCTGTGGTGAAAAATTTGATTTTCATAGATGATTTTACTTGTGATTGACTGTGTTTTCACTTGGGCGCATCTTGGTTTGGCTTTTTTTCCACGGTTGTCTGTGATTTTTCTTTGGGAACTTTGCGCCACGACCTTGCCTCAACCACAAATTGCGCAATTTGCGACAGCCACATGAGTTTCTGTTCGGGCGTGAGCCGATGAAATTCGGTGTGTCCGTCAAAATCTTCGGGTTTTAGCGTGGCTAAAATGCGGTCAAATTCTTCTTGATTCATCTTTGCCGTTGAATTTTGTTTATGAGAAAGTTAATGTCTTGAATGTCTTTCGCTCGCATCGGATTGACCTTTCGTTTCATCTCAATAAGTTTTAACGGCGACGCAATACTCACGGAAAATCCGTTGACATCTACTTTCTCCGCATCTTCATTAAGCGTTTGAAACGACGGTTCGTTTGTCAAAAAAATATCTACCTGCCGAAACGGGTTTTTGATGTCCTGAAATGTAAAGACGAGTGCGCCTTTTTCCTCTCGCATTTTTCGGCGTGAGGTTTCATCGAGCAAGGCTTCGGGCATTACAGGCACTCGTGGTGTCAAGTTCAGCGCACGCATCGCATCAATGAATCGTTGTAAATTTTCGCGCGACATCTCCACGACCAAATCCAAATCGAGCGTCATTCGCTCAACGCCATGCAAGACCACCGCCACGCCACCGCACACAACAAACTGAACGCCTCGCTCGGTCAATTCTTGTAAAATCTCTTTGAGATGATTCTGCATTGTTCAAACTTGAAGAAGAGCATTCCTTTTTATCATTCGCTACCCCTTCTTTGCCAAGAGCATTCTCACATGCCCCGAATAATCTTTTTTGAGTTCGATATTTTTGAAGCCGTATTTTTCGGCGATGGCTTTAACGGTTGCGCTTCCATCGGCGTGCAGTTCAAAGGCGAGCAAGCCGCGCGGTTTCAGAAGCGTTTGGGCATCGGCACAAAGTTTTTCATAAAACTCAAACCCGGTTTGCGTGAAAAGCGCACGTTCGGGTTCGTGCAACAGTTCTTTTTGCAGGGTTGATTTTTCCGCAATCGGAATGTAAGGCGGATTGGAAACAAGCGCGTCAAAAGGTTCAGCGAAGCGTTGGGCGAAGTCGGGCGCAAGGGCATCGGCTTCAACGAAGGTGATTTTTTCGTTAGTGGCAGTCAGTTCGGCGTTTTCTTTGGCAAGCGCAAGCGCATCAGGCGAAATATCTACTGCTGTGATATGTGTTTCTTTCAAACTTTTAGCCAGCGCAATCGCAATGCACCCGCTTCCTGTTCCAACGTCTAAAATTTTCACGAGCGATTCCGATTTAGACAGTTCGTTGATGACTTCTTCGACCAAGAGTTCGGTTTCAGGGCGCGGAATAAGGGCGCGTTTATCCACTTTGAGCGTGATACCGAAAAATTCCGTCTCGCCTAAAATGTATTGCAACGGTTCACCAGCAAGGCGGCGGCGAATCAACTCGCGGTAGCGTTCTCGCTCTTTCGGCGAGACAGGTCGGTCGAAGTTCAAATACAAATCAAAGCGTTTCATATCCAACACACGCGCCAAAAGCCACTCGGCATTCAGCCGTGCTTCATCAATGCCTTTTTGTTTGAGAAAATCCGCACTGGTTTTGAGAAGTGTAACCACGTCCCAAAGTTTTTCTTCAGTCATACTGCGTTAGTCAAAAAAATTTTGAACGGGGTGTTCGAAGCCCATAAACACGCCATCGCCGTCAATAATTTTGTCGGAAGTATAAACGATTCCACGAATTTCATCGCCCTGCTTTTGATACGCCGTAATTGACTTTGATTTCATATCGGCAATCCACACGAGCCTCACGCCTGCATTCAGCCACAGAAGCATCTTCTCGTTTGTGTCGCTTAATGTCTCCGACGGCGATTGCACTTCCAAAACAAAATCGGGAATCACTTTTCCGAAACCTTTTTCCTGCGGCACATCACGCTCTTTTGAAATGAAGGCAAAATCGGGCGCGAGAATCGTGGTCGGCGTTTGCTCAACCACAAAGCCTGTCTCTGCGGCGTAGCACGAGCCGAGATGATGTTGTTCGACAAATGTTGCGAGTCTCGTGCCAATTTTCATCGCAACCTTTCCATGATTTCTGCTGGCGGGAGACATTTCAACGAGTTTTCCTTTGATGAGTGTTACATTTCGCCCTTGTGCAATCAGTTCCCAAAGGTCGTCTTCGGTGAGCAGTCGTTCTTCGGTCGCAGTTGGCTTGGATTCAACGGTGTTCATTTTGCGAATGTCTTTTCATTTGTTCTATTCAAAAAAATCTTGAACGCGGCACTGAAAGCCCTTGAAGACTTCTCCGCCATCAATCACTTTATCGCATGTGTAAACAACTCCCCGAATTTCATCACCTTGCTTTTGATACGCCGTAATTGACTTTGATTTCATATCGGCAATCCACACAAGCCTTACGCCCGCGTTCAGCCAAGCAAGCATCTTCTCGTTTGTGTCGCTTAATGTCTCCGACGGCGATTGCACTTCCAAGACAAAATCGGGAATCACTTTTCCGAAGCCTTTCTCCTGCGGCACATCACGTTCTTTTGAAATGAAGGCAAAATCAGGCGCGAGAATCGTGGTTGGCGTTTGCTCAACCACAAAGCCTGTTTCCGCCGTGAAGCAAGAGCCTAAATCGTTTTGAAGCACAAAGTGTGTAATGTAGTAAGCCACTTTGTTAGCGACTTTTCCGTGATTTCTGCTGGCAGGCGACATTTCAACGAGTTTTCCTTTGATGAGTGTTACATTTCGCCCTTGTGCAATCAGTTCCCAAAGGTCGTCTTCGGTGAGCAGTCGTTCTTCGGTTGTGCTGGTCATTTTTGAAGAGCCTTTTTTTTCGGTTAGATTCAAGCCTTAAAGTTTAATCACTTTTCAAGCGAATAAAAAATGACGGAGTCATCGGCACGCATTCCTGCGATTATCATTACCGGCTTTCTTGGCAGTGGGAAAACCACGCTTATCAAGCATTTGCTTGAAACAAGTTTGAAGGGGAAGAAAGTCGCGCTGATTGAAAATGAAATTGGCGAAGTCTCTGTCGATTCGGTGATTCTCAAAACGCAGAATGTTGAGATTTCAGAATTGACCGCAGGCTGTATGTGTTGCACGATTTCAGGCGATTTTCAAAATGCGGTATCTGATATTCTCAAAGGCGTTTCGCCCGATGTGCTTCTCATTGAAACGACAGGCATTGCCAATCCGCTCTCGATTTTTATGATGCTTGCCAACGATAGACGCTTGATTTTAGAAGCCATCATCACGGTTGCCGATGCGGAAAACCTGTGGCTTCATCTTCAAGAAAATCTTGTTGCGGAAATTCAGATTTCAATTTGCGATATGGTGGTGCTGAACAAAATTGATGTGTGTTCGGAAGCGCAGTTGAAAACGGCAGAAAATTTAGTTCGCCAAATGAACGAGCGTGCGCCGATTTTCAAAGTGGTTCAAGGCAAAATTCCGCCCGAAGTGCTTTTCTTTGCAACGCCCAAAAAGTTGGAAGAAGAAGTAAGAGCCTTCATTGCCGAGCAGAAGCAAAAGTACGACAAGGAAATTCACAAGCGATTGCACGCGCAAGCGCATCACCACGACCACCACCACGAACATCACCACGACAGCGGCTCGGAGCATTATCACTTGGAAGTTGACGAAATCGAGACCTTCGCGCTTCAACTGCCGAATGAATTTTCTCAACGCAAGTTCGAAGAGTTTCTTTCCGACCTTCCGCGCGAATGCTATCGCGCCAAGGGCATTGTGAAATTTTCGGAACTGCCCTCGCCTGCCATTTTTAATTTCGCTTCGGGACGATACACCTTTGAGTTTGACACCCTGAAAAACGAGACGATTTCTCACAACACCTTCGTTTTCATTGGCAAGCGACTTGGAAAAGAACGGCTGAACCTTGAAGCCAAACTCGCGCTCTGCCAATCCTCAACAATACCTGACCGCACGCCATGAAGTTTTTTTGCTTTGTGCTATCACTCCTTTTGCTTACGAGTTTCACACCGTTTCAAGAAGTGCCGCCGATTGCGTTTGTTGCGCGCAACCCTGCGCCCGATGGCATCATTTCAGGCATTGCACCAAGCGGCAGAACGGTGAAAGTTGGCGGAAAACTCTTCGTGCGTGAGCGAAACGGAAGGCTTCGACAACTTGCGCCGAACTTCTTCGACATTGCCGACGTGAGCGTTTCTTACGATGCCAAACGCCTTGTCTTTTCAGGACTCATTCACCCCGATAGCAGTTGGCGCATTTACGAAATCGGCGTTGACGGAAAAAACCTTCGCGCTATCACAACGAGCAACCGACACGTTGACCTCTCGCACTTCGGCGACCTCGCCACACGCTTTGCACATTACGACGACTTCGACCCGTGCTATATGGACAATGAAAAAATCGTTTTCGCTTCCACGCGCTACCCTTCACTGGCACAACTGGGCGGCATCAGAACAAGCAATCTCTTCGTTGTGAATACCGACGGAAAAAATTTGCACCGCATCACAACCGAAAAAAACAGTGCCGAAGAACCCACAATGGATTTGAGCGAAGGGCGACTTGTGTTTTCGCGTTGGTGGCTCAACATCGACTTGCCAAGCAATCAGAGCAAAGACGGACTGACACGAGACCCTGCGCAAGCCCTGACTGACGACATTGGCAATCTCTGGCACGCCATCACAGCAAAGCCTGACGGCGATGAACTCAAACTGTATGCAGGATTCGCACGCACACGCCCCGGCTTGCAAGCCTACAAACCTCGCCTCATGCACAACGGCGACATGCTCGCCATTTTCACCTCATCGCTCTCCATGCTTCAACGCTCCGACACGGTTACGATTCGCCGATTCAAAAAAGGTGCAAGCGTTCCGATTACGATTTCTCCAACTGATGCCATTTCCATTGATGCCGTTGAACTTTCACCCAACAAGATTCTTTACTCGCAAAAAAAACGCGGCGGAACGTTCGGACTGTATCTCACCGATTCGCTGGGTTCATTTCACAAAAAAATTTTAGACCTGCCGACAACCGATGAACTCTGTGCCGCCCCGCTTGTGCCGCGCCCCGTGCCAACGCTTTTCAAAGACCAACTCGAACTCGCCAATGAACAACCGCCGATTGATGAACCCACAGACTACGCCGAACTGCACGGCTTCCGCTTTGATTGCTTCAACGTGTTTATGAACGGCAAAGTCGATGAGCCGATGCCCGACGCGCCCAAAATTACGAAAGGTGCAAAAGTGCGATTTTACATGAACATTCAGCGCAAAAATGCCGACGGCAAAGATGTCGCGCTTCTTTTCAAAGACCTGCCGCTTGATGAAGATGGCGGAATCCGTGAGCCTTCCGCACCTGCCGAAGTGCCGCTCTTTGAGCAACTCGTTGACTCGCGTGGCAATTTGCTCACCACATCAAGCGGGAAAATTGCTCATGTTTCAGGCTTGAACTCGGAGCGCAAAGGCGCAGGCACCAAGTGCGTCGGTTGCCACACCGGTCACTCCTTGATTGAAGTGCCAATGAACAACGCGCTCTCGCAATGGTTCAATGCGGCAACATCGGCAACGGCTTCGGCAAGTTCCGAGTGGGAACAGAACGGCATTCGCTACCACGCCGCACGCGCGATTGATAGACAAGTCGAACTCGGCAGAGATACAGCGATGTGGATTTCCGCCCCCAGCAAAGAGGCGGTGCTGACTCTGAATTGGGACTTGCCGATTCTTGTTCGCGAAATAGCCGTTTATCCGATTTCGAAAAAAAGTGTAATTGTGCCGCCTATCACTGTGAAGAAAGCGCAAATAGCCTTATTTTCAGATTCAAACCTTGTAAAAATGATGACGCTCGATTCGCTCTCGGCGGCTCATCTGCAAGTCGGTGAAATTCCAATTAACAAACTGACGGTGAAGCTTGAATCCGACTCGATTTCGCACTTCGGGCTTGGCGAAATTGAAGTCATTGCGCGGCTACCGTATTGAATTTTCTAATCAACATAATCGCAACAAAGAGATGAACCATTTTGCTCGCCTTTCTGTCTTGTTCTTCCTCTTCACCTCAACACTCGTTTCAGCACAACCACAAGGATTTCACGATGTTCACTCTGCCGATGGCAACATGGTTTGGGCGGTGGGCAATGGCGGCAGAGTTTTTCGCTCGGTCGATGGCGGCGCAACGTGGGCGCAGTTCATTCTCGGCTCAAATACGCTACGTGCGGTGCAATCGCTTGGCACAACAGTTTGGGTGGCAGGCGATAGCGGCAAGGCGTATCGCTCAACGAACTTCGGCGAAACTTGGCAACCCTTCACGCTTGCAAGTTCAAACATTCGCTTTACAGCCCTTCAATTTTTAGATAATCAAATCGGATTCCTCGTTGGCTCAAACGGCACGATTCTTAAAACCACTGACGGCGGCGCAACTTGGGATTCTAAAACCCCTGCGTCAGTTGAAAGCTTTAACGCCGTGAGTTTTCGCGATAGCCAAGTCGGATTTGTTGTTGGGAAAAATGGCAAAGTTCAACGCACCACAGACGGCGGCGAGACTTGGACAGAAATCACTAACAATGCTTGGAACGGCAAAGAGATTTTCTCGGTGAGCGCAAAAGGCAATCTCGTTTATCTCACAGGCGAGGACGGCTTGGCGTTCAAAAGCACTGACGGTGGCAACACTTGGCTTGAACTGAATTTCAAAACCGATTCGCGCTCGAATGTAACAGGCGTTTTCATTCAAAGTCCCGACACGGTTTTCTTCATTGGCGGCGGCGGATTTATTCGCCGAACTACGAATCGTGATGCGTCCTACATTTGGGGCTTGCATGAACTTTACGCGCCTCTTTCTCGCATTTTCATTTACAATCACCAGAAAGGCTGGGCGGTCAGCGATAAAAATAACGCCGTGCTTCGCACCACCGATGGCGGCTTGACTTGGCAACTGCCTACGAACACCACCATCAACGCCACTTGGGTTCAAACGCGCACCGGCTCATTCATCGGCAATACGCTTGTGCATTCGCCGTTTGATAAGCGCGTCGTTTATGCCGCAGGCGGCGGCATTGTTATTCGCAGTAATGATTTAGGCGAAACTTGGACGCAAATCGCTACCATTCCCAACGCATCGAGTATTCACTCGTTCTATGTTTCGCACCGCGATAGCAACACGTGGATTGCCGCCGTTGGCAGAAATCGCGTTGTGAAAACCACCGATGCCGGACAAACTTGGACAACGACCATCACCGCGACTTATACGAACTACGGTATGCCGCTTGAAATGAGCCCCGACAAACCCGAAGAAGTTTATTACGCGCCCGAAGCACAAGGCAGTCCGCAAAATGCCAACGCTCGCTTTTATCGCTCTCGCGACTTTGGCTCAACTTGGGATACTGTCTCCATTACGCAATTTCGTAGCCCGTGCGATATTCAGATTGTTAGAGGCGATAGTTCCAATATCTTCTGGTGTGCCGATGGCATTACGGGAAGCGGACAAGCACGTTTATGGCATTCCACCGATGAAGGTCGCACTTGGACAAATGTCTATACAGGCACGGGAAGCGAAATGCCCATGCTTGCTAATAGTTTGCACAATCCAGCATTAGGCTTTGTAACGCAGTGGTCAAGCGGCGGCGTGCAACGCTCGACCGATTACGGCAGAACTTGGACAACCATTTCAACCGTTGGTTCAGCATGGGGCGTGGATATTGCGCGTGATGACCCGAATGTGATGGTCTTCGGTGTTTATGGCGGCGGACAAAGTTACCTTTCGTTCAATCGTGGCGACGGTTTTCGACAAGCCGCGCTTTCAGGCTCAAACTCTGGCTTTCTCTTCATCGACCGAGCCACACTTTTAGCCGTGCAAACTTCGCGCATCGCTAAACTCTCGGTTACCTATACGGTTCCAACCAACAACGCACAAGCCCTGATACTAACCTCACCTTCTACCAATGCGATTTTGAACTTTGGCACATCGCACAACATCACTTGGTCATCGAGCAACATGGCGCAAGTCAACATTGAGTTCCAACCATTTGCAGATAGCGCGTGGCAACTTGTGGCGAGCAATGTGCCCGGTGGCAGTGGCTCATATTTGTGGACTGTGCCGCCCATTCCAACCTCGCAAGCGCGCCTTCGCATTCGCAATGCGCTCGATAGTTTGCCTGTTTCTACCAGCGGGGTTTTTACGATTCGTGTGGCGTTGATGAGTGTCTCGCACGATTCGCTCTCGCTGATTGTCTCGAATGCGCCTGTTTCCGATACGCTTCGGATTTTCAACACTGGCAATGGAACACTGGTGATTTCGGATATTCAAAACGCTTTGCCCAATGTTCGTGTCTCGCGCCGAGTGCTATCGATTCCGCCGCAATCGAGCGACACGATTACCCTTACGGCATTGCCTTCGGCTTCGGGTCAATATCTTGATACGCTTCGCCTTGTGAGCAATGCACCCACTTCGCCTGCGCTTGTGAAGGTGAGTGTTCAAAGCCTTTCCAGCACCACCAAAGAACCTATCGCAACCTTGCCGCGCAAGTTTGAGTTAGAGCAGAACTATCCGAATCCGTTTAATCCAAGCACGCTGATTCGCTATCGGATTGCCGAGCCGCGCATGGTTATGCTGAAAGTTTATGATGTGTTGGGCAGAGAGCTCACTACGCTGGTCAATGAACGGCAAGCGGCAGGAGAATACAGCGTCGTCTTTAATGCGCAGTCGCTTTCGAGTGGCACGTATTTTTACCGGCTTATAGCGGGAGAATTTATCAGCACCAAGAAGATGATGTTGGTTAAGTAGTCTAAACTTCTTTCCGAATTGGTTTGAACCCTTTGCGGTATTGCAGGGTTTTATCTGTCGGCGTGACTGGATTTGAACCAGCGACCCCTTCCACCCCAAGGAAGTGCGCTACCGGGCTGCGCCACACGCCGAAGTTGAAGTGTAAAGATACAAAATCTCTGAAACTTACACGCCAAATTTTTTCAAAGTTGCCTCAATCCGCCGCCAATATGACCGTCCAAACAAGTTGACGTGCACCAACAGCGGATACATATTGAACAGCTCTATGCGTTCCTGCCAGTGCGTTTCCAGCGGATAGACGCAATCATAGGCCTCAAATAACCGCTCATCGAACCCACCAAAAAGATGCATGAAGGCTAACTCGGCTTCGCGATGGCCGAAATAGACCGCCGGGTCAATGACCACGGGCAAGCCGCATTCATCGACAAGAAAATTGCCACTCCACAAATCCCCATGCAACAGCGCTGGTGATTCATGCGGAATCAGCGCGTCTAATTTCGGGAACAACTGCTCTACACGCTTGGCTTCATTGGGCGAAAGTACTTGCTTCTGGACAGCAAGCCGCAGCATAGGCAGAAGTCGTTCTTCTCGGAAAAAATCGCACCAGTTTGTATGCCGTCTGTTTCGTTGTGGCAAGGCACCGATGAAGTTATCGTGCTTGTAGCCAAAGTGCGTATCGGTATGTTGATGCAAACGCGCTAAGGCTTCTCCGAATTGTCCCCAAAAGTCTGCGCGTTTTGGAGCCGACTCAATCCACTCCAGCACCAGACATGCTGTGTGGTTAGATTTTGAAACAGCGATGCACTTCGGCGTGCGGAGTGTCTTGGTGTCAGCAAGCGTTTTGAGCCCGTCGGCTTCAGCTTGAAAGTTCTTTTCATAATGTGCGGCATTGTGTTTAATAAAGAATTCGCCGATTGAGGTTTGAATGCGCTCTGCCTGATGGATACACCCGCCCCCGATGCGTTTGCGACTTGTAATGAGCACTCGCTTTCCGAGTGCAGTTTCAAGCACATGGGCGATTTCAGCATCGGACATAGGTCAGTAGATAAACGGAATTAACTTTTTTGTTCTGGCGCAATAGTCGCGAAAGGTACTGCCGAAGTGTCTTTCCAACATAGCCTCCTCAACGCGTATATGATTGCCAAACACCACACTGCCCGCAAGCGCTAGTAACACTAAGCCGTATAGGCTCTGCATTAGAATCGAAAACCCCGAAAAGAGCATAAGGTAAGCAAGATATACTGGATGCCGAATCACACCGTAAATGCCTTTGGTAATCAGCACGTGGTCATCTTTAATCATTAGTCGGTCAAAGAACTTCCCGAGTGTGCGTGTTGCATGATGCACGAGCAGAATTGCTCCAATCAGCAAGAGTACCGCAATCGCACCTGTTACTGTCTTGTTCAGAATCAGGCTTAATGATTGTTGATTGGCGAAGTCATAAATCGCAAGTGGATGAAGAAGCCATAACCCTGCGGTTGCCAGCGTTGTAGAAATGCCCAGTTCTTTTTGAACCGATTTGCTTTCGAACTTCTGCGAGACTTGTCCTGTTGCAATCGTGTTCCAGACTGCGCCAATGAGAAAGAGCAGGTAAGCCCCGTAGAGCGTCAGCATCTGCCACGACCGCCACACATTTAGCAAGTAGGCTGGCAGCCACAACGCAATCGCAATCAACAATGCAATTTGTCGAAGTTGTTTCAAGAAACGCAAGAACATCTTACTTCACCACCAAATTGACGAGCTTATTTGGCACCACAATTTGCTTGATGATTTCTTTTCCGCTGATGAATTTTGCAACCGAGTCGATTTCTTTGGCGCGTCTGATTAAATCTTCATTGCTCATGCCAACTGTGGCTTCGAATGTGCCACGTGTTTTGCCGCTCACTTGAACCACAATCGTTACTGTTTCATCTTTGGTCAGGGCTTCGTCATATTTCGGATATGGTGCGTCGGCAATCGAGGGTGAATTGCCTATGGCTTCCCAAAGTTCTTCGGCAATGTGCGGCGCAAAAGGCGACAGCATCACCAGCAAGTTTTCAATTGCAGTTTTGTTGTGGCAATTCTCTCTGGTCAGCACATTCACAAACTCCATCATCGCTGCAATTGCTGTGTTGAAGCGCAGGTTCTCGCAATCTTCCTCAACCTTCTTTATCGTCTTATGCATGGTTCGTTGAACTTCATCGCTCATAGGCTCGTGATTTACAATTAAATCGCACACGTCACCTTCGCTGGTCTTATAAACCAATCGCCAAACTCGCCCCAAAAATCGCACAATGCCCTCTATTCCCTGCGTGTTCCAAGGTTTGACTTGTTCTAATGGTCCGAGAAATAGCACATGTAACCTTGCGACATCAGCGCCATAGGCTTGCAAGAGCGAATCCACACTAACCACATTGCCGCGTGATTTGGACATTTTCTCGCCATCCTCGCCTAAAATGATACCCTGATTAAACAGTTTCTTGAAAGGCTCTTTGTGAGAAACCAGCCCGCAATCGTATAGAACTTTGTGCCAGAAACGTGCATAAAGCAAATGCAACACGGCATGCTCTGCACCACCGATGTATAAGTCGACCATTCCCCAGTATTTTTCCTTTTCAGGAGAGCAAAACATATCTGGGTTTTTAGGGTCCTTGAAGCGCAGGTAATACCAGCAACTGCCTGCCCATTGCGGCATGGTGTTTGTTTCGCGACGGAACTTGCCGTATTCATCTTCGCCATAGAGCCATTCGGGGATGTTAGCCAATGGTGATTCGCCTGTGCCTGATGGCTCATACTTTTCAACATCGGGAAGCAACAATGGCAAGTTGGTTTCTGGACGCATCGTGCCATCTTCGTAGTGTTTAATCGGAATCGGCTCACCCCAATAGCGTTGGCGCGAAAACACCCAGTCACGAAGTTTGTAATTTACTTTGCGCTTGCCGATGCCTTTGGCTTCAACATAAGCACATATTTTTTCAAACGCTTCGTTGAAATTGAGACCGTTCAAATTCACCTCACCGTTATCACTATTGATGCACACGGAATTTTTCCCAGTGAAGGCTTTTTTTTGTACACCCTCGGGCGACTGAATGACCTCGACAATCGGTAGGTGATATCTCGTCGCAAATTCCCAGTCGCGCTCATCGTGCGCAGGCACGGCCATGATTGCACCTGTGCCGTAGCTCATCAGCACATAGTCAGCTATCCAAATCGGAATTGGCTTTTGTGTAAGCGGATTGATGGCAAATGCTCCTGTAAAAACCCCTGTTTTCTCTTTCTGCAAGCCTGTGCGCTCCAAATCCGATTTTTTCTTGGTTTCATCTTGGTAGGCCTTAACAGCGGCGCGTTGCGTCTCGGTTGTGAGCATATCGACAAGCGGATGTTCAGGCGAAAGCACCAAGTAAGTTGCGCCGAAAATCGTGTCAGGGCGAGTGGTAAAGACGCGAATCGATGCCTGCTGACCTTGAACGGGGAATTCAATCTCACAGCCCTGCGACTTGCCAATCCAGTTGCGTTGCATTTCTTTGATGCTCTCGCTCCAATCGAGTTCCTCTAAATCCTCGAGCAAGCGTTCCGCATACTCGGTAATCTTCAAGACCCATTGGCGCAACGGTTTCCGAAAAACTGTAAAACCTTTTTCAAGATATTCTTCGACCTCTTCATTTGCGAGCACAACTTTCTGCTCTTCGCACCAATTGACTGGGACTTCGGCGATATATGCAAGACCGCGCTCATACAGTTTGAGAAAAATCCACTGTGTCCATTTCACATAGTCGTTATCGGTTGTGCTGATTTCGCGCGACCAGTCATAGGCATTGCCCAAGCGCTGAAGCGAGGCTTTGAAACTTTTGATGTTTTGTTCGGTCGTTATGCGCGGGTGCGTGCCAGTTTTGATAGCATACTGCTCCGCTGGCAAGCCAAAAGCATCCCAGCCCATCGGATGCAACACACAAAAACCTTTATGGCGCTTGAAGCGCGCCATGACATCGGTTGCTGTGTAACCTTCTAAATGCCCAACATGCAAGCCGCTTCCACTCGGATATGGAAACATGTCCAGCACATAATACTTGGGCTTGGTCGGATCTTCAGTCGTTTCAAACGTGCGGTGCTCCGCCCAGTAGCGTTGCCACTTTTTCTCAATGTCTGAAAAGGAGTATTTCATTAGTGTTTACGATTGGATAAGACTACAAATATAACTCACAGAGCACGGTTTTAATGAATTCACATCCGCAGGTTCAAACACAAACAAGCAAGCTGCAAACCTCTCTGCCGCTGCTATGCAAGTCATAAACTCATCAATAATTAAAGCACGGGCTAAAAAAAATTTCACCAAGCCGGATTGCCCCTTTTTACGAACGAGAGAAACTTCTGCAAGCAAAGCGGGCACTCTTAGCCAACACGGCAAGAGCATCACTGCAAGCAATTCCACCCGAATGAACCATATCGTTCTTATCTTGTGTTAGAGGCTATAAACATCAGCCAACCATGCTTTCACGCATACTTTTGCTCTTGCTCTCGGCAGTCTATTTGACCTATATGCTCGACTACATGATTATGCCCGCCTTGACGCAAGCCTTTGTAAAAGCGTTTGATTCTTCGACGCGCGAGCTTGGCGCGCTGGTTTCGGCGTACAGTTTGAGCGCGAGCGTGTTCGGCATTTTGGGCGCGTTTTATCTCGACCGATTCAATCGCAAAAGTGCGTTGCTTGTGCTGTATGGTGGATTTGCCGTTTCGCTTCTGCTCTGCGCGCTTGCACCTTCGGCGACTTACTTAATTCTTGCACGAGTGATTGCAGGCGCATTCGGCGGCTTGATGGTGGCGACAATTTTTTCCATCATCGGCGATGAAATCGCGCCCGAACAGCAAGGCGTGGCGTTTGGCACAGTCTTGAGCTCGTTTGCGATTGCTTCCGTTGTCGGCGTTCCGCTTGGATTGTTCCTTGCTGAACGATTCAGTTGGAACGCCATCTTTTATTTCAATGCGCTTGTGAGTTTTCTTGTATGGGTTGCGTTGCTTATGGGCTTGCCCTCCATGCACGCGCATCTTTCGCTCAACGGTAACGGTGCTTCACAAAAAATTTCTGCACAAGCTAAAGCGATTCTCACTTCACGAAGCAACTTTTCCGCGTTTCTTGTTACAGCACTCATTGCAATGGCAAGCTACGCAGTGATTCCGTTCATCAATCCGTTTCTGGCAAGCAATCGCGGGCTTTCAGATTCCGAGATTCGATGGCTTTACATCGTTGGAGGCATCGTTACTTTTCTTCTGTCTTATCCAATCGGTTGGCTTGCTGACCGCTTCGGCAAGTGGTCGCTCTTTTTCAGCATTAGCCTGTTGCTTGTGCCGCTCACGCTTCTTTTTACAACCATGCCGACAAGTTCATTTGCGCTCATGATGTTCATCTTCATAGCGTTTATGTCGCTTTCGCGAGCGCGTCGCATTCCTGCATTAGCACTCATCACGTCAAGCGTTCCGCCAACGGTGCGCGCAGGATTTATGAGCATCAATGCGTCATTTGAACAACTTTTTTCAGGAATTTCCGCCTCGCTTGCAAGTTTGCTCGTGGTGCGATTGCCGAGCGGTGAGATTCAAGGATTTTTATTTGCAGGAATTTTGTCGGCAAGCGTCGCCGTGTTAGCGGCTCTTCTTCTTCGTTTTGTAAAGCCAATCGCAGAGAAAGAACCTTCGCCGATTTCATCAATCGCTCACGCCGAAACAAAGTAGCGGCGTTACAGTCAGACATCGCAAAAAGTCTTCTCAAAACGCTTATCTTTTGGAAAATGAACTTCCAAAAACCGATAATGTCTGAAGCAGTGCCAAGTTTTTCTCTTCATGCGTTTAGCGACCTTTTCAACACGCCCTTTCTCTCTCATCTTGAACGAAACCTTCTGCCGCAATACCTTGAACGCCAACGCTGGTTCGCCTCGAAAGCCTTGACCATCAAGCGATTAAAGGTTATTGAGCATTTTATTCCGTCCGATGCACACTTTGCGCTTCTCATTCTTGAAGCCGAACTTTCACAGCGGCGCGTCGAGCGTTATTTCTTACCGCTTTCGATCCAACTTTTGACTCGCTCCAACAAGATAACTCACAAGTTCCCGCAAAGCCTTATCGCTGAACTCACTTTCGCCCAGAAGCCCGCCGTTTTGATAGATGCCGTTTATGATGATGACTTTCGCAAGTTTCTTTTTTCCTCTATCGCCTCTACGCGCTCACTCAAAGGCAAATTGGGAACATTCAAGTTTGAAAAAGGCGCAAGTGATTTTTTTAAGGCGATTCCTGCTTCCACAGTGCTTTCGGTTGAGCAAAGCAACTCTTCGATTCGCTACGGCAAAGCGTTGTTCATGAAAGTGTATCGCAAGTTGGAATTGGGCTTGAATCCTGACGCGGAAGTATTGGCATTTTTGACGGAAACACGTTCGTTTGAGCACGCACCGAAGTATGTCGGCTCTATTTCTTACCGAACGCCAAATGGAAAAGAGACTTTTCTTGCGCTCCTTCAAACCTTCACCAAGAACAAAAGTTCGGCGTGGCAACTTGCGCTTTCCGAAGTGCAGTCGTTTTACAAACGGCTCACGAATCAAGAACCGATAAGGCTTTCTGCGACATCATTCTTTGAGAATCTCAACGCACCGCCGTTGCCGCTTGTGAAAAAACAGGCGGGGAAATTCTTAACGCTCGCCACCCAATTAGGCAAACGCACGGCGGAACTGCACCTTGCACTTGCTTCTTCAAAACGCTCTGCCTTCAAGCCTGAACGCTTGACCGCTGACAATCAACAGTCAATTCAAGATGAACTCATTGCGGAAGCCACCGATGCGCTGAAATTGCTTCGCGCTAAATTCGATACGCTTCCTGACGAAGCCAAAGAACTTGCCGAGTGGATTTTGACGCATCGAAGCAAAGTTTTTTCACGATTGAAAACGCTCATGCAATCGCCCATACACGTTGATAAAATCAGGGTTCATGGAGATTATCACTTGGGGCAAGTTTTATTTACAGGAAACGATTTTGTCATCATTGATTTTGAAGGCGAACCGATGCGACCGATTGAAGAACGGCGCAAAAAGCGACCTGCGTTTCAAGACCTTGCAGGAATGATTCGCTCGTTTCACTATGCGGTTTATGCCGCATTGCTTCAAGACACTTCGCGCACAAAAGACGACCTCAAACGCTTTATGCCGTTTGGCGAAATATGGTTTTATGAAGTCAGCCGTGCATTTTTGAAATCATATTTAGATGCGGTCAACTGTTCGTCGTTTGTGCCGAAAACGCACGATGAGCAAGAACGATTGCTTCGCGCCTTCTTGCTCTCAAAGGCGATGTATGAACTCTTGTATGAACTCAACAATCGCCCCGATTGGGTGATGATTCCACTTCGCGGCATTGTCCAACTTCTTTCTGAATCATGACACTTGAAAAACTTTTGCGACCGCTTCTGCACTTGGCTTATCCGAATGTCTGCATTATTTGTCAATCGCTTCTAACGCCTCGTGAATCCTACATCTGCGCCGAGTGTCAAAACAGTTTTGACCGATTTTTATTGCCGAATGAATCCACTTCAAAAATGCTTGCGACGCTTGCCGAACACTCGCCACATCAAACCGCGATTGACGATGCGATTTCACTTTACAACTTTTACAAGCAAGGTAAGTTACAAGCGTTGATTCACGCGATTAAGTATGACGGGCTTTCGCGGCTTGCCGTTGAACAAGGTCGCCTTTTGGGCGAAGCACTTTTGCGCGAAAAAACCGATTCGAAGTTTGATTGCATTGTGCCAATGCCGCTTCACCGACTTCGCAAAATTGAGCGCGGATACAATCAAGCAGAGCGCATTGCCACAGGCGTTTCTGACATTATCGGCGTGCCTGTGAAAGAACTTGTTGAACGCCAGCGCTACACCCAAACCCAAACAAAGCTCAACCTTCAACAGCGTCTGCTGAACATCCAAGACGCTTTCAGGTGCAATAAACAATTGAACGGCGAGTCGATTCTCTTGGTGGATGATGTTTTCACAACAGGTTCAACATTGTTGGAGTGTGCCAAAGCACTCAAACATAACGGCGCAGGCAAGATTACCATTGCAACGCTTGCGATTGCCAGTTCATAACTTAAACTGCTATTTCCACAATGGAACTTTTCTTCGTACCGCCATCTCAAATCGATTTGAACAATAACACACTGACCTTATCCGAACAAGAATTTTTACACGCAACCAAAGTTCTGCGGCACAAAGTCGGCGACATGATTCACTGCATTGATGGCGTTGGCACGCGCTACGATGCGGTCATAGAAACGATTGAGAAAACATCGCTTTGTGCAAGAATTACCGCAACGGAAACGCAAGAGCCACCGAAAACCCGCGTCAGTATTGCGATTTCACTTACGAAGACTTCTGACCGATTTGAAAATTTTTTGGAGAAATCGGTTGAACTTGGCATTAGCGAAATTTTACCGATGATGACACAGCGCACAGTTTCGCGCCCCAGCGAGCATAAGCGCGACAGCAAAAATGAGCGATGGGAAAAAATTATTATCTCTGCGTGCAAGCAATCACAACGCTACTACCTCCCCAAACTTCACCCGATTCAACACTTCGCCGATGTCATGAAACGCACCGACGACTTGAAACTCATTCCCTACGAATTTTCAACCAAGCAAGGCTTGCCCTCTATGATAAACCAGCGCGTGCTGTTTTTGATTGGTCCCGAAGGCGGCTTTACACCCGAAGAAGTCATCATTGCGAAAACGCATGGCTTCAAAGAGATTTCATTTGGGAAAACGATTTTACGCGTGGATACAGCAGGCATTTTCGCGCTCTCGCTGGTCAGAGCCGAAGAGTTGCGAAGCGTTCCTTTTCAATCGTGAGTTAGCGTGCATCATTTTTGTAAGGGTTTCCGTGCTTATCTGTTGAATCCGTTTTATCCGTGTTCCCCAAAAAAAGAGAACACCGATTGGACAGATTGGACGGATTTTCACGGATTAACCTCACCCTGACTCTCGCCTTAAAAAATGAGAGTGAGATTTCGGCAACGCTGAAACAGGGTGAGGTCAAGACTCTTCCAAGAGCAAGAATTTGAGCAAAGGCGCAGTATGCAGGGCTTGAATCATTTCGCCTTGAAGAATGAGTTGTTTGACTTCGGCAGGCGATTTGAGATGCACGGTAATTTCTTCGGTTGAGTCGAGTTGTTGGTGCGATTGCTTTTCAACGCCGCGTGCCAGAAACGTGTAAGTACGATTGGCTTGAATAGCAGGATTGGCGCACAAGGTCATAAAGAGCGACCACTCGCCGCCGCCGTAGCCAGTTTCTTCCAAGAGTTCGCGCTGTGCCGCTTCGCGCAAGTCTTCGCCATCTTCGCACACGCCCGCCGGAATTTCAAAATACACTTCTCCAATCGCGTGCCGATACTGACGAATCAATACCACTTGATTTTCTTTCGTGAGTGCAACCACATTCACCCAACGCGGATACTCAAAGACATAAAACTGCTCAATGATTGCGCCCGATTGCAAGCGCAACCGCTCCTCTCGCACCGTGAGCCACGGTCGCTGAAAAAGATACTTGGACTCTAATACCTCGTAGGGCTTTGGGTCATTCTCAAAAGAAAGCGGCATAATGAAGTTTGATTGTGTTTATCTTTGTTTAACTCAACGCAACGCAAATGGAAAAAACGAAATCGCTCTACCAACGCAACGTCACGCTATTGGAACTTTTGGACAGAGTGCTTGACAAAGGCGTGTTTGTCTCTGGTGATATTGTGCTTTCCGTTGCTGATGTTGAGTTAGTTGCGATTGATTTACGCTTGCTCATTTGCTCACAAGAAACATTGAACCGATTGAAAACCAAATATCACGCACCACAACCGCGCATCAGCAATGAACCAACCTCTTAACTCTTCTGAACCGATTGACTTCGCACAAGAATTGAAAGCGATGGATTGCACGATTGCTAATCTACCCAAGCGCATCAACATTTCGCCTGAAAATGCCGAACAAGGCTTGGCGCAACTTGTGCTTACCTTGATTGACTTCCTCAAACAACTCATGGAAAAACAAGCGATTCGACGCATGGAAAACGGCTCGCTCACTGACGAAGAAATTGAGCGCATCGGCGAAACGATGATGAAACTTGACGCTCGCATCGATGACCTTTGCAAAGCGTTCAACATCGACCGAAAAGACTTGAACATCGACTTAGGTCCGCTTGGCGATTTAATCTAACTCCAACAAGAAAACTCAAAAACCATGACCAAAGAACTTGAACTTGCGCTTGAACTTGCTGTTGAAGCGGGCAAACTCACGCTCAAATACTTTCAGCAACGCTCGCTCAAAGTGGAGCGTAAGCGCGATAAATCGCCCGTAACCGAAGCCGATAAACAAGCCGAAAAGTTAATCCGTAGTCGCCTATCAAAAGCCTTTCCGAAAGATGGCTTCTTGGGTGAAGAATCCGGCGAAAAGCCCAGCAAGTCAGGACGGCGTTGGGTGATTGACCCGATTGACGGCACAAAGTCGTTCATTCACGGTGTTCCGCTTTACGGCACAATGATTGGACTTGAAGCCAATGGCGATGTGCTTCTTGGCGTGGTGAATTTCCCTGCGCTCAATCAAATCTACTATGCGGAAGAAGGTGGCGGCGCGTTCTGCAATTTTCAGCGCATCTTTGTTTCAGCCGTCAAGAAATTTGATGAAGCCTTGCTCTGCGCCACAAGCGAAGACTACATCTTCGGCAACGGCACTTCTCCGCTTGATGACCTGCGCGGACAAACAGGACTGTTCAGAACTTGGGGCGATTGCTACGGACACTGCCTTGTTGCCTCTGGCAACGCCGACATCATGATTGACCCAAAAATGAATCCTTGGGACATTGCCGCGCTCTTGCCCATCGTGACCGAAGCCGGCGGTATGTGCTTCGATTACGACGGAAATCCCGCTTCCATCTTCGGCAAAGGGCTTGTCAGCACCAATCGCCCACTCGGCGAAGCACTCCTCAAAAAACTTCGCAACGGTTCATAACTCCACAATCAAGTGCGCTGAAAAATCGCTCTCTTCCACAACACGCTGAATGGTCTCAATGAACGAGAGACCGTATTCAATTCAGTTTGACCATCTCACCGCATTTATCATACAATCAAAGACTACTTACTTTCTATCTTTTGACAAAAACATATAAAATTTTCAGTCAAGACATCAATTTTTTTTCCTTTTCCGCCTTCAATTAATCGGATAGTATTTACAATTCCTTTTATAAAACTCCACAAGAGTAATCTAACTTTTCCAAGCAGATTATCTCCAATAGGAGTAGTTTCATGAAAGAAAATGTTAGAAAATCCATTTAATTGCAATATCTGCCTCATTGAGTTGGGTGTAAAAATGCATAAATGTGTTAAATCTCCATATATCACTTGACCTGGAAATAACCCCTCCCCATTTGGCGTTTGTAAAAGCAAAATTCCATTCGGTTTTAGGGCTTTTTGAAACAACCTGAAGAGTCTCAAAACTTCTTGCTTATAAAAATGCTCTACCACGTCAATCGCAATTATAGCATCATAACAACAAATCTTATCTGATAAGAATGTAAAAATATCAGCAGTTTTCACATTTAAACCTTCGGATTTTGCAAGCATAATCTGTTCTTCGGAGATATCTATCCCTTCTATGTTATTATAACCGTTCTTTTTAAGCATATGAAGCAGTTTTCCATCTCCACACCCAATCTCTAAAATTGATGCATTTTTATTCAGTCCTTTCAATAAAGGTAAGTGTTTGCGTTCGCTCCAACTTACGAAAGATTCCAACTCTTTCTGGTTACGATGTAATTGTTGGGTCTTAAATGCTGACACATAACGAGCATATAGCTCATTTCTAAAATCTGCGCTTTCTTCAATCATACTTTTTAGTCTTAATAGGTTATTGAGTAAATACTTAAAGTAGAAATTTATAGTTATGTTTCATAACTCCACAACCCAATGAGTTGAGCCATCGCTTTCTTCCACAACACGCTGAATGGTCTCAATGAACGAGAGCCCATATTTGTTGAGAAAGTAAGTGATGTTCAGAACGCGCTCTTGCATATTGCCCATTGGAAGCAAGTTTGCTTCGCATTTTTCAATCTGACTTAAAAAATCGTTCTGCTTTTGCTTTTCAGCGCGAAAGGCTTTCTCTTTGAGTTGCCCAAGTTGAAAGAGAATTTTGTTTTGCGTTGTCTCTGCCGTTTGAACGAGCGAAGCATCAAGTGTTTTGAGCGATGTTTCCAACTTTGCCAAGGCTTGCCTCACTTCTTGCTCTGCCGATTCAAACAAAGATTCCAACTTCACATCTGAATGTTCCGCAATGTATTCGCGCATCATCACATCTTTTTCAGTGAAGAATTGCTCATATCGCGCTTCACGAAATTCGCCACCGATTTTTTCAAAGACTTTTGAGATTTTTTGTTCGACAATCGTTAGGCTTGCACGCGGCACCACAAAGGGCATTTCCACGCCGAAAAATTGATAGGCACGTTTGAGTTGCGCCCAATACGCCACTTCGCTCGGTCCTGCGATATAGGCAAGCGTCGGCAAGACTTTATCCTGCACAATTGGGCGAAGAATCACGTTCGGACTTAATGTTTCAGGCGAATTGTAGACGATTTCCATCAACGCTGTTTTGAGCATTTCTTCACGTGAAGGTTTCAAAATGAAATGCTTCTCGTCGTGCGGTTCAATCGTCCAACGCCTGTGTTGCTCATCGATGAGATAAAAATTTATTGGTCGCGCTTTGGCTTGTGCATCGTAGCCCGCTTCTTCAAGAAGCGCGCTTTGTGCAATCACTTCGGTTGAACTTCTTGGAAAGGTCTCAAACTCTTTGATGAAAATTTCTTTTGCCAATGATTTGAAAGCCACATCGTCCGAAGTGAGAAAAATCAATCCGTCTCTTTGGAACAAGTCGCTCATGAGTTTTGCAAACGCTGTAAGGAATGTTTCGCCCGGCTGGTAAGCGTTTTGAATCAGGTTGGAAAGCGTTGCTTTGAAATCGCTTGCGGGAAGGAGTGAGAAAAACTCATTTACAAATGCCGCAATACTTTCCGAGAGGCGTGTTCGCCCGACCATTTTTCTTTCTGCGTAGTTTTTTTCTTCGTAGCGCAAGGTTTTCAATTCATTTCCAACAAGAATTGTAACGTGTGCGACTTCATCGTAATCGTGGTCTTCGCCTTCAAGCCAGAAGATTGGCACGAAGTCGTAATCGGGAAACTCGCGTTTGTAACGCTTGGCAAGTGCAATCGCGGAAGCGGTCTTGTAAATCGTGTAGAGACTTCCTGAAAATAAGCCAACTTGTTGCCCTGTAACAATCGCAACGGTTTTCGGCTGTCTCAACTTCTCAATGTTTTCAAGGGTTTTCGGCGAGGGGCTGAATTGCTGTTGCTGTTCCAAAAGAAGTGCGACTAATTTTTCGCGCTGGTAGTCTCGTTGTTCAAGGCGCAAAAGTTTTTCTTTGATTGCCGAAAGATTGCGAAAGTTGCCGTTGAAAAATTGCGCTGTGAGGTGTTCCGTCTTTGAATTGTTGGAAGCGTAGTCGGCGAAAAGCAAGGGAAAGCGTTTGCCTGTGTGCGCCAGTCGCTCGTAAGAAAGTGCGTAAGCGTTCATCGGTTTGCGTTAGAGTGAAACAGGTTCGCCGAGTTTCTCGGACATTAGGTCGGACAAGGCTTTTTCGAGCGTGATGCCGCGTTTGTCGCAAATCCACTTGCCATCTTTGAAATCAAATTTCCAGCCGCCGCCGGGTTCGGCAAGCCAAATTTGATTTGTTGCACTTTGCCTGCTGATGATGAATTTCACACCATCTTCAAACTCAATGGTGAGTTTGCCTTCGGCTTCTTCGTATTCGAAGTCGTCGCGGTTGAGTTTATCGAGTGCGCTTGAAAGGCGCGCCATCGTTTTATCAATTTCAACGAGAAGGTTCATGGGTTTTCGTTTGAAGTTGAAAAAATGGTAAGAGGCACTTCACGGATTTGGCGCACAGCATCTTTGGCAATGTCGGGATTGAGTTCGTAGCCAATGCCGTTTCGCCCAAGTTCCGCCGCCGCGATGCAAGTGGTGCCAGAGCCTAAGAACGGGTCAAGCACAGTTTCGCCAACGTAAC
>Ga0197142_1000122_pt1 | contig 66243 bp, 53 predicted proteins | sample GBS60_MetaG_FD_148614 | JGI IMG/M metagenome (GOLD analysis project Ga0197142, IMG submission 148614) | Sediment microbial communities from Great Boiling Springs, Gerlach, Nevada, United States - GBS 60_MetaG | ecosystem: Environmental > Aquatic > Thermal springs > Hot (42-90C) > Sediment... | reverse complement strand
ATAATTGATCTTCTTTTACATCGGATATATCATCTAAGATTTGAAAAGATATACCAAAATGCAAAGCGAAGGAATTAAGAGAATTCTCAATCCTTCTCCTGAATTCCTTTTTTCCTAAAATTTTTTTATCCGAGAAATATAAAGGTAGGACACAGCTTATTTTAAAAAGAGATGCGGTTTTCTTAGTTTGTATTTGAAGGACAATATCTTGGATATTTTGCGGTCGAGATAGATCTAATTTTTTTTGAGACCACATTACATCAAGGATTTGCCCTTCTATAACTGCCCCCATGTAATATGCAAAAAACTTTACGGCTTGCGGTGAAGAAAAAATAGGCAAGAAAGAATGGTTCATAAGCAGATCACCTATAAGCAATGATATTTCTTGACCAAACCTTTGAAAAAGTGGTGGTTCCCCTCTCCTCTCTTTCGGTTTATCTATTATATCGTCGTGAACAAGAGTAAAAGCATGAGATAGTTCAATAGAATATGCAATATCAAATGCTTTTTTTCTTCCTATCCCGAGAAGAAAAGAAATAAGTATAGTGATTATAGGTCTAATTCTTTTTCCACTTGATAGGACGGACGCTCTTATAGCTTCAGAAATATAAGGATGAAGCGAGCCAAAATCTAATTCAACTTTCCTGTACAGAAAATTTTCAAAATCACGCTTTAAGATTTGTAAATCTTCCTTTTCCATAACAAATACTTTATTAAAAGAATAGGGAATTAATTATTAATCCTCTTCATGCTCGTTTTCTCCTCTCTGGATATTTAATTCTTTAAGTTTGTTTCTCAAAGTTCTTACTGTTATTCCTAAAAGTTGAGCTGCTTTCGTTTTATTTCCGTTAGTCCTTGCGAGAGCCTCTAAAATGAAAACCTTCTCCATATTTTTTATGTTGAGGTCAGAAAAACTTGTACTAAAACCTAAATTTTGACTATTCATCATACGACCTACTTTACTATTAAATTTACTTTTGTCCTCTGATATACTACTTTCTCCTTCCGATGATGATATACTACCACTCCCAACTTGCGTATCTTTTTTAATCAAATAATCATCTTTACTTTCCGAAATTGGTTCAAAAACATTACCCTTACCCAAAGCGGAAATAAGATCGGAAGTCGAGAAAATTACATTCTCTGGTAAGACCTTGACACTTTTCTGACCCGACCAAGAGAGTATAAAAGCTCTTTCAAGAACATTGTAAAGTTCCCTGACATTTCCTGGCCAGTTATACTCAAAAAGTTTTGATAGCAACTCTTTATCCCAAACTATTTCAACCCCATATTTTTTCCCAAGCTTTTTGAAAAAATACTCTGTAAGATAGGGGATATCTTCCTTTCTTTCTCTCAGAGGCGGAATCTTTATAGGGATAACAGATAACCTGTAATACAAATCTTCTCTGAATTTTCCTTCCTTTACAAGCTTTTCAAGGTCTTTATTTGTGGTTGATATAATTCTAACATCTACGTTTATAGAATTGACGGAACCCTGCCCGAGCCTTTCTATTTTTTTCTCCTGAATTACTCGTAGTATTTTTGGTTGAAGATGTAAAGGCATGTCTCCTATTTCATCGAGCAAGATTGTTCCACCAGAAGCGAGTTCAAATTTGCCAAGTCTTCTTTTTTCAGCACCAGTGAAAGCTCCCTTCTCATATCCAAAAAGTTCAGCTTCAAGCAAAGTATCAGGAATTGCGGACATGTTCACCGCTAAGAAAGGTTTATGTGCTCTGGGACTAAATTTGTGTATGTATCTGGCAAGAACCTCCTTACCAACCCCTGATTCTCCCATTATAAGTATTGCCGAATCTGTTTTTGCAACCCTTCTTGCTAACATAGCAAGATTTCTCATAACTTCACTCCCTACAACAAACTCAAATTCATATTTATCTTCAATAATATTTCTTATTCTTGTGATGAACTCTTGAGGTGAAGTTTCTCCCTTTCTTATAAAATCAACAGCTCCGAGTTTCATAGCTTCAACAGCAGTAGGTATATCACCAAAAGCGGTAAGGACAACAAAAGGAGTATTTATCCCAAAAGATTTTACCTTTCGGAGCAAATCAAGACCGGACATACCGGGTAGTTTTAAATCACATAACACAAGGTCAAAATCCTTTTCAGATAGAATTTCAAGAGCACTTTCAGCAGTATAAGCAACTGAAACTTTGAAATCTCGGCTCAAAAAATCAGATAAAGATTTCGCAACTTGAACATCGTCTTCAACAACCAAAACACTATTCCCCATACAAGAAAAAATTTAAGAATTGAATAATCAATAATCAAGAGCAAAAAGAAAATACCTGATACCAATGCAATAATCTTCCCCCTATCTATTTCTTTTATTGCTAACCGCATTTTCTCCTCCTTGATTTATGTCTAATATAATAATTCTCACTTTTTGCTCTGGTATCCAAACATTTTTCTCCTCCTTGATTTATGACCATGCAAGGAAAATGAAACCGAGCAAGAACTAAAATATGGGAAAAATCATTTTTTGAACCTTAAATGAAATCTCAAAATGAAATTAGAATAGAAAAAATGAAAAATCATAAAAAGAAATACCGAAAACATTTATTTTTTTATTTGATTAGAGATTAAATAATCTCATAACTTTTTAAGTAAGAAATCACAATCACCTCAAAATAAAAAACAGGCTTTTGAACAAGTTCTGAAATCCTCATCAGATAATAAAAAGAAAACTATCAAAACCTAAATTTTCGTATCTTTGTTTGAGTAATAAATCAAATCTTTTTCCATAAATTGCGATCTTCAAAAACAGAAGTTTGAAAATAAAAGTGCTATAATTTGGAACTTCTCCTGAATCTCAAAAATTCCCAAGTACGATGAAATATTAATTTCCATATAATCTTCATTCGTTCAAGATTCAAATACTCCGTATTCCAGATAATTTGACTTTTTTAAAATTATGAATTACTAAAATAAAAATAAAACAAAAAAAAATAATAAAAATAAGGCAGGAGAAATAAATAAGATAAGAAAAGAACAAATGATAGCAATATTAGAAAAAAGCATAGTGGAGGGAGAGGTTAATGTTTCTGGTTCAAAGAACGCCTTTTTTCCTGCAGTAGGAGCTGGTATCGCATTAGGGGCAGAAAAAATAGTGATCAAGAATACTCCAAAAATAAAAGATGTTTTTGTCATGCTGGAACTTTTGAGAGAGCTTGGTTGTGAATACAAAATACAAAACACTGAAATAATAATAAACACAGAAAAAATAAAACTAAATAATGTATCTCCCGAGAATTTCGGTAAAATAAGAGGGTCAGTTGTTATTTTCGGAGCACTTCTTGGTAGATTTGAGAAGGCAAAAATCCCCATGCCCGGTGGTTGCAAAATAGGGAAAAGACCAATAGACCAACATATAAAAGCTGCAAATAGTCTTGGATACAGAGTAGAAGAAAATGAAGAATATGTTGAAGCTTACGGAGCACCAAAAAAAGAAGGAAAAATAAAGTTTGATATAAAAACGGTCACGGGAACGGAAAATGCAATTTTGATGTCAATAAATTCAAAAGTTGAAATAGAAAATGTAGCAATAGAACCCGAAGTCCAAGAACTTATAAACTACCTTAAAAAGTATGGAGTAGATATAAGGTTAGAGCTCAAAGAAGATAAAATTCTCATAGACGGGACAAAAAGAGAGAAGATAAAAGAAGTAGAGTTTGAACTTATACCAGATAGAATTGAAGCCGGAACCTGGTTAATTTTAGCAGCCGCAACAGAAGGGAAAATCAAAATAAAAAATGTAATAGCTGAACACATTAAGGCCGTTGTAGATGTTTTAAAAGAGTGTGGCGCAAAAATAAAAATTTTGGGAAACAAAATAGAAGTTGAAGGAAACAAAAAATATAAACCGGTTGACTTACTTATAGTAGCCTCTTACCCGGCATTCCCAACAGACCTCCAACCTCAGATATCTGTCATGCTTCTGAAGGCAGAAGGAAAAAGCAGAATAAAAGATAATATTTTCCCAGAAAGGATTTCACATATTCGGGAACTGAAAAAAATGGGAGCAGATATATTGGTAGAAAACGGAGAGATTATCATAAATCCATCAAAGATACATGGAGCAGAAATCGAGGCAAAAGATTTGAGAAGCACTGCAGCTCTGGTTATAGCTGGATTAGTAGCAGAAAAAAATCAAACAATTCTCAAAAACTTTGAACTCATAGAAAGAGGATATGAAAACTTTGTGAAAAAACTCAAAAATGTAAATGCAAAAATTGAGGTCTTTGAAGATGAAATTAGAAAAGAGGAAATAATAAAGGGGATTTCAAACTATGTACCCTATTCTACTTGAAATAGGAAGAATAAAAATATACACATACGGAGTTTTTATAGCTTTTGCTTTCATAATCGCAGCAGAATATGCAGCAAGAGTTTCGCGGGAACTAAAATTTGACCCCTACTACATCCTTGATATAATAATATGGATGCTCATAGGAGGAATTCTTGGTACGAGAATTGCTTACATAATCATGAACATAAAAGACTACATTCAAGAACCGGTGAAAATTCTCAAAATATGGGAAGGAGGACTTGCTTGGTACGGCGGCATAATCCTATCTATAATACTCGGCTATATATGGTCAAAGAAAAATAAAATGAGATTTCTAAAAGTTGCCGATGTTGTTTCTCTCGCAGTAATTTTAGGTCTTTCAATAGGAAGATGGGGGTGTTTTTCTGCTGGATGCTGCTATGGCAAACCAACAGAATTTGCACTCGGAGTTATTTTTAAAAACCCTCTTTCTCTATCAATAACTGGAATAAAGATACACCCTACACAAATATACGAAGCTCTTGGAATGTTTTTCTCCTTCTCATTTATAAGAGGTATGATGATAGGCTGGCTCAAAAGAGAAAGAGAAGAAACAAAAATAACAAAAAAAGATCTCTTCGAACTCAAAACAGAAATAATGCTAATAATCCAAATTTTACTTTTGAGACTTTACTACATGTGGTACGGCAAAGAAATACCATTTCCACACCCGATAGACCTTGTCTTTTTACCGGGATTTACTCTCCTTCACTTTGGAGTAAAATTTTTAGGAATAGCGTATGGCTTACGCAAAAACTATTTTGAAGGAATAATATTTGCGATGTTCTTTATGCTGTATGGAGCTCTCAGATTCTTTTTAGAGTTTTTGAGAGATCCATCAGGGCTTTCAGGTTTCATAGTAGATAAAACAATCACAGCAAATCACCTTGTTTCATTTGTATTTTTTTTGATAGGAGCTTACTCACTAGTAAGAGGGAAATTCGCATTCACAAAATAATTTAATTTCGCAAAATGAACCTTGATGACTATATATCACAAGAAAAACCAATTTCAGAAAAGACTATAATCTTACCTAAAAACCTACTTAATTTCCGCAAGTTTGGGAAGACCATAAAACCCGAATTTATAGATGATGACGATGATGACCTGAAAAAATGCTATGATTTGTGGAAAGTGTCCGAAGGGCTTAAACTCAAAGAGATAAAAGATAAAATAGCCGAAATAGAAGATTTTTCAAACTACAAAAAAGTAAGAGGTATAGTTCATATCTTATCGCAGCTTTCACAACTTACAAAGAGCGAAGAAAATGCAAAAGAAATAAGAAAATTTATTTTCCTCCAAGGTCCGGCTCTCACAGAAGATGAAAAAGAAAGAATAATTAAAGAAGCAGAAAAGGAGTTCCAAACAAAAATTTCAGAAGACAAAATATGGGGAGATATAAATCCGTATAAGGTTTTACTGAAAGCTCCTGAACTTTCAATTCAAGATATTTCAAAAATCTATAACTTATCACTTGCATGTGGTATAGCGCTTTTATCTTACAGGATAAACTTTAAAGTGAGCGAGAACATAGGAGATATTATAAGGCTCTCAAAAAAGCTCGGTCTTATGTATGATTCCACAAAAGAAGGATGGATTTCTGTATTCGGACCGGCAACCCTGATAAAAGAATCAACAAAATATTCCCTTTATTTTTCCATTCTTGTATCAAAAATACTAAGAAAAAAAGGATTTGAAATAGAGATCGAAACAGAAAAGGGAATACTTAAACTCAGTCAAGAACATAAAAAGTTTTTCCCTGAAATTGAGGAAGATGTAAAGTTTGATTCATCATATGAAGAACAGGTATCAAAAATAATTCAAGATACATTTACGAACATAAATCTTACAAGAGAACCAGAAGCGATATTTTTCAGAGAAGGAGTTTTTATACCAGATTTCAAGTTGAGAAATGATGAAGGCAAAGAAGTTTTGATAGAAATAGCTGGCTTCTGGACAGAAGACTATATAAAAAAGAAAATAGAAAAATTAAAAAAATTTTGGGAAAGCTCCCAAAGAAAAATTATAGTTTTAGCCTCTGAAAAACTCGCACTATCTTTCGGAAATATAAAATTACCTGACGACGTTATAGTTTTCAAAAACGAATTACCTTCACTTGAACTCATAAAGAAAATAAAGGAGATAATACCTAACACAAAAATAACAAAACAAAAAAACCAAACCCAAGAAATTCAAATACCAGATGAAATAAAAGATAAAATAAGGGAAGGAATGAGCGTAACGGAATTCCAAAAAATATTACAAAACTACAAACTAGACTTGGATTTAAATAAAGCTGCACACTACCTCGGATACAAAATAGAATGGAAATCAATTTTTGATGGAACCTTAAAAAAAGAAAAATGAAAAGATAGATAACATAGCATACTTCTGGGATAGTGTAAAGTTTATAAAATTATAAATAACCGCAGAAAAAATTCTCCTGAAAAAATAGAAATAATAGATAAATCACGTTAAAATAATATATATAAATGATATTATGACTTTTATCGTAGCTTTAATCGGAGGAATACTTTCTTTCTTTTCTCCATGTGTTTTCCCCATCATACCAGTTTATATGACATTCTTTGCGGGTGTATCCATAAATGAAATAAAAAATAGCACAGGGATAAAAAGAAGGGTGATATTAAAATCGGCTATTTTTGTTTTGGGATTTTCGCTTGCATTCTCAATACTTGGAGCTTCATCAGCAGCTGTGGGAAACTTTTTGAGAACATTCAAGAGAGAAATAATGACCTTAGCTGGAATTATAATTCTAATCTTCGGTCTCCACCTTATAGGAATAATAAGAATTCCATTTTTACTCGAAGAAAAAAGATTAGATGTTTCGAAACTTTCAAGAAAATTTCCTGAATTTGCTTTCCCTTTCATAGCGGGCTTTCTTTTCGCATTTGGTTGGACCCCCTGTATAGGTCCAATTTTGGCTGGGATACTATCTATTGCAGCAAACTCTGAAAATGTTATAGAGGGAATAATGCTTCTTTTCGTCTTCTCTTTGGGAATTGGTATTCCATTCATCACTTCTGCAATATTGATCTCCGGACTTATTTCATATATGCAAAAAGTAAGGAAAATTTTCAGAACAGTTGAAATAGCATCAGGGGTTCTTCTCATTTTGCTTTCCCCTATCTTCATCTTCAACAAGCTCGACTTAATTAGGATAAATTTTAAGAGCCTTGAAGAAGTATTAAACATAGATATAACAAAAATCAACTCTCATAAGCTCAATAATAAAGATGGAGTAAAAAAAGGGATAGATGTTATAACAAGGTTCATAGAGAAAATAGATCAAGTTAAGCCAATAAACAATATAACAACAAAAAAAACCGATTTCATAATAGTAAACTTTTGGGCAACATATTGTCCCCCGTGCAAAAAGGAAATTCCATCGTTTAACCTGGCGGTAAAAAAATTTGAAGAACTGACCATAATCGGAATATCAGTTGATAATAAACCAGAAGACATAAAGAATTTTGAGTATGAAATAGGCGGAATAGAATTTCCTGTATTTTTACTGAAAGATATTGTAGATGAAGGTAAATTTGAAACATATAGCCTACCCGAATCCTACTTTTTCTACAAAGGCGAGTATATAGGAAAGATTTCTGGAATCGTTGAATTTGAAGAAATAGAAAAATTCTTGAACAAAGATTTTTCATTCCTTGATTAACGGAAAAAATAAATATATCAATCCAGATGCTGTTCTGATTTTGTCGGCGGGAAAAGGGGAAAGACTGAAACCAATAACAAACTTTATACCAAAACCCTTAATTGATATAGAAGGTGTCCCAGTTTTCGCTTTTTCGCTTTTTTTAGCGTATAAAGCAGGTTTCAGAGAATTTATAGTAAATACTCACCATCTTGCTGAAATTCTTGAAGAAAAACTGAAAGAATTAGGAGAAAAGAAAAAAATCGAATTTAAAATCATAAGAGAAAAAGAACTTTTAGGAACAGGTGGAACAATAAAATACGTATTTGAAAAGTTCAAATATCAAAAAATTTTAGTAATGAATTCAGATGTAATTTGTGATGCGGATATTGAAAGCCTCATAAAATCATGGAAAATATCTGATTCAATTGCTCATATAATGATAAAAGAAGGAGAACCCGGCGGAGTTGAGGTTGATGAAAAATCAGGAAAAGTCAAGAAAATATACGGAGAAGGGAAAGGAGGAAAATTTACTTTCACTGGTATCCACCTTGTTAAAAATGAAATAAAAAACTATTTAGAAGGTGAAATACCTTTATGCATAGTAAGAAAGGGGTACTCAAAAATATTAAATGAAGATAAAGAAAATATCTCTTTTTTCATTCACGATGGACTATTTTTTGATATCGGAACACCTGAGAGATTAAATAGAGTAAGAGAAACAATCAGAATAATGATGAAAAAAGAGAAAGAGAAAGAAAAAGATAGTTTATCTCCAACTGAAAAAAGGTTCTATAATTTTTTTGCATTAGTAAAAAGTTTTTTATATGAAAATGAGAACGAACAAAATTCTATCGCTTAAATACAGTTTTATAATCTATGTTCCTTAACTATCAAAAAGATAAAAAACCAAATAAACCTTATAATTTTTATTATATGACAATTTATCAACTTAGACAGAACGCGCAAATAAAAAACTCAAAAAAACTTCTTCCCCTTTTCCTACTACCAATTACTATATTTCCCCTAATCTTCTCAGGATGCAGCAAGAGAGAAAGCAACAATATAGCTCCCCAAATCGAAATAGCGCTAACCTATATTGAAAATAACTATTTTGGAGAAGCAGAAAAAATACTGAAAGATATAAAAAGTAAAGATCCACAAAACTGTGAAGCTTCCTATGGACTGGCACTAATACATTTGAGGAACTTGGTAGAAGTTGTAAATTCAATCCTATCCATAGCTTTCGGTTTTAACACACAAGGATCACCTAAAATACCCGGTCAGGAACCTGAAATACGAAAATACACAACATATTATCACGAAGACGAATCGAGAATAAAAATTGTTCTGAACAGGATAGCGAAAAAAGGTTCACTTTCTGAAGCTATCTACACACTAATAAGACCTGCTTTCATACAAATAGATGAAATAGCAAAAAATATCACAGTAGTCCTGTCTAAAAAATGCCATATAAATGTTGCACTACCAATAAAGATAGGAAACGATCAAAATACAATTTTGCATTTTTACATCGGACAAAAAGGGGGACCAGCTAATAGATGGGGACCAACCGAAGCAGCAATATTAGGATTCTTTACAAACATCTTTGACGCAATTTTAAAATTTATATTAGCAATAAATTGGGATATAAACATAGAAAAGCTACTTGATTTTCAAGTTAAAATAAATCTTGAAGGATTAGAAAACTTGCTTGGGCAACAAAGCCAGATAGTTACCCCACAAGGGACAATCCAGAATCTATCGCTAACACAAATACAGATTCTTAACTCTGCTTTATCTTTTGACCCATTTGACACAGCAGTTCTATTTTCATCTCTGGCTTTTATATTTGATACATCTCCGGATCTCCTCAGATTAAGAAGCGGTGGGGATAAAATTTTAGATGAGGTAGCTGAACACATATCCATAGCATCCGACACATTTTTAAAAATCTTTGAATTTATAACAAAATACTCTGATAAGAACTCAATAATCGCATATGAAGATCCGGGAAAAGACGGCCTATCACCAGATGACTTTGTTGATCTTAACACTTTCAGATACCCAGATCTGCAGAAAGGATTATTTGCAAAAATAGGCAACACAGAGATAAAATTTGATAAAACTTTGCTTTCAGTAATTATTAAACCGTTTCTTTACAAAGAAACGAGAGAAAAGTATTTGAAATTTTTCTCAAAAATGAAAATAGCATTTGATATAAAAAACGAAAATATAGATGACAATCAAAGATGGATAAGCATAAAAGAAGCCTTATCTTTAATACCACTTATATCGGTTCAAGAAACAATAAGATTTAATCCTAAAAGATTTTTTGATGGACTCAAAAAAAATTCAGAAGGATTAAGAGCTATTTTACCCTTATGGACAGATCTTACGGGAGACGGGATACCTGAATTCATAATAGAAGCTGAGTCAAAAAGTATAAATGATAAATTTTGCTTTGCTCCGCAAGATAGAATCAAAAACAAGTTTATTGTAAAACCCCTTATTCAGCTTCAAGGAGAAAAAATTTCTTTTTCAAGATTAATAAGCATAATATATTCAAAAGGAGAAATAAGCCAAGACTACTGGTGTTATATTTCCCCTGAATTAGATTATTCTGGGAAATACCAGATGGGCATATCAGCTGAAATGTTTATAAAAAACATTGATTTGAAAGTTGAGACAAAAGAATTAATTTTCCAAGCTATACCTTGTGAAGCATTTTCACAAGACGAAACGAATTTTGCGTGCTATAAGAAAATAGACAACCAAGAAAAAATCTTTGTAAAAATAAAAAATGATGAAGGTAAAATAAATGAATATGAAATAGAAAAAGCAATACTTGATAATCAAATCTACAAAGATTTTGAAAGCAAAATAATAAACCGATTCACAAAGCCAATAACTTTTATGGGACAATATATAGTCCCATCAGCAAAAATTAAACCAGATAGTGAGCAAAAAATGAATTTGGAGATAAGCTGGAACGACATAGAAATACCAGATAAAGATGTAAATCTATATGATATAGAGATATTTTATCCAGAAACCGGAACCTCCTCAGATCCTATTTTTCTTTCTGAAAATGCACCAGGAGTGAAAAAATGTGTTGGAGGAATTTGCTCCGAAAAAGATGAAGACTGCTCCGGCGCAATATGCCTATATAATATAGGTAATATAGAAAATTTCTTACAAGGACACAGAAAAATCTGCCTCAGAATAAAAGCTTATACAGTAGAAGGTGCTATAAGATCACATTATAAATGTCTTGAATTTCCCCAAGGTTTAACTTTAAATCCAAACGAAATAGATAGATTTGAAAAACTTTTCAAAACATCAAAGGGAGAAACAAACTTGTTCTTGGAAGTAAAAACATATTCAAGACCCAAAATGTATTCCCTCAAAGAACCTATATATATATCAAGAAGAGCAGAAATAGAGGGAGATAACTGTATATTCAATATGAAAATAGTTCTTGCCTTAGCCCCATTTAAGGTTGAATTAGAAGGAGATAAAGCATATTTTACCCCATATCTACCGGCAGAAATATTTGTAAGGTCATCTGATTTCAGAGACGATTTCCAAGACAAAGTTGTACAAGGCCTTGCAATAAGAGATATTGATAACTTCTTTATAGAAAATGTTGCATTTTTGAGAAGGAGCCAAAAATACAAAGTTTTTTCCGCATTCTTTTCACCAAAAGGAGAAATTATTCCAAGATACTACTCTATAACTTCCTTCCCGCAACTATCTACATTAGTTGTTGGATGTGCTGCATTAATTCCAAGATGTTTTTTCAACTCAGATTCTCCACATTTTCCAAGTGAAATAATTGCAGGAGGTATAAGAAAAAACATAAGAATAAATAGAGATTGTCAGTTTCCGGATAACGAATGGTCGCTTTACTATATAGCTTTCCGAGATCCTACATTCTTTGGTTCAATTCAAGTAAATTTAGACCCACTTAAAAAATGCGAAGGAGACCCAGAAGGCTGGATAGAGCCAGATAACTACACATTAAACAAAGTTTCAGTTGACTTTATCCAAAGAGTAATTTCACCTATTGTTTCTCTATTTTCAAATTTAGTAGGCATCGTAACTGGTCAGCTACAATATATCTCCGAGGGAGTGCAATGTAACTTCTGATTGTAATTTTCTCCAAATATAACGCTACCTTCCTTTCCACTCGGGTTTTCTTTTCTGGAAGAAAGCCATGACACCCTCTACGAGGTCTTCTGCCATAGAATTTATTGAGAGCATAGAAGATAAAAATTCAAGAGACTTTGAGAATTCAAGTTCACGCGCAGTGTAATAGGCTCTTCTTCCAAGACGCAATATAGCTGGACTCTTTTCAAAAATTTTTGAAACAACTTCATTTACCTTCTCATCAAGTTTTTCAGGTGGTACGACATAATTTATAAAACCAAGTTTTAGAGCTTCCTCAGCTGAAATTCTCTCTCCTGTTAGCATAAGTTCTAAAAGTTTTTTGGGATTAGACGTTACTCTTATCAAAGTCGCAAGTATTATATATGGGAATAGACCTACGTTTATTTCTGGTGTTCCAAACCTTGCTGTTTCTGATGCAACTCCTATGTCACAAGCAGCAACGAGACCAAAACCCCCACCAAGTGCATCCCCGTTTACCCTTGCTATGATAGGTTTTTTGTAACTTTCCATAACCCTGAATATTTCTGCAAAAAGCCTTGTATTCTCGTATCTATCTAAGAAAGAAGAGGAAACAGAAGGGTCAGGGGAAAGATCTCCACCAGCAGAAAAAGCTTTGTCTCCTTCACCTGTTAAAACAACAATTTTTACATCTTGATCTTCATTCAGCTCTTTTAGGGCTTGCAAGAGCTCCACAGTCATCTTTGGTGAGATAGAATTTCTTCTTTCCGGTCTATTCAATATAACAAAAGCTATCTTATTTTCCTGTTTTCTTTCAACTTTTATTGTCTCATACATACAAAAAAAATTTGAACGCTCGTTTAAATTTTCCATTTTTTCATATTTCTTTTATCCCTATTTTCCCTTTTATCCCTATTATTATTATTTTCTTTTATTATTCCTATTATTTCCATTTTCAATCTTAATTATCTCGGTGAGTTTTTATTTTTGAAGCTGATGGAATTTTTAGTTTTTCAAGATATCTTGGTAAAAGATCTGCTATTGTTTTTACGAAAAAATCAGGTTCAAAATTAACTTTATCACCGACTTTTTTATATTTCAAATTCGTAACCCTCATAGTTTCCGGTATAATATCAACGACAAAAGTTTTTGATTTTATTTCAGATACGGTAAGAGATATACCATCTATTGCAACAAAACCTTTTTCTATTATATATTTTTCTATTTCTTCTTTGAGCTCGAATTCGAACCTTGCAAATTCTCCCTTTTTCTCTATGCCTTTTATCAAGATAGAAGTTAGCACATGCCCCTGAACTATATGACCTGATACTCCCGCCCCAAGTTTTAGCGAACGTTCAAGATTCACAAAATCTCCCCGACGAACCAACGATAAGTTTGTTCTTCTCAAAGTTTCCGGAGAAAGGTCAAACAATAAAATTCCCTGCCTTGAAGAAACAACAGTAAGACAGGCACCATTCACACTCACAGACTCACCTTTTTTTACCCTAAAATTTTTCCCTGCATATATTTTTATCCTGTTTTTATCAAAAGACAAAACCTTACCCGTTCTTTCAACTATCCCTGAAAACATATTCCTTTTTTCTAAAAATCTTTACACAATTTTTATCTTTTTTTAGGTTATGGGAAAATTTTTCACACTTCTCTACCTCCTTTTCATTTTGCTTTCGTTTCTTACTCTTGATCTACTTTTCAATAAATCTTCCCATGGGCAGGAAAAAAAAGAAGACATACAGAAAGGAGAGGATATCTTTAATGAATATGAAAAAGTCCTGCTCTCCACAATATCAGATATGAAAAAAGGCAAGTTATATGAGGCAAAGGAAAAATTTGACGAAATAAAAGGAGAAATTGATAAGTTAAAGGAAAACGGAGAAAAAACTATAGATATACTAAAATTAGCTTTCCCGAATTTATCGCAAAAATACCACATAGCAGAAATAATGCAAGCAGTTGAGAAGGAATTGGTATCATTTAGTAAGAAGGAAGAAAAAAGAAAAATTTATTTTTCCAAAGGTGAAAAGATAAAAAAGATTTTTGTTTTTCCTTCCTCAGATGGTAAATCTGAACTTTTTGAATCATTTGAAAATGATATTCAAGGCGAGTTTGAAGAATACTTCGTGTTTTTTGATTCATATGTAGATTACGATTTAATTAACAACAGGTCAATTATAATAAATTTTGCAGATAGAAAGAAAATAAATATTAAAGATTCTGGTTCTTTCCTAATAGACTTTTCTTCTCCTACACGTATTACAGAAGAAAATATAAATATAATTTACTTTTTGCCACACTTTTCACACTTTGCTTGGACAATAAGTCTGTTCATAAAAAACGAGGTGAAATGCTCTCCGATAATTTTATACAGAGAAGATGTAGAAAACATGAAGAAAATTTTTTACGAAGTATCGTACGCAGCAGGAGTTTCTATTTTATATGATATAAAATATTCTGGGATTGATGTAATTCCATTTATAAGGAAGAAATTTGAGGTTCAAGCAAGAAAAGAGGGTAAAAAAAACGAAAAAGAAATACTTGAATTTGCAGCCGAAAAAATACAAAAATCAGGTTGCATAATAATTTTAGACAACTCAAAAAACTCCTCGGCCATAATACCTCAAATAAGGTTCATAGGCGCAAAAGATATAAAGTTTTTCGGAATAATGTGGCACAGAATAAAAGATTATCTTGAAAAAAGATACTATAAAACAACTTTCTATGCAGATATAGTTCCCCCCGGTGAAAATAGACAAAAAATATACATAAGTGAGCTTCAAAAAATATCAGAAATAGTATCATCCATAGGCGACATGTTCAAACTTTCAAAACAAACAGAAATAAAAGGCATGTCCGGTAAAATAGTACTAACCCCAAAGGGAATAGTAATAAGGGGGATAAAAATATTTGAAGTGGGCGAAGATATAAAACCAGTATTTGAACTAGAACCAGAAGCCCTCAAAGATAAACTATGGGAATAACAAGAAAATATGGGAATAACACAGAAAAAAAATTAGAAAAATTAGAAGAATAGATGCAAAGTATAATAGTTCCAATAGACAAAATATTTTTGTTTTTATTTCACAAAATTAAAGACCGAGCTAAATTAAAGAGGTAAGAAAAAGCAATTCAAGAAAAATAATTAAACAGAAAAATAGAAAAGGAGGTGATTGAAATGAGAGAAGCAGTAATAGTTGATGCTATAAGGACGCCAATAGGCAAGTCAAGCTGGAAGGGTCTTGAAAAATGTGGTCCAATGGGACATCTTTCTGCAATAGAGTTAGCTTCCCTACCCGTAAAGAAAATAATAGAAAGAACAAAGGTTGATACAAGGGAGATAGAAGATGTAGTTTGGGGATGTCTTTCTCAAATAGGAGAACAGGGGTTCAACCTGGGAAGAACTCTACTTTACCAAGCAGGATTTCACGATGAAGCAGTAGGATGCACAATAAACAGGTACTGCGGTTCCGGACTTCAAGCATCAAATTTTGCAGCACAGGAAGTTATGAGTGGCGAATGTGATTTGGTAATAGCTGGTGGTTCCGAATCTATGTCAAGATATCCCATGGGTTCAGACGCCCAAATTGCAGCAAAAGCAGGTGCCCCACTTGTTATACCAGAACCAGTACAAATGAAGGGATTAGTTCCTATGGGAGTTGCAGCTGACATGATAGCACAAAAATACAAGATAACAAGAGATGAAGTTGAAGAATTTGGATTTAACTCTCAAAAAAGAGCAGCCACGGCTTGGAGACAAGGAATATACAATTCACAAGTATTTCCAGTTGTTGCTAAAAAAGATGGTCAAGAATTCACAATAACACAAGACGAAGGAGTAAGATTCAAGGTTCTTGATACCCCAGAAGGTTTCATGGCAGATATGAGAAATATTCCCTATTCCTTTACACCAGATGGTCCCCACACTCCAGCGACATCATCCCAGATATCTGATGCAGCATGCGCGATAATGATAGCAACTCCTGAAAAAGCTGAGAAACTCGGACTAAAACCCCGGGCAAGGTTCGTATCTTTCGGACTTGCAGGTTCAGACCCGGTCCTTATGCTTACAGGAATAGCTCCGGCGATAAAGAACGCCCTGAAGAAAGCGGGCCTCAAAATAGATGATATTGATATAATTGAAATAAACGAAGCCTTCGCTTCACCTGTGATATATGCCGCAAGAGAACTTGGAATAGATTGGAGAAATGACCTAAGACTTAATCCGAATGGTGGAGCAATAGCTCACGGACACCCAATAGGAGCAACAGGCGCAATACTTTTGACCAAAGCTCTTTACGAACTTGAAAGAACTAAAAAGAGATACGCTCTAATCTCACTCTGCATGGGTGGAGGAATGGGAATTGCTACAATAATAGAAAGGATATAATAAAGGTAAGCACAATAAATCTAAAACGAATTGAAAGCTAAATAAATTACATCAAAAAAAAGACAAAAAAATAAAGAAAAGCATTGAGAATATAAGATGTGAGAAAGATAAAAGTTGGGTTATTCGGGACGCGGGGCGTTCCAGCGAGCTATTCTGGTTTTGAAACTTTTTACGATAAACTCATAAGAAGATTAAGCAAAGAAGAATTTGACCTTATAGTCTTTAACAGAATCAATTATTTAAAATATCCATTTTTCTACTTTAAAGGAGCAAAAGTAGTTCAGCTACCATCTATACCACAAAAGCATCTTGATACAATCTCACATACATTACTTTCACTAATCTGGTGCGCCACTCAAAATATAAAATTAGATATTACTCTCATATGCATAGTTGGGAATTCACCACTCCTTCCATTCTTCAAAGCTCTCGGAATGAAAACAATAATAAATGTAGATGGACAGGACTGGCGGAGAGAAAAATGGGGCAAATTTGCTTCCGCTTATCTCAGAGCTTCCGAAATTTTAGCCTCAAAGTTTGCAGACGTTATAGTAGCAGATGCCCTTGAAGTAAAAAAGTACTATGAGAAGCTCAGAACCGAGAAAAACAAAATAGTATATATACCATACGGTGGACTCGAAGAGGAAGATATAAAAAGAGCTGATTTGTGGGGAGACGATAGTGAATTTCTTAAAAAATTTGGATTAGAAAAAAATAAGTATTTTTTATTTGTAGGTAGGCTCGTCCCAGAAAATGCACCAGATAAAATTATAAAGGCATTTATAAACGCGAAAAATTCAAATAGAATTGCAAATGATATGAAACTCGTTATAGTAGGAGATGCACCTTACTCATCAGAGTATAAAAAATACCTCTTTGAAATATCAAAGGGTAATACATCGGTTATATTTACAGGATATATTTTCTCAACGGGTTATATAAAGCTTTCACGGAATGCTTTCTCATTTATTCTTTGTGCAACGGTAGGAGGAACCCATCCGGTTTTGGTAGAGCAGATGTCTCTTGGAAATCTTATAATCTGCTACGATACACCATCAAATAAGGAAGTACTTGAAGACGGAGGATTTTACTTTTCAGATGAAAAAGAACTAGAAAACCTTCTTGAATACATAACAAGCCTTCCTGAAAATGAGCGAACAAAAAAACAAAATAAAGCAAAAGAAATCTCAAAAGAAAAATACTCCTGGGATAAAATAGCCGAAGAATACAGAAATCTTTTTCTCTCACTTTCGAGAAAATAAAAATAAAGTGAAATGAAAAGTGATAAAGATAAAAAAATAAAAAAATACTTTATAGCCGTAGCTCATGGTAGCCCAGATAAGCTAAACGAAGAAGATTTTTCGCGGCTATGCAAAGAAATAGAAAAAAAGATAAGAGAAAATGATACAGAAACTACATTCATAAAATCTTATCTTGAATTTGGTCAGCCAAGATTTGATGATGTAGTGAAAGAAATAATAATAAAAGATAAAGATAAAAGAGAAAACACTTCATTCTTTTTTATCAGGCCTTTTCTTCTTTTTAGAGCAGGTCATATGGAAAATGATATAGAAGCCAAGCTAAAAGGTATAGAAAATGTGATGGTATCCGGCGTACTTGCAGAATCTGAAAGATTTCAGAAATTTTTCTCCAATTTCATAGAAAACTTTTTACAAACTAAGACAAACCATAAGAGTAAATCAATTCTTAACTTGGAAAATCCACTTTTTATTTTTGTTGCAAGGGGTACATCTTCAAAAACTGGAGCTTCACAAGTTTATTCATTTTGCCGTATAATATGGGAGAATCTTGGTAAGAAAGGACACATGGAAGTATGCTTCGCCGATGCTAACAAACCAAGTTTAAAAGATGTAATAGATGTTTTAGATTTGAAGAAATTTTCATCAATTGTAGTCATACCAGTAATACTCTTTAGAGGTTTCGTTATGAAAAAAATAGGTAAAGAATTAGCTTCTATCCTAAAAGAGAAAGGATTCCCTCTCAAAACCTCAAATTCCGGAAACATACCATATGTCATTTTACCACCGTGCGGCTATTTTTCTGCTTCTCAACTTGCCGATGTTCTTGCTGAATTTCCTGAATAAAATCTATACTTTCAAAACCAGATATAAGCAAAGCTTTTTCAATCAGTTCTCTGCCATCCTCAATGTTACTCTGTTCTATAAGTTTTATGCCTTTTCTAAAATAATCAGAAGCTGATTTTATGTCTGAAATAGACTTTACCACACCAAACAAAAAACCTAAAATCAAGCCAATCGCAATAGAAATCTCATAAATCTTTCTTCTAAAAACCCCTCCCTTTTTTATTCTCCCATATTTTTTTGTTTTGCTCCTTACATAACTTTTCTTATTTTCAGCATCTTTGGCGATCCTATAACTTCCCGGATTTTCTTCATCTTTAACTAATCCTACCCCTTCATGTGATAAGCTAATTTTAGAAGAAGGACTAATACCTTCATTTTCTCTCCCTTTCCTCTTGCTAATCAAACTCTCACTTGAACTTAATTTTTCCTTTGTATTCTCTATCATATCTGAAACTTTTTGGAATTGTAAATTATATTGTAAATTATCGCCTGTATTCAAACCTCTCCCCAAATTTTGATTTTCACTTACAAAAGAAATTACTCTTTTTTCCTCATCTTCTATTTCACGATTTTCTTCATCAATTCTCCTTGAAAAGAATGAGCATATAAAGTTAGAGAAATCTTTCTGATATAGTTGGCGGATATTCAAATCAACTGAAATTTTTTTCATCTCATCTAACATTTTATCAGCAGAAGAAAATCTTGAGAACTCATTGCGCGACAAAGCTTTCAAAACTATATCATCTAAGGGTTCTGGCACAGCTGGATTTATAGAAGATGGAGGAGGTATTTTACCTTTTAATATTTTTTCTTTTAATTTTTCAGGTTTGTCCTTCTTGAAAAGCTTCTGCCCTGTGAGCATCTCCCAAAAAACTACACCTATACTCCATATATCTCCCTGCTGAGTCCATCCTCTCCCAAGTATAACCTCTGGCGGTACGTAACTTATTTTACCAAATGGGTCTATTTCGGAATTTTGAGGCAAAGTTATACCAAAATCAGATAGCTTCACACCACCGATCCAAGAAATGAGTATATTCTTAGGATTCACATCTCTATGAACAAGACCTCTTCCCTCAAATCTGTGTATGTAAGATACAGCTGTGAGGAGCTTTTCAGCTATGTAAAAGAATACATCAAGAGGTATTTCTCCAACGGTTTCCATCAGCTCTTTAAGATTTATCCCCCTTATATATTCCATTTCAATAAAGAACTCTCCAGAGATTTTTCCAAAGTTTGTTGTTTTAACTATATTTTCATCATCAAATCTGGCAGATATTTTTGCCTCATTTATAAAAAGGTCAGTATTGTGCGCTGATTTTAGAGTTTTGATAGCAACAACTTTTCTGAAACCAGCATCAGAAATTTTCCAGGCACGAAAAACCCTCCCCATTCCCCCCTCCCCAATCTCCTTTGTGATTATATAATCTCCAAATATCCTCATTTTCTCAAAGATTAAAACGAAAATCAAAAAAGACAAATTAAAACAATAAACAATTTATATTTTACAAATTGATCGAACTTCTCTTGAACTTTAAATTTCTTATATGTAGAGATAGAAATTGAATTCCAAAAATTTGGATAAAAATGACAGCAAATCTAAAAATTTTTGAGGACAAGATTAAAAAAAATGAGCTATGAGTTTTTTAAGTTTATTGATTCTTCCTTTGTTTTTATCATCTGCAAAAGTTGAGGTATTTTTTTCAGCGACAGATGGCTGCAAAGATGAAATAATAAAATCAATAAACTCTGCACAAAAGAGCATAAAAATAGCGATTTACCACATCACATCAAGAGAAATAATTCAGGCTCTTATTGACGCAAAAAAAAGAGGATTAGATATAAAAATTGTCGCAGACGGGGAGCAGGCAAAAGATAAATTTTCAAAAGTATCACTTCTTATAAAAGAAGGTGTAGATGTAAAAATTACAGATTACTCAACACGAAAAAAGAGGTTTCTCACACCAAAAATGCACCACAAATTCATGATAATAGATAGAAAGTATGTTATGACCGGATCCTTTAACTTCACCGCATCGGCAGAAGAATTAAATGACGAAAACTGCGTTTTTATATATGATTCAGTAGAAGTAGTTGAAAAATTTGAAAGAGAATTTGAACGCCTATGGAAGATATCACAATAATAATAACAAAACAAAAATTCTAAAAATATCTCTCTGCTGTTAAAATTTCAGAGTGTAATTTCAAATAAAAGTAATGATGAATATTTGGAATTGCACATAGGAACTCTGGTGGTCAAAAAACACTCAAACAGGATAAACTCCGTGTTTTCTTTTCATTCTGAGCACCTGTTTTTTTTCTGTAAGTTCAAGAGCAAAGTAAAGAACTCTTCTTGTTTCGCGTGGGTCTATAACATCGTCTATAAAGCCCCACCCAGCTGGCTTCTTTATATCAATATAAGGCCTTATGGCTTCCGCCATTTGTTCAGCAAATTCTCTCGCTTCTTTTGGAGACATACCTTCAAGTTGCTTTTTAGCAAAAATTGAAACCATCCCCTCAGGTCCCATAACAGATATTTCTCCGGTGGGCCATGCGACAATAATATCCGGATCAAAAGATTTACCGCACATAGCATAATATCCTGCTCCATAAGATTTTCTGATAATTACCGTGAATTTAGGTACAGAAGCTTCTGCGACGGCGTGAATCATTTTTGCTCCGTGTCTTATAAGTCCGTCTTTTTCTGTTTTAGATGATACCATAAAACCCGGGACATCTGCAAGAAAAACCAGAGGTATATTGAAAGCATCACAAAGCCATATAAATCTTGCAGCTTTGTCTGACGCATTAACATCAAGAACTCCTCCGTAAAACATAGGATTATTTGCAATAATACCAACTGGATACCCTCCTATTCTTCCGAATCCGACTATTATGTTTCTTGCCCACTTTGGTTTGATTTCAAAGAATTCTCCATCATCTACGATGAATTTTATTATTTTGTGCATATCGTAAGCTTGTTTTGGATTGTCTGGGAGAACATCCAAAATCTGATCGGAAATCAGAGCAGTTGGGTCTCCTTCATATTTTTTTCTTGGAGGTTTTTCCTCATTTGAAGATGGCATATAGGAAAGATAATCCTTTACCCCTTTGATACAAGAGATATCGTCAGGGAATTCATTATCTGCACAACCTGATATTTCCGTATGAATTTTTGAACCACCGAGATTTTCCTCATCAATATCTTCACCCGTGACCATTTTTACAAGTGATGGACCACCAAGAGCCATAGAACTTGTTCCTTTTACCATAAAAACTACATCGGCAAGGCCCGGAATGTAAGCTGTTCCAGCATAACCCGGTCCCATCTGGGCGCATACAAGAGGGATAACGCCAGACATCAAAGATTCTTCTTTAAATAGCCAACCTGAGTTAGCAAAAAATGCGATTGCTTCTCCTGCCATACCACCACCTATTGTTGAAGCACTTTGAGCAGAAATCCTTGCCCCCCCTGAATCTATCATCCACACGAGAGGTATTTTGAACCTCAGACAAAGTTCTCTTATTCTTGTACATTTTACTTCATTTACGAATCCCATGGAACCACCCTTTACTGTGAAGTCATAAGATATGCAACCGACCCATCTTCCATCTATTTTTCCAAAACCCGTTACAACTCCATCTGCTGGCGTTCTTTCTGGACCTGGTTCAGTTCCTAAAATTCCGATTTCAAAAAAGCTATCTTTATCAAATAGTAAATCTGTTCTTTCTCTTGCTGTAAGTTTTCCTCGCTCGTGCTGTTTTTTTACTTTATCTGGACCGCCCATTTTTTTTATTTCTGCTCTGATTCTGTGAAGTTCTTCAACGAGTTCTCTCATTTTTTGTCCCATATTTTTTCACCTCCTATTTTGATAGAATAAAATTTTCTGTGGTATTTTAGTAAAAAAACTGAAAAAATTTTTAAGTCAAAAGTTTAAAGTGATACATTACAGTTTTATGGTTTAAAGTTATGTTTTTTTGAGTGGTTTTCTCATAACACAAGGTTCCGAAGGATAATGCCAGTGTCTTATATCATCTTCCTCTAATGCTCTCCAACACAAAAAGACTTCTTCTCCATCTAAATCGGCAGGGAAGTCAAGAGTTCCTCTATCTATATCTCTTAAAATCACTCCAAAATTTTCAAGATTTAGAAAAAGGTTTTTCAATTCTTTCCTTACAGCTATTGTTCTATCAAGGACACCGTCTTTGTCATATGGATTTTCTCTGAAATTTAAAACAAGTTGAGTTGCGTCAAGGAGGCACTTAGAATATTCCCTTGCTTTATCCCTTATATTTTTGATTACCGGTTTAAGTTGAGGTATAACTTCTTCTGCTTCTTCAATGGAGTATCTTTTTCTCAAATGAAAAAAGTGGCGACGGTGGGATTCGAACCCACGACACAGGGCTTATGAGACCCCTGCTCTACCTCTGAGCTACGTCGCCCCTTAAAAACTAAATTTAATGATAAAATAAAATACGAAATAAAATACGAAATAAAAAATTCCTACAAATCTTTTTTCCGGAAATCTTTTCTCTCATAAATCTTTAAATTTTTCAGCCCAGATTACCTTCCCTATACCTTCCCCCCTAAAAAGGCTATGAGGAAATAATAAAGAGATAAAATCAGCAATCAACGGAATGAATGCCGGAAGCACATTTTTTCTATTACTTGCTTTAAGGTAAATATTAGAAATACGCCAGAGAGGTTTCAGAGGTTTACCAAAATATATTTGATTTTTTATATCAAACCCCGCATTTTTAATTTTTTCTTCGGCTTCCCCATCATCATACCTTCTTTTGTATCCCATCATCAAATCAAGTTCTCCGAACAAGCTTTTATCTTGTGGAATATAAAATATTACCCTTCCACCAAGAGGTAAAATTTTATTTATTTTTTCAAGAGCTTTTTTATCGTCATTTACTTTTTGGATAGTATCCAACGCAACACAAGTATCTAAAAAATACTCTGAATTTGTATTCACTTTAAGATTATCAAATAAAATTTGTGGATCATCCACCGTGATATCAAATTTTGTTATAACGAGCCTACGAGTCTGATAGAACTTTGATTTCAAAATTCTCAGTTTATTTTCTGATGGATCTGAAAAGATTACGAGTTCTCTTCCAAGCAAAAATCTACTTATTTTTCCCTCACCGGAATTAAGTTCTAAAACTCTCTTTCCTAAAAAATCTTTGATACATGAGTTGAAAAAAACTTTTGTGATATTTACTGAATTCCCTAAAACGAAAGTGAAATTTGCCTTTCTTTCTCTCTTGAAGTATTCCCTGAATATCCAATATAAATATTCAAATCCATGTTTCCAACCTATTTTTTTTCCAGCTTCATATGTTCTACCTTGGTATTTTACTGGGACATCATATATTCTGAAACCTTTCTGAATTACCTTTGATGTAAATTCAACTTCAAAAGAAAAATCATCCGCTTGAATTTCTCCTATCTCGTCGAGAATTTCTCTTTTGAAGACTTTGTATCCGGTAGCAATATCCGTCAGAGTCGTTCCATAAAGAAAGTTTATTAGGAAAGAGAAAGTGAGGTTTGCTATGTAGTTTGTAAAATAAATAGTTCTTCTTGATTCCAAAAATCTTGAACCGAAGACAACATCTGCTTTATCTTCTATTATTGGCTGTAAAAGTTTCGGATATTCAGAGGGGTCATATTCAAGGTCAGCATCTTGAATTATTATTATATCACCTCTGACATATCTCAGAGCTGTTCTTATAGCTGCGCCCTTCCCTCTATTTTTTTCGTGTCTTATAACTAATATTTCATTTCTTTCATCACCCTTTATTTTCCTGAGTATATCTGGGGTAGCGTCTTCTGAAGCATCATCAACAACTATTATTTGCTTGCGATATGGTTGCCTTTTTACGGCTTCAATTACCTCCTCTATTGTGGAACCTTCATTATAGCAAGGAATAATAACTGAAAGTAAAAAATTTCTTTCCGTTTCCATTTCAATATTACACTAACTTCCCTTTTCTTTAAAATTTCTTTTAAAATTTCTAATGTTTAGTTTTTTTTACTCTTTAAATACTTCTATTATTTCTTAAACACTTCTATTTATTATTATTTCATTTTTTATTATGCTCTCTTTCCTTTTCTTTTTTAATACTTAATATTTCGTTAAAAAGCTTAATATACTTTCTTGCAACAATTTTACTATCAAATTCTTTCAGAATTTTTTTTCTTGCGTTCTGACAAAGCTCATTATAATTTGGATTGTCTAAAATCCATTTTATGCCATTTGCAAAATCATCTACATCATAAGGTTTAGCAAGGTAACCATTTACTTTATGCTCAATTATATCTTTAATACCTCCCACATTAAAGGCTACAACAGGGGTTCCGCAACTTAAACTTTCAATTGCCACATTTGGTAGATTTTCTTGGAGACTTGGCACCAAAGCTAAATCAGCAGAACTATATAAAGTTGCAAGGCTTACATCATCGTTCACATACCCCACATAGTGAGCTTGAAATGGGAAATCTGGAACTTCCCTTGGTTTGACACTGCCAAAGATCACAAGTTCTATATTATTTTTGCTACTTAATTTTTGTAAAGATTGAACAAGCTGTTTGAAAACTTTTCTTTCATCACTGAGAGGATTCACAGATCCGAATAAAATAATTTTTTTAGATTTAGGTAGGTTCCAAATTTCCCTTGCTAAATTCTTGTCAATAGGTTTGAAAATATCTGAATCTACGGGATTAGGTATAGTAGCGTGATTTTTATCTTTTAGCAGAGAGCTTTTTTTTGAACACTCCGTTATCCAATTACTCGACCCTACCACAAATAAGTCTTTCTTTCAAAAACTCTCTTTTTTCTTAACCAGCAAATTTTGCTTAAATCAAATTCTATTTTGCTCTGAAGTATCGGTCTTACTTTTCTTATCTTTTCGAAAACCTTCGCAGTTGTATGAGGTCTTCTGAAAATCAAAAAAAGAACAGGGGTACTGAGATTACAGTAATATTTGTCTTTATCAAAATCAAAGATTTCTCACATTTCAACTAATAAAATTAAATAATTTTTATTCCTTACAAAGTTATTAAAAAATATTTTGCTCGGGGAGATGAGTTTTGTTCAAGTTTCGACATCACAGGGTACAGCAAAAGAAGGGAAAGTTCCTTGCGGATATTCCTTTTTTATTTTGAATCCAAGCCAATATTTTGGAGCAAAAACCACATCTTTATTTTTCATAAAATAACAAGCCCACCAGGAAAAAGATGAAGGAGATATTATCGCTCCATCACACATCGTAATAATAAGAAAATCAATTTGCCATGAATTTTGAGATATAACCATCTTATCCCCAAGAAAAGAAAATTCTTCTCCGATTTTATCCGGTTCATCTGATAAAAAAATGAAAAAAGGGTTCTTTCTGTTTTCTAAAAACCACTTAATTCGCCTCTGAAAATAATCAAATGGTAAAATAGGATTTTCTCCACAAATCCAGAAATTTCTAAAATCTCCACGCCTTATATGCACAACAACCCTATAGTAGTTTTTATACGCTGATACAAACTCTTGCGCTTTTCTTACATACTCCGCTTTAAACCTCAAATTATTCAGAACATCCTTTCTAAATAACTTTTCTGACTGGAAAAAGTACGGTCCCACATATTTTATTGATGAAATAAAACCTCTTGAAAAAACAACATCCGTAGTTTCTCTATATGTATTTTCACAAATTTTCTCCTTCTTTAAAGAAACATAACTTATTACTTTACTTTTTGCTAAAATTTTAAGGGTTTTCCTCACAAACCCGTATTTTATCAATCCCAGAAGAATTCTATACTTCATTACCCTCCTGAACTTTGAAGGGAAAACCTTCGGAAGGAATTTTAAGATTTCATCTTCAACGCTGAAAATAAAAAATCTTTTATCTTTAACTTCAAAAATAGATGTCAAATCTTCAAAGCCCCAGACTATTATTTTTTCATTTTTTTCAGCATATGTTGCAAGAAAAGCAAATTGAAAAAGTTGATTTCCAAATCCTCCCTCACTTAAAAAAATTATCATTCTTACTTTTTACTTCATAATTGTATTCAAAACACTATTTGAAATTGCAACATAATTTGAATATTGAAAGTTTTCCATAAAGTGTTCCCATTTTCTCAGATCTAAACCTCTTTTCAAGATTTTAGCTATGGAGAAGCCTTTCCATTCAAGCAAATTAAAAAAATCAAAAAGAAAAGTTCTTGAATCAATGTTTGCTCCTCCGTACTCAAATTGAATAAAATCTATAAAATCGTTAGATAAAAATTCTCCAAGACTTACCAATACTTTCATATCGTGGCCTTCAGTATCTATTTTTATAAAGTGAATCTTCTCTATGGATTTGCTCTTTATATATTTATCTAATCTTTCAAGATGAACAACCTCTTCCTTATGGAAATTTACACCAGCAGTTTTTCTTCTATACAGAGAAGCCAAAGATGATGAATCAGAGTCCATATAGATGGTTTGTGTTTCCTCTTTGTCAGAAATACCAAAAGGATTAAGGTATACATTAGGGAATTGATGAAACCTTTCTTGAAGAATTTCAAAACACGATTTTTGAGGTTCAAAAAGATGAAGCTCAAAATTAAGATTTCTTAATCTTAACTCCCTCAAAAAATTCCACGACCAATCACCTATGTGAGCTCCCACATCAAAGATTGTTATTTTTTTTAAATTATTATTATACCAAAGATGAACCAAGCACCTCTGCAGATTAAATTCTCCATTAGTCCTCGGATCAGCATTATTATTGTTTTCAATTAAATTAAAGAGATTGAAAAGACGTAATAATATAATTTTTCTTATTTCTATTATCTTTCTATTATAACGAGAGAAGCAGAAATTTTTCACTTTTGAAACATAATTTTTCATATTTCTAATTTTAGTCTGCCAAATATTTTTAGTCTATCAGATCATTTATAATACATTTAAGAAAATTTACATAAAATTTACTTTTTCTTAAACAGGAAAAGTCCTGTTCCGAAACCCTTTTGAGGAATAAATCTATCAAACATCTCATAACCGTATATATACTTTTCCTCAACAACCTCAAAATCAGAAAACATCTCAATTATATAGTCCCTCGTGAATGTCCTGTGAGCATTGAAGAAAACAAAGTTATCATTATGTACATGAACGCTTATTATAACAAAACCTCCTTTTTTTACAATCCTTTTAATTTCTTCTATTGCTTTTTCAGTACCAAAAGGGTCTAATTTATCACCGTATCTCCCAAGTCCGATGTGTTCAAGGACACAGAGAGAAGAGATACACTCGACGGAATTATTTTTAAAAGGTAGATCCGTCGCAGAAGCGCTAACAAACGTAAAATTTTTAAGTTTAACATTCTCGGGAGGTCTTATATCAACGAAGAACACAGGGATAAACTGAGAAATTATTGATATAGTTTTTATAGGCGAGGCAATATCAACTAAAAATTTTGGTTTGAGCTCAAAAATTTTTCTCGCAGCCCACGCATCTTGATAAAAGTATATAGGTTCTACCGGAGTGTGTTTTGTCTTATCGTTCAAGCAAGGATAGATATCAATGAGATTAAAAATCAAATTCTTATTTTTCCGAGAGAGCTTTGAAAAAACGAAAAGATCCCTAAAATACCAAGATAAATCAAAAATGTTTCTTTTGCTCTCAATAGAATTTACTATTTTGTAGGTTAAAAGAACAATTTTTTTAAGCCAATTTTTAAGTTTTCTAAGATTAAACATAAAAATCAATTAGTTATAAAACCTTAAAAACACATTCGATAAAATATCAAAATGACAAAATAATGATAAATAAAAAAATTAATTCTTACTCTTTAAGCTCTCAAATTTAAAAAATGTGATTATTCCTTGGAACATAATCTTTACATTATATCTTGTCCTCCGATAAATCACATCAAGAAATAAAATTGTAGTTGCAAAAGAAACTATGGAACTTATAACTGCCCCAATAGAACCATACAAGTTTATCAGAATTATGTTGAGAAAAAAATTAAAAACTGCTCCTACAAGAAGAGTAAACGTACCAAACCAAATGAGGTTTTCTGTCAGAAGATAAATTCCCCTTATTACCCCAAAATATGTAAAGAAAAGGCGAGAAGACATCAGAGAAAACAGCACACCAGCGGATTTATAAGAATCCCCGTATAAAAAAAGAATAATCTCTTGCCCAAAAAAGAAAATAGGTAATCCCGTTAGAATGAAGAATATCATCATAAGTCTGTAAAGATCTCTTAATCTTCCTTCAAATTTCTCTTTCGCATAGATCTTCGTTCTCTCAACAGATGTGTAAAAAGACCAATAAACAACCATAGGGATAAATCCAAAAAATTCTATAATTCTCATTGCAGCTGAATAATAGCCAAGTTCCCTATTCGATAAAAGCCGAAGTATTATTATTTGATCAACTCTCGCCTGTATAATATTAAAAACACTGGAAAGAAATATAGGTAAAGCATCTATTATAATAGATCTTGCAATTGTCGTATCAAAGAACCTAAAACTAAAAAAAGAAGGATGTTTTTGATATTTATAAATCATCAAGGAGAATAAGGCTAAACTCGCTGACTCGAGGAAATAAGCAAAAACAAACCAGAACAAATCCGCTCCTGATAATATCAATGCAACTTTGAAAATCGAAATTAAAAAAAGCTGTATTAGTTTCCTTACAGATATATACTTTGCTTGAACCTTTGCGAGATAATAGTAATCTACAACATCGAAGCTTTGCAGCACAAGGCCGAAGTTCAAAAGAGTTATGAACAAAAATAGCTCAAAATCAGGGGAAGAAAAATACGAAATAGGAATGAAAACCAAAAATATAAGAATACTTCCCAAAAATCTTATCCAAAAAGCTGTTCCCAAGATTTTGAACTGAAAATTTTCATTTCTTATAATTTCTCTCACGACTAATCCATCAAGCCCAACCCTTGAAAGAGTCTGAGCTATCTGATTGAAGGCTACGGCATAACTCAAAACTCCGTAATTTTCTGGTTGGAGATACCTTACCGTCCAAATCCCTATCAGGGTACTCAAAACCAATCTCAAAAACTGCTCAATAAATAACCAAAGAGTATTTGTTCCATACCTTTTTAAACCCTCGTTCTCCAAGATACTTTTGAAAAAGTCTTTGATAAAGTTCTGAATCTTGCGGAAAATTTGCATTTTCTCACGTTTTTCACTCATAAATAAAATCAAAAATAAATCAATTTAATTGGATTATTAAATTTAAAATTTTCCTATGAGAATACTTCACACATCAGATTGGCACGCAGGTAAAAAGAACAACAATATATCAAGAAAAGATGACTTGATATATGCATTAGATGAAATAAAGAAAATTGTGGTTGAAGAAAAAATAGATTGCATATTAGTTGCAGGTGATTTATTTGACAAACCGAGCTCATCAGTAGATATTCAAGAAATAACATGGGAATTTTTCCTTGACATGAATTCAAAAGGAGTAAAATCAATTATAATTTCCGGAAACCATGACTCCCATGATTTTCTCAGAAGTGTAAAAAAACTTTTAGGGCTCGCAAATGTGAGAGTTTTTCCGCAGTATGAAAAATCCCCCTTTTTTATATTTGAAAAAGATGGAGAAAAGGTCTGCTTTGTTGCAATACCATACATACCTCCGAGCGTAGTGAATAAAATCAGCGAAGACGAGAACATGACAAAAGATAGGAGATCGGCAGAGTATTCTGAGATATTATCAAGTATCATAAGAGAGAAAGGAGAAAAAGCTGCAAGAGAAGGAACAGCAATTTTAATTTCCCACATCACTTTAATGCAAGCTAAACCATCTGGTACGGAAAAAGAAATAAGCTTACTTTATGAGTATTCAATAAATGAAAGAAAAATTCCGCCTTATTTTTCCTATTGTGCTTTAGGGCACATACACAGGTTCCAACAAATTGAATCACCAAACACAAAAATATACTACTCAGGAACAATATATCAAACCGATTTCGGAGAAAAAGATGAAAAAAAATTCGTTATTGTTCTTAATGTAAAGAACGGTAATATAGAAGAAAAGGCAATAGAATTAGACCTTAAAAGAAAATTAATGGAATTTGAATTTGATCTTGAAAAGGAAAATTTAGGAAGTATTATTGAAAAACTCAAAAGCTACCCAAACGACATAAAAAAAGTGAGGTTAAAAGTTCCGCCATCTATTCCTTTTCAGAAAGTAGCAGAGGCAAAAAGCAAGATTCTAAAAGAAACAGAATTCGTAGCATATATAGAAGAAAAAATATTCGATCAAAAAACAAACACATTGAAAACAGAACTTGAAATAGCAGAAGAAAACATTTTCAAAATATACAAAGAGTACTTTTTAGAAAAGAAAAGAAAAGAAGAAGATTTTAAGAAAGTCATAACAAAAATAGAAGAAATAACAAATTCACCCGATGAATAAAAACAAAAAAAATCAGAATTTAAATCGCCTGATAGAAATTTTCTTTTCACTTAAAAATTTCATATTCTCAATCGTTTTTACTATCTCGGTCATCAGCTTTTTTTCTTTGTGTAAAACAGAAATTGTAAGAGCAGAAGAAAAGAATCAAGAGAAAGCAGAAGAAAAATATATTTATATTTTTGGAGGATTTCCTGATTTAAGATTTCAAGGAGCTGGAATAGTTCATCCGCATTCAGAAAGCAATCCCGCATCGCTTGAACTTATAGGTAAATATGACATAAACATATCTTTTGGAATAGGAGAAGATTTAAGGCTTATTTCTGTGAGGGCAACAGATAGTATAACATCAAGGTTGAGCGGAGCAATAGGTTTAAAGTGTATAACACCAAAATTCATATGCTCAAAAGGCTCTGCAAAAATTTTTGGATTAGACCTATCGTATGGATCCTCGGTGAAAAATACAAAATTTGGAGTAGGATCGTTCCTAAAATTCAAATGGAATAACGAATATTCTCAAATCTTAGGCGAAAAAGATATACTACTTGGGATAGGAGGAGTTATATTGCATAATTTTGAAAAATTTGGTGCAAGCTTTGGAAGTATAATTTTTTCAAGTCAAAACATACTTAAAGAAAAAATACCATTAGGCGGAGGAATAGGTAGCAGTATCTTTACAGACGATATTTTTGTATTTGGACAAGCTATATATTTTTCAAAGCTTTTGCCGTCCTTTGGTCTAACCGCAAGAGCACTAAAATGGTTCAGAGTTGGTTTGGGCTACTCATCAATATTAATAGTATCAGCAGGATTCGTCTCTCCAAGGCTTTACCTTTGGCTAGGATATAGCTTCAACAAAACTTTTCTTTCAAGCATAGGATTAGTTTTCTGAACAGAGATAATCTATGCAAAGTGATAAAGAAATTGCTAAATATAATAAACTAAATTAGGAGTTTTTCGGCTGGCTTATTTGATATTGAGTTAAAGGTTGAAATAAATAAATGAAGGTAAAGCCTACACAAGAAGATTTCACAAAGCCCAATCCAAAGTTCAAACTTAAAGTAAAAGCAAATTTAGTTCCAGAGCTTTTACTTCGAATTAATAAAAGCTCTTTTTTTAAACTAAAATTTAAATTAAAAGCTCTTTTGAGAAATTAAATAAAGAAGTTGGGGAAACATATCCGTATAGTTTTTTGTAATCTCCTTTTTCAAACTGGGAACAGGCAAACGCGAGAATTTTTGCTGTTATATAGTAAGGTTTTGTAGCTCTTATTTCAGAAGAAGATATTATATTGTAGTTTTTGTCATATGCAAACGCCAAAGCAGATGCCCTATTTTGTAATCTATTTTCGTCAGGTTCTGGGAGCAAGTTTAAAATAAAGCTTGAAATCTTTGAGAAAAACCTAAAAGAAGACAAATTCCTCATAGTCTTTATAAGATAAGAAAATATTTGACCTCTTCTTTGAGACGTAGCAAAGAACACCTCAAACTCAATATTTTGCGAAAGCTCCCCCAAAGAAAAAGGAACATTTATAACATCTGACGTAGATAAATTCAGAGCTAAAAATTTCGCTTTACCTTGAAGGTCAAAGGTAAATTTTCTTTCGGCAGGTTTAACCGTTTTTATTTTCCCATATTCCCACCTTATAGCTCCGCTTTTTAAAATTTTCAGAGAAGATTTTAATGTTCCACGAGACATAGCAAAATCTGCAAGATATACAAGATGGATTTTTCTTACATCTGAAATTTTTCCTTCTTCTTTTAGTTTATCAACGAGTTCTCTTACACAAAGCTCACCAGATACAGTTTCCCACGCAACACCAGATGATGCAAAAAGCTTTTTTTCCTTCAAAACTTTATCATAATTATCTATTATCTTTTTTGTCCAGTTCCATTCACCTGTGCAATCAATATAATTTGAACCATTTCTGATTGCAAAGTTAAGAACAAATTCCCCCGTATCAGAAAAAGGTCCGGCAGTATTTACCACCAATTTTACTCCGTCTATTTCCTTTGATTGAAGCTCAAAAGGTATTGCAGGTAAAATATCTACATCAAGCTGAGGAAATTCATCTTTTAGTTTTTCTTTCAAATTATGAAGCTTTTCTTTATTTCTTCCAGATATTATAATTTTTTTACTTTGCAAAGGAAGGTGAGAACGGAAAAAGTCAAAAATCTGCCGCCCAGTAAATCCATAAGCTCCGTAAAAAAACAGCATGTCAAAAAATTATTCCTTACTATACTAAATTCCCTTTTTTCGTATTTTAACTACTTATTTTCGTATTTTTATAATAAGATTTCCGGAAACAATAAATGTAGGTAAAAGTTGACCTTCTTGCCAAGATATATCACGACCGTTTATATCCGATGTGTAATTATAAAGTCTTATAACTTCATTTTTGAAGAATATGCTTGGAAAACATGTATCGCCTTTTGATGGTAAATCATATAGGAATTCCACCGTCAAATCCTCCTTTTTTACAAGCCAGACAGAACATCTCTTTGGTTTATTCCAGTATTCAAGTTGATTTTTCAGATACCTTTCAAAATGAGTACCTTCTTCTGCTACATCATAAAACCCATTATCTGATAAATTTCTCCTTGCAACTAAAAAGATATGGGATTTGTATTTGAAAAGTAAAGGAGAATCAAATTTTCTCTTATCTGCCTTACACATAAGTTCGTCTAAATTACCTTTTTTAGCAAGGCATATTTTTGAACCAAATCCAAGTTCATCGCCAAGCTCGTTCCTGCAAACGAGATATAAATCCCCGTTATCGTCAAATTCTCCATCTGTTTCAGAGCATCCTCCCTCCATTATAACATCTTTGTTTTTCCAGAAAGGTTCCCAATTCAACCCATCAGAAGTTTTTAGCATATAAACTTTGACTTTTTCAGCTTGTGCAGGATTATAAACACTTTCTCCACCGGCATAACCAAACATTACAGCGTAATCTCCAAAACTTTTTATTCTCCAAGGTATGAAAGTAGGTATAGGAAAAGACAAAGGTTCTGACCAGCCATTATTTTGATACAAAGAAAATAAAGTAAATCCCGGCTCAAATTTCAGAGGGTCTTTTCCCAAAACTGCAAAGTAAATGAAAAGCTTATCTTTTATAGCCAAAAATCTCGGTTCCCTCAAATCTCTCCCCAAAAAGAATTCTCCTTCATACTTCCAAGTTTTCTCATCTTCTGAACTTATGATATAGAGCTTGGTTTTATCTGACGCAAAGTGAGATGGAGCAGTTCTGAAAGCAAGAAAAACTCTACCTTGAAAAACAACTACATCAAGGTTATTATTTGAGGTCAAAACCTTAACATAAGAAGGCAAACTATCTGAAGGGACAATAACCTCCAAATCGGAAAAAGAAACTTCAATAGGATTTTCTTTGGAACCATTAGGGATTTCTGATGATGACTCTTTTCCTGAACAACCCGATACGAAAGAAACAATAAAAAAATAGGTAAAAAAGACAAAAAAATAGGTAGAAAAAACAAAAAAACGGGTAGAAAAAACAAAAAAATAGGTAGAAAAAACAAAAAAACGGGTAAAAAGTATCAATACGGAAAAAACAATAATTAAAGGAGAAAATGAGAGGGATAAATTTTTGTTTTCAAATTTTCTCACGAGCTCTCGGATCAAAAATAACATATAATATTTCAGATAGGATGTTCGCAAAAACCAAAATAGTTGTGAAAACAATAGTTAAAGCCATAACAACAGGATAATCTCTATCTATCACCGAAAGCACGAAATATCTTCCCATACCTGGTATTGCGAACACAGTTTCAACAATGAAAGAACCTGTGATCATAAACGCAAACAAAAGTCCTGCAACACTGAAAACAGAAGACAAAGATGCTGAAATAACATGCAAAAAGAACCTGAAAGAGCCTACTCCCTTTGACTTTGCAAATTTTGTGAAATCTTCTTGAAGCGTTGAGAGAACAGATGTTCTTGTGAGCTTGGCAATATAAAGAGTAGGTCCAAAAGATAAAGTTATAACTGGCAGAACCATATATTTCCAACCTTCAAACAAAGCCGGCGGGAATATATTCAAACCCAAAGATAAAATGATTATGAGCAAAGACGCAACAACAAAAGATGGCAAAGATATTCCAAAAGATACAACGAACTCAAAAAATCTTCCAAAATAAAAAGCAGATAGGGTACCCAGTAATATACCTAAAAACAAAGACAAAATAAAAGATGTGAAACCAAGTTTCAAAGAAACAGGAAACGTATCTTTTATGATGTCGTTCGCGGTTCTGTGAAGAAATTTATAAGATGGTCCAAAATCTCCTTTCAAAACACCACTTATGTAAATAAGAAATTGCTGATGAAGAGGTTTATCAAGATGAAACTTTCTTTCTATATTTATTTTTATTTCTTCTGGGAGCTTTTTTTCTTTGTCAAAGGGACCTCCGGGTAAAAGTCTGAGCAGAAAAAAAGTAGAGGTTATAACAAGCAGAATAACCAAAAGCCCAAAAAGAACCCGCCTTACGATAAATGAAATCATGACAGTAATAAAACACTAATAAATATAAAAAAATAAACTTTCAAAAAGATAATAAACTCTTAACAAAGTTTAAGTCTAAATTTTGCGCGAGTAAATCTGACCACTTTTTCATTTCAGAAGATATAAGAGACCACAAAGGTTTTCGCTCTTCAACTCCAAAGTATTTTAAAACCGCAAAGCGGAAATCATCATTCCAAAATATTGAATGCAAAAAAGTTCCAAAAAAGTCTCCGTATGAAAAGTAATCTAAATTTCCAGAAGTTCTGCCGTGTCTTAAATCAAAGCCCTCAACAAAACCTGAAAAGAATGAAGTATCTACTTTTATTTTACGCCACGCCGTTATTTTTTCTTTGTGAAATTCAATTTTCTCGCCTATCAGACCTAACCCCCCTTCCTCCCCGTTTCCCTCTATTTGAAGTTCATCTGATATTTGACGGAAAAAGAATTCATAGCCACCGCATATAGCTATTATGAGCCTTCTTTTTTTCTTACCAATCTTGCCAATAAAACTCATTATTTTTTCTGCAAAGCCTTTCTCTTTCAGAAATTTGAGGTCATAGAAAACATTTCTTGAACCTCCGAGAACTATCAAATCTCCATCGTCAAGCTCAGATGGATAAAGCGCAAATCTGAATTCGAAACTATCATCTATCATTAAAGGATAAAAATCAAAGTAATTAGATAGATACGGAGTTTTTACAGCATAAACCTTTATTTTCTTGCTACTGCTCTTACTTTTTCCTTTTACATCCGACATACTCTGCCCTATTTGGTTTAGCACATCAAGTTCGTCTTCCGGTGGGAGTTTGATATCCGGGACAAAAGGTATCACACCGAGAACTTTTTTTCCGGTTTTCTTTTCAATAAAATCTATTCCATCTTTGAGAAGACTTTTATCACCCGCCATTTTATTTATTATGAATCCACAGAGCAGATCTTTTTCTTTCTTATCAAAAATCTCATATGTTCCGATTATTTTTGCAAAAACCCCGCCTCTATAAATATCTGCTACTACAAGAAAAGGAATAGAAAAACTTTTACAAAGCTCTGTATTAGAGAAATCAAAAGGTTTCATATTTACTTCTGAACAACTCCCAGCTCCCTCAACTATCACATTTGATTCTCTTTTTAAAATTTTTGAGAACTCATCAAAAACTAAATCTTTAACACGTGCTTTATAACTTTTCCAGTATTCTGATGATGTTTTAGGACCTTGGGATTTGCCGAAAACAACAACATCAATTTTTCCATCTGAAATAGGTTTGAGCAAAACTGGGTTCATATGAGATATTGGTTCTCGTGAAGAACACATAGCTTGAAAAGCCTGCGCAAAAGCCATCTCACCGTTATCCCTTCCTAAAAAAGCATTCAAGGACATATTCTGACCTTTGAAAGGGAAAAGATCAATTTTATTTTTTTGATTTAAAATCCAGCAGAGACCAGAAACTATGTGAGTTTTTCCAGCATCAGATTCAGTCCCAAGAATTGCAAGTTTCATTACTTTGTATAAATTAACTTTTACAAAGTCTCACAGCGTTTTTTTATTAAGAAATTACTTTTTGTCAAATAAAAATCCATCTTTGAATTTTGATGACCAATCATCAAGAAATTTTTTAAGCCCAGAGTCTGTGAGAGGGTGCTTGAAAATCTGCCAGAATATTTTGGGAGGAATTGTTACGATATCAACACCAGCTTTTGCAGATTCAACAAAATGTAGGGGATGCCTTAAAGATGCAGCTAAAACTTCGGTTTTGAAACCATAAATTTTTTTTATTTGAACTATCTCTCTTATGAGGTCAAGTCCGTTTTGCGATATATCATCTAATCTCCCTATGAACGGAGATATAAAGTATGCTCCTGCTTTCATGGCAAGTAAAGCTTGCGATGGGGAAAAAATCAAAGTTACATTAACCTTTATTCCTTCTTGGGAAAGTCTGTAAGTAGCCTTTATACCGTCCTCAGTCATAGGAACCTTCACAACAATATTTGGAGATACTTCAGAAATCACTCTTGCCTGCGAGATCATTTTTTCTGCCGATGTTTCCGTAACTTCAACGCTGACAGGTCCCGGAACCAAACTGGTAATTTTTCTTACATGTTCGATCGGATTTCCTTGTGCTTCCTGCGAGAGTAAAGACGGATTAGTTGTGACACCATCCACAAGTCCGGTCTGAACGGCTTTTGATATCTCTTCTATATTTGCAGTATCAAGAAATATCTTCATTTTGTTCTTTCCTTTTTAGGTCAAAAATATAATAATTTTAATTTTTTCAAAAAGTTTGACTATTTCAAAAAATTTTCAAAAAATTTATAATGATAAAAGTGATTAAAGCAGAGAGAAGAGAAATAATAAAACCAAAAGTAAAACTTTCAGAAACCCACAGGATAAAAGAAATTTTGAGGAAATATAAATTACACACTGTTTGCGAGGAGTCAATATGTCCGAACATATCTGAATGTTTTGGAAGGAGGCACACAGCGACATTTCTTATTATGGGGAGAATTTGCACAAGATACTGCTCTTTTTGCGCAATAGAAAAATCAAAAAATCCTCCACCTCTTGACCCAAACGAACCTGAAAACCTAAAAAATGCGATAAGAGAGATTGGAATAAGATATGCTGTTCTTACATCTCCTACAAGAGATGACCTTGAAGATGGTGGAGCAAAACACATATCAGAATGCATAAAAGCGGTAAAAGAAATAGGATGTAAAGTAGAGATACTATGCCCTGACCTAAAATACGAAATAAAAAATTTAGATATAGTGCTTTCGGCAGAACCAGATGTTTTTGCCCACAATGTTGAAACTGTGCCAGAACTTTATCACAGAATAAGACCAAAAGGAGATTTTGAAAAATCACTTGAACTCCTAAAATATGCAAAGAGCAAAGGTTTTATAACAAAAACATCTATTATTTTGGGAATGGGAGAAAAAGACGATGAGCTAAAAAGAGCGGTTGAAAAAATTGCCAAAACCTGTTGCGATATAATAACTTTTGGTCAGTACTTTCAACCATCTCTTACAAAGAACGGAAAAGTTTATTCTTTTATTCCCGAAGAAAAATGGGAATTTTTGCGAGAATTTTGCAAAAAATTAGGCTTCAAAGCAGTTTTCGCAGGTCCCCGTGTCAGAAGTTCTTACCTTGCAGATATTGTACTTGACGAGGTAGAAAAAATTTTTGGAACTTACGAAAACCAAGTGTAAAGAGCAAATTTACACTTTATGAGATGCCTTATAACAGGTGCTGCGGGTTTTTTAGGAGCAAATCTTGTTGAATTCCTTTCAGAACAAGGATACGAAGTAGTCGCAACCGATCTCCCAGGAGCTGATTTTTCCGAAATAAAAAAATTCTGTGAGGATATAATTCCCTGCGACATCACATCAGACACACTTTCTGAGTTTTTCAAAAAAGATATTGATGTTTTGATTCACACAGCAGCAATTTTTGACCTTTCTGCAAACCCAAAACTTATGAGAAGAGTAAATGTAGATGCAGTAGAAAGAATTTGCAGAGCAAGTTTAGGAAAAGTTGGATTATTCATACACACAAGCTCAACAGGAGTTTACGGGAAGCCGGAAAAAATTCCAGCAGATGAAGAAACACCCCCAAAACCACGGAACCAGTATGAGAAGACAAAAAAGGAAGGTGAAGATATAGTTAAAACTTATATGAAAATGGGGCTTAATGCGGTAATACTTCGTCCAACTTTGATGTACGGTCCAGGGTCAAAGTATGGGTATGCTATGCTCATAGGTTTGTATTCACTTGCGAGTGAAAAAGGAAAAAAGACTCTACCATCTGTAAAAGGCGGTCCTATGACTCATTCTGTGCATGTTTTAGATGTTGCTTACGCGGTAGATACTGTGATAAAAAGATTTTTTTGGGAAAAAATCGGTCAAGATTCCGCTGATTCAAGGATATTTAATTTAGCAGATGATACTCCTTTACCTATGGAGAATATGCTTGAGGTCATAGCAAATGCATGTGGAGTTGAACTCAAAAAATCAATTCCGTATTTCGTTGCAAGACCACTCACACTCCTCATTTCACATCTTCCTATATACGATGACCTGAAAGAAAAGGTTCTTTCCCAGTGGTTTGAGGTTGCAAAAGAGAAAAATCTTAATACTCCTTTGAGACCAAGACTTGATAGAGAGTGGAACGATTATTTTGCAGGAGATTTTATGTACAGCACAGAAAAAATAAAAAATATAGGTTTCAAACCTAAATTTACATTCAAAGAAGGAATAGAACAAACTGTAAAATGGTATAGAGAAAATAAGTGGATTCCGTAGCTTTGAAAAGCAGATGAATTACAAGCTCAATTTTAGTTTGAATTCACTCCGGTTTCACAAATTTTAAAATTAAAATTCCAATTTATTTGTTTCAAAGCTCCAAAGCTTTTTTTATTCTTGATAATGCTTTATCTTTCCCAATTGCGCTTATTACATCAAAGAGCGGAGGGGAAACGAGTTTGCCTACGAGAGCAACTCTCAGAGTCTGAGCGACAAAAACAACCTTTTCTCCAACTTTATCTGCGACCTCTTTCATAACAGAATCAAAATTTTTCTTACCATCTTCTCCATCAAAATCTATATCTTGTAATTTTCTCATAAATTCCTGAAGAACAACCTTTCCTTTTTGAGTTTTTACGAACTTCTCAAGACCTTCTACATCATAATCTTTCAGTTCAAATAAAGGTAAAATCATATCTAACATTTCTTTGAGGTTTTTTACCCTTATTTTCACCTGGGGCAAAATTTTCAAGATTTTCTCTTCTTGCTCCTCCGAGAATTTCATTCCTGAAAAATCACGGAGTCTCCTTATAAGTTCGGAGTCATCTAAAATTTTTATCCATTCTGAGTTGAGCCAGTAGAGTTTATCAAAGTTATATCTTGCGGGGGATCTGTGAATGTTTCTGATATCAAAAAGCTGAATGAGTTCATCTTTTGAGAAGATTTCCTTATCTCCGAAAGCCCAGCCAAGTCTTGCAAGATGATTTACAATTGCCTCTTGCAAAAATCCTTCTCTTTTTAGGTCAAGAATATAAATTTTACTGATATCTTGTGAGGTTCTTTTTGAGAGTTTGCCGATTCCCTCATCTGGCAAAACGAGTGGAATATGAGCAAAATCGGGAATATGTCCTAAAAACTTGAAAAGCAAAATTTGTTTTGGAGTGTTAGATATGTGGTCTGCTCCTCTTATTATATGCGTTATTTTGTATTCGGCATCATCAACAACTGATGCGAGGTTATATGTTGGTGATCCGTCTGAACGCAGAAGAACGAAATCTTCGATTTCAGATGTATCAACTTTCACCTTCCCCATAACCAGGTCCTCAAATTCAACATAAAGCTCGTCTTCCGGAACTTTGAGCCTTATCGCGAAAGGTTTATCTTGCTCATGAGAATCTTTTCTATATCTACAAGTTTTGGGATACCTGGGGGATATTTTCTTTTTTAGAGCCTCTTCTCTATATTTTTCAAGTTCCTCCGGTGAGCAATAGCACTTATAAGCTAATCCTTCTTCAATCAACCGAAAAGCAATTTTTTTATATAATTCTAACCTTTCTGATTGTCTGAACTCTATATCCCACTCCACCCCCAAAAATTTTAGACCTTCTTTTATTTCATCTTCGAACTCTTTTTTTGATCTTTCTTTATCTGTGTCATCAATTCTTAAAATGAATTTTCCATTATTTTTTCTTGCCCAAAGATAAGAGAAAAGAGCAGTTCTTGCAACACCAACATGGAACCTACCAGTAGGAGAAGGAGCAAATCGTGTTTTCACCATAAGACTTAAATATATTTATGCCAAACCAGAAAAAGCTTTTGCGCAAAAATAAAAATTTAAAGATCAAATCACACAATTCCAAACACTCTAATGTTTGAAGTTTTGGGAACTTTTTAGAACTTCAACATCTGAAATCCCCTCTTCGTCTCCTCCCTCAAATTCTCTCAAATCTTCTACTTTCTGGTAAAACATTCTTGAATTTTCTTTTAGCATTTTCAAATCTTCAACAATTTTCCGCCCTCATTTGACCGGATCTTCTATCCAACCTTGGACGGCTCCCTTCAGGGTTGATACATCCGAAAATGATTTTCAGAATAATATCTTCTTCCTTTTCTTTGGCAAGTCTTTGGTTTTGGCTTTTACGGAAAAGTAGTTTTCACCTAAATTTTATTTTCTGTATCGTAAAAATTATCGCGAGCAGGAGAAGATTCCTTGTACGGGTTTTCCTACATCAAGGTAAAATTCACGGGTTTCTACATTTCCTTTCTTGTCTTTGGCTCTGACTAAAATACTGTGCGTCCCGACCTCGTCAGGAAGTCTTATAAGTTTTACTCCTAAACCTCTATCAACAAAATCTACTCTTTGCCACTCACTCCAGTCAGTATTTCCAAACTTGTATGAAACTTCTATCTCATCCGGTTTTGTTATGGAGTCCCAAAGTTCAACTCGCAAAACGTCTCCTCTTTTGAAGAAAGCTTTCTTTGGGAAGAAAACGGAAGGTGGAGTGTCATCTACTAAAAACCTCACAGTTACGGGAGTAATATCCGGGAGTGCCATATCATCAAGAGATCTTACCTCTATCTCGTACTCGCCATCTGGAAGCCCCCTTATTTCAATCGTGTCAGATTGCATCCAGGGCTGCCACATTTTGCCTTTCCATCTCCAAGCAAACCAACAGTTATCTGGTTTTGCATAATCATCAACGCATGAGAGCTTTATTATTGTTCTGTGTTGAGAGGCTTGAACATATTCCACAACAGTTTCTGGTGGGAAATCATCAATTCCCCCATTTTCATTCTTTTTCATCGGAACAACAAGACCAGACTTTTCTATCTTCTTTACAAACTCTTGAATTTCTCTGAAACTTATGAAATGCTCTTGTCCGTTGTTTATTTTCTGCCAAGCTTCAACGAGCGGGTTCAAAGATTCAAGATTAACCTCCCCATTAGCAACAAATCTCGGGGCAGAACCAAAAAGATTCGTAGAACCACTTAAAAGCTGAGATATAACTCCATAAAAGAAGTTGGGGTGAATAAATCCTTGTAAATCAATCGCAATAGTAAGAAATCGTGGTGGATAAAAAGTACTAGGATCGGGATCCAAATTTCCCACATCATCTCTTGTGATATACGTGTGAGTTAATCTATCCGCTGTTCCACCCCTTGTATGCCCTCCTATTCTCACAACATTATTGTTTGCAGGAGTTGCACTATATAGGTTATCATCTGGGTCAAGTATTGCAGAGAGTGTATAACCCACTTGGGCATCAAGAGCTAAAGAGCCAGAGAGTATAACAGCTATAAAGTCGGCGATATAACCTGCAAATGTTCCACCAGAGAACGGGTAATAAACTCTCACGGCTCCCGAATCATTTGTAACATCAACTGATCCAACGCGAGAGATCACACCTAAGGTTAAATCAACTCTCCTCAGATGGCTTACAGTTGTGCAGTTCCCAGTACTTGCTGGATTCCACGGGTTATACCATGTATTGGGAAATCCCCAAGCTCCCAGGTTACCAAAAGCCTTGTATGATCTTCTTCCGCAACCGAGGAAATTCAGGTCCAATGCCAAAGTTACTCCAACATTAAATTGACCTATAAACCTTCTTTCTCTTATCCTATCAGATGGATTTCCAATCGTTGAATCGCAATCCACAAAAGAGACACAGTCTGGGAAGTTATTTCTGAACGCATTACCAGCAGGACCAACATCTATAGTTCCCCGAGCTGGCGGAGTTGAACCGTTAGGGAAAGCTGTGCACCAACCAGATGGAGCCGGAGTTGTTCCATAACTACAAGTTCCACCAACCTCCCCGGGCCCGAGTCCCCACTGCTCAACTTCCTTATCTACATCAACCCATATCTCAAAATCATTATTGGGGAGCGTCAGGAGGACATCAGCCGTTATCGGTAAAGGGTCGACATTAGCCGGAGGTAAATCACTTACAAAACGAGCCTCAGGAGCGGAAGGGAAGCCCGGGACAGCTGGATATGGTTTAGGCTTGAAGACAAAGATCATAGGCATATCTGTCACACCGGAGCCAAATTCTTGCTCAAGGAAATTATAAAGGTCAGGGATCATAAGTCTCATCTGACCAACTGTCCATATAGGCAAAGGCAATCCTGAAGCAAAACCTTCTCCCTTTTGAGATAGAGCAAGGCACATTAAACCAGATGCCGCTATATCAGAGACCAAATATGAAAAAACATTCTGGAAAAATGAAATGCCAACAAATGTTCCGCTACTCTCACAAGATGCAAGGGATGCCGAATCTCGTGAACCTACATGCGGAAGTTGAGAAAAGTTACCAGGACCCGTGAGCAAAGGAGGAGTGGGATGAGTACCATAAGGTGGAGGAAGATATCCACAAGACGGGATTCTGTGGTCAGCCCACTGAGTTGCATTTTTCCAATCGGTTCCCCTTCTGAAAAGGTCAAGATCTATCATCGCTGAACCTATAAGATAAAGCTCGTTCCTGCTTGTTCCGGGACCCACCCCAGTATGAGCGAAACAGGATTTTGACCTGAGGACCCGAGTTCCCAAATATGGGTCTCCTCCCATGGAGATATCTATGAGTAAATCATCTGCTGTAATTGGTCTGACCCATGTTGGGAAAAAGTTAGATGTTTCCACTTGCACAAGACCACTTATATCAAAAACAATCGGACCGAAATATTGTTGGAGACCGGAAGGAATATAAGCGAATCTGAAAAGACCTCTCAATATAACATCTATAAACTCAATTGTTTTCATGGCTTTTAAAGTTATATTTTTTCTGACACATACGGTTGAAGTTGCAGTGCAGTTCGGGCTCTGCTCCGACCAAGTCCAATCCAGAGAAAGAGATATCCAGGGAGCCTCTGAGAAGTTGATTTCTCTTACGGCTATTCCAACATCTTGCAAATGGGGCCAAGAACCAGTTCTGTGTTCAAGATACAAAGTCGCTCCAACTTTGAGTTTCAAAGCACCTCTTGCCCGAAGATAAGCTCTAACATAGCAATCACCTTGCTGGTTTGCAGCATTATCATTGCAGTCTGTTCTCCCGGGAGCAACATTAGGAGCAGGTGGCGGGACACCAGAAGGAGTAAATGTTATAACGTTTCCCGGAGAAGGAGTCGCAGCGTCTATATCTATCAAAAGAGGATTTCCAGAACTTCCAATATTCAATTCAATAGTCAAAAATCCTTCGTTTCCGGTGAAAATTTTACCGTTGTAGTTGTAATTCACTGGTCCCATACCACATGTAATACCCACACTCTCACCTATGGAAAAATTAAGAGAAATGCCACCGACAGGGTTGTATCTTATAATCCAGTTATCTATGTTCGCACTCGTATACACACCCGTAGCAGTTCCATCATCATCACAGACGTTTCCTCCCGCAGCTCGGTTCGTTCTTGTATACCAACAATTACCAGGGTGAGAGGTTGCGTTGTAGTTACGAACTGGACCACATGTTGTAGCATTACATATGTCGTTCAAGGATAAGTTCAGACACAAATTTCCCAATAAAGGTATAGGAAGACACTGGTCTAAAAGTCCTGACCAATAAGCTGTCGTTGAACCGGGGGCACCAACCCAGGTCACACCCCATGCTTGATAACCTCGGGTAGGGGCGGAAATATCAAAATGGTTAATAACGAAGTAATTTGTAGCTTCTGGTTTTAAAGCCATGCACTTTCCTCTCCTAGGGAATTGAGTGGGACAACCTGTCGTTATAGGTCCTGTGCAGTTTTCAGAATCCCTTGCGGGGTCGCAGCAACACATAACAGGATCGTCACCGATACCCACTATCGTTTTCTGTTTGTCAAGTAAATCCATCAAAAGAGCGTTCAGCATGTTCAAAGTTTTCCATCCACACGGAACATTTCCAGTAGAAAAAGACCCCAGAGTTCCCTGATATTGCCCAGGAGGACAGAGCTCATCACCTGAGGCAGCTACGCCATCATCCCGGAAGAGGTAGTTAAGATTTCGCTGTAGCCAATCATTTAGACACCCTGTTAATCTCAAAACTACTGAGTTTTGCAGGTAAGATGGAAAAGTTGTAACTGATAATGGTGTAGCAGAAGCCTTCCTGTAAGAAAATAATAAAAACATGAAGAAGAAGACAGAAGTAAATAGCGCAATTTTTTTTATTTTTTTTCTTTTCCTCCATTTTTTACTTTTTTCCTCACCAAACAAGCTTTTTATCATATACTCTACCATAATATACTTCTTACCTCCTTGGGTTTATATAATATAATTAATCTTTTTTACGAAAAAAAATATAATCATTCCTGAAAAAAAAATCCTGATTTTAACGAGCTTAAAAAAATAAATATACATATATCAAAAATAGCTGTTTTTTGCGGTTTCTACTTAACTTTATGCTTGGAAAAGAGAAAATAATTTTTTTTGATTTTAGTTTTTCAAACACAATTTCTGTTGCAATAGCTAATGAAAATAAAAATGAGATTGAAGTTCAAAGCTCTGTATCATCAGAAAAGCTTTATGGAACAAAGTTTATAGCAGAAGTTGTAAATTCAGCCATGAAGATTTCTGGAACAGCATTTGAAGATTTAGGAAAGATTGTATTAGCTCGTGGTCCCGGTTCTTTTACAGCTTTGAGGGCTTTGATTGCATATTCGCAGGGAATAAGCTTTGCGTTGAGAATACCCATCTACACCACTCTAACATTCAGATGGATAGCTCTCTTTTTAGAAAAATTATTTGACATGAAGACAATAAGGTTCCACCTTTTCAGTGGTAAAAAAAACATTTTCTATTGTGCAGAATATGAATTTTTATATGAAAAAAAAGAAGAAATAGAAGAAAAAAATAAAAAAGGAGACAAAGACTGGAATAGCAGTAGCAATAAAAAAAATAAAAAAAGAAAAATCAGTAAGATTTCAAAGGAAAGGATATTTTTATCTCAAGGATATGATTTAGCTTTTAGTTTAGACGTTGAGAGGGCAATTCCACCAGAAGTAGGAGCAAAACATATTGCAGAGCTTTATTTTACACAACCTGAGATGTTTGACTTTTTTCCTCCACAACAGATTCATAAAATTAAACCTGAATATATAATTAAACCTGAATATATGGTGTAGATTTTTTATTTTGTATCCTCCTTTGATACAAAGTGATATATTGCAAGCCTTATCTTACTATATATCTTGTAAGCGGTATTGTATGCTATACCAAGTTCCTTATAAGCTTCATTCACTGGCACTTCAAGGATGAATAGTTTTAAGCCAAAACAAACTTTTCAAAGAAATTTTCATGTTTTCAAGTATGCTATCTTTTCTAACGCTCCACTCTTTCTTACATCTGTGGCACCTAAAAAAGTTTCTTCTGACTTTACCTATGCTTTTGTTCCCACAGAAGGGACAACAAGTGAAGGTTTTAAGCACACCTTTAGCTCTTAAGAATTCTTCTGCTTTTTCTTCAGAGGATGCTATTTTTAAATCTGCTAAGTCCATAGTTTCCACCTCCCGAATGACGCAGGTGGAATATTTTGAGCAATCGCCTATTTTTTAATTTATTTTTCCATAATATCACTTATTATTAAAGTGAGATAAATCTTTAATTTTAATTATGAATCTTCCATCTTCTAATTCCAATAACATTATTGAAATCATCAAGATGGTGTAAGTTCTGAAATTTTCAAAAAGGGAAACAAGATTAGATAAAATAGAAAAAATGCTCAAAGACTTCTTAAAAGTATGGAAATTAGAAAGAGCATAACTGAAATTAGGAAAAGTATAGCTGAACTTTACAGGAGCTCAAAGGGGAACAGACGAACAAATAAGACTAATGAAAGGAAAGAAAGGCGGAAACTCCCGCGTTATCAAACGAGAGGGCAGATGAGAGAGTTGAAAAATTTAAAATGGAAACTCTTGAACAGATGAGATTAACTGATGAGAGAATATAAAAGTGCATCGGAAAACTCACCAAGGGGTGTTCTGCTTTCCGATGGATGAATGATATGAGATAAAAGTGGCAGCCAGAGATTTCAAAAGAGGAACAAAGACTGGTAAGGAGGCTGAAACGAATTTGGCTGAACCCAAATTCAAGTAAAATTCTGAATGATGAAAAATCATTTGAGATTTTTTTGGACTATTACGATAGTGAAATCTGAAACAATAAAATTGAAATTATGGCAGAACTTTTTGATACAAAAAAAGAGAAAGAAGAGGAGAAAATAGAAGATATAAAAAGGCTTCTTAAAAACCTCTACATTCTCAAAGAGCCTTACAAAGGATACGATTTAATAGTATCTGAAATACCGGTTGAGAACCTTGAGGTAGTTGTATATCAGAGGAAGCCATCAAAGCCACATGTGAAGAACCTTGCAAAATCAATCTCAACAATAGGATTCGTTGTTCCTTTGGTTGTAGCTAAAAAGCCAGATGAAGATAAATTCATAATTCTTGATGGGCAACACAGGTATCTTGCTTGCCTTGATTTAGGCATAAAAAAAATACCATCTGTTATAATTCCGTGGGATTACGCGACTTTGATGATAAACCTCAACATAGAGAAACAACCGAACATAAAAGAGAAAGCTTATGTTGCTTTGAGAATTTATAACGAACTTGTAGATATGTTCCAAGATAAACCAGAGACAGACGATGACGTTCTGCAATCAGTTGAAGAGATTCATTATGTGACGATGGGTATGGTTTATGAGATGGATGAGAAATTTTCCGGCTCTGCGTGGGATCCGATATTAAAAAAAGCAGATTGGCCATTTGACCTTCCGTTAAAGGAAGCTAAACCAAAAAGAGAAGAAAGAGCTAAATCCCTACAAGAACTACACATCATAGTAAAAGAAATAGTGAGTAAACTCAAAGAAATGGGGATACAACATCCGTTTGTGTATAAAGAGGTTTTATCTCATGCAAACCCAATAAAGAGGAAAAGAGTAATCGTAGAATTTGAAGAAGTTATTTCACAAATAAGAGAGAACCTTGAGAAAATGAGGGAAAATCCAGAAGAGTTCAAAGAAATTGTCTCTGCCCAAGCTGAATCTGAATACCTTGAATAATAGCATCTCGTATAGAATCCTTGAGTGCTTTGCATTGTTCGTCTTGTAGCTTTTTTCCGGTGGTCCTTTCTCTTATATAGAAAATGTCCGCCACTTTATCTTCCCTTGTTGAAATTTTTGCAACTGATATCTCATACCCCATAAAAGATATAGCACAAGATATATCAAAAAGAAGACCCGGTCTATCGTAGCAGTAGACCTCAACGATAGTATAATTTCGAGAAGTTGTATTATCAAAAATAACCTTCACTGAATCTTTTGAGTTCTTTTTTAAACCAGATTGCTTACCCATAGATCTTTCTCTCCTAATTCTTACCTGCTCTATTATTTCATCAAGGTTTCTGTTTTTGAACATTCTGATAAAGTTTTGAGCTCTTATTTTGTCTTGTGGTTGAACCCAAAACACATTTATAGATAACCCCAGCACTCCGCCCTCGGAATAAAGTGATAATATATTGAATCCTGAAATGAACAAAAGTCCTGCGCATTCACTTATAAGAGACCATGTATCTTTATCTATGGCTACAATCTCAATAACTCCTTCCTTCCTTGTAGTATAAGTTGCAATCCCCTTTTTATCAACATAAGCCTTCAAAAGCAGGTAGGAATATCTGAAAAGCCTATCGTAATTGAAAAATGAAATGAATTTATCTGAAAGAGAAGATATATAAGAATAGACCAAATCTTGTGGGAAAATTTGAGAAAGCTCCTCTCGGAGTATATCAACATCTATGTGTTCCTCTTCAACATAACCTAACCCCTTTCTGATCTCATCATCGACCTTTCCGTAAATCTCTCCGAGCAGATGAGCTTTCCATTGGTTCCAACTATTAGGGTTCGTCGCTAGTGCATCGGCAATAGATACCAAGTAAAGCGTGTTGAGCGTGACATGGTCAGGAAAAGATGAAGCTAATTTTTCTAATGTTTCTCTTTCGTGTAAATCTCTTCTTTGTGAAAAATGAGCTAAGATCAGATGATTTTTGACTATAAACTTTAACCTATCAAGGCTTTCACCGGCTAAACCTAACCTTTTTCCTATTCTTTCAGCTAACTCTTCGCCTACTTCGGAGTGATCTTTTTTAGAACCTTTTCCTATATCGTGAAGAAAAGAAGATAAAAGAGCTATATTTTTGTCTATTTCATCTAATCCGGGCATTATTTCTATAAATTTAGGTTTTATTCCTGAAAGTATTTTTTCCATTTCACCTGCGCACTTTATAAGATGGACCCCAACGGGATAAACATGAGGGGGATACATCTGATATAAATTTGAGACTCGCCCAAATTCTGGGATAATTTTTTCAAGTATTCCGAGTTCCTTCATACGCATAAGAGTCTTTTCTATACCTCCGATATCTGTTATTATTTCAAAAAAGATCTTGTTCGCTTGTATATCTTCGTTCAAATCAAGATTTTTCATCTTCAATATAAAATATGAGGTTTCAGGTGCTAATTCAAGTTCGTTAGCTTTCGCAATTTTGAATACCTCAACTAGTCTATAAGGTTCTTTCTTGAAAAGCTCGGGATCAGCATACAAAAATTCTCCGTCTGAAAAATAAGGTCCAAAATAAGATATTAAAGCCGGATTTGGCGGGTAGATTTTCTTTTTCACAAAGTTATGCGATATATCAGCATAAACTTTTATTCTTTGCATAGACGATATGACTTTGGTCATAAATTCAACTAATCCATACTTTTTACCGGTTTTCGATTTTATAAAGTTCAAAACATCTTCAACGAGACCGATATAAAGAGAGTTTGTATTTCTCTTTGTCAATATGTGAAGAATAGCTCTTAATTCAAGAATACTCAAAAAGTCATTTTCTATTTCTTTCAGCGAGACAAGAATGTCATCTGAAATAAGTTTTTGTAGTGTTTTGATGAAGAAGTAGTCTTCAAGACCACCGGGAGATTTTTTGAGATCAGGTTCAACCAGGTTTTGATACTTTGATATCCGCACAACTCTATCTTGGGATAAGATGGAAAACATTTTGACATTGTGAGTGTTTTTCAATTGATTTATAAGGTATAATAGATGATTAAAGACTTTTTTATCTCCTGCTACATATCTTATATCAGCAAGGTACGTGAGAACTTTTTCATCTTCAAGAGCGAGGTTTATAGTTTCTTCTGGAGTTCTTACAGAGTATTCAGCCTTTGAAATTATATCCCAAACATGATGTATAAAAGAGGAGATTTTATTTTTATTTGTTTCTTTTTCCACAATTAATTTTGAAGATGTTAGTATGACGAAATCTAAATCTGAGCAAGGAGCCATAAATTTTCTTGCAAAGCTTCCAAATCCAGCAATACAAATTCCATCAACATCACCCAAATACTTTTCATATAATTGTGAGATTTCCTCTTCGTAAATCCTTGAGATGTTTTCCGAAATAGAGAATATATTTTCTTTGAATATGTTTTCCTCCGAAAAAGATAAGATTTTGTCTTTAAGTTTCATAATATATAAACGAAGTCAATAAATATTAATTAAGTCAATAAATATTAATTATATAAACGAATAATAAATATAAGGTCTAAATTTGTTTTTCTCATCTTTTTATTTTTCCCCATTTATTTTTTTCATCTTTTTGTTTCCTTCACTTTCTTATTGCTTTTTATTATGAGTGATATGTAAGAATTTATGATGTGCTAAATTTTATGCTAAATCGCTTATGGGCAAAGTGTTTTTAGTTATATGGCTTATTTTTCATCATCATAAGAAAAATAAAAGATGAAATTTTTTATCATAAGTTATAAGGAGGCAGTACAAAACAAAAAGAAGCCTATAAAAGTTTCTATAATTTCGTATAAATTTAAGTATTCTGTTGCTCAAAAACAAAATCGTTGCAGAAAATATATGAGTTAAAAATAAAGAAATGAAAATTATTTTTGAGATATCTTGCTTTATAACTAGAAATCCGTTTATGTAAGATACAAAAAACAGAAGAGCTGAAATTAAAAAAGTTAATTTTACACCGATTTTTTCTGCCAAGTTTTTTTGTCCTATCTTTTTATCTTCTTCCACATCATCAACAAGATCAATAAGATATCCTGCGGTAAAAGCAAGGGAAACGAAGAGTGAAAGCAAAATGATCTCACTATCAATGAAAAGAAAATCAGAAAGTTTTTCTTGCTTATTTTCGTGAATTCCCCAAACTAAACCAAAAGAAAAAATCAAAATTCCGCCTGCAGTATGTAGAATAACATCAGGGAAAAACATGATCTTTCTTATGATGTAGTATATCCCCCAGTTGAGGTATATAATAACATAGATAGAAGAAATTATAAGATCATTTCTGCTAAATGTAAGGATTAACCCGAGAATGAAAGAAGACAGGCTTAAAACAAGGTAAGATAAATTTTTTCTTTCAAAGAAAATATTCAGGTTAGACACAGAGAACGCGCACAAAAAAGATGATATTAAAAATGGAGATATACCAGATTTTACACTATCTATAAAATTTATATAAGCAAAAAATGGGATACCACTCAAAAATAAAGCCTGAAAAACGCTCTTTTTTAGTGCATCTAAATCAAAATTTCTCACCAAAAACATCAATATTGATTTTAATACACAAAGAATTTTCAGAAAAAATAGCATATTAGTGTAAAAATGTAGCTCAAAAAATAGCTCAACTAAAAAAATGATTATAATTATACACAGTGTTTAGTTTTGTGAAACTCATCTTAAAAAGGATGTCCCCTGGTACTGACAAATTAAAATTTGCTCTACCAAGAATTTTCCCCATTTCTGAACCAAAACTTGCGACTTTGAGAATCAAAAACTTTATCTCAACTTATCTTGCTTGGAAATATGGGATCAAACTCAAATCTAAACCTGTTATTTTACAAATTGAAACCGTAAGGGGTTGTAATTTGAACTGTGTTATGTGTGGAGCCGGAGAGTTAAAGTCAAAAATTATGCCCTTTGAACAGTTCAAAAAAATAATCCAAAAATTCCCAGAATCATTTGTAACTATTCTCAATTTTCTCGGAGAACCTCTCTTATCAAAGGATATAATAAGGATAATTCAATATTCACAGAAAAGATCTATTGTTATACTCTTTTCAAACCTAACTATACTGCCGTCACCAGAAGAATTAATAAATTCTGGATTATTTGAAATTAACATTTCTATAGATTCTTTCGACAAAAGAAAGTATGATTTTATTAGAAAATCTGGAGACCTAAAAAGAATATTCAGAGAACTTGGATTTGATGAAAACAGATTTGATACAATAAAACATAAACAAGGCACACTAACTAACACACTTGAAAAAGTCGTAGAAAATCTCAAAACTTTAATACAAACGAGAAATAAATTGAGAAAAAAACTACCGATAATAAGCATAAATTCTGTTTTTGCAAAAGAGACAAAAGACGACGCAGAAGACATAATCAGAAAATCAATTGAATTAGGTATTGATAGAGTTAAGTTCCAGAAACTTGCTTTCGATGTCCCCGGAATGCTGCACACCCCTGACTTCAATGATTTTCAACTCATAATCAAACTCAAAGAGAAATATAAAAATCAAGTTGAAATCATACCCGTAAATTTTGAATACCGATCGGACCTGAAAGGTTACTGTTTTTATGCCTATTTTATGGTTCTCGTTGATGTCTTCGGCAACATTTTCCCCTGTTGCATGCCACCGATATTTGAAAATATACAAATTTCAAGATTCGGTAGCATAATACAAGACAATGCAATAAAATTATTTGAGAAAAGACAAAGTTTCATTCATAATTTCAGAAATAATCCTCCCGAATTCTGTAAAAACTGCTACTTATACGCGAGAACTCAGTAAATCAGAACAATTTCTTTGCACTTTTTTGCATTCTTGAAATTGCATATCTAACTTCTATGAAAAATCAGGTGATTCTTGATGAAAAATCGGATGATCCTTTTCCCTTCTGTGTTAGCAAAATTTTTAACCTAAAAGCATTTAGGTAATAATAACAATTTGTATGAGAAAGTGTATTTATGCACGGGTGAAATAAAATGAGAAATCAACTCGCTTATTCCCAAATTATATATAAAACAGAAAAAGTCTCATTAGAAGTATTCTACCATAAATTTATTGCAGGATGAGGTAAAGATGAGTTTTTGGGAACTTCTTGCACTTTCTAGTGCTATGGCAACTATAATGGGAGTCTTTTTAACCATCTATGCTCTTATAAACAACAAAACCCTCAAAGAAGAATCTAAACTTACAAGGGAAGCTCTCCAAAAACTGATAACAGAGACAAGGGAAACTCTCCAAAAACTGATAACCGAAGAATCAAGGCTTACTCGTGAGATGATCGAAAGGATGATAGAGAGGGCCGACAAGATGATCGAAAGGATGACTGAAAGGACAGAGAAAATGATCGAGAGGATGACAGAGAGAACCGAGAAGATGATTGAAAGGACGACAGAAAAGCTCGGTGAGTTGATAGTTTCAGAAGGACAGAAAACAAGAGAACTTATAAGTAGAAAAAGGGAATAGAAAACCACTTGAAAATGAAACTTTGTAAAAGTAAAAAGATAATTTTGATTGTATTTGATGCTGTTATGATAATTATCCCATATGGTTAAAAATCAGGAAATAAAAATTGAAAATATTAAAATTTAAATGAACTTATGATATTCTTTGCGTTAGCTTTCTGGTTAATAAGTCAAAAAGGTGATGTTGGAGTAGATCGGAATTTAATTGAGATGGAAGATAGGTGTTTTTCTGGCACAATAACCGCTTGCGTCAAAGTAGCAGAATACTACGAGAAAAATAGAAATTATGAGAAGGCTATTGAATTTCTTGATGCTGCATGTATAGGTGGAGATGCTTCATCTTGCATAAAACTATATGTCGTATATGCAAAAGGGAGATGGGGCAAGAAAAGAGATTTCAACACCGCCATGGGATATTCTACAAGGGCGGGAGAATTACTTGGGAAGAACGGAGCGGAAACATTTTATAAGCAGTCCTGCGATCTTGGGGACTCATGGGGATGCTATCATCTTTCTACAATTTTCTCAGAAAGATATAATAACCAGCAAGAAGCTCAAAAGTTCTTAAATAAAGCGATAAAATTAGCAGAGAGCGGATGTAAAGACAAGGAACAAGATCCAATAGATTGCTTCCTTCTTGGGGCGCTATATGAAAATGGCAGAGGAGTGGCGAAAGACGAGAAAAAAGCTCTCTCTTTATATGAAAAAGCTTGCAATGCGGGGAACGGTGGAGCCTGTCTGAATTTAGCTTATATACACCAGCAGAAAGGAAATATGGAAAAATTTAAAGAATTCAGGATAAAAAGCTGCAAAGGAAGTAGAGGAGATGTATGCTACGAAATATGGCAAGAAACCAAAAATAAAGAGTACCTTGAAATGGCTTGCCGTTTTGGTGTCAAAAAAGCTTGCGACGAAATTTTCAACCAGCAAAATAAATGAACACGCACTTCCCCAAAGATAAGCGATTATCAAATTTATTATGTCAAAAAATTCAAAACTTATTTTTTGCTCATCAATCGCCCAAAAAAAAAGAAAAAAAATTAGAATTCCATCAGGAGAATGTAGTATCAGGAGAAAAAAACAACCCTTCTTAAAATAATATGCAACCCAGTTAATTTATGTGAGGACATAAATACAATGGGAATAAATTTATTCCTAAAATAAGTATGAAATAATCCAATAATGAAAAATGTCAAGCTTAAAACACGGAAGATTTTCTCGCGAAAATATTCACTTTATTAGAGATTGAAAAATACAAAAAGATAATATAAAAAATGAAAGTCTATCAAAGCTTAAAGTATCTACAAATGAAAAAAATAGGATTACCACTCAAAAATAAAGCCTGAAAAACGCTCTTTTTTAGTGCATCTAAATCAAAATTTCTCACCAAAGACATCAATATTGATTTTAATACATAAAACTAAGGATAAGAAGAATTTGAATTCGGAAGTACATATGGTAAAGAGAAAGCAAGCTGAAAAAACCGTTTTAGAAATAAGCACAACAATATCATCATAAAAAAAACAATAAAAAAAACAAATCATACCAGAAAATTCCTATAATTATTTGATTTAGATGTTGAACCTTGCGAAATTCATCTTAAAAAGAATGCTCCTGAATAAGGATAAGGTAAAATTTGCTCTGCCCAGAATGTTTCCTCCTTACGATCCTAAACTATCAATGATAAGAATCAAAAACTTCATTTCAACTTATCTTGCATGGAAATATGGACTGAAATTTAATACAAAGCCGATAATATTACAAATAGAGCCAGTAAAAGGATGTAATTTGAACTGTGTAATGTGTTCTGCTGGACAACTCAAATTACAAAAACTATCTTTTGATGATTTCAAAAATCTAATTGATAAACTACCAGAAGCTATGTTCATTACATTAAACTACGGTGGAGAACCATTTTTATCAAAAGATACTCTCAAAATGATAAAGTATGCCCAAAAAAGGACAATCATTATAATATTCTCTAACTTTACTGTATTGCCCAATCCAGAAGAAATCATAAATTCAGGTCTCTACGAAATAAATGCCTCCATAGACTCTTTTGACAAAGAAAAGTATGATATGATAAGAAAAGGAGGAGAACTTGAAAAAATAATTGATAAGATAAGGGTGGACATAGAGAAGCTTGAAATAACCAAGAGAGAAAAAATGAAAGCTAAACTGAATGAACTATATGAAGAAGCAATAAAAAACCAGATAATCAAAAAAAATAATAATGGTTTGAACAAAGATAATTTAAATCTGGATCTTGTCATAAAGAACTTAAAAGCATTGATTCAAACTAAGCAAAAATTAAAGAGGAAACTACCAATAATAAGTATAAGTGCAGTATCTACAAAGGAAACAATGGAAGACGCTGAGCAAATCATTACAAACTCAATAGAATTGGGAGTAGATAGAGTCAAATTTCAAAAGTTAGCTTTTGATGTCCCCGGAATTCTCCATATGCCAGATAAAAATGATTTTTTATATCTTCAAAGTCTAAAAGAGAAATATAAGGATAAGATTGAGATCTCATTAGTCAATTTTGAGTTTGGAGGTGATTATCCGAAAGGATACTGCTATCTTGCTCACTTTATGGCTACAATAGATGTAAACAAAAATATTATTCCATGCTGTATGCCATATCCTTATATGGATATGAACGATCCTTCGTTTGGAACGGCTTCATCTGATGAAGGTTTCAGGATCGCAATAGAAAATAGACAAAAATTCATTGAGAATTTTAGGAAACATCCACCAAATTTTTGTATTGAGTGCCCACTATATTTTAGAAAATAGGAGGTGAGAAAGAAACATTGAAGGACTTGAAAAAAGTTTCAGTTCAGAGAATATTGAACCTAATTTCTTCCGCTATTGCTCAAAAACTTGGTATTTTTATATCTGAGTTATATCCGGTGGGATTTTTTCTTGAAGTTGTAAGAGGCTGTAATTTCAAATGTATAATGTGTGATGCATGGAAATTTCGTAAATCATCAATCACACTTGAACAAGCAAAGAAAATTTTGCCCCACTTCAAGAAATCCTTAATGTTCCACGCATACGGGGTCGGAGAACCATTTCTGAACAGAGATACTTACAATATAGTCAGATATGCATCGGAAGAACTCAAATTCATAACTTATATCACCTCAAATTTTTCTGTTATTGACCCACAAAAAGCTTTGAACATGGGAGCAAATGAAATTATGGCTTCCATCGATTCAGTAGACCCTCAAAATTTTTATGTAATCCGGCAAGGAAGTTTTGAATTAGTAGAAAGAAATCTTAAATCGCTTTTGAAAATCAAAGGTAATAAAAAATATCCCATAATATCTATAAGAACTGTTTTATCTAAACTTAACATCTATGATCTTGAAAACATCGTAAAATTTGGTATATCACTAAACATAAGAAAATTTTATTTTCAAACACTCGTAGATGGAAATCTATGCTCAAAGACAGAAGATATAGATACAAGCGACCTTTATGAAATTCATAGAGTTGTAAATAAATATAAAAGAGAGGCAAAATTTATAGTTGTATCATACAGAAGTGATTTAAAAGGAGATGTCCCAGAAGGATACTGCCCCGTAGCTTTCTCTTTGGCATCAATTGATTACAGAGGAAACATGTACCCATGTTATAAGGTTGTGGACGATGTTGATGCAAGTTTTGGGAACATTCTCTTGGAACCTCAAAAAGCTCTCAAAAACAGAAATCTCTTCCTCAAAAAATTCAGATACTCTCCACCTGAATTCTGTAAAAATTGCGAACTCTATTTCAGAAACTTCAAAGATAAGAAAATTTCAAAACAAAATATGATATATGATGAGAAGAGAATATATGTTTAATACATCTGAAATTAATAAACAAGAAATCAAAAGTGAGTATATTCAATCTAATTTCCCATTTCACCCCATAATACAAAAAACTAAAAAGATTTTAGAAAAGCTTTTTAAAAATAACTACTCCATCTTTCATCCCGAGACTCTAAAAAATTTAAATAAAATTTCTCCTCAGAGAATTTTGAATTTAATCCATTCAGCAATAGCCCAAAAGTTTGGTTTGTTCTTATCTGAAATCCACCCAACCGAGTTATATCTTGAGGTTGTAAGGGGATGTAATTTCAAGTGCATAATGTGCGATTCATGGAAATTTCCCAAATACTTTTTATCCCTTGACGATGTAAAAAAAATTTTACCTCACTTCAGCAAATCTATTTTTCTCCAATCGTATGGTGTAGGTGAGCCATTCTTGAACAAGGATATATATAAGATAGTAAGATATGCATCAGAAGAACTCAAATTTATAACTTCTATATCTTCAAATTTTTCTGTTATCTCTCCACAAAAAGCTCTGGACATGGGAGCGAATGAAATTATGGTTTCTATTGATTCAATGGATAAAGAGAATTTTTTCAAAATAAGGCACGGCAATATAGATATAGTTAAGAAAAATCTTCTAACACTTGTTAAACTAAAAGGAGACAGAAAGTATCCTATTATTTCTATAAGGACAGTCGTGTCAAAACTCAATTTCCATGAGCTTGAAGAAATTTTTCAATTTGGAATATCAACTGGAATTAGACAATTTTACATCCAAACATTATTTGATGGGAATTTAATATCAAAACCCAACGATCTAACAACGGAAGATATATTGAAAATTGATGAATTAACGAGAAAATACAGGAAAAAAGCTCGCTTTATATTGCTCTCTTACAGAGAAGACATAAAAGGATATAAACCAGCAGGATACTGCTTTATGGCTTTTTACTCATCTATAATAGATTTCAGAGGGAACTTATACCCTTGCTGTAAAGTTATGGATGACAAAAGCGCAAGTTTCGGGAATATTTTTCTGGCCCCTCAAAAAGCTCTCAAAAACAGAAATCTTTTCCTCAAAAAATTCAGACACTCTCCACCTGAATTCTGTAAAAATTGCGAACTCTATTTCAGAAACTTCAAAGAAAAATTTCCACATAAAACACAAAAATTAAAGGAAGATGTTTTGAAGCAGTAATTATGTCTATTATAGAGATATTTGAAGGTAAAAAAGAGAGATTTAATTATGTGTATAAGAAAATTTCTCCAAAAAAACTTATAAACCTTATCTCAGCAAATATTGCTCAAAGATTTGGTATTTTTATAAGCGAAATTCAGCCTATCGATATACAACTTGAAACAACAAGAGGATGTAATTTCAAATGTGTAATGTGTGATGCATGGAAGTTCAAAAGAATTTCTTTCCTACATCTTGAAGAAGCGAAAAGAATATTGAATCAATTCAATAGCTCCATCTTTCTTACACCTTATGGGATAGGAGAACCTTTTCTGAACAAACATATCTACGATATAGTCAGATACGCATCCTTCAGGTTAAAATTTATAGTAGGTATAACTTCAAACTTTTCCGTTATCTCTCCCCAAAAAGCTCTGAACATGGGAGCAAACGAAATTATGGCTTCTATCGATTCAATAGACCCTGAAAAATTTTTACGACTGAGGGGAATTTCTCTTGATATCGTAATTAAAAATCTAAAAACTATACTTTCTTTGAAACCAAAGAATAAAGAATTTCCAATAATAGCTATTAGGACAATCATTTCTAATGAAAATATTGAAGAACTACAAGATATAGTAGAATTCGGACTTTCTATGGGAGTAAAAAAATTTTATTTTCAAGATTCAGCAGATGGATACTTACTCAGAAAACTCAGCAAACTATCAAAAGAAGAAATTAGCGAAGTTTTTCTGGTGAGAGATAAGTTCAAAGATAAGGCAAAAATATATATCTATTTGTGGGATAGCAAAGCAGAAGGTTTTACACCAACGGGTTATTGCTTTAATGCTTTCTTTATAGGAACGATAGGATATGATGGCGAACTATATACATGTTGTAGATACTTTGGTTATAAAGAAGCAAGCTTAGGTAATGTTCTAAAAGACCCTCAAAAAGCATTAAAAAACAGATTAATATTTCTCAAGAGATTCAGAAGCAACCCCCCGGATTTCTGCAAAAATTGCGAGACCTATTGCAGAATGTGTAGCAAAAATGGTAAAGCATAAAATAATAGAGATAAATAAAAAAAAGATCATCAATCACATATTGCATGATGTAAAAACTTTCAGAGCAAAGAGTTTTGGTCCAAATTCAATCAAAAAATTTTCCCCTGCAAGACTTGAAAACTTCGTAAAATCTTATATCGCAAAAAACTTTGGTATAGTCGTAAAGAACACTCGCCCGACAACACTGTTTATTGAAACAACAAGAGGATGTAACTTCAACTGCATAATGTGTAGAGCAGGTAATTTCCCAAAAGAATATATGAATTTTGAGGTATTCAAAAGGCTTGCGGATATGTTCTCTGATTCCTTCTTTTTATTTCCCTATGCAGCGGGTGAACCCTTTTTGAACAAAGAATTTTACCTAATGTTAAAATATGCCTCGTATAAAAACTTCTACACATTCGTTACCTCCAACTTCTCAGTAATAGATCCAGAAAAGTTTATAAAAACTGGAACAGACGAGATAGCTGTATCAATCGATTCATTAGATGAATCCAAATTCAAAAAAATAAGAGTAAATGGAGACCTGAATTTAGTTATAAAAAACTTGGAGAAACTTATTCAATTAAAAAAAAGGATGAAATACAAAAAACCAACAATATCCTTGAAAATGGTGGTAATGAAGGAGAATATAGATGAGGTAAAAGATATAATAGAGTTTGGGCATAAGATAGGTATAGAGAAGTTCTACATAGAAACTGTTTTTGTTGCAGAATTTGCAAAGTTTGATGTCGGACTACCAGGAAGAGAAGATATAGAAAAAATAAAAATGACCTTAAAAGATTTCAAGAAAAGAGGGATAAAAATCAGGTTCTCCCCATACTGCGGATTTGAAAAGGGAGATTTCTTTTCAGGTTTCTGCCATTTTGCATTCTTTTCACTTGCAATAGACATAAAAGGAAACGCATTTCCTTGCTGCTTCTTATTTGTAAGGCCAGAAAGAACATTCGGAAACGTTTTTGATAACTTAGAAGGCGTGATGGAAAGGAGACACAAGTTCTTGAAGGATTTCAGGAAAAAAATACCAAACATATGCCAAGGATGCCCACTATACTATAAACCATAAATGAATTTTTATTCACTCATTTCATTACTAATCTGGCAACGTTGTATTAAATTAAATTAATAATTTAAAAATCCTCAAGAAGGCTTATTATTTTGAACTTATCTATCACAACTATTTTCTTTTTTAAACTTCTAAAGAAATCTTCACACTCTTGTGTCCAGCAAAGCACATATTTTATATCATTTTCTGAGATGAAAGAAAGAATTTCAGATTTATCTAATGGTTTTTCTTTGAATTTACCTGCTATGAATGGAGAAAAAAAAGGTCCCCAAGGAACACCTAATCCGACAAAATTTCTTTTTTCAACCTTCGCTATTATATAAGGTAAGATGTGGGAGTTGTAGAGGGGATGGATTAGTTTTCCTTTCTCAAATATATGCCTATCACCTTCAACAAGGATTTTATCTCCCTTTTCCGTATTGTTCAGCATATATTCGATAAGAGAATTTACGCTTTCTGGCAACTTTCCCGGTAGAGGAGAAAACCCAAAAAAAGAAATTAAAGACCTTGCTGAAAAGAAAAGCAAAGCTACAAACTTGAAATAATCATCAAATCTTGTCTTCTTAATATGTAGGAGGGAAAAGATAAGAAAGAGAGGGGCAAATCTTATTGGATTTGGGCTGAAAACAAAAGTAGAAAATATAATAAGAATCTTCGGAACCATTCCCTCGTCCTCCCAAAGTTTCAAAAGAAAACCATTAAAAAAAACAAGTAAATAGTAAATGAAAGCAAAAATAATAAACATTCTTCTTGTTGTAAATATTGCTCTAAAAGCTATTATATAAATCAGGGGAGTAAAAACGAATGATAATTCAAAGTAATCAAAGGTAAAAAGTCGAAAAGCGATTCCAAAATCTACAGGAAGAAATATCTTATCTTCTACCGTAAAATTCTGATGAGTAATTTCTGGGGAAAGGAAAATATTTATATACCTGACAAGAACGATATGAACAATAACAGCTTTAATGAAGTATATTAAGAAAGGTATGAAAAACACGTCTGGCCTTCTTTCTACAATAGAAAAAATAGCAGAAAATATTACAAGTGGAGGAGATATAAAATGAATAATTCCGAGTATAATGTAATCTAATGCGCTAAGTTTTGTGTTCCGGGATAGAGAAATTCTTGAGGCGATAACAGTAAAGAGAGAAGAAGACATTAACCAGTGAACATGACCACCGACTACCGCAGAAATTCCCAAAAGACAAAAAATAACCATTATGTAAGTAAAGCCAGGAAGGCAGAAAATATTACCATTCCTTTTGTTAGGGTAAGAAGCTAATAAAAGTAGAAAGGAAAAAACGAAGTAAAAAAGCGAGGCAAAATTATAAACTATTTCATAATTTTGTATACTGAGAAACTTTGAAATAAGAAAAAATGGTATATATATTTCTGCTGAACCGAAAGATAGATAGGCAATTAGTTCATCTATTGTGGGTATACCTTCATCGGCTAACTTTTTAGCTACCAAGAACCTTATAGGATTGTCGTCATAGTAAAAAAGAGTGTTCATATTTTTAGGAAGCAGTATCAAAATTGAAAGGCAAATAATTATGAAACTCCAAATCTTGTCATTTTTTATTATCATATCTTGTAACCTTAATTATTGAGAAAGCACCGTTACGAAAAACGATTTTTAGATCTATCTTATTTAGATCTAATTTCTTATCATAAATAATATCATATACATATCTGATAAGTAAGTTATCAAGAACTATATATTTGAAAGTTGTGTGTTCTATTACAAATTCCACTGTTTTTCTTCTCACATGTTCGTCCATTTTCTCAAATATAGGAAGAAAAACTGGGGGATTGAGTTTTCCGTTTGTAAAAATCTTAAAAGCAGGAGGCAAACAATAAAGGAGTATTTCATCACTTCTTACATCTTTATCTTTGAAGAAATTTATAACTTCAAGGTTAGTTTTCAAATCTATAACACCACTTACATTTTTTCCTAATTGAACAAATTCAGCTAATCTCAAAATAGAAGATACAACAAAGACAAAAGCCAAAATTTTTTGTTTTCTGAAAAAAAACTCATTAAGGACTCTAACTGCTAATAAAATGTAAATGGGACAAAGAAAATATATCATCTTTGGCAAAAGCATAAAATATCTTGAAAGAAAAACATAGAAAATAATAGAGGAAAAGTAGGCTATGAACTCAAACTTTCCTTTTATATAAAATAGACCAAAAAATAACACATAAAAAAGATTCAAGATTATTCCTATATCCGAAATATATTTTAATGGTGGATATTGAACCAAGATCCCGTATTTCATCATGACATCTGAAACAGAAAAACTTTCCTTCAACTCACTAAAAGCAAAACCTAAAATTTCTTGAATTCTAACGGGAAGAAGGATTAGAGAAAATAGAAGGTATACTAAAATTTTAAATAGTTCATAAAATCCAATCTGTTCTCTTAAGTGATACTTCAAACCACTTGGGGGAAATAAACCGACACAATTTGAACAACTGTAAACATAATTGAAAGTTTCATTCTGTGAAGAGAAAATATAGTATAAATGAGGTAAGGAAAAAGTTATAGAAAATAGTGCGATAAAAAAAACTCCTCTAAAATTTTTGTGATACAAAAGAGAAGCTAATGCAAATCCTAAAACTGCAAAAATAATAGGTAGATAAGAATAAACCGCTAATCCCGCAAATAATCCAGATAGAACGTATCTCTTTTTCATCAGAAAATAGCAAAGTCCCAAAATGAAAATACCTGCCTGAGCATGATGCAAGGTTGCCCTAAAAAAATAAAAAATAGAACAAGTTAGAGTAAAGAAAATCAAAGAGTAAATTATAAACCTATCGACAAAAAAATGTTCTTGTAAAAGCTTGAAAATAAAGTAAAGGAAAAGAAAAGAAAAAAGAGAATGAAAAAGGAAAATTTTCAATTCTACTCTCAAAAAATCTCCAAGAAAGAAAAAAAGCTTATCTAAAATCTTAAATATCCACGCAAGCAAACCACCGTGATACTCCTTCCACAAAATAGGTATTTCAAAAGAAAAAATTTTTAGCTTAAGATAAGGGAAAAAATCTTGCTTTATAATAGAAACAAAAGGCAAAATCTTTTCCTCGCGAGAAAGAGGATAAATAAATTCCCTTCTTGCAAAATCTACACCTAATATCTTCTCACCTATATCGCTTATCATCATCAAACCTTCAGAATGAGGAGCCTCAGGAAGAACTATCAGGTAAAACAAGATAAAAGATGTAAAAACCAATGCAAATGCTAACCAAAATAATCTCCCCCTTAACATAAAAGACTATTATATTTTCAAGATAATTTTAAGAAATATTTGTGGAAGTGTGGTATAGCGTACTTTTAATCTTCCTCCACTCTACTTTCTACCATTTCTTAAATTCCCCCTCCTCATTGCTTTCATAAAGTAAAACGCAACTAATATCACACTCACAGGTATTAAGGAATTCATCATCGCAAAAATCTTGCTAACATCACTTTCTGTCACGCTACCTATAACAGGACATCCCATAACTTCGTCTCCCTTCACATATATCACTCCTGACCACTCTCCTTCGTTCCCTGCCTCATCCCTTGCCTTGATCTTTAACTTATAAATTCCCTTTGGTAAATTCAATCTTATATGCTTTACTCCTTTCTCCCACTCACTCTGCAAACCCACATCATCTACTGACCAACTCACCTGGATATCCTTCTCCGCTGTCACGCTATCTTTTACTTCAATTTCAAAAACTTGAACCTTGTCGCTGTGGAAAACATATCCTTGTATCCTCTCGTCAAACTCTCCTCCCTTCACTTTTATGTAGGGTTCTACCCTGTCTAACACAAATCTCACCTTTACTATGTCCTCCCATGCGACATTGTTCTCGTCTATCGCCATAAATGTTATCTCATTCTCCCCATCCAAAAATGCACCCAAATCTATCCTAATCTGTCCTGAGTAATTATCAAGATTATATGGAATCTTCCATGATGAATATGTCTTCTTCCAACTAAGCTTTTTCACACCTCCATATACAACTGATATTGAAGAGTTCTCCCCTCCAAAAAGTCTCTTAGCATCCTCATATCCTACGGAACATACTGGCTTCCTCTCAGAATCACAGATTTTTCCATTCGGTAGCATAACATCAAAACGTGGTCTTGGTGGCAAGGCCCTTTCAATCTCCTCCTCTCTCAAACCCATCGGCGGTGCTAAAAACCCTCCTCCAAATGCATTCAGTATCGTCACCAAATCCAACGCCCCTGTTATCGACCTATTCCTGCAATCTGCTATCGGATCAGGTCCTACACATCCTATATACATCGCTAAATAATCCGGCATCGTCACCTGCCAGGGATATTTTGTCTCAAGCTGCTGCCAGGGCGATGTGTTTGGGAACTCATCCACTGTCACATCAGGTCCCTCAGGAGCTATCATTTTGAACCATATATGTAAAATGTTATTCACATCAAGAGGAATGTTCCATCTCGTACCCAAAAACCCTTGTAAATACCCAGAAAGAACATCTCCTAAAATATCTGCCAAACCTCCTATCCTACCTACCATCGGAACCAATGTATTCCAAACTAAATTCGTTATCTCGGGCTTTACATCTATAAATAACTGCGTCACATTTGTCGTTGGTCCTCCGAAAACTCTGTTATAAGTCAAAGCAAAGTTCAGATCAAGACCCAAAAACCAGTTGCCGTATCCCCTAAATAGGACAACTGATGTCGCTCCCACAATCCCATCTTTCACGAACTGGGTTATATTATTTCGCCTACACCAGAAATCAACCCTATAATTTGGAAGCAAAAATGTGACATCTGAAAATTTCTGGGCACCCAAACCAGTTGGGAAAGCATTGGGAGTTCCTGCAAGACTACCTGAACCCGGAGCATCTGGTGTAAGTAAAGATGGCCAAGATGTTCCTGTTCTTGCAGAAGCCGCCTGATTTCCTTGCGGTATAAACCTTATCTCA
>Ga0197142_1000121_pt1 | contig 66313 bp, 52 predicted proteins | sample GBS60_MetaG_FD_148614 | JGI IMG/M metagenome (GOLD analysis project Ga0197142, IMG submission 148614) | Sediment microbial communities from Great Boiling Springs, Gerlach, Nevada, United States - GBS 60_MetaG | ecosystem: Environmental > Aquatic > Thermal springs > Hot (42-90C) > Sediment... | reverse complement strand
TTTGTTTAACATAATTATTTTTAATTTGTTTAAAAATTTGTTTTTTAAAGCGAATTGGGATTAGGTGGACGCGGTGCATTGTTCAATGCGTCAGATTATTGGAACAAACTGGTGGAGGGCGAGCAAGTCGACTGCATCCATCAGTGGCTCGCTTCTTTCTGGGACATCTATTTCGGAATTTGTTGTCTGTATATACTCTCTCTCTCTCTCTCTCTCTCTCTCTACAGCTTGGCAAACTGGATTAAACACAAAAGTATTTTCATACAGAAGAGCTAATCTTTGCTTCGCAAGATTTGAAAATACCTTCCGACTCATTGGCCAGAACATTTTCAAGATTTGTAAAAATTCAAATTGCAATATGTAGAAAAATTTTCAAATTTCCAAATTTTTTTGAAGAAATTTTTAATTCTATTTTTTCATATATAGGATTACAGCAATCGAACTATTCCAAATTATCCAGAATGCGATTGCCAATTAGGATTGCTCCATCCAATGGTGTTCCCAATGGTTTAACCATTCGGTATCGTTTGTCCTTGCTGATTTCATTTTCGAGCATCCTGCCGAGCAGGCTTTTCGATTCAACAATACCACCAAGCAAGGCAACATCGACTTGTTTCGATTTAAAGTATGGGAAAAGAGCATTGAGCAATTCGATCAGGTGAAAGGAAGAGCGATTAATTATGTCCATACAGACCTCATCGCCGAGTTCGGCACATCGCATAACCGTCGGAGTTAGCATTTGGTATTCAAAAGTTCGTTCGGCATAGGCTTTGACAATCGTTCTTGGGTTGTTGATGTCGATTAGAGGATTAAAATCGGCTAACATATTTGTCAACATAGTGGGTTTGCCTCTGCCATCGAGAGCACGAACGACTGCGGTAAGACCTTCGCGTCCAATCCAAGCACCGCTTCCCTCGTCGTCGAGTTCAATACCCCAACCACCGCAACGAACGAACTTATCTTTCCCAATCTTACCAATGGCAATTGACCCTGTACCAACAATCAGAACAATGCCATTGTTTCCGCCGAAGGCTCCTTCGACGGCAATTTCAGCATCGCTTGTAATAATAACATCGTTCAAAGGGATGTTCTGTGTTCGTGCAAGTGTTTTCAAAAGATGTGTCGAACGTTGCTTTTCTTCGTCGAGCCAAACGCCGGCAAGACCAGCAACAAGAATGTCCACCTCGCTTGTGTCCAGTTCGGCTTGGTCGCAAAGGTCTGTAATGATTGTAAGCAAGCGTTCGCAAGATTCACCAACACCAACAGAGCCAACTCGTGTGGTTCCAGCAGTGGTTTGCGAAAGAATTTTGCCCCCTCGTTTAAGTATTGCTCGTGTTCGTGTCCCTCCGCCGTCGATTCCGATTATCGTATAATCATATTTACTCTGCATAAAATCAAAAATTTGTCAATAAATCGATAAATTAACACAAAATCTATGCCAACCAAGTGCAAAATTAAAAACTTGTAGTGGTTTGATTATCTTTTCACTAATTTTGTTTTTTTACGTAAGGCTTTATGATTATTATTCGTTATGTTTTGCGACTGTTTTTTCAGGTTCTGTTTTTTGCCCTCCTGGCGTTAACTTTGATTTTTATAATTGTTAATATGATTGAGAATCTTGATGATTTTATAGACAATAATGCTACCAGAGATATTATTTTCCGTTATTATGTTTATTTCACACCCGAAGTAATCAAAATTGTAACACCAATTTCAGTTTTGGTTGCTATTCTTTTTTCCATAGGAAGAATGAGCATTTTGAATGAAATTATGGCAATGAAATCTGGCGGGTTAAGCCTTTATCAGCTAATCTTTCCTTTCTTGATTATAAATCTTGCTTTGAGTTTTGCGTTACTATATTTCAACGGATGGGTTGTACCTCGTTCGAACGAAAAAAAATTTATTATTGAAAGAAAATATCTAAAAAAAGAAGTTGGAACAACAACGATATATAATTTTTTCTTTCGCGATAACCCTTTGCGAAATGTTTCGTTTCAATACTACGACCCTGAAGAGCTGAAAGGACAATACATTTTTGTCGAGGAATTTACTTCTGCCGAAAAGCCAAGAATTGTAAAACGCATCGAAGCAAAGTCTTTTCGTTGGGACATAAAATACAATAAATGGATTTTCTACAATGTGCTGATTCGAGATTTTCGCAGTCAGATTCCCGAAATTAATGTTGCCGATACCTTAGACTTTCAATTGAGAATAAATCATAATGAATTGTTGAAATTGCAGAAGAAAGTGGAAGAGATGAACTTTACGGAATTGCGGGAATATCTGGATTTACTTTCAAAAGGTGGGCGAGATGTTCGGCGACAAATGATACGTTACTACTCGGGTTATGCTTTTCCTTTTTCCTGCGCTATATTAGTACTTTTTGCTGTCCCTTTTGCTTCGATAAAGCGTCGGGAAGGGATTGCTCTGCAGATAGCCGGGGCAATGACTTTTTCTTTTCTATACTTATTTTTTACTGAAATTGGTCAAATACTTGTTTATACAACTTCGCTCCATCCCGCATTTGGTGGATGGATTGCAAATGTTGTTTTCGCGATTTTCGGTATTTTTGTTTTAATTTATATTAGAAAGTAGTGGTGCGAAAATTCTTCCTTTTGGCATTGGTTTTCGCGTTTATCAATTTTGAACCTTTAAAGGTTCAGGAAAGCGAAAGCATATTTTTCGAAAAGTTTATATCTGAGGTTCGGCAAGAAAATCTTGAAGAAATGTCGTTTGGTGAGCTGGTTTGTCATATTGGGAAAAAATTTCTTGGATTTCCCTATTTGGCTGGTACGCTCGAAAAGGGAATAGATGAGCAATGCGTGGTAACTTTCGAAGGATTCGATTGTGTGACATTTTTCGAGCTTACCCTTGCTTTGGCTCGAATTACCAAAACAGGGCGAACTGGATTTCCTGATTTGGTTCAGGAAGTGCAACGCTCCCGTTATCGGCGGGGCAAGGTGATTGATTATGCTTCTCGGTTGCATTATTCAGCGGATTGGATTTGGGACAATATTGCCAAAGGGCTTGTTCGCGATAAGACAAAGGAATTGGGCGGTGTTCCAATTCGCTTTGATGTGAACTATATGTCGGAGAATCCCGATTTGTATTCAGGATTGAAGAACGAACCTAAGCAGATTGAAAAAATCAAACAGGTTGAGCAGGAGATATCTGAAAGGACATATTACTACATCCCGACAGTTTTAGTCTCTAAGATCGAATCGAAGTTGAAATCGGGCGATATTATCTTTTTCGTGCTCGACTCTGGGGGGCTCGATTATGGCCACGTTGGAATTTGTTGCTTCGAAGGAGCGGAACCAAGACTACTGCATAGTTCCTCGAAGGCTGGCAAAGTGATTTTGGACAAGAAAATTTCGGAATACTGCAAAGCACACAAGAAAATAAAGGGAATAACAATTGTAGAACCATTGGAGCCAAGCAAATAGCCCAAATAGAACACATAAATACAAAGGATAAATTGGATTTTGGATTATTGAATTGATAATTTCAAGTATTTAAGCTTTAAAAATCCTATTTACTTATTTGTCCCAAAAATTATATCCCAAAGTGGAGAGCTGACGCCAAAGCGAGAGTTTTCGGATTTATAATGATGTTTCATATGATGCGATTTGATTTTGAGCAATAATTTGTTTCGTATCGGAAAGTGATGAACAGCATAATGTATAGTGTCGTAGATTATGTAACCTAAGACAAAACCAGCAAAAAAAGGTAATCCGAGGTCACCAGGAAAAGTAAACTTAAAAAGGAAATAGAAAAAGAATGCCAAGGGTATACTAACCGAAGGTGGCATAACAAGTCGTTTGGGGTCGCGTGGGTAACTGTGGTGAATACCATGAAAGATAAAATGAATTCTTTTGCCAAATTCGCTTTTAGGTTCATAGTGGAAGACAAATCGATGTAAAAGATATTCAAAAAAGGTCCAAGCAAGGATGCCAGAAAGGAAAAGAATAACAGCTGTTTCGAGTTTTATGATTGAAACAGAGATAAAAAGCGAAATAAGAACAACAGGAAGATACAACAATAAAGGAACATACCAGCTCACCTTCGAAAAGGCTTCGAGGATGTCATTTTTAAAAAGTCTTGGAGTTATTTTTTCATTTGAGATAACTTTGGACATAGCTTCTTTTAAACTAACAATTAATATAGACGAAAAATTATTTTTTTATTTTAAAAAGAAATTGAATAATGACTTTTTGGCTTATGCCAGGACAAATCAATTTGCTTTGCGAGAACTTATCTTAATCTAAAGTAATCAAACAAAATCTAAGTATAATGAAACTATAAAGATATGTTTTTACAAAAGAAGGATAGAGGAAGAGAAAAATTGAAACTTTAGGAAAACAATTTTGGCAATACAAGAAAAATAAGTGGCCAAAAAGTAGAATATCGAATTTAGGAGGAGATTAAAAAGATTTAATTAGATTTGGGCACTTCAAATATTTAGCATTAAAAACTTATTAAATGTTGGGAGATAGCAAATTTTAGAATTTTGAGATACTGCGAACGCGGGATCTCAATCGCCCCCAACATTTGTGTATGAGGGTTGATGAATTGGGAATCCAGAAGTACAAAATTTTTAGATTTTAAATGTTCAATTAGATGATAGAAGGCAACCTTCGAAGCATTGCTGACTTTCGAGAACATTGATTCTCCAAAGAAAGCAGCACAGATCGAAACACCGTAAAGTCCACCAACAAGCTTACCATCGATGTATGCTTCGACTGAGTGGGCAAAGCCCAACCGATAAAGATTAATGTAGGAGTTTATTATTACTTCGTTAATCCAAGAATCTGGACGATTTGCACATTCAAGGATTACTTTTTCAAAATTTGTGTCGAAACGGACTTCGAATATGTTTTTTTTAAGGATTTGTCTTGTTGAATGAGAAGGCTTCAAACTATAAATTGGGAAAATGGCACGAGGGTCGGGCGAAAACCAATGAATTTTTCCCGTCTCGGGGTCCGCCATAGGGAAGAACCCGCTCCGATAAGCATCCAGTAATAGCTGAGGATCAATTAATTCAGGATTTCGCCTGTCCATTTCTACAAATTTTATTCTTCGACTTTAAAAAGTAAGGACGAATCGCCATAACTAAGAAATCTATAATTATTGCTCAAAGCCTCGGCGTAAATTCTTCTCCAATGATTTCCAACAAAGGAATAAATCAGCAAAAGCAATGTGCTACGCGGTAGATGGAAATTTGTTATCAAACCATCGAAAAACTTAATTTTGTATCCTGGGGTTATGAACAACTGGGTTGAGCCGAAAATAGAACCGCAATTACAATGCTCCAAAGTTTCTATTAAATACTCTAATGAATCAACAATATTCAATGATGCAGGACAATCTTTCCAAACAAATTGCTCAAGTTCGACAGGCAATGTTAAAGTTCTTTCTTTTTGCACAACCATTTTTTGAACAAGCCAATATATAGATTCCAGCGTTCTTACACTTGTGGTGCCAACAGCCAGGCAAAACTGTTCCGAAGACCTTCTCTTAAAAAAGTTCAGGATTTGTTTTAAAATGGACAATTCAATATGGAACTGTTCAGAATGCATTTTGTGTTCAAAAATATCTTTCGTTTCTATAGGTTTAAAAGTACCAAGACCAATATGCAAAGAAATATCGGCAAAATCGATGTTCTTAGCTTTTAATTCATCAATGACACGTTGTGTAAAATGCAGTCCTGCAGTATGAGATGCAACCGAGCCAGGAATTTTGCTATAAACTGTTTGGTAACGAATTTTGTCAAGTTCCTCGTCGCTTCTGTTGATGTAGGGAGGTAAAGGAATTCTACCCAAGGACGAGATTAAAGTGGCAAAGTCAATATCGTTGTCCCAGCGGAATTCTACCAAAGTTCCATCCGGATTTTTCTCCAGAATTTTTGCCACAAGGATGCACTTCTCATAATGATGGTCTAAAAGGTAAAGTTCAATTCCCGATTTCAAATTTCTACCCCGAGTCAAAGTTTTCCAGGTGCAACTTTTTTTTGAACCCAAGGCAATCTGCGGGTCCGGCGAAGGCAAGACTGGTTCAAGGAGCAAAATTTCTACTTTGCCGCCAGTTGGCTTTTGGAAAAACAATCGAGCTGGTATGACTTTCGATATGTTTCTAACAAGTAGACTGCCGGCAGGAATCAAATCAGGAATTTGGAAAAAGCGTAAGTGCTTTATTCTTCTTTCTTTGTCAAAAAGAAGAAGCTTGCTATGGTCCCTTTCTTTCGTAGGATACTGAGCTATCCTTTCCTTTGGCAGTTCGTAATCAAAATCTGTAAGGCCAAAATATTCCATTTGAGTAATTGATTAGTTATTTTTAAGAAACGAAAAAGAGAGAAAAAAAATGGATTAATTTTGTAATTTTTATTTTTAATTAATTTATTTTTCGAAAGTTTAATGGATGAAAAATTAATCTCCTTAATAATTCCCGTTTATAACGAAGAAGAGAGGATTTCCCGTACGTTAGAAAAAGTCCTGGATTTTTTTCAAAGGAATAATTTTCGGTACGAAATAGTCGTGGTCGACGATGGCTCAACCGATAATACATTGGCTGAACTCGAAAGGTTCCCCAATGATATTAATGTCATAAGTTACCAACCAAACAGAGGTAAAGGAGCAGCAGTTCGAAAAGGAATGCTTTCGGCCAGAGGTGAAATTCGGGTGTTTTCGGATGCAGACCTTTCGACCCCTATTTACGAGATAATTAAGTTGATCGATAAAATCAATCTTGGAGCGGATATTTGTATTGGAAGTCGTGCATTAGATCCAAGTCTTATCAAATTGCATCAGCCATTTTATCGTGAATTTATGGGTAAAACTTTCAACAAGTTTGTCAAAGCACTTGTTATGAAAGGAATAGACGACACACAGTGTGGTTTTAAAGCTTTTACTGCAAAGGCTGCAGAACTGATTTTTTCAAAAGCTAAAATCGACGGATTTAGTTTCGACGTGGAAATATTGTATTTAGCAAAGAAATTAGGTCTCCGAATCGAACAAGTTCCGGTGGAATGGTACAATGATAGACGAACAAAAGTACATCCCATACGAGATTCGATTGAAATGTTTTTGGAATTATTTAGAATTAGGAAGCTGCATTCAAACACACTTTCGGCTGATGAAAGCATTAAGTTGGATTCCGATAAAAATCAGTCTTAAAGAAATTTGGGAACGAAACCTTTTCTTTCTTGCTATATCACAGTTTATTGTGATGGCAGGTATGAATGCCTGTGTTCCATTCCTTCCGCTTTATATTCGTGAGCTCGGAGTAATGGGAGAAAATGCCCAAAGATTTTGGAGCGGATTAGTATTTGCAGGACCCTACTTTCTTTCGGTAATTTTTGTTCCTATCTGGGGCAATCTTGGCGACCGATACGGAAGAAAATTAATGATAATACGAGCAATTCTTGGGCTATCATTAGCAATGTTCCTAATGGGTTTCGCCCGAAACGTTTGGCAGCTTTTCTTGCTGCGGGTTTTCCAGGGTGCTACGAGTGGTTTTATCGCAGCAAATCTTGGCTTTACCGTTGCAAATACCCCGTCGGACCGAAAAGGGTTTGCTGTTGGACTACTTCAAAGTTCACATTCAGCTGGAAGCATAGTTGGACCTTTGGTTGGGGGGCTCGTTTCCGACTTATTCGGCTTCCGAATAGTATTCTTTCTGGTTGCCTCCCTATCTATTCTTTCTGCAATTTTAATTACCGCTTTCGTAAAAGAAATCAACAAAATACAAAATGAACGTACACAAGGGGTATATAAAACTTTTCGACAAGTTGCTTCAACTCCATCTCTTCGTTACCCGATGATTATGATAATTTTATCACAAATTGGTATTTTTTTGACTTTTCCATTAATTCCTTTCTATTTAGAATATCTTGACGCACCAACCGCAATTTTAAGTACTCTGACGGGATTGGTGGTTGGTGTTGCAGGTGTTTTTAGTATAATTTTTGCCCCTATTTGGGGGAAATGGAGCGACCGCAAGGAAATTTCCAATTTGATTCGAAAATCAAGTTTAATACTTTCGCTTGCTATTTTTCTCCATTCCATATCTACACATTACCTACTAATCATCCCTTTACGGGTTGTGGTCGGAATGTCTTTGGCCGGGTTGGTTCCTCTGCTCTATACCTATTTGGGAAAAAATGCTGAGCCCGAAAAAGTTGGAAGCATTATGGGTTTTGCCTCATCGGCAAATCTCTTTGGTCTGCTTCTTGCTTTTCTCGGAACTGCATTTATTTCACCTCTATTGAGTTTGCCGTTAAACTTTGTGGTCTCTGCGGCTGTACTTTTCTGTGTTTTTCTGTTGACGCCTAAGTTAGCATATAAGAAAATAAACAAGATTAAAGAAAGGTATTAGTAGTGTTTAACTGATAAAATTATATAGATTAGTTTGTTTTTTTGGCGGACTTTAGTGTATCCTTCGCTGTTTAAATTGTATTACCACAAAAGCTAGGAAGAAAATAACTGATTGTAATAATATTATAGTTGACCCCGTAGGTAAATCCAAGTAAATCGATAAAAGGAGACCAATAATCGAGCTAAAAACTCCCAGAAATATACTAAGAATTGTCATTTGGGAAAATGTTTTCGAAAGCAGTTTTGCAGTAGCAGGTGGAATAACCAGAAAGGATGCAACCAGAAAAATGCCAACCAATTTAACGGAGATGACAATAGCAAGAGCGATTAAAACGGAAAGCATATAATCATCGAACCTAGTATTAATTCGATCGACCATTGCCAATTCATAATCGAAAGTTGCATAACTCCACCTATTCCAAAAAATCAAAGAAAGTATAATTGTTGCAACAGCAAAAAGAAAGGCTATGATTAAGTCGTTTATAGAAACAAGCAGAATTGAACCAAAAAGATAGGAAAAAGCATCCGATATATACTTTTTGTTCAGGGTTACAAAGATTATTCCAAGAGCAACGCTAATTGCAAAAAAAATCCCAATAGTTGTATCGATTTCTAAAGAGGTTTTCTCCTTTAAATAGGTTAAGGCTAACGCCACCAGCAAAGTGAATGGCAAAGCAACAAGAAATGGTTCAGACTGCAGAAGAAGCCCAAGCGAAATTCCACCAAAAGTCACATGGGCAAGTCCATCCCCGAAAAAACTCATTTTCCGCTGAACCACGAAGTTACCATAAAAGCTGCCCAAAAAACCCACAACAATTCCAGCTAAAATTGCTTTTATCACAAAATTGTGTTGAAGAAGTTCAAACATTTCTATCCACGATAAATTGCATTGTATGTTCGTGTCCTATATGTCCAAAGGTTCTCTTTAAGTTATCTTCCGTAAATACACTTTTGGGAATGTCGAAAGCAATAAGCCGTTTATTCAGAAGAAGCACTTTATCAGAATGATGAAATGCATATTCCCAATCGTGTGTTACCATCAAAATCGTTGTTTGATGTTGTCTTTGCTGTTCTTCCAAAACTTTGCTAAAATCGACTTCAGCAACAGAATCAATTCCTGTTGCAGGTTCATCAAGAATCAAAAGTTTTGGCTTGCGAATTATACTTCGGGCAAGGTAAACTCTTTGGAGCTCTCCGCCGGAGAGTTTGTTCAAAGGTTTTTCAGCTAAATTCTCTATCCCAGTTTTTGCAAGTGCTTCGTATGTTAATCTTTTAATCTCTTTTGAAATTATAAATCTCCATTTCCCAGTTAATCCAGTTGCAACAAGTTCATAGACTTTTGCAGGGAATGTTCTGTCGAGATTTTTGATCTGTGGAACATAACCAACTTCATCAAAACGAAGCTCACATGGTTTTTTTGAAAACACCTCGATGCGACCCGATGTTGGCTCAATAAGTCCAAGTATTACTTTAAGTAAAGTGGTTTTTCCAGCACCATTTGGCCCAACAATGGTAACAAATTCTGCTTTTTTAATTAAAAGTGAAATGTTCTGGATTACACAGTATTTTCCAAAAAATACTGATACTGTATCAATTTCTATTGCTGTCTCAATCATTTTAGCGCTTCTACAAGCGTTTTTGCATTATTAATTATTAGTTCGGAATAAGACTTTATGGCATTAGAACCAAGAGGGTTCAGCTCGTAGAGTTCAACACCTGCCATCTCGGCAACTGTTCTTGCAGTGTAATCATTCAATTGTGGTTCAGAAAAGATTGCTTTGGTGCTGGTTTCTTGGATTTTCGATACAAGTTTTGAAATCTGCGTTGGTGTTGGTTCGCCACCGGGAATCTCTTCGATGCTCCCACCATAGTTCAGACTATATCGAGTTAAAAAATAAAGAAATGAGGGATGATAAAGAAAAACATAGCGATTTTTGATTGGAGACAATAGCTGCTGAACTTGTTTGTCGAGTTCGAGCAGTTTGTTCTTAAAATTCTGCGCATTCACGAGAAATTTGCTTTGCAATTCGGGATAATATGTTGAGATAATTTCAGTCAAAGTATCAATCAGAGCATAGACTGTTATTGGATCAGTCCAGAAATGGGGATCATAAGTTTTGCCATCGGGCATAAGTATTGTATTTTCCTTTGGCAAAAGGTTGAGCAAAGCGATTTTGTTTGGAATATTTTTAGTTACCCAATTTTCCATTTCATCGGAAACATAGAAAACAGCTTTTGAATTTTCCAACTTTTGTAAATCGGAAACCTTTGGCTCGAACAAGTGGGGAGATATCCCTGGGGGAATTAAACAACGGACTAAACTCGTATCGCCAGTAATCTCCTGAATAATTAACTTTAATGGATAATTAGTTGTAAAAATATAATCCTTTCTTTCCTCAACTTGATTTTTTTTGCAGGAAAACAATAAAATAAAAAAGAGAATGAAGAATATCTTCATTTACCATCCTGTAATGAACGTATTTTCTCTCTAATCTGCGTAACTGTTGGCAAACCTTTTAAATAAACCCTACAAGATAAAGAGGCAACAGGGGGAATGGGCATATTTTCGAAATCTTTACCATTAATCAGCAAAGTAGGTGAGCCACGAAATCCGTATTTTCGGGCTAATTCCTCTGTTTCGATCAGTACTTCGCTATATTCAACTCCGTCCAAGTCTTTGATTGCTTCTTTCACTCTGCGAATCATTTCGTCTGAATTGGGGCAACCACGAAAATATTGAACTTCGACACGAACCATATCGTTTCTCCAAAATTTACTTTACGATTTGAGTAATTTTTTAGTGTTGCTAGATTAACTTAGGGTTCGTCCCAAAAAATGTTTAAATCTCGTGGAACATCAGCCAATAGTGAAATTAGCGTTCGAGTGTGGGGCTTCATATTTCCATATTTATCCAAAATTTCGCCAGCTCGGTTGTAATCACCTTCTGCTTGAATAGTTAGGATTTCTTGGGCTAATTTTTGTATTACATCGAAAAATTTACCTGAAACAACCTTAATTTTATTTTTTTCATACTTAATAACGCCGTGCTCTTCCAAAAAGTTAAGTTGAATCAAATTGGCTTTTCCGTGGGCTTGTTCAGCTCCAAATCTAATAGAGCGAAAAAGACCTGCAATGTATGTTATTTTTGCTTGTTCAACCTGTATAGAATCAATAAGATTTTTCTTAAGTAGATGAATAAAGTTATAAATCCCAAGAACATCGGCTTTACATTCTTCTATTGCAGAATATCGTTCTTTTAATGCTTTCCGAACTGTTAACGAGTCGTTTCCGTAAACGAAGCCACGACCCAATGTATGCGATACTTCGTGTAGAGTTACGAATCTTGTAAATGCTTTTCTATCTACAAGACTAACCAACTCGGGTTCAAGAATCTTTTTTGCGATTGGCATAAGTATCTTATCGAATTTTGCCTCCATTATGTTTTTGAACATCGACTTCTTCCCGCCTTTAAGCTCGTGTACTCGTGGATCGTTGGGTAAAGAGTTGGCTATAGTTTTTATTCCCGCCTGGCAGTCTCCGCCAAAAAATACAACGTTCATTATTTGCAGAACATTACCTTTTCCGGCAGTTTCACGAATGTATTTCTTGTCGCAGGGTAAATTATGTTCGAAGTAATCGAGATTCTCTTGGAAAATTTCCAACTCTTTACTACCTTCCTCATCTTTGACCATAACAATAGCTTCGTAAGCAGTTTTATAATTAAAGAGCGCATCCTCGTAATTTTCTATTGGTCCAATTACTATGTCTATTTTTGAATCTTTGATATCCATCCAGGCTAAATCGCTCTCATAATAGTCATCGGTTCTTATAGCTTTGGCTCGTATTTGCAAATACTTCTTTAAACTTTCGTTGTCGCAGTATTTCGAGGCTTCTTCCAACAAATCAGCTATTTTTCCAGTTTGGGGATAAGCCAAATGATATGGAATTGCTTTTAGTTTGTTCCCATCTCGCACAACGATGGTATATTGGCTTTCGAGTTCTTCCTTTTGGGAAGGATTTTCTTTGATATACTTTTCGAATTCTTCTTTTGTCAAGTCAATAGGATAAAAGTTTGCACCCTTTGGCTTATATTCGGGTCCTGAACCAACAAATCTCCTACCACCCTCAATTATATCGTACGGTCCGTAGAAAATATTAACAAGAGAGAGAATTTCTTTGGCTTCCTTGTTTTTGAGTCTGGCAAGAGAATCTCTGACTTGAATTGCATCGGGGGAAGTTTGGGTCCAGAAAATCTCGTCGGCCAACTTTCCAGCTTCTATTAGCAATCTTATAACTTTTTGTTCCCTTTCGTCAAGATTGCTCAAGTCGGGTTTTATTCTTACGGGCGCAAATTCTTTAATTCTTTTACGAATTAATGACAAATCTACAGACTTTTCCATCTTTTTTGATTTTGCTTCAAGAACAACAACGGTCAAGAATACAATAGCTAAGCAAATTAATAGTTTTTTCATAGTACCTTTAAAAATATTAAATTATCCTTTACGATTTTACTTTTTTTAAAAAAGCAAAACTATGAAGAAATTTAAAATCTATATACCAGTTTTCTTAAGTTTAGTTTTAAGCTTTTTGCCCCTTTCGGCTAAGCTTTTGATGAACCCCTACTTACAAGCAGTCACCGATAGTTCAATTATTGTAATGGCCGAAACCAATACCCGCGATCCGGTTATCGTTCAATTCGGCGAAACAACTTTGGACAGAATTGCGACAACCGCATTTATAAGGGTCGCAGTAGACCGTAGAGAACAGACATTCGTACATCGAATATTTCTTAATAATCTTTTACCCGGCAAGACTTATAAATATAGAGCAATCCATCTAAAAGATACCTCCGAAATTTTCGAATTTCATACGAGTGTTCCAAAAGGTATGCCATTTCGCTTTACCATAATGGGCGACAATCGTTCAAACCCCGAGGTACATTCTCGGAAATCTCTTAAAATGGCACAGCATAAACCATACTTTTCGATTTACACAGGCGACCTATGCTATTCGGGAAAATATTTTGAATGGAAAAAAGAGTTTTTTACCCCCGAAGAACAAGAACTGATTGCCCGCGTTCCTTTCTTCAATTCTTTGGGTAATCACGAAGCCCAAACCGAGTTGACAAAAGTGTTCCTCCAGGCTCCACAATCTAAATCCGACAATGAATATTACTATTCCTTCGACTATGGGGATGTTCATTTCCTTATTCTTAACACCGAGGACAATATACAGCCTGGCTCCCCACAATGGAAATTTGCCGAAGAGGATTTGGCAAATACTACACAGAAATGGAAGATCGTTGTGTTCCATATACCCGCTTACTCCTGGGGAGGTCATAACGGCAACAAAAATATGCAAGAATTTACATCGAAAATTCTTGAAAAGTATAAGGTCGATATTGTTTTGAACGGACATAATCACTTTTACCAACGAAGTTTTGTCAATGGAATCTATCATTTAGTTTTTGGTGGTGGTGGCTCCCCTTTGTATGAACCTAAAGAATCTCCATTTGTTCAAAAATCTGTTAAAGACTATCATTACGGAGTAATGGATGTTACTCCAAACTCCCTTAAACTAACCGTTTTTGATTTGCGAGGAAATATTATTGATGAATTAGTTTTAAGCAAGTAACTATTTATTCCTCAATCTATTTCCTTAATCTGCTTTTTTAACGGAACAGGAGCAGATACTTTTTCTTTTAGTCCATTTGCAAAAAATTACTGGAACCGACATTTTTTTGATGTTGCAATTGGAGTTGCAAGCCAAAAAGCAAAAGAACTGAGCAAGAGCAATTTAGTCGATTTTCAAGCTTTTCCTTTCTTGAGACAGTTTTCCAGGTTGGTGTTGATAGCTCTTAAAAATCCCATTAAGCAAAATTTTTGAAAGTAAACACAGACAAACTTTTCGATTTTTGCTATTTGAGCAGTTCCCAATAGATTGTTTTCCGAAGCTCATTAATCCATTCAAGATAAAGTTTGTTTTGCTTATATGTGGTGAAGAACTGTTCCAATTCTTTAAAATCGGTTTGGGGAGAAGGTTTATGAGGAGGTATAACTCTTTTTTTAAAAATAATGTGATACGATTCATTAGGATGGGTTTTATATAACACTGGAGCTGAAAGACCTCCAACAGGTAGTGTATCGACAATGACTCGCAAATTTTCGGGAAGGTCTTTTACAGGGAAGCGTCCCAAAAATCCACCTGCTCCGCGAGTTTCGAGTTCGTCGGAATATTTTTTGGCGAGCTCTTCAAATGGAATACCACTGTAAAACAAATTTCGCAAGGAGTCGAGAAATCTCTTCGCGTTTTCAATTTCCACTTCTGTTGGTGTAATTTTGAAAAGTATATGCCTAACCAATACGGAGTCCTTTGTTTTACCAAGAAGTTGAACTATATGGAATCCAAGCGGGGTTTCTATTGGTGGCGAAACTTCATTAAATTGTAAATTGAAAGCAACCCTTTCGAATTCAGGGAAAAGTCTACCGCGTGGAACCCAGCCCAATTCACCATCGGAGTTAACCGTAGTTAAATCCTCACTATATTTACGAACAAAACGACCAAAGTTTCCCGTTTGAATAATCGAATCTCGTACCCTTTTTGCCAACTCATACTTTTGGCGACGCACTTCTTCTGGGGCACTGATGTTTTTGACTATGTGATACAACTCTACCTGTTCGGGTAGAGTTGGCAAAGAGTCTTTAAACTGTTCATAAAGTTCGTTAATTTCTCGCTCCGTAACTTTTATGTTTCCAAACTTTTTTTCTTTTATCTTCTCTATTAACAGAAACTTCTTTATCTCATCCCGAAATTCCGATTTCAATCGAGGAATAGACATTCCATAGAGGTCTTCGATTCGCTTTTCCGAACCGTAACGGTCTATCAATGCATTGAGTTGAAATTGCCAGCGCTGGTCGATTTCCTCCTCTGAAACATTTATGGAGTCTTCTTTTGCTTTGATTAAAACAAGTTTTTCATTGATTAGCTGGTCGAGTACATAATTAAATATTTTCGGATCTTCGGGGTTAATTGTAGGGTCTTGTTGAGCCAAAAAGTAGACGTGACTTTGTACATCGGACAGCATTATCATTTCGTCGCCAACAACGGCAACGATTTTATCGATCGTTTCACCTTCGATTTGTGAAAAGGCTATGTAAATGTAAAAGGAAAGAAACAATAATGAAAGCCAAATCTTAAAAAATTTCATTTATTTTTCTGTTTTTTCAAAGTATTAACCACCGAAAAAAGCTTTTGTTCATATATTTTAACCGGAATAATTTTTTGTAAACCTTTTAGCCAATTGTCAAGAAGTTTCTTTTGAAGAATTTCTTGCACTTCGGTTGCAAAATCGGGTATCGCTTCCTCAAAAGTTTTTTCTCTTTCAGGTTCAAATTTATTAATTCGAACAATAGAATAACCGCCATCGGAATTAATAGGCCCGACAACACTACCTACTTCCGCTTTCATTTCGTAAAGTTTTTGAGCAAGCTTGCTTTCTTTGGTTGTGATGCGGCCTAGATAACCTTTCTTTTCCCTTAAATTTGCTCTCTGAGTGTGCTGGCTTGCCATTTCTTCGAAGTCTTTCCCTTTGTTGGTTATTTGTTCGTAAATTTCTTTTGCTAAAGAATCACTCAGTACAAAGATTTCGTTAACATCGTATGCCGGATTAGTTTTGAACCGAGATTTGTTTTTTTCCCAATATTCACGAGCAAGTGTTGTATCGAACTTCAATTTGTCCCATACTTCCATTGCTTCGACTTTAAAAAGAAGAATTCCGTCGCGAAATTCCTTCATCATAGTTGCGAATTCGGGACTTTGGTTTTCAAGATTTTCGGTAGCCCTATCGATTACGATTGGATAAACAATTCGATTAATGGCATTTGTCAAACCTGTCCGATTGAGCGCTGTGGTTCTAAACTCGTTCCGTTTGCGCAATGTTGAAACAAAATCGTTTACAGTATAAGCCTTATCTAGAATCCTAAACAAGACCTCATTCTCAATTTCTGGTGGAATTTTTTTAAACCAAGCTGTGTCCAGAACCGTACGAGTTGTATCGATCGACATCAACAATTTTGCAAAGTTATTTTCCTCGATAGTAAAGCCATAGGAATTTTGTAACTTTTCGACAAATTCTTTTTTATCGGTTTCAAAATACAATCTCTTATAAAGCCGTTTTAAATCTTCTCTGTCTTCGTCGATATTGAATTTTGCTGTGCTATCTCTTCGGATAATATGGAATCCATATTCTGAATAAACTGGTCGAGAAACTTCACCATCTTTGAGAGAGAAAAGTGCTTCTTCGAAACTTGTAGCAAAGAATTTGCCCGATGGTTCTAATCCACCCGAACGAGAATACCAACCACCAAGTTCTCCACCTCGCATAGAACTCGATGGATCATCGGAGTTTTCTTCTGCAAGCCTGCCAAAATCGACCCCAGCCTTGATCAAAGAATAAATGCTGTCGGCTTTTTTAAGTGCAGCAACAGAATCTCGGTCGGGGCTTATAGCAATTAGTATATGTCTACCTTTTACCTTGAATCGAGGTTCTAAACGGTTCAATTTTAGGATAAAATACCCAAATCTGCTTTTAACTGGGTGAGGGTAAAACTCACCGGGTTTTAAAGAAAAGATAATATCTTCGATAGGTCTTTGTACCTTTCCACCTGTAATGAAGTTAGCTATCAAGCCACCACGTTCAGCAGTTTCTCTGTCTTGCGAAGAATCTTTTGCTAATTTTGCAAAATCTGAGCCGTTTTTCAGCATTTCGATAAGTTTCATTGCTCTTGTGTACGAAGGCAAAGTATCGGGATTGTCTGCCGGGAATTGAACGAAAATATATGAAACTTGTGCCTCCCAGTTCCGATATACAAGCATTTTTTCTACATTCGGTTCAACAAGGTTCTTTTCGAAAAAGAAGGTCTCTGCCAATAGTCTGCGATTGCTTTTTATCTCTTCGACAACCGAGGAGTCTTTGTCCAGCCCTCGACGCAGAGCATCATTTACTTTGAGCCTATATTTGAGATAAAGATTTACAAAATCGAGCAAACTATCCTTCGACAACTGGAAAAAGGGGGAACTTTTTTTGGCAAGATTTTTGGAATATGCTTTTTCGATGTCGAGATATGTTATTTTTTCGTCTCCAACAGTTGCAACCACTGTTTCCTTAATATCTTTTCCTTTCAAAGTAGGTTTTTTGCTCCCAGCAGTCTTTTGAGCAATTAAAATATTAACCAAAAGGAAATTAGAAAGAACTAAAAACACTACGAGCCCAACTTTTCTTTTCATAGTGTCGACCAATTAAAAAAGTGCAAATTAATAAAAATCAGCTAAATTTATTGTAGTTTTGCAATCTAACAGTCGTGTTTATGATGGACATATTAAATAAACTCTTAGATCTATTGATGTTCCGCGTTGGTAGGGAACAAACTGAAGATGGCAAAGTAACTCCAATTGTCACTTTAGGTTCCATTGCTTGGGGAATTTTACTTCGTAGCGCAATAGTTATTTTTTTGAGTTTTCTTTTTATGAGCCTAATCGAGAATCGAAAATTCTGGTGGATTTCATTCTTGGCTCTTTGGGCTTTTGCAGCCTATCCTGGTTGGAAACAATACCAATTTTATAAAAAGCATCTGCAAAATGTTTATGAATCAACACTTTGTGGTAAATGCATACATTTCGACGAGACAGGGCAACTTTGTAAATTATACGATGAACACATTTCCGAAGGCTATGTACCCTGTGGTGGTGTCGATTGGGAACCAAAACCTTTTGAAGAGGATGAAAAATATTGAAATAAAAAATTTTAGTTTTCGTTAATATTTTTTTAATTGTAGTTTTAAAAATGGTTTTGCCAATTTATAATGCTTTTCATCCTATTTTGAAAAAAAGGACTTCGGAAATAAAGAACATCGATGTAGCCTTAATTCAATTAATCAACGATATGTACGAAACGATGGATTTTGCCGAAGGTATTGGCTTGGCAGCAAACCAGGTTGGCCATTCAATTTCTTTATTTACAGTTAATGATATTTACGATGATGATAACAGGTTGATTCACCCCAAAAAAGCTTACATTAATCCGGTGATTGTCTCTTTAAGCGATGAAACTGACGATTTCAACGAAGGATGCCTTTCGGTTCCCGAACTGCGAGAAATTGTTACTCGACCAAAGGAAATTCAACTCAAATACATCGATATAAATGGAAACGAAAAAAGTGAATATTTCGATGGCTTGCTTGCTCGTGTTCTTCAACACGAAATCGATCATCTAAATGGCATACTCTTCTTCGAAAGGATTTCTCCAATACGCCGTGCTCTTATTCAAAACAAATTGAAGAAAATCAAAAAAGGTTTGATAACTCCAAATTATCCTATGATTTTACCCACAGGCAAACTCATTGGCGAGTTATCAACAACGTGAATTTTTCAAACAAAGTTTATAAAGAAAATCAACCAGCAACCTATCGCATTGGGTTGAAAAGTATGATTCCGAACAGTTCCACTTTTAAAACATATTTTAAAAGATAACAAATAAAATTTTATTCTATGAGCTTTTGCATTTATTTCAATTTCAACGAATTAATTATTTTTTAACAAATTGCAATTAATTTTGTTTCTTAAAGGAGTGGTAATATGGAAATTAAAAAAAGTGGAGAGGTGATTGACGAATCATTGATAGCTATTGTTGATGATGAAGATGATATTCTCGAACTTGTTAGTTTACACCTGCGTCGCCACAACTTTGCAACGCGTGAATTTCGCGATGTTTCGAGTTTCTATCGTCATCTTCAAAAGGAAATTCCCGATCTCATCATTCTCGATTTGATGCTACCCGATGCAGATGGAATGGAAGTATGCAAGTTTTTAAAAAACAACGATAATTTAAAACATATTCCGATCATAATTCTTACTGCTAAGGGAGAGGAAATGGAAAAAGTACTTGGCCTGGAACTTGGAGCCGACGACTACGTTACGAAGCCGTTTTCCCCTCGTGAGCTGGTGGCAAGAGTAAAAGCAGTTCTGCGTCGCGACCAAAAAGAAGAACAACCTAATGTGATAATTTTTGGAGGTATTCTTAAAGTTGACCAACGAAAATTCGAGGTATTTGTTGAAAACAAAAAAGTTGAACTTACCCCAAGCGAATTTAAAATTCTGTCGTTGCTATTGAAACGAAAAGGCTGGGCTTTTTCGCGTGAAGCGATTCTCGAAGAACTCGGGGGTAACGAAAAAGGCGTGCTCGATCGCACTGTTGATGTTCACATCAAAAACCTTCGCGAGAAATTGGGACAGGCTGGTAAATTCATCAAAAATGTCCGAGGTTTTGGCTACAAAATTTCCGAAGATTAATGAAAAAATATTCGACTTTGGTATTCTCTTCGTTCATTGCTATTACACTTGCTTTTTCTCTATTGTTTGCCTACCAAACTTTATCGTCCTTCAAAGATTTCTTTCTTAAATTTCAAATCAGTGACCTAAAGAAATTCAACAGGATTATATCAAGTAATTTGAAAGGAACTTACTTTTCAGATAAATTAGATCTGCGTGAACTTGACAAACAAATTAAATCAATAGATACCTTATTGAATCTAAGAATTACGGTGGTTTCACCCGATGGTGACGTTTTGGCAGAATCTCGGACGAATGCATTTCAGCTCGAAAATCATCGTAATCGACCCGAAATCCAGGAAGCAATCAAAAATGGAGAAGGATGGTCTGTTCGATTCAGCAAAACTTTAAATACAGATTATGTTTATTTTGCAAAGAAAATCATACTTTCCGACAAAGATTTCCTGATTTTGCGAGTTAGTTTGCCAAAAGAAGATTTGAGTAGTTTTTTTCTGGACCTTCAACAAAAGGTGACAATTATTTTCCTTGTCTTATTTGGAAGTGTTGTCTTGGTTTCCTATATCCTTTCGAAGCAACTAACCAAACCAATTATCGAAGTGATGGAAGCATCGAAAAAGGTTGCTTCTGGGAACTTCGAGGTAAAATTAGATGAAGGCGGCGAGACTGAATTAGCCCACTTAAAACGAAACTTCAACGAGATGGTTGCGGAAATGAAGAGAACTTTTGAAGAGCTTACCCTACAAAGGAACTTTATGAAAAACTTAATCGAGTCTATCGACCAAGCTCTTGCAATTATTAATTCCGATTGCTCTTTAAGTTTCGCAAACCAAAACTATAAGCAAATAATACTCGACAATTCCTGTTCTGTTGCATTCAAAGATGACAGAATTGCAGAGCAAATCAAAACGGCTTTCGAAAATAAAAGCGCTGGCTCAATAGAAATCGAAATTGATAACAAAACTTATATTTCAAGTGTAAAACTTCTGGGTTCGGGAAACCAAATTTTGCATCTTCTCTACGACATCTCTATGCTCAAGAAGGTAGAGAACATCAAAAAAGATTTCGTTGCAAATGTGTCTCACGAACTTCGAACACCATTGACTGCAATCAAAGGGTATATTGAAACTCTGGAAGAAGAGATTCCAGCTGAGCAGTTAAAATATGTTGAAACAATAAAGAAAAATACCGAAAGAATCATTCACATCGTCGATGACCTTTTGACTTTGATGTCTCTGGAAGATGCCTCATCGAAATTAATTGTCGGCGAAGTGGATGTATACAAACTGGTAAACGAAATAATACCCATCTTCAAACAAAAATTGGAGGCCAAGAATCTCAAAATAGATATATCTTGTGACCCAGATTTTCCAAAGATTTTCGCTGATTCCTTTCGATTGGAACAGGTATTTATTAACCTTATTGACAACGCTATAAAATATTCTGAAAAAGGAACAATTAGGATAGAACTTAGCAGAAAGGATGAAGATTCCGTTAAAATTGTTGTAAGCGACGAAGGCATTGGAATACCATATGAACATCAAGATAGAATCTTTGAACGCTTTTATACGGTGGACAAATCTCACTCCCGCCGGCAAGGAGGAACTGGACTTGGGCTTTCCATCGTAAAACACATAATTCTTCTCCACGATGGTAATATCCAGGTTTCGAGTGAACCTGGAAAAGGGACGAAATTTACTATACACCTTCCAATTAGTTAATTTCAGTTATGTAATTTTTTTATCATCTTCTTACTCCCAAAAATTTGTTTTTTCTTAAAAAATATTTAATTTAGATTAGTTTGTTTAACAAATGTTCATAATTTTGAGTTTATGAAATTTCAGAATTTTCAAAAGAGGAGCAAATAAATGAAGAATTTTACTCCTATTGGAACTTTCACCGCATTGATAACACCTTTTAATAGCAAGGGCGAAGTTGACTTTAAGGCTTTGCGACGATTGATTGATTTCCAAATTGAAAATGGGGTCGATGGAATTGTCGTAACAGCAACAACCGGCGAGAGCGCTACTCTTTCGTTGAGGGAAAAACAAGCTATCATTATCGACGCCGTGGAACACACTAATGGTCGTGTTCCCGTAATTGCAGGAACTGGTACAAACGAAACTGAACTAAGCTTGAATTTGACACTCTTTGCGAAAGAACACGGTGTAGATGCTTGTTTGCTTGTAGCCCCATACTACAACAAACCAAATCAACAGGGACTCTACGAGCACTTCCGTCTTATTGCCGCGCAGGTTGATATTCCTATCATCATTTACAATGTTCCAGGTCGCACGGGTGTAAATATTTCGGCAGACACCCAGGTAAGACTTGCTAAGGATTGCCCAAACATTGTAGCCACAAAGGAAGCCTCGGGGAATTTGGACCAAATTATGAAAATTATTAAAAATGCCCCCAATGGCTTCGCAGTTCTTTCGGGCGACGACTCTCTAACTTTACCAATCATTGCTCTTGGAGGCAAAGGTGTGGTTTCTGTTATTTCGAATTATGCTCCCAAGGATTTTTCCGAAATGGTTAAACTTGCCCTTAAAGGCAAATTCGAAAATGCAAGGAAACTACATTATAAACTGCTCGAACTTATGGAATTAAACTTTATTGAGCCAAACCCAATACCTGTAAAATATGCTATGTCTTTGTTAGGTTTTACGAAAGAAGTTTATCGGCTTCCACTTTTACCAATGAATTCCGATGCTCGCAAGAAAATGCGACAAGCATTAAAATTGGCTGGTGTTATTACTTCTTAACTAATTTTGTTTTCGATATTCAACTTTTTGAATTAAACCGGTTTATTACGTCATTTGGTTCGAAATGAAATGCGCGCCCGAAGGCGCGCATTTTTAAATATATTTAAACCATAATTATTACTTTTTAATTGGGTATGGTGGAACTTTTGGAATCTGTGGTTTGGTGTTGGTTTTTAATTCTTCAAGAATAACTTCGATTGCCTTGTCAAGCTGTTGGTCTATGCCCTGATACTCAAGAGCAGGGTCGTTGTCGACTTCAATATCGGGTGTAAGTCCTTCGCCTTCGAGGATCCATCTCCCATCGGCACTAAAATTAGCAAATTCTGGTCGCATCAGGTAGCCACCATCAAGAAAAGGCAATGAACCACGAATCCCAATAACACCACCCCAGGTTCGTTTTCCTATCACCTTCCCAATTCCAAGAGTTTTAAATTGATACGGGAAAAGGTCGCCATCGGATGCCGAAAGTTCGTTGACAAGGCAAACCATTGGCCCTGTCATCACCGCGTCGGGATTTGTCAGGACTACCTCCTGATTTCGTGCGTTACGAGCAATTACAAGAATCCTGCGAAGTCTTTCGATTATCATTGGCGATACATTACCACCGCCATTGTATCGGTCATCGATAATCAAACCTTCCTTCCGGACTTGCGGATAAAAATACTTAACAAATTCATTTAATCCATTATCCAAGCCCATATCGGGAATGTGAATGTACCCTATCCTTCCGTTGGTTTTCTTTTCTACATAGTTTCGATTATATTCGACCCAATCGAGGTAACGAAGCCCTGCCTCGCTCGAAATGGTTTTAACTGTATATTCTTTTGCACCATCGGAAGAAGGTTTGTTATTCACTTTGATTTTGACATATTTTTCGCTCTTATTCAGCAGGGCTCGATAAGGCGTCATTTCTTTCGAAAGTGTAATACCATCTATTTCAATCAGGAAGTCGCCTTCTTGAATAGAAATTCCAGGCTCGCTCAGTGGACTACGTGTTTTTTCTTCCCAGTTCCTGCCCCGGTAAATCTTTTTGATTTTATAAAACCCTGAGTTTGGCTCGAATTCGAAATCGGCACCGAGCAAACCAATCGGAACAGATTCGACCTTCGGCATATCACCACCGCCGACGTATGCGTGTCCAACATTAAGTTCCCCAATCATTTCACCAATGATATACGTTAAATCGAAACGATGACGGCAATGGGGAAGTAGTTCGGCATATTTTTCTTTCATTGCCTTCCAATCAACTCCATGCATATTCGGATCATACATAAAATCTCGCATTTGCCGCCAGCTTTCTTCGAATATTTGCTCCCACTCAGCTTTCGGGTCGACATAAACAGTCATATCTTTCAAATCGAGTTTCCCTTTGTCCGTACCAATCTTGTCTTTAAGGTCAGTGATATAGTAGTCTTTATCTTTCTTAAAGATTATTTTCTTCCCATCGAAGGAAATTTCGTATTGATGGAAATCGCCTACTTCGCTTTCTTTTTTCGTTTCAAGGTCGAAAACATAAAATTTTGGAGATTCGCTGGAAGTTGAACGAACGTAGTACAATTTGTTTCCAATGGAACGCAGGTTACGATATTCCCCGTTTGGCACTGGAAAGTCGAATATCCTGTCGGTTATACCATCAAAATCAATATCTACCTTTACTTTACTTTTATCTTTATCGGCTTGGTCTTTTGCTTCTTTTGCTTTCTTGGCTTTGTCTTTTACTTCTGTCTCGTTTCGAGGCTTATTTTCTTGTTTGGGTTTCTCTTCTTCGAAAGCAAAAGGCGAGGTAAACTCCTTTTTCAAAGTTACCCCATAAATTTTGCTCATATCACGATATTGAAAATTCCATTCAAAAGCACCAACAGTTGCTTTGAAAGTGCGGTCGGAAACAAAATACAAGTACTTTCCGTCGGATGAAAATTCAGGGGCATAGCTGGCGAAAAATTCGCTTGTAACCTGATGTGTTTGACCAGTTTCAAGCGAATAAACATATATTACTGGAAATCTTGTTTCAAGATAATCCACAAATGCAACCCAACGGCTGTCGGGCGACCAGGTGAAATCTGTTATTTCCCAAACTTTCGACTTACGAATTGGTATTATCTTCTTCGTTTCGATATCGATGATGTAAAATTCCATCAACTTATCTGTGCAAAGGAGCTTTTTACTATCGGGCGACCATTTTAGAAAGTAACGATAAGTTTTGGCATTTTTTGTAAGTTGGATTTCATTGCTACCATCGGGTTTGGAAATATATACTTCTGTTTCACCACTTTTATCGCTAATGTAGGCAATCCATTCACCGTTGGGGCTCCAAACGGGAGCGCGGTCGTGAACATTTGGTGTTTTGGTAATATTGCGAATAAGTCCTTTTTCGGCTGGTACGGTAAAAACTTCGCCACGAGCAGAAAACAAACCACGGGAACCATCGGGAGAAATATCGAAAGAAAGTATTTGTTCCTTAACATTTTTGAATCGTGGACGGATATCGGGAAAATCTTCTGCAATTTGGATAGATACTTTTTCGTATTTGTCGGTAGTTGGGTCGAGCAGGTAAATATAGCCTCCATTTTCAAAAGCAATATAATCGGTTCCAACTGATGGAAACTTGACATCGTATTTGTCGAAATTAGTTATCTTTTTTGTTTGTTTGGTATTTAAGTCGTAGCAGAAGATATTCATTGTGTGGTCTCTATCCGAAAGGAAATAGATTTTATTATTGAACCACATTGGAATAATGTCCTGTGCTGGATTATTTGTAATATTTTCAATCTTTTTGGTGTTAAAGTCATAAATCCAGATATCATCGGCTTGACCACCGCGATATCTTTTCCAGGTTCGGAATTCTCGAAATACACGGTTGTAAGCTAGCTTTTTACCATCGGGTGAAAGTGAGGCGAAACCAGCTCTTGGCAAGGGAAGTTCTTCGGGAAGTCCACCATCTTTCGAGACAAGGAAGAGTTTGCCGCTCCAAGAATGCCACCAGTTCGAACGCGAGCGATACAAAATTTTATTTCCATCTGGCGTCCATCCCATTATAATCTTATCGGGTCCCATACGCTCGGGGACATTAGGTAAATCCATAGAATATGTTAGGCGTTTGGGTTCGCCTCCATCTGATGGAATAACGTAAACATCACGATTACCATCATATTCTCCCGAAAAAGCAATGAATTTGCCATCGGGCGAAAATCTTGGAAACAACTCCAATCCTTCGGAAGTTGTAATTCTTCGAGCTACTCCTCCATTTTTACTAACAACATAAAGATCCCCCGCATAAACGAATACGATTCTGTCTTTCGATGCATTGGGGAAACGCAGTAAACGGGTTTCTTCTGCTAAAATTAATTCAAAAAACCAAAAAAAGAAGACAAACAAAACAATTGCTCTTTTCATCATTTTAATACCCTATTCTATAACATAACATTAACATTCCCATTTACAAACATTTTCTTGATCTTTTCAAGCTCCTGGTCGGAAAACTTATTCCGCCTGAGTTGTATTTGTTTAAGATTGACTAATCTTTTTATATCCTCAGGAATCGATTTAAAATTGTTGTTGTTGGCAGAAAGGATCTGCAAGTTGCCGAGATTAAAAAATTCTGGGGGGAACTCTTCGAGCTGGTTAAAACTCAAATTTAGATTTACAAGTTTTGTCAAATTCCCAATTTCTTTTGGGAGAGACTTTAAATTATTGTTCGATAAGTCTAATTGCTTCAATTCAGTAAGTTTGCAAAGATTTGATGCAAGTTCGGTCAAGCCACAATTATTTAGCTTTAAGTTTTCGAGATTAGTAAGATTTTCGATACCTTTGAAGTCGACATTTTTCACATTGCTTAAGTTTAGAACACGCAAAGTCTTGAGCTCGTAGATTTCTGTTGGAAATTTTTCACCTTTATTGTCGCTCAGGATGAGAGTTGAAAGAGCTTTGAAACCATCGGGATTGCGTGGAAAAGAAGAAATTAAATTTCCTGCAATATCGAGCGTAACCAATGCTTTTAAATTGGCTATCTGTGGGTGAATATATTTGATTCGATTATTACTAACTTTTAAGAAATTCAAGAACTCAAGCGAAGCGAGTTCCTTGCCCAAAGAATCAATTTGATTGTTCGCAATCAAAAGTCTCCTCAATCCTGAAAATTTAGATACTGAGCTGTTGAGTTTTTTGATTTTGTTGTTCGAAATGTTTAAAGTATTCAACTTCGCAGGATTTGGAATTTCGGGAAAACTTTCCAATTGATTGAAGCTTAAATCGAGAGTTTCAAGTTCAGGCAAATCCAGGTTATGAAACTTGTTAATTTGGTTTTTAGAAAGATTAAGGTTTTTTAGATTGGGCAGGCTTATCAATTTTTCGGGGCACGAAGCAATAGAATTCTCCGATAGCTCAAGTGTTTCTAAATTTGGAAGGGCTTTAAGAATTTCTGGGAATTTAGATAATTTGTTTTTGTTCAGTCTAAGAACCCTTAGATTTTGTAGTTTTGAAATCTCCTGGGGTAAAATACTAATTTGATTGTTCGAGAGGTCAAGTATTTCGAGCTTCTGGAACTTTTCAATTGTTTTTGGAATTTCAGTAAGATTTTTCCCAACCAAAATCAAACTTTTCAATTCGGAGGCCTGAACCAATGCTTCGTCGAAAGAATTAAACCTTTGCTGTTGCTGTTGGATAGGATGGTATCGCCTTTTATTTGTGGTATCGTTCTTGGAAATTTCATTTTGAGCATATATATTAGTTAGAATTGCGATGGAAAACAATAACAACAGACTTTTAAACATCTTAACCACCTCCAAATGCAAATGACTAAAACGATAAAGAGTTGCAAATATTATTCTTTTACTTTCTGAGCCTTTCTTTCTACCGCAAGTCTTTTCTCAAAATATCGAGCAATTCTTATAAATGGCAAACCCAAAAGTAAGTAAAGCACTGCAGTGATAATACCTGTACCTAAGTAATCGTAATATGCAGAAGCTATTTGATTATATACTTTGGTTAATTCAATCATTGTAATTACCGATACAAGGCTTGAGTCCTTGAGGAGTGAAATAAAATCATTTGTAACAGGTGGTATGACAATTCGTATGGTTTGCGGTAAAAGGACGTAGCGAATAGCTTGAAGTTTACTCATACCAAGCGAAATTGCTGCTTCCATCTGCCCACGGGGAATTGCAAAGAACCCCGAACGATAAACTTCCGCCTCGTAGGCTGCATAATTTAATCCGAGCCCAAGAACTGCTGCAAGGAAAGGGGAAAGCTTAATTCCTACCGATGGTAAAGCATAGAATATCAGATAAAGCTGTATTAAAAGTGGAGTACCACGAATAATTTCGATATAAGCAACAGCTAACCACGATAAAAACTTTCCGCCATAAATCCTGAGCAAAGCGATAATTAGACCAGCAAACATTGCCAGCAACATAGCAACAAAAGACAAGCCCAAGGTAATCAAGGCAGCTTCGAAAAACACAGGCATAAATTTCACATACAGTTCAATTCGCTCGGAAAACTTGCTCTTTTTGCCAACACTTTCAATAAAATATTGATACTTTTTGGGGGGTACATTTGTTGGAGAAAAGTCCCCCAAATAAGTCTCCATCATATAATTCCAAAGGTTCCAGCTGTCAAGAATTTCTCGAAGTTTACCATTCCTTTGTAATACATCAATGGCATAGTTTAATTCTTGAAGTAATAAAGTATCTTGCTTACGAACAGCAATTCCGTAGGAAATCTCGCCAATTGGTTGACCAACAATTTCAAATTCAGGATTTACAGCTGTATAATAAATTGCAATAGGAGCATCTACCAAAGCCGCATCTATTCGCCCATTCTTCATATCAACGAAAGCATTTACTTCACCTTCGTAAGTAACAACATTTATTCCACCTTTAGCTCGAAGAATCCTTTCAGCAAGTGAATTCTTGAGGGCACCAACTTTACGTCCAACTAAATCGGACAAACTCTGAATATTGGTTACCCCTTTCATAACAACAAGTTGTACATAGGTTATGTAATATGGAATGGTAAAGTTAACTTCTTTTTTCCTATCTTCAGTTATCTCCAAACCATTAATTGCAATATCGTAGTCCCCGCGATATAGCCCAGGAATTAAGCCATCCCATTGATTCTGTACAAACTGAGTTTGGACACCAAGAACTTCTGCAATGGCATTAACAATATCAACTTCGAAACCAATTATGTTCGAAGGGATTTTAGGATCCTGAAAGATGTATGGAGCGTTGCTTTCTGCATCCGCTGCCCATCGAAGTACTTTTAATTCTTTTGAAAAAGCAGAAACAACAAATAATATGCAAACAAAAAAAATGCCTAAAGCTGCTTTTAATATTTTTTCCATTATTATTCTCGAAATAAACGAACATAAGCCTCTGTTCGGGGGTCAGAAGGATGATCGAAAATTTTATTCGGGGGGCCAATCTCGACGATTTCCCCAGCCTCCATATATATGACAAAATCAGAAGCTGAACGGGCAAAATTCATAGCGTGGGTGACAACAATTTGGGTCATACCTTCGGAATCAAGATCACGCATAACGTTCAAAACTTCACCTACCAACTCCGGGTCGAGGGCGGAAGTTGGCTCATCGTAAAGCATTATTTCGGGGTTCATCGCCAGAGAGCGGGCAATAGCTACTCTTTGAGATTGTCCTCCCGAAAGTTGGTAGGGGTAGCGATTCTCAAAACCTTTCAAACCTACCTTTTCAAGCAAAATGCGAGCTGTTTCGATAGCTTTTTCTTTAGGTTCTTTCTTGACTACGATGGGTGCTAATATAATGTTTTCCAAAACAGTAAGATGTGGGAAAAGATTTAGTGTTTGGAAAAGTATACCCACCTTGTGCCTAATTTTACGTGCTTTGACATTGAAATCGTTTTCTTCTTTTTTTTCTCGCCTTTGAGATAAATTTTTAACACTGTTTTCGCGAGAAATTTCAATATCGCTTACACGAAGGTATCCCTTGTCGAAAATATCAAGGCAATTGATGCACCTCAAAAGCGTAGTTTTCCCACAACCCGAACGCCCAATTATGGAGACTAACTCGCCTTTTTGAACAGAAAATGAAATATCTTTCAATATTACTGTCTGTTCCTTCTTTTTGGTTAAATTCCTTACCTCTAATATTGCACTATTCAATTTAAACTAACCAAAAAACTAAATCTTAAAATTAAGTTTTTTTAGTTGCATAACCAAAAACTTTATAAGCAAATTTAAAAGTAAATACACAAGGAAATAACCCCACTTGTTAATATAACATACAAAAGGGTGTATAAAAGAGTCTGCGAAACAAGGGGTATCAGCCCCTTGTTCAAATGGATTTTATCGAAGTACTCAGTTTGGATATTTCCCCAGATTTTTATCTGAATATAATTATTGGAAAACGAAGAGTATTGTGTCCAGTATTAAGTTCAATGTAATAAATACCAACGGAGACCATTGCAAAGTCAAGTATTATCTTATTGTTGTGGTATTCCTGTTTGTAAAGATTGCTGCTCAGTTTTTGGCCGAGGGAATTGAAAATGTTGATAATAGGTTTCGATGATTCTAACCCAGTAGGCATTACGATTGTTAACACATCTCCAACGGTATAGTGATAAATATCAGTCTCCGGAACGTAATCAACTTTGAGAATTACAGTATCGATTGAAACCTTAATTGGTTGTGTTGAATCGGCTCCGCAGGTGCCATTAACCTTACACCAATAGATACCCGAATCGAGAGTAGAAACGCTTTGAATCAAATAAACATTTCCTGTTGCACCAAGTATTTTCTGGTCATCTTTATACCATTGGTAACTCAAATTATCTCCACGAGCGTATGTGTATAAAAGGAGCATCATTCCCTTTTTAACCGTTGTATCCCCTGTATGTGCAAGAACTTTGGTCTGTGGAATATAATCAATGTTGAATATGGGTGTTTCTACTGTTGCAGGGCAGGGTCCGGAAACAACTGCTTTATATTGCCCTTTTTTCTCCTGATCTATATTTCGGATTACCAAAACGGTATCGGTGGCACCGGGAATTGGAGAACCATTGAACAACCACTGGAATTTCAGATTTGAGCCTCGTGCTCTAACAGAAAGTACGACGGAGTCCCCTTCGCAAACTTTGGTATTCTCGGGAATACTTGTAGATTCAAGAATTGTTGGAAGCTCATAAACTTTGAATGGGTTGGATAAAGTTGCTATTGTTCCCCGTTTGTGGGAAATTCTCAACCATACGCTATCGGCATAAAATGTCGGCGGAATAAACCAACCATAGTTAAACCCTTTAACGTTAGAGGCAAGGCTTTCCCATTGTGGTTTTAGATTTGTTTTAATCTCAATTTTGAATGTATCGTTTGCCGAAAATGTTTCGGATGACCATTTAACGTTCAAGTTTGAATTTGGACAGACCTTTTCGTTTCCAACGGGATAATCAATTCTTAAATCGGAATAAGAAAATTTAAGCAGAAGGATATCGTTTCCACCGCCGTAACCTGTTCCCACAATAGGATTTATTTGGGTTAAATTCTTAGAATTCGTAGTTCCTGAAATATAATAATCGCCAACAGGGGTCAAATAAATTGCAGATGCACTGTCGTCATCCAATGTTCCATAAATATCACTGAAAGAAACGCTGCTACCGTCGTTGCTCATTTTAACAAAATAGATATCATATTTTCCAATCTTTCTCCCCGTAGGATTATTTACAATTGGGAAGTTGGTTGAATTGGTCGTTCCAAGAATATGGATTATGTTGTTAGATAAAATTAGTGATTTTGGATAATCGTTGCCTGAACCACCTAAATAAGTTGAGAAGATAAGGTCCTGTCGTCTTCGGGTGTTTCCCCGTTGGTCTCTCGATTCAATAAGATTACTTAAAGAAGCGACAAAAGTTTCAACATTGCCTTTATGTGAGTTCTGAAAAGCATTTTGAGAAACAGGAAATTGAGGATTAGTAGTTTCTTTATATGTAATACCAGAAAAGATAATTTTCTGGTCAGCAGTATAAGATACAGCAAGCCCAGCGTCATCGGCAGTTCCACCAAAAAATGTTGAATATTCTAATTTACCCTCACCTAAAATTTTAACAACAAAAGCATCCCAACCGCCGTTAAATGTTCTATCGTAAGGAGAGTCAAGAATATTTCCCCAACGGTCTGTTCGATAAGGTACCATCGGGAAATCGCCAGATTTAGTAGTACCTGTCAGGAAGATATTTCCTACTTCACTTACAGCCATACCATATGGAACGTCATCGTCGCCACCTCCAATGTAAGTGCAATAGTCAATGAGTTGCCCGGATGAGGAGACTTTAAAAACAAAAATATCTTTACGCCCTTTGAGCTTGGTTTGGTACGCACCACCTGTAACAGGTAAATTTGTAGATTCAGTGTAACCCGAAACGATGAACCCTTTGTCGGGAGCAAGTTGAGCACCCGTTGCTATGTCATCTTTATTTCCTCCGCCATAAGTTGAATAAACCAGATTACCAATATCGGGGGTTAGTTTAGTAATGAAAATGTCGTATAAACCATTGATGGATTGTGTTAATGAATTCTTGAGTGGGAAATCGGCAGAATTTGTTGAACCGCCTATATAAACATAACCTTGTTCATCAACAGACATTCCAACAGGATAGTCCGTTCCACCCCCACCAAGGAATGTGCAATAAAGTAAGTCACGATTAGCATTCTGAAAATCGAATTTGCAGATAAAAATGTCTCTAAGGTCATTGTAACTTTCGTCGTACGAACCCAATGTTGACGGGAAATTAACAGATTCAGTCCATCCAGTTGCCAACAAGATTCCTGTTGATAATTCCTTCATTGTAATAACTTGTTCGTTGTCGCTACCGCCAAAGTAACTCATCATAACGATAGGATCGATAATCAATTCTTTTGTCGGGTCGTAATCCCCAATTGCAAAGGTAAATATATTTTCCCCAATTTGTTTAAAATCACATTCTATTTCCGCAGGGATTCCATTTTCCAATTGGTAGGCAAGCAAGTTACCGTTTACTACTTCTCCGAAACGTGTGTAAAAACTAATAGAGTTGCCATCCGAACGAATTCCAATAGCCCCATCGAATTTAATTAAAATGTCTGAAGGTTTGCCTCCCGGCTTAACAATGAAATCGTATCGTGGATAATCGGTTTGAAACGTAACCTTTAAGTCAATATTATTGTAAACATTTAAAAAAGAAACCTCTTGGTAGCCCTCGACGTCCCGCACCCATTTGGAAGGATCATTACCTTTCAAATAGGCTAGCTTCCATTGGCTGGGATTAGAACAAGTAATTCTATTTAAAGACCCACCTTGAATTGTCATTTTAACCAAGTGGCCTTCTTTTACTTCACCAGCTTCGCCGTTTTTAAAATTGTAATAATCGAAGTTTAATCCATCATTTGTTATAAAGAGATTAAAACCTTGATTTCTCGATAGAAACAATATTTTGCTATCCCACTGCCCACGATTCGGAATGTAATATCCTTTTGTAAACCCTAAGGTATCAAAAGATCCTATTGCTAAACAACCTAAAATTAAAAACAAGGTGAACTTTTTGAATTTCATAAAACCTCCAATTAATTTCAACCTTAAAAACGTTTGCTAATATAAAAAAATTTTTAAAAAACAAACCAATTAATAATTCAAGAATTTTAAAAAAGTTACATTATTCACTGAAAATCATCGAATTTGTACATTTGTTCGATTAAATCGGCAAATTTCTTTTCTACTACGTGTCTTCTAATGCTAAGTTTTGGGCTAAGCTCGCCGTTATCGATTGAAAAAGTTTCAGTTAACAAGGCAAATTTTCGCACTCTTTCGAACTTCGATAAATCTTTCTGTAAACGGTCAATGTCGTTTTTGATAATTTTAATGACTTTTTCGTTCGATACAAGCTCGGAAATATTTGAATACTCAATTCCTATTGCATCGGCTAATTTTTTTAACTCCTCGAAATTTGGCAATATCAATGCTGTATTATACTCTCGATTATCACCAATAATTATACATTGGTCAACATATTGGCTTTGATTAATTATATTTTCGATATGTTGTGGTGATATATTTTTCCCACCACTGGTAACAAAAATGTACTTTTTTCTGTCGGTAATTTTAAGATTTCTACGCTCGGTAATATAACCAATGTCACCAGTGTAAAGCCATCCATCTTCGTCAATAGCCTCGCGGGTAGCCTGCAAGTCGTTCCAATAACCTCGCATAACATTGGGTCCACGAACCAAAATTTCCCCATCCTCGGCTATTTTGATTTCGACATTTTCCAGAGGTTTCCCCACCGTTCCAATTTCAACGTCATCTTCGCGAGTTACTGTAACAACAGGAGAAGCTTCGGTCAATCCATATCCCTCGTAAACTTTGTAGCCAAGTGCCCAGAAGAAGTAATTTACATCGGGATGCAAAGGGGCTCCACCCGAGACAAATCGCATATCGTCAACACCAAACTTAGAACGGATTTTCGAAAAAACAAGATTATTTGCAATCTCATACTTTTTCGCCGTTAGAAACGACTGTCGCCCCGAAAATTTTTCTTCGACATATTTTCTACCGACTTTAAAAGCCCATTCAAAAATTTTTCTTTTCAAAGCGGATTCTTTTGCAATTTGAGCATTAATCCTTTTTCTTATGATTTCAAGTAGTCGTGGCACAGTTGTCATAAGCGTCGGCTTGACCTCTTTGATATTTAAACTTATGGTATCGATGGACTCCGCAATTGCTATTGTTGCACCACCCGAAAAAGCTGAATACAAAACTGTATGCTCGTATGCGTGACACCAAGGCAAATAGGAAAGGAATATATCCGACTCGCCAAAGTTAATCGTCTTGCCTGCAGCTTCAATGTTCGATACAATATTATTGTGGGTTAAAACAACCCCTTTGGGATTACCTGTGGTTCCACTTGTGTAAATCAGTGTACAAATGTCTTCGGATTTAAGGTTATTGAGCTGAGATTGTATAATTTCATTTCGTTTTGTTAAGTGTTTCGATTGCCGACCAATTTGGGAAACTTCCTCGAAGGTCTTAATCGCTAAGTCGAAATTATTTTCGGATATTTTATCGAAAACTATAAAATGCCTTAATGAAGGAATATTGTTATGAACCTGGTAAATTTTATTTAATTGGAATTGATTTGAAACAATAATACCATATGCAGAGCAGTCGTTTAAAATAAATTCGATTTGCTTTGCCGTAGTTGTAGGGAACATTGGAACTGTTATGCCCCCAATTAGTGAAATGGCAATATCGGAAATTATCCATTCTAATCGATTCTCGGAAATCAAAGCAATTCGGTCGTTCTTCTTAAAACCCAATGAAAGAAGTCCTAATGCAAAAGACTCGATTTTGTCCCAAAAATCAAGATAGCTTAAATTCAACCATTCCCCATTAGCTTTGTACTTGAAAGCAATCTTTTTGTCTAAATAGTTATGACATATAGAATAAGCGATATTTGGCAGGGTTCCAAACTTTGTGTTACTCAATTTTTAATAAAATTTAATTAAACAAAGTTCAAAATAAGAAATACTTATTTATCAAAAAATGGAAAAAAGTAATTCAAAATTATAAACATTCGTGATAAGGATTTCGAAGGTTAGAACGCAAAGACAAAGCGGAAAATTTCAGACCATTTGGAAAGTTCTAGGACGCGGTAGCCAAGGAATGTTCCAAAACCAATTAAAGTAAGCCCGGCAAATTTGTGGATTCTCGCGATGAAATTTTCGGACATTCGATTCTTGAAAGAAACGAAAAGTTTAACAAGGAACACAAGCCAAAGGAAGTTTCCAATACCAAAACCAAGCGCAAAGGCAAAGTTGCTTAGTAATCCACTTTCAACAAAGCCAAATTTTTGTACGTTTATTGCTACATAACCGAGAGAAGGCAAAAAGGTTGGATTAATCACGTTTGTCAATGCAATTCCAATGCCAACAAAGAATGGACCACGTTCGTAAAACCGCTCGACGAAGGAATATTTTTGATTATCCTGTTCAGTAGAATATATCCGAGTGGATTTCAAGTGGAGGAAACCTATGTAAATTATAGCCAGAACGAAGGTCATTTGTATCGAAACGGTAATGAAAGGGTGCTGGTCCGAAAAATTTGAAGCCCAGTCGATCAAAGCTGATGTTGCAACAATAGCAATCAAACAGTAAATAAAATCCATTATTGCTGTTCCAAGTCCAGAAAGGAAACCGTGGCGCGAACTATTGCTTAATCCTAATTTTATTGCAGTTAAAGCCGCAGGTCCCGGTGGCAAAGCAAGTATTATTCCAACAACTATCCCTGTCAAAACAGAGAGCATAGGTTCCCTCTATAATTGTAAATAATTTTTCACACTGTTGAATAAAATGCATACTAAATTAAGAATAAATTTTTAAAATCCAAATTTTTTTTAAAAAAATCTTTCTCGTTTGGGTAGTAAATTTTTTTTAAAAACAACCCATTCGCCCGAGCAATTGGGGAAGGGAATGTTTTCTTTCCCTGGACCACGGAGTTCGAAACCTCCTCGATACTCCGTCTGCCACGAGCAACATCAAGCATAATCCCAACTAGGGAGCGAACAAGCCCATAAACAAATCTGTTCGATTTGATTGTATATACAAAAAGAAAATCTTCCAGCTGTTCCCATTGGCTGACTTCAATGTTACAAACATAGTTTTTTGTTGATGGGTTATTTTTTGCAAAAGACCGGAAATCATGTTCCCCAACGAAAATATTTGCACAACTGTTTAATATATCAAGCTTTAACTCGAACGGAAAAAATAATGAGTAGTTTCGAAGAAAAACACTTTTCTTCGTTGTGACAAGATATTGATATTCCCGTGCTATCGCGTCTTTGGTTGAATGAAAATCGGTCTCAATTATTTTAGCATCGAGGATTTGAATGTCTTGGGGTAAAGCCGAATTTATGGCAGAACAGAGTTTATGCTCGGGAATAGGAAAATCCTCATCAATTCTACTATGAGCAACTTGAGCGAAAGCATGGACACCAGAGTCGGTTCTTCCCCCAGCAACGACAAAAACTTTTCGACCCGAAACAGTTTCAATTGCCCTTTCGATTGTCTCTTGAATTGAATTGGCATTTTTTTGCCTTTGCCAGCCCGAGTAATTAGTTCCATCGTATTCTATTAAGAAGACGATGGTTCGCTTCATCTGACTCACTCAATTACTCCCGGGCGGTTTAAATCATTGAAAAGCGAAACAACCTCGTCGAGAGTTTTGCTTCCGATATCGCCTTTGGTGTGGCGGCGAACCGAAAGCGTTCGATTTTCGACCTCTTTGTTCCCTATGATTAAAGCATAAGGTATCTTTTGGGTTTCGCTTTCCGCAATTTTTTTATTAATCCTTTCATTTCTTAAATCAAGATTGACACGAAAGCCATTGGATTCCAGAATCTCGGCAACTTTTTTTGCATACGGGTGATGAGCTTCTCCAATTGGCAGGATTGAAACCTGAACTGGGGCAATCCAGAATGGGAAATTGCCGGCAAAATGCTCAATCAAAATCGAAAGAAATCGCTCTAAAGAGCCAGCCGGAGCGCGATGTATGATAACAGGACGATGTGGTTGGTTGTTGCTTCCAATATATTCCAACTGGAACCGCTCGGGCATAACGTAGTCGACCTGAACAGTGCCAAGTTGCCACTTCCGCCCAATGGCATCTCTAACTATGAAGTCAATTTTGGGACCATAGAAAGCTGCTTCTCCTTCGGCAATGATATATTCTAAATTAATTTCGTCGGCAACTTCTTTTATCTCCCGCTGAGCTCGGTCCCAAAGTTCAAGATTACCACCATATTTGCTTGTGTCGTCGTCCCGAAAGGATAGCCTCGTTGTGAATTCCAGTTTAAAAAGTCCAAAGAAGAATTGCATTAAATCGACAACGCCCTTGATTTCGTCTTTCAATTGCTCAACAGTACAATATATGTGGGCATCGTCTTGAGTAAATCCACGAACGCGGGTTAGTCCAGTCAATTCTCCTGATTGTTCGTATCGGTAAACTGTTCCAAATTCGAATAAACGCAATGGCAAATCTTTATAACTTCTCGGCTTGCTTAGATATATCTGATGATGATGTGGGCAATTCATTGGCTTCAGAATGTACTCTTCATCTTCGACCTTCATTGGAGGGTACTGGGAGTCTTTATAGTATGGGTAATGCCCGGATGTTTTGTAAAGTTCAAGATTACCGATGTGAGGTGTTATAACTTCAACATAACCACGGCGAATATGTTCCTTGCGAAGGAAATCCTCGAGGACTCTTCGTATGATTGTGCCTTTGGGTAACCAGATTGGTAAACCACCGCCGACTGCAGGTGTGATAAGAAAAAGTTCCAGTTCTTTGCCCAATTTTCTGTGATCCCGTTTTTTGGCTTCTTCGAGCATTTTCAAAAATTCATCCATCATCGACTTTTTGGGAAAAGTAATTCCATATATCCTTGTCATCATATTCCTGCTACTATCGCCTCGCCAATAAGCCCCAGCAACATTGAGCAGTTTCACATATTTAATTTTCGAAGTGTTGGGAATGTGGGTCCCACGGCAAAGGTCAACGAAGTTTCCCTGCTTGTAAAATGTGATCTTTTGGTCCTTTAGACCTTCGAGTAGTTCAAGTTTATATTCATCTCCAACTTTTTTGAAATATTCAACAGCCTCTTCCCAGGATATTTCGATTCTTTCGTAATCGGCTTTCCTACGAGCAAGTTCAAGCATCTTTTGTTCGATTCGCGGAAGGTCTTCGTTGGTGATTTTTCGACCATCTGGCAAATCTACATCGTAATAAAATCCCCATTCAATAGCGGGACCAACGCCGAACTTAACTCCGGGATAAAGTTCCTGAATGGCTTCTGCCATCAAATGGGCAGAAGAGTGCCAGTATATTTCTTTCCCCTCCGGGTCATCGAATGTTACAAATCGAATAGTACCATCGGAAAAAAGTTGTCGAGAAAGATCGATTTTTTCCCCATTGAAAAAAGCACCAAGAGCCTCTTCGGCCAAATGGTTCGAAATCGAACGGGCTATTTCTATTGCCCTGGTACCTTCGGGATATTCTCTAACTTGCCCATCAGGAAATGTAATTTTCATTTTAATCCTTTCTTACATTTAAAAAATTTTAAGCAAAGCAAAAAAACGATTTAAGATTTTATTTATTTAATATTTAAATCTAAAGCAACATTAACAAAAGAAACTGAAGAATCCATTTTGTTAAATATACTTGTGAAGTTGATTTACAAAAAACTTCACCTTATCCTTTTCAATAAAGAACTTCACAATCTTGTTTTCAAGCAAGCTCTGGAATAAAATTATTTCATTGAACATCTGCTCAAATATTTCGGCAAGCACTTTGGGTTCAAAATTTAAAGCGGTTACAATATGTATCAACTTTTGATTTGAATTGAATCCTTCTACAAATTCAATTGCAAAAAGATTACATTCAGGACTTTTTATCTCAAATCTTGTCTTCACCAACGAATTCAAATTTTCGGGTAACTCATTTTCGTAGAGATAGCACGGCTCAGAGATTAATATCATCTTTGGCCGGGTCTTTGTAGATTGAACTATGTAAGTTTCACCATTTTCGGGATTAAATGCACTTCGATAAACATAAGATGTTTGTGGGTTCATCCTAAAATAATCAATCATCGACGGATGAATTAATTTCAAACCGTTCAAAGAAGCCAAAGAGGCATAATCGAAAGAAAGATATGGAATTAGCTTTGTTGAATCGACTATTTTCGGGTCAGCGGTTCGAATACCTTCGACATCGGTCCAAAAAATAACTTCTTTGGCACCAACGATGTTGGCCATCAAAAGAGCTGTCAAACTGGAACTTTCGAATCCCATCGTTGTTATTGTATCGTCAGTGGTACTTCCAATAAAACCTTGCGTGAAAACTAATTTTGATTTATCAAACAATGGAATTAATTTCGAAAATACCTCCTTTCGGGTTCTTTCGTAAATTGGAGTTGCCATACCATATTTGTTATCGGTTTTTATAATTTGCCGTGCATCGCAAAACTCAGCGTCGATACTTTGCGATTTCAAATAGGACGCAAGTATTGAAGTCGAAAAATATTCGCCGAAAGATAAAACTCTATCCAAAGTTCTCGGGGTTAGTTCTTTGGTAACAGATATTCCAAACAAAATTTTTTCGAATTCCTCGAAAATGCGGTTTAATTCCGACTTTGCTTCTTCCAAAAGAGTAGTCGAATCAATACTGGCAACAACAAATTCAAGAAGCTTTTGTTTAACCATGGCAAATTTTTCGGCTGCTGGGGAAAGCCCCGAATTTCGGGCTAAAAAGGCAATTTCACGAAGTTGACGGCTAAGATTCGAAAATGCTGAAAACACAATAATCGTTGGCTTAGAGCAATAATTACGTACAATATTTTTTACAAAAGAAAGATTTGTGCTTTCTTTCAGTATCGCCCCACCAATTTTCATTACAGTTATGTCCCCTTGCATTCGGCAAAACACAATTTGAAGATTGTAAAATTAGTAATTTAATATGTTATTTCGACTAAATATTTAACCTCAGTCAGTCAACAACAATCGAGCAGAACAGCGTGAATCATTTTACCTTGGTATTCTAAATCCAATAATAGTTGAGCATCAGATAACCTTGGATTAAATTATACCACACGCAAAAACTTTTTCGATTATTTTGAGCTGTTCTTCAGTTCAGGTGGTAAGACGTAAAATTTTGGAGGTACATTCATCGTGTCATTTGCGAGCCTAGGTTTTGTTATGCTCTGTTTAATTCTAAATTCCTGAATTGCAAAGGGTTCTTTTTTCAAAGAAAATCTTTCTTTTTCTGTAAGTAAAACTTTCGGGAAGGTGAATTCTGAAAAGTTATATTCTTGCTTTTTAGAGGGAGATTCAATAAAACTCGAATTTGGATTTGTGTCATCGCTTTTTATATTAAATTGTTTTTCTTGTTGCTTTCCAACCCTATGAGTCATACTGAAATTAGTCTTGGTTTTAAAAGAAATCGCCAAATCGGAACCAGAACTATCGAACATTCCGCAAGAACTCAAACAGGAAAGAAACGAACGAAATGGGATTAGCAGTTTTTCATTGAATATAAGAACTGGCCGACTTAACTGAAAAATCATTTCAATTCTATCTTGGTGCAGTAGAACAAAAAAAACAGAACCAGGGAGAAATTGAATTTGGTAATTTCCAAAAGAGTAAGCGTAGATATCGGAAACTATGTGAGGTTGTTTTTTGGGTTTTCGTTCTTCAAAAAAGAAATATTCGTTGTTATTTATTGAATTTATAATGATTGTGTAGAAATGATTATCAATTCCAAAACGAATTTTTTTTTCTCCTTGTGCAAACAGATTGATTGAACAAAATAAAAGTAGAACAAAGGGGGAAATTCTTTTCCCCCGAAGAAACCCAAATAATTTTTGCAGTTTAAAGTTCGATTTCATAAAATAAGATTAGGTTTATTGTGGATTAGGTCCAAGCTGATTCATCCCATCTGGCTTTTCAATTGACAAAAGTTCAAGTTCAAAAATTAATGTAGCATTTGGGGGAATAGTTGGAGGTGCCCCCTTTTCGCCCCAGCCAAGATGCGGCGGAACAAATATACGCCAAATAGAGCCTTCCTTCATATGTGTAATAGCTTCTTTCCAGCCGGGAACAAGCTGAGCAACACTCAAAGTAACAGGACCTCGAGGGTAGGTATTATCGAACTCTCTACCATCGAGATATTGAGCTCGCACGTGCATCTTCACAAAATCGGTCTCTTTGGGAACTTTTCCTTTGCCTTCGCGAAGCACAATATATTGAAGTCCAGAAGGAGTTGTAATAACTCCAGGTTTATTCTTATTGCTGTCGAGGAAAGCCTTGCCAGCCTCTAAATTTTTTGGAGCCTGTTCCAATATCCGCTGCTCTTCTTGTTTCATCCTTTCGTCTTGTTTTGCAAGGAGCATTTTCTGGAACTCAACACGGAACGAATCCAGTTCACGATGAGTCACAAATGTAGAATCCCCCTTGAAAGCATTACGGAAGCCAAGTATTAGGTAATCCATATTTACTTTCAAAGAGTCGCGCATCATCTGGCGTCCAATATCGTAACCCATTAGATAACTTGCCTTGTCGTCGGGTTTTGTTGGCTTGGGCAAATTTGTTTTGATTCTTTCTCCTTGATTGCAGGAAAAAAGTATGGGTAGTAGAAACAGAAACAAAAGCTTTTTCATAAACCATCCATTAAATTAAAAAAGCAAAATTAAGAATAAAATTTTCATATTTTATTTAAATATATTAACTTGCTATCTTAAAAAAAGATAAAAAAGTAAATGGCGGCGGAGTTTCAATTCCCCAGCGAAATCGACCCTTTGGGCGAAGGTTATCGAAAAAACCTGGAGTTTCAAAAGGTTCCGCAATCAAAATTAAAATCGATAACTGTCCGTGTAGGAGAAATTGTGCGAGGGCGAATTGTCGAAGTCCTCTCTTCCAGGCAGGCAATTATCGATTTGCCCGATGGAACTTTTACAGCCGAGATATCAGGACGATTCAATCCCGGCGATGAGCTATTCTTTAAAGTTCAATCGACCGAACCAGCGTTGGTCTTAAAAATTTACAGCATTTTTTCCCGACTTCACAACAAGGAACTACCGGTTGATGAAATAATTCGATTGCTGGATTTGCCTTCGACTTCACTCTTCCAAAAGATTATAGACACCGAAAAAAAACAAGCTAATGTAATTATTAAGGAAGATGTTTTGTTAATTTCTCAATTTGCTTCCAAAATATTGGAAAAATTCCCAAAAAACAATATTGACCAGATTTTAAAATTTATTTACTTTGCAATACAGTTAAAGATTGAACCATCGGTTGAATTTTTCGAAACTTACATTAAAATGTTAGACTTGGGGAAACATCTTCCATCTTTAATAAATTACATATTGTTGCAAAGGAATTCTTTGCCAACTTCAAGTAAAGAAAAACTTGAGAGGCTTTTAAACTTATACCACAGACCTGTGTTCCCTTCCATATTCAACTTTTTCAGTCCTAATGCATTTTCCAGCGACGAAAACATCTTCTCGATTTTGTTGAGATTGCGTAACAGCATTGATTATGCTACTTTGCCAACTGGTTTAAAGCAGTTAGTTGATGAAATTTTGGGCGGATTTTCGGCATTTTGGATGGTGAACTCTGCATTGGCTCACACTAATCCTTCGTGGATGTTTGTTTTTATCCCTTTTTTCCTAAAAGGGAACCTCAATTACACAATTATTAAATATAAAAAAACGAGAACAGGTTCTCGATATCAATATCATATCGAATTTGAGGATGAAGAAACAATAAAGCCTATAGGTGACTCTTTAAAGAAAGAAATGGAAGAGTTTTTCGAAAAGGAAGAAACTGCCCAACATTTGTTCAATTCACAAAGAGAATTCCAAAAGCAATCTCGTAAGGAAGCTAATCGAATTGTAATTAAACTTCCAAACGCCGAGGTTCACATTTTGAAATTGCTTCCTTCCGGAACCGACAATACCCGAAAAGTTTCAATTGTTATTTAACTCCCTTCTTTGTAATTTTGTTAGTTTGTAATCATTTTTTTTAAAAGATGGAGTATACAATATATCTTTTTAACTCATTAACAAGGAAAATAGAAAAGTTTACCCCATTGGAGGACAGGTTAGTCCGTATGTATTCTTGCGGACCAACCGTTTACAACTATGCTCACATCGGGAATATGCGTTCATTTTTATTTGCGGATTTATTGCAAAGAGTTCTTCGAGTAGTCGGCAAATACAAAGTTCGCTGGGTGATGAACATAACCAATATCGATGATAAAACCATTCGCGACAGTGCAATCGGAAGCCCTGCCTGGTTGCCCGAGATGGGAAAACAAACCAACGACCCATTGAAAAACCTGTTTAAGTTTACAGAATACTACCGCAAAGCCTTTCTCGCCGATATTAAGCTTTTAGGAATAAATTTGCGTGATTTCTACAAAATGCCCAAAGCGACCGACTATATTCCACAGATGCAAGACCTTGTACGAAGGATTATCGAAAAAGGTTTTGGATACATCGTTAATGGTTCCGTATATTTCGACGTAAGCAAGTGGCGACAATATGATATTTACGGCAAACTCTACCATATTGACTTCGATAAATTCAAGGAAGGTTCCAGAATCGATGCAGATTCATACGACAAGGATGAATTCAGCGATTTTGCTCTCTGGAAAGCACGCAAAGAAGGCGAGCCATATTGGGAATTCACAGTGAATGGGGTGAAATGCGATGGTCGACCCGGCTGGCATCTTGAATGCTCTGTTATGGAACGCGAAATACTTGGCTTACCTTTCGATATTCACACTGGTGGAGTGGATTTAAAATTTCCCCATCACGAAGACGAAATTGCCCAAAGCAAAGCTGGATATGGCGTAGAGCCAACTGTTTTTTGGTGTCATAATGAATTCCTTCTGGTCGAAGGGAAAAAGATGAGCAAATCGCTTGGCAACTTTTACACTTTGCGCGATTTGATTTCGATGGGGATTGACCCCCTTGATATTCGATACTTAATGTTTGCAGCACATTATGCAACACAGCTCAATTTCACTTTCGATGGTTTGAACGCAAGTCGAAAGGCACGATTACGAATTCAGAATTACATCTACGAGCTATTCGAAAATCAAAATAAACAAGGTAATGCCCCAGATGTTAAAGAACTCGAAAAGGAAGTTTTTACCTCTCTTGCTAATGATTTACAAACGCCAAAAGCATTGGCATCGATTTTCGACTTTATCAATAATAATCCAGCGAACGAACTGAATCAAACATCGGCTCAACAGCTGATTAAGTTCTTCGAGAAATTCAACAGAATCTTCAATGTTTGGGATATAAGCCAAAAGAAAGAAGAAGAAATCTTGATTCCACAAGAAGTCCAAGAACTTGCCAAAATCCGCTGGGAAGCGAAGCAAAAGAAAGACTTCCGTACCGCCGATGAAATACGCGAGAAAATCAAATCTCTTGGCTTCCAGGTCACCGATACAAAAGATGGCTACAGGCTCGAACCTTTGAAAAGGTGAAAAGTAATTTCAGATAGTTTTACAATCAATCAAATTAACAAGGCAACATACTTCGATTCGAGGCTCAAACCCGACTAAATTTTTATTTTGGAGTTGTGCTTTTGCATAAAAAACCCAGCCATAGGCTGGGTGAACTTTATAGAAGGATTGAAAAATTTTCACATATATCCTTAATTATTAAATAGCGGGGATTCTTTTACATTTCCGTAGCCAGGAATTACTATTTCCTTTTGGTCGGGATTTGATGTTTTCATTTTTATGCTACAATTGAAGTATCCCTTTTTATCGGGTACTACTTTAGCAATAACTTCAAATGATTCTCCAGCTTTGAGTGTGAGCTTCTTGGGCAAATTCACAGATAGATTATCGGGGATAACTTGGATATCGGAAAGAGTGATTGATTCATTTGTATTATTCTTGATAGTTACTTTCGCGGTCGATTCTTTGCCAACGGTCATCTCGTTAAAAGCGAAATATGAAGTTGGAGAAATAGATATAGGATGGAAAATATTTGCCTTCAAGTAAAGATATTTATTTGGATTTTGAGGGTCATTGGAGGCTATTCTAACACTTTTAACAACATTGCCCGAAAACCCTGCGATTCGTAGTGTAACATCAAGAAGTGCTTCTTCCCCAGGCTTCAATTCATTCTTATCGAGAGGAGCAGTGGTACATCCACAACCAGGTTTCACTTCGGTGATCTTCAAAACTTCGTTGCCAACATTTTTTAGTCTGATTTTTGCAGTTAAAGGATCCTGGGTTGGTTTCACTGTGCCCCAATCATATGAATCACCACCAACAATTTCCAATTTGGGCTGTGAAAATAAAATAAAAGGGAAAATCACCAAAGAAATTGCAAATGCAAGGATTCTTTTCATAAAACACCCCTAAATGATTAAAAAAATTTGACGTAAGTTATTAGTAAATATTTTAACTGACGAGTATTTTAATTCCATCTATTATTCTCTTCTCGTCATAAGTTTCGGCATTGAAAGCATCAATCCTAACCAAATCGGGTTTTTCTTTTAGTATAGAGGAACGTTCAATGTATTTTTCAACTGTAGAAATCGAGGCTGCACCCCAAGGATTGCGGGCAATAGTTATTCCAATTCGATTGACATAGGGAAACATTTTCTGTAAAGCATCAATTGTTTCTTTGCCGTCTTCGTCCCAATCGTCACCATCACCGCCATAAAATACATAAATATTGTTTTCGATATAAAGCCTTTCATCTTCTAAAATTTTATTTACCAGTTGGAAAGCGGGAGCAACCCGCGTTCCGCCTGCAACTTGAAGGCGGAAATAAGTCATAAAATCGGGAACTTCACGAGCAACAGTATCGTGCAAGATAAAGCGGGTTGAAACATTGTTTTGATATTGATACATAAGCCAACTATAGATAAAAAGATGCTGGCGTGTTATGGCTTCGGTAGGCCTACCTTGCATCGAGCCTGAATAATCACGAATGAAGAAAACTACTGCTTGAGCTTCAAAATCTTTTTCCTTCGATAAGATTCTGTAAACATAATCGCTTGGGGCTATTAAAAAATCGGTGGGGTCGGTTTCTAAAGCCTCATCTATTCTACCAAGCAAAAGGTTAGTTTTGATAATCGATTTCAAGGTTGCTTTTTTATCGAGAATTTGACCAAAACCTCGATGGACATCCGTTAAATCGTATTGAAATTTTGTAAACGAGGGCTTTTTTCCTTTGGGTTTTATATTTGGTAATTCAAATTTTTCTGTAAGAATCTTTCCAAGATCGAAAGCTTCTTCGCTGATTTCATGACGGGAATCTCCACCTTGCCCAGCACCAAAACCTTCTCCCTCGCCCTCCTGGGGTTGTATCGGGGCTTCGCCAATAACTTCACCTTCTTGCTCTTCTCCAGTTCCACCGGTTTGTGGTTCTTCTTCTGTCACCCGGGTATCGTGATAAAATTTTGGTTCAACAGTTGTTGGAACAATTACAATTTTGGGTTTACCTCCAGGTTCGGGCCTTATCAGTTTTCCAATCCTTATCCTTCGAGGGAAACCATCCTGTTCTCTTTGCTTATCTCTTTCCAATAGTTCTTCCAATGTTTTCAATTCAAGCAAGGGCTTTTGAACTGACGGATAGGGATTATTCAGTACATTTCGGTCTGTTTTGAAATATATATCATTCAAAATTGCTTCGACCCGACGAGAAATCTCAATTTCAGGCGAAAAGTGTTGAGCAATTCCCTCCTCTTTACCACAACTTTTATTTTTTTCTAATTTACTTTTCAACTTATCCATTAATTAAACAAAATATATGATGCAAAATAATAAAGTTTTTTGATAGAAATAAGGTCAAATTTCAAGCAAAAGGTTGAAAGAACTTATTACTGTCGGCATTCTTCTGTGTTTCTTTTCTGTAAATTGTTTTAATTTAATAAGAACTATAGTTCTTCAATGATGTTGTGACCAAAATTAAACATTATCTTGCCTTTTTTATAATTTTTCTTATCTTTGTATTGAATTTTTAAAATATGTTAAAAGGAAAACTTATTTGGACTTTTCTGGGTTTGTAACTTTTATTTGATAAATGTTCTTAATACTTTATTGTTTGGTTAAAATTTAAAAATGACAAAGAAAAAGCCTCTTACATTTTTAAAGAGTTATGTTTTAACAATTTTATTTCTTTTTCTTGTTTTTTGCTTTGCTTATCCAAAAGATATCGTCATCTCCCGAGATTTTGTGCTTTTCACATCAAAAAACCTCGAAGGATATATAAAGCCAATCTTTACGACTTTGGAACAGAGTTTAAATAATTCCCTTTTTGGAACAAGCCTTCCCGATGGAAAGTTTCGCTTCACTTTAAACTTATCTGTTTGTGGAATGATAATTCCTGATGCTCACAAAAAATTTGATGCAGAAGTCCCCGATGGATTTTTAAATGATTCTGTCGTAAAAGTCGCCCAAATACGCAATGGTGAGATTCACCGCTCCGTTATTCAACCAAATATACAACCAACAATTTACGGCGCAAGTTCCACTCCAATATTTTCCGCTCCACAAAACCATACTTACCCCGACTCCATATATAAAACAATTGCTTACCCAGAGGGCTTACACATCGATTTTATGCCTGGGCTCCCTGTGCTACAGGCTATAGTTGAGACACCATTGAAGAACGAGATTCGCTTCCGTTTCTTTTCACTGCCAATCCAAGACGAAACTTTTGCCTATGTTACTATCGGATTAAATCAAAGAGTTGATCATTTTTTCAATCTGTTTGGATTTGATAAAGACAAGGCAATATCGTTACACTTTGCCTTGCACAGAATGTATTTTGGTAGCAGTTTCGACCTAACTTCTTATGCCATAGGAATAAATGCAATGCAACGATGGGGTAGTTCTTTGATTGGTTATGTTGGTTTGCAATACGAAGATCTTGGAGGTAAATTCCGTGGGATAAAAGACACCACAGGATTGAACGAAAACATAATTAATAGTCCCTTCCTTGAACTTCGTCAAGCCAAACCCATAGAAGTTTCGTTCCATTCATATACAAAGTTCCAAGCAAAAGGCGGCTTTACTTTTTCACTTTACTTTGGTTTCGTAAATTTCGAGCTTTCGTATGCTTCGCAACCAATGATTTCCCTCGGTTTTGGTTTATTTATAGGCAAAGGGAAAAATGAAAATTAGCCAAATGAAATTCGCCATTTTTATTATTGTTTCTTTGGTTTTAAAATCTTGCTACACAGAGGTAATCAATTCTTTTCAAAACTTTCGCTTTCAAATTCCATTCTATTTCTATCTCAATTATCTCGACAAATCCATCCCCGATACCTCGAATATCTTTGTAAACTTAAATAATTATGAAGAATTTTTAAAACATAGAAACGAATTGTCTTCGGCCGAAATTGTTCAATTCAATTACTGGATCGACTCGCTTGTATTTTCGAACAACGTTCCTTTCGACCCCGACCGAAACTCATTAATCATCGAAAATGTTCGTTTTGTGTTAATTTTTGCTCGACCAAAACAGGGCGTGGTAAACCCCAAAGATTCCAGCGATTTCGAGGAAGACACCACATTGCCTCGTTTCACCTTGGGGGAATTTTACAACCTCGACATCCGCGATTTTTACCGTCAGCCTCACCATATCAAAATCATTAGCAACGAGATATCCCAAGTTTTAACAGAAGTAGTCCGAAGCCGCCCATATTTTTATCTTTCATCAGAGTATGGTAAAGTTCTTGGGCAAACTACCGAAAAGAAATATTTTGCCCTTGTAAATGTTCGAATTGATATTGTTATTCGATTTACTGTATCCTTATAACAAATCTTCTCCTTTCTAATTTTATGTAATTTGTGAAATATTATTTTAAAATTATCGTTTTTGAATATCTTTTAAGAGTTCAAACCATATGGAAAAAGTCGGTAAAAATTTGATAGTGGTTGAATCGCCTGCGAAAGCCAAAACCATCGGTAAATACCTTGGGAAAAATTTTGTTGTAAAAGCTTCGGTCGGTCATATTAAAGATTTGAATAAACACACTTTAAGTGTTGATATAAAAAATGGCTTCATCCCTAAGTATGAAATTATCAAAGGAAAGAAAGAAGTCCTCAAAGAGTTGAAAACAGCTGCAAAACAATGCGATACGGTCTACTTAGCCACCGACCCCGACCGAGAAGGCGAAGCTATTGCTTGGCATATTGCCGAAGAAATTCGCAACGAAAACCAAAATATCAAACGAATACTTTTTAACGAAATAACAGAAAAAGGCATTAAACAGGGGATGAGCAATCCCCGGGATCTGGACGTAAACTTGTTTAATTCTCAACAAGCTCGCCGAGTTTTGGATAGGTTAATTGGTTATAAGATTTCCCCTTTCTTGTCGAACACTTTAGTAAGGAAGACCTCGAAAGCATTGTCCGCAGGTCGAGTACAATCGGTTGCTCTTCGCTTGATTTGCGAGCGTGAAGAAGACATAGAAAACTTTGTGCCCTTTATCTATTGGAACATTAATGCAGAATTCCTTGCCCAGGGCAAAATAATTTCCGCCAAACTTATCAAATTTGATGAGAAACAAATTGTCAATCCCGAAGGCTCACAAAAGCTTCAGCGAAACGAAACCGAAGAGGATTTCAGGAAAAGAATTAGCAAATTCCTTTACATTTCGTCCGAAGAAGAAGCCCAGGAACTTATCGAAAGAATAAAACAAAGCCAGTTCCGCGTTGAAGACCTGCGTAAAAAGAAAATTACCGAAAAGCCAAAGCCACCTTTCATAACTTCGACATTGCAACAAGCAGCAGCCCGGCAACTTGGTTTTTCGAACAAACAGACTATGCAACTTGCTCAGAAACTTTACGAAGGTGTTCCATTGGGCGACGAAGGGAACATCGGGTTAATTACTTATATGCGAACCGATTCGGTGCGTGTAAGCCAGGATGCTATTGATTCTGTCAGGAAATTTATCCTAAAGAGTTTTGGCGAAAAATATTTACCAGAAAAACCAAATATTTACCAGAGCAAAAGTGCCAATGTTCAAGATGCCCACGAAGCAATACGTCCAACATACATCGAAAAAACCCCCGATTCAGTTAAGCCATATCTGGACAAAAACTTGTTTGCACTTTACGAGCTAATTTACAACCGATTTGTAGCTAGCCAGATGCCTCCGGCAGAATATGAACAAACAACAATCGATATCTCCGATGGTAATTTTGTGTTCCGTGCTACCGGCAGAATACTTTTATTCGATGGTTATCTTGCAATTTACAAAGACGATGAACAAAAAGATGATGGAAAAGACTCTGACGAGGAAAAGGTACTCCTACCCAATGTTAAAATTGGCGAAGAATTAAAACTATCGAAACTTGAAAGAAAGAAATCGCAAACCCAGCCTCCGCCACGCTACAACCAGGCTAGTTTGATCAAGGAACTCGAAGAGAAGGGAATTGGTAGACCGAGTACTTACGCAACAATTGTTGCTACTTTACTGGAACGCAACTATGTTACTTTAAAAAATAAAGCATTTTACCCAACGGAACTTGGGAAGGAAGTAAATCGAACGCTTTTGAAATTCTTTTCCGAAATCTTTAATGTTGAATATACTGCAAAGATGGAGGATGAACTCGATACGATAGCAGAAGGGAAGACCAAGTATGTTGAAGTTCTAACCAAATTTTATGAGCCATTGGAGAATTTGCTCAAAGAAGCCCAAAAAGAAGCTGCAAACGGTGTTGTTTGCGAGCTTTGCGGAGCTCCTATGGTGGTTCGTATTGGAAAATATGGAAGATTTCTTGGGTGTTCGAATTATCCCCAATGTCAAAATGTTAAGCCTTTATATAAAGTTTCCGAAGATGAACCAGAAATTGCCGAAGGAGTATTCTGTGACCTATGTGGGGCACCAATGGTTATCCGGGAAGGTCGCTACGGGAAATTCTACAGCTGCTCGAATTACCCCGATTGCAAAGGAGCCAAGCCAATTGAGAACAAGATGAAAAAGAGAAAATTCACACCAATTACAATCCCCGAAGAAAAATGCCCAAAGTGTAGTAGCGAAATGGTTCTACGTAATGGGAAGAATGGTTACTTTTTGGCTTGTTCCAAATATCCATCGTGTAAAACTACCAAGAAAATTACCAAAGATGAAGTCGAAAAATTGTTACAAACACAAACTTCAAGTAGTCAATAAAGGTGGTTTCGCACAATAATCAAAAGTTGTTTTAAGAAAAAATTATTAATTTGAATTGGTTGAATAGAAAATTTTTAGGAATTTGAAAATGGAAACAACAAGCCTCGATTTTCATATTCAAAGTGTAATCAATGGAAAGCGTCGCTTCGAAAATGTCTTTCAGTCGATATCTCGTATGATACTTGGCGACCCTGGTAAAATTGCAAAGGTTGTTGTCAATGGTCGGCCAACTTACGATTTCCTAGTTTTTCGCGAAGGTAAGAAGCACCTTGTTGGAATGTTCGACGAGATTAACAGTCTTGTTTCGTTTGTAAAAGATGCTGCCGAAGGTGGGTCTTCGGCAGAAATGGCTTTTGTTTTAATTGGAGAACCCGGTAATGGCAAGACTTTTTTTGTTGACTATTTAATGAAACTTTATCGGGATTTTATTTCGAAACCCGAAAATCGCCGATATTCGTTTAAGTTCAAAGATGTCGACAAATTGGGCAGATATGGCAAAATCAAGGAGATAGAATCCCAAACCTTCGAAGACCCTATGATTCTTGCTATGAATTTTTTCGATGATAGAGATAAAAACATTGAGTATTTGCAAAAAGCAGGTGCAACCGATAATCAAATTAGAGATTTCTATCGCTTATATAGGCCTTTGGGGGCCTGTACTTATTACATTTGGAACCAGATACGGGAATATTGCGATGGCGATGTGTCCAAGATGCTTGATTTTGTCGAAGTTTTCCCTGTCCCAGTTTCTGAATCTCGTGGTACATTGACAGGTAAGTATGCGGCGAAGGACAAAATCACATCATCGGCAGTCGATTTGATTGGCGAGGAATCCATTACCCGCTTGTTGAACATAGCCGATACGGACAATCCTTACCGTTTCGATTTGCGTCGAGGTGCTTTGGCAAGAGTGGCTGGTGGGGGTATACACTTTGCCGATGAAATCTTCAAAAATAAAAAAGATTTGATTCAAGTTTACCTTGGTGTAATCCAAAACCGAACAATCGAGATTGAAGGATTCAAATGGCCATTGGATACATTAATTATTGCAACAAGTAACAATAATGAATTTGCAAGATTTCTGGAAGAGAAAGAGCAAGCCCCAATTGTCGACCGTTGCAGAATCTGCTATATGTCGCACAACACTAACTACAAACTTCAGATGGAATTAACTAAATATGCAATTGGTAGCTGGGAAAAGACAACTTTTGCAGGCGAGAAATTACATATCGACCCAAATCTCGTTTATACTGCCTCGGTCGCTGTGATTTTGACCCGAATGCCGAAATCCGACAAACTAACACCTGTCGAAATGATGAAACTTGCTGCTGGCGAAGTTGCCGGAGAAAAATCGTTAAAAACTTTAAGCGAAGTTATCAACGAATTGAATGCTGAGCCCGATATCACTAAACGCTTTGGACAAAAAGGGCTCGGACATCGTAATCTTGGGCGCGCTATTCAAATTCTTCTTGAGCGAACCGAAACACAAGAAGGTAAATGTATGTATGCAGGAGATTTCTTCCCTGCGCTCGAAACTGTTATCCTCGATTATGTTCAGGACCCCAACGATAGAATTAAATATTTCAACGACTTAAAAATTGCAAAACAACTTTACAGGCAAAATGTTTTAAAATCTATCTTCAATGCTTATATGGACGAGCCCGATGCAATCGAACGCGATGTAATGAATTACGTTAATATGGTTATTGGAATAGATGCAAAAAATCTTGGCAGCGATAAAATCTGGACTTATCGAGATCCAAGAACTGGCAAATTAGTTTCTTTGAAAATCGACGAATCTTTTATCAACAGCGTCGAGGAACGAATGGGTTTAAAAACTCGAGAACAAAAACAAAGTTTCCGCACAACCATCATTAAAATTTATGGTCAAAGAATAGTGAAAGACCCGAACTATAACTTTATGGATAATGCTGAGCTTGTCAAAGCTGTTACTGATGTACGGCTAAAATCCGATATTTCGGGGGCCGGCAGTCTTGTGGGTGCCCTTTCTAATCGAACCAATGAGGAAAACCAAAGACTTTACAATAGAATGATTGATACTATGATAAACAAGCTCGGATATTGCAGGACTTGCGCCGAAAAGACAATTGAATACTTCTGTACACAGGAAGACGCTGCGTAAAATATGGCCGAAAAAAATCAAATTGTTGTTAGCGAGAAAAAAAGAAAAAGGATTAAAAAGTTTGAAACTATTTATCAAGCTCCTTTCGATTTTAGAATCGAAATTCAAGATAAGACTATTTTAAAAATCAAAGAACTTGCAAATAAGCATAACTTCGAAATTTATCTCGTTGGTGGATATGTTCGCGACTTACTTTTGAATCGGCCTAAAAAGGATGCGGATTTCACTGTTGTTGGCGATTCAATTGAATTTGCCAAAATTGTTGCAAATCACTTCCATTCAAAAGTTGTTGCTTATCCCCGTTTTTTTACTGCAATGGTTCCAGTGAAAGGTAGCGAATTCGAGTTTGTTGGAACACGCAAAGAAGCATACCTTCCGAAAAGCAGGAAACCTATTGTTTCTGTTGGAACCCTTGAAGATGACCTTCGCCGTCGTGATTTTACAATCAATGCCCTTGCAATTTCTTTGCAAGAAGACTCCTTTGGTAAACTTATAGACTTGTTCGACGGATACAAAGATTTGCAGAATAAGATTATCCGAACACCGCTTGACCCACAAGCCACATTTAACGACGACCCTTTGCGGATGCTTCGTGCAATTAGGTTTTCGGCTCAACTCGATTTTGATATTGAGGAGCAAACTTTTACAGCCCTTACAGAAATGCGGGAGAGAATTAAAATCATCTCCCAAGAAAGAATAACTGCTGAACTTCTTAAAATTATCGATTCACCTCGACCCGGTAAAGGTTTCCTTCTCCTTTTCCAATCGGGACTCCTCGAATTAGTTTTCCCCGAACTTTACGCAATGGCAGGTGTCGAAACAGTGGAAGAAAATGGAATAAAATTTTCCCATAAGGATGTATTCCTCCATAGCCTTAAGGTTCTGGACAAAGTTGCAGAACATTCCGATAATACTTATCTTCGGCTCGCTGCTTTGATTCACGACATTGGGAAGCCAAAGACTAAAAGATTTATTTCCGGTGTTGGTTGGACTTTTCACGGGCACGAGGAAGTTGGTGCTCGTATGGTTAGCTCAATTTTCAGACATTTGAAACTACCAATGGAAAACGTTGAATATGTGGAAAAACTTGTTCGACTGCACCAAAGACCGATGGCATTGGTGGACGATGGAGTTACCGATTCTGCAATCAGACGGTTAGCTGCCTACGCTGGTGAAACGCTGGAAGACCTTTTCCTGCTTTGTCGTTGCGACATAACAACGAACAACCCAAATTTGAGTAAGAAATATTTAAACAACTACCAGAAAGTTTGGAAAAAAGTTTTACTTGTTCAAGAGAAAGACAAACTCCGCCAGTTCCAATCCCCCGTCCGTGGAGAAGAAATTATGGAAATTTTTGATTTAAAGCCTTCGCCCGAGGTTGGTGTAATCAAGACCGCAATTGAAGAAGCAATCCTCGATGGAATTATTCCCAATGACTACGACAAAGCAAAAGAATTTGTTTTAGAAAATAAAGAACGCTGGAAAAATATTCTTTCCTCCATTAATGTTAGCGAAATAAAAAAGGACAAAGATTTAATCAAGAAGATTTTTGTTTTCTCTGCATCCAAGTAAATAAAAAATGACAATTGCATATACTTTTGGCTGTAAGATGAGAAGATTAAAGTCCATTGCTTTTATTTTTCTGTTTGCAATTCAACTCTGGGCTGATGAAATTTATTTCCCTCCCATTGCAGAAAATACTTGGGGGACTGTTCCGCCTGAATCCCTTGGTTGGAATTTAACAAAGATTCAACAACTATATGATTTTTTGGAACAACAAAATACAAAAGCTTTTATTGTTTTAAAAGATGGTAAAATTGTTCTTGAAAAATATTTTGGAACATTTACTCAGGACAGTGTATGGTATTGGGCTTCGGCTGGTAAAAAAATTACCGCTTTCCTTGTTGGAAAAGCACAAGAAGAAGGATTTCTTAGTATTTCCGACAGAACCTCAAAATATCTTGGTACAGGATGGACAAAATGCCCAAAAGAAAAAGAAGACAAAATTACCATTCGGCATCAGCTTACAATGACAACTGGACTTGATGATGGAGTCCCCGATAATCATTGCATAATTGACACTTGTTTGATTTACAAAGCTGATGCAGGAACAAGATGGGCTTACCATAATGCCCCTTATACTTTATTGGAAAAGGTTTTAACCAAGGCAACTAATTTACCTATCAATATTTATACACGCCAAAAACTTGGCTCAAAAGCTGGAATTAATGGTTTTTGGTTTACCATAGGATATGATAACGTGTTTTTTAGTAAACCAAGGGATATGGCTCGCTTTGGATTACTCTTTCTAAATGATTGCATTTGGGGGAATGATACATTATTGAAAGACAGACATTATTTCAACGAGATGGTGAATACTTCTCAACCATTGAACAATTCTTACGGTTATCTGTGGTGGCTTAATGGTAAATCATCTTTTATGGTGCCAACACTGCAGTTCGTTTTCCCTGGACCTTTGTTTCCAGACGCACCAATGGATATGATAACTGGACTTGGTAAAAATGGTCAGATTGTTAGTGTTTCGAAAAGTTTAGGATTAGTAGTTGTAAGGATGGGTGATAAACCTAATGACGATGGTGAAATTCCTTTCAAATTATGTAATCAAATATGGCAAAAACTAAACGAGGTTATGAGTAAGGTTAACTCTGTTAAAGAAGATGAGCAAAAAGTACTATCAATTACCCCCAACCCTGCATCGGACTATATTGAAATCCATATTTTGAATAATAGGTTACAACCCATTGTTCAAAATAATGAGACAATCAGCATCTACAACACATTAGGCGAATGTGTAGAAATCGAGCCACTTCATTTAATGAATTCGAGCTATCGGATGAATATAAAGCATTTGCCTATGGGGTTGTACTTTGTTCAAATTGGTACATATAGAGGGAAATTTTTGAAGATATGTAGGTAAATAGTAATCTCCATAACATCTTTGGCAAGAAGCTATATTGCCAATTGAAACAAACCACCCCGGGTTTATACATTGAAATAAAATGATTAATGATAGTGGCCAATTTTTACGTTGCCTGGTTAGGGCTAAATCAATAATAATTTTCATTATCCTATAATTACATAAAATCATCAGGATAGATACCATAAACTTTGCTTTAGATATTGAGTTTTAGAAACGATAGATTTATTAATGATAAAGTATAAAATAATAAAAGATTTTATACATCTAAAATATGTTATGTCATATTCTTACTGATATAAAATGATAGATTATGAACAATTATACAATGCTTATAATAATGATGGCTTTTACGCATTACAATTGGAAATAGGGGATAGGTGCTTTCAGGGATGCGTCTATTGTTATATGAACGCCCTCGAAACTACTTCTAATGAACTAACCGATGAGCAAATCTTCCAGATACTTAATGATGCAAGTATTTTGAATATTAGAGTTATAGAGTGGCTTGGTGGCGAACCACTCCTACGGCCAAGCGTGTTTGACTTTTTAAAAAGAGCCAAAGAATTAGGTTTTCGAAACAATATGTGGACAGGAGGTTTGCCACTAAAAGATAAACACATTGCCAGAAAAACAGCGGAATATTGCGACCAGGGTTTAATTTCCATACATCTGTCCACTATTAACCCCGATACATACAAAAAGCTTCATCCTGACAGGGATTTTAAAGATATAGACACCATCATCTACGGTTTAAAACAATTATTGGACCTTGGGTATCCTTCGGAAAGGATTTTGAATTCAGTTACATTCACAGGACTTCAATCTGCAGACGATATGATTGAAACAATGCATTACTTTTATGAAGAATTTAACATCAAAATATCCTTAAATGTTTATCATACTTATCTAAGACCCGGCTTTAGCGTCAGTGAATTAGATAGGTTTATTCCTAAACCTAAAGAGGTAGCAAAGGTTTATAGTGGTTTTAAAAAAATTTTTGGAATAAAAGAACTACCAATGAACTGTGTGAATAAACAATATTGTTCTGCGACCCTTGCAGTGTTGAACAATGGATTTGTAACTCCCTGTGCTACAATTAGAGAAGAAAAGGAGGAATGTAATTTGAAACTTAATAATTTGATTAAAATCGTAGAAAGCAATCGCGATTATCTGATTTTCAAATTATTCAAAGACAAAGATAATTTACCCGATAAATGCAAAAATTGTAATTTGAACGATTATTGTTGGGGTTGCAGATCTCGTTCATATGCAAACGGAACTGGAATTTACGGTGTCGACCCCCGTTGTTTTAGAAATAATAAAGACCGTAAGAAAAGCATACAAAACGTATGATTTCTAAAAGAATGTTAAATAAGTTTAAATGCAAAGTGTCGAAATTCATTGATTGCCTTGCTGATACTCATACAAAATCAATATAATAGTTTTCCTAAGTTATTTTATAATAAAGCAAATCAAACTATACACCTAATTTCCTGGTTAATTTTTAAAAATCTTTTTTTCCTGCATATAATCTTGAAGCTAAAGAAATATTAAAAAAAATCTATGCTATTGCAACCTTAAAACTTTTTATGCAAAAGAAATTATTTAGGTGGTAAAATTATATAGACGCTTTGCATTTGATTGCAAAGAGAAGGCAAAACAAGGTTTAGTATTTTAGTTGGTTATTATACGATTTGTAAATCTTATTCTTCGAGTTGTTTCTTTTGCCGCTCGTATTGTTGGATTTTAGCTTTGTCGGGGGCTAATATGACAAACATACGTTTACCTTCGGATTTAACAGATTGGTCGACTTTGCTTATATCGCTCAAAGCCTCTACAAAGCGGTTCAAAAGTTCTTCGCCTATCTCCTGATGCACAATTTCGCGTCCACGAAAGATTACAGTTCCTTTCACTTTGTTACCTTCGAGCAAAAACTCCCTTGCATGGCGTACTTTGAAATTGAAATCGTGGGTATCAGTTCGCCATTTGAAACGAATTTCCTTGAGTTGTTGCTGTGATTGTTGCTTACGTTGTTGTTTTTCTTTTTTCTGCTGTTCAAAAATAAATTTGCCGTAGTTCACAATTCGGGCAACGGGTGGATTCGCCTGCGGGGCAATAAGAACAAGATCGAGTTCACGTTCGTGGGCAATTTTCAATGCTTCTCGCGTTGGGAAAATACCAAGCATTTTCCCATTTTCATCAACCAATCTGACTTGTTCAACCCGAATTTCATTATTTACTTGATATTTTGAATTGGCTTGTTTGCCGCGGTTTGGTGGGTTGGTACTTGCAAAGCGTAAATTTTTCAACTATTTCCTTAAATTGTTCATAATACCTCATCTATTAAATTACAAAAATAACAAGTTTTTTCTTTCCAATTGTTTTTCTTAATCCAAAATTTTGTAAATTTTAATTTTAATTAATGAAATTCTATATGGAAAAGGTCGACCACTATAAAGCCATTGCCAGAGTTTCATTCATTTTTACCCTTTTAATTGGTGTTTATTTAATCTTCGATTACTTTCTATCTACATCCCGAAGTTTTATTTCAAATTACCCATATCTTATTCCTTTAATTTTCTTTGGAGCTTCTTTCGTACTGTTCCTTACTGCCCAAGCTTTGGCAAAAAATTGTTATATGACCGAAAAAGAAATAAACAATACCCAGAGCTATTTCACTAACCTTTTCGATAATGCAACAGCAGGTTTTGTTGTAACAGACTTGGATGGCAACATACAGGATTTTAATAGAAAGGCTAAAGAAATTTTAGGCTTAAAAGATTATGAAACTACTAATATCTTCCGTCTTTTCCCATCAATTTCAAGTAATGAAATCCAAAGATTTGCAGAAAACAGTAACGAATTTGAATCGAACCCTTCAATTAATTTGGGAACATTTAAATTTACATCTTTCGATGGAAAACCAGTTTTTTTGAATATCTCAATCTCAACCTTTAACCAAAACAACAAAACCTTTTTGCTTTTTTCGGTCCTCGATTTAACCGAAATGACTTTAAACCTCCAGGCACTGCAGTTAGCGGAAAATAAATACAGAAAACTTGTAAATTCAATTCCCGATGCCGTTGTTTTGGTCGATAATAAAAATCAAATCGCCGATTGCAACGAGGCATTCAAGAAATTGTTCAGACTTGAGGAAAAAGATTTAGTTGGTCATAATCTTTTCGAAATAATCAGCAAATACCTGGATCTTCCAGAAACAATGAAAGTTGAATTGAAAGATAAAATGCATAAAACATTAGTTTTGGGCGATATGTCCACCCTACCTAATTTGAAATATGGAAGACTCAAATTCGAAGATGGCAAAACTGTCCATTTTGTTAAGTCCATTTTTAAAGTTACCTTTGACGAAAAAAGCCATTATATGGGAGCAGTCATAAAAGACATTACTCAGCAACATAATCTTATAGAACAATTGAAAGAAGCAAATACACAGCTCGACAAGAAGGTTCTGGAACGTACAAGAGAATTAGAAGAAGCTTTGAGAAATGCAGAGGAAGCGAATCAAAAACTTAAAGAAGAAATCGAGGAGCGCAAAAAACTCGAGATTGCTCTGCAAAAAAGTAAAGAGATGTACCAGAACTTCCTGGATAGAATTCCTGTGGCTGTATATCGAACCAATTTAGATGGTGAATTTTTATTTGCAAACAAAGCGCTTGTTCATCTGTTAGGATGCAAATCGAAGGAAGAGCTGTTTCAAACACGTGCTTATGTTTATTACCCCAAAGCAGAACAAAGGAAAACGGTTTTGGTTGAACATCAGAAAAGCCAAGACGAATACATTAAAGCTGAATATGAAATAATCCGAAAAGATGGGAAACATTTGATTGTCCAAGATTACGGAAGGACACTTTACGACCCTGAAACTACACAACAAATTTTCGAAGGCGTTATAATTGATATCACCGACGAAATAAAATATAAAAATGAGCTGGCATTGAGCGAAAAACGATTTAGGAGCCTGTTCGAAGGTATTTCCGAAATTGTCCTAAAAGTAAGCTTCGACGGCAAAATCATAGAAGTCTCTCCATCTGTTTCAAATATTCTTGGTTATACCCCCGAAGAGTTTGTTGGATTTGATTTTAAAAAAATGTTTGCAAGAAGTGTGTTCTTCGATAGTATTATAAATCTTATTAAGGACAAAGGGAAAGTCCATCAAATTCTTTTAGAATTAATCTCAAAGGATGGAACAGTGAGGTATTTAAATGGCGATTTCCTGCTTTCGGAAAACGATACAATAAATGCTTTTTTGCGAGATGTGACCGAAGAGTACGAAAACAAAAACTTTATGAGCGCAATATTCTCTATTTTTAGAACATTTAGCGAGGAAAATAATATTTACCTTATTGCAGAAAATATCCAAAAGGCTTTGGGATATCTTATCCCTGTTCCAAATTTTCTGTTCGCAATCAAGGACGAGAATGAAAATCGACTGAATGTCGTATTGCACCACGACCGATATGGAACTCGATTGAAATATATCGACTTGGCACAAAATTCAAATCCAATAGTAAAAGTATTTCACAACCAAAAAACCGAAATTTTCGACAATGAGGTACTAAATAATTTATTTGGAAATCCCAAATATCCCGACCCAACAGAACTTGTTGTCCTACCTTTGAGTACATATAGAAATCAAATAGGGATTATAGCAATTTACACATACAATCAATCTCAATTACTTACTAAGACAAAAATATATTACCTGAATATTATTGCTGAGCAAATTTCATTGGGATTAGAGCGAAAATTGCTTGCAGATAAATTAAATCTTCAACTCAAACTTTTCGATACACTTATTGAATCAATTCCCTATCCAATATTTTATCGTGATTTAGTCACCGGCAAATACCGTTATTGCAATGAATCCTTTGCCCGATTTGCCGAGAAACCCAAATCCGAAATTGTCGGTAAGAAAATCGAGGATACTTTGCTATCTGATATTGTCGAAATTCTGAAACAAAAAGACGAGGAAATTAAATCAACTGGCAAGATGCAAACTTTCGAAATTAAAAAGGCTTATCCAAACGGAATTGAACAAACCTTTCTATCAATTCGTTCGCCCATTAAATTCGAAGAACTTAATGAAATTGCAGTAGTTGGAATTCTCATTGATTTAACCGAAAGAATTAATTACGAAAGACAGCTTCAAATTGCTCTAAATTTCAATAAATTAATTCTCGAAACTGCTCCTGTTGGTATTATAACTCTCGATAAAGAGTCAAAGGTTACTTTCTGGAATCAAAAAGCCGAGGAATTAACTGGTTATTCCGCCAGCGAGGTTGTTGGCAAAAAACCACCTTTTTGCGATACACAACCTTGCATCGAAGAGTTTTTAACGAGCGACAGCAAGAAATCTCATACCATCGAACAGACTATTACTCGTAAAGATGGAACGGAAATAATCATTCAAAGAACGATTGCCCCATTGTACGACTTTGAAGGTGAAATTAACGGGGCTATAATTTCTTTCGATGACATAACAACCCGTAAGGAATCCGAGAAGAAATTACATTACCTTGCCGATGTTAATTCTCGATTAGCATCGGTTGCAAATTTCGTTTTAAAAGTCGCCGACAAAGCTACATTGTTCGACTCTATTTTCCCAATTGCATTGCAAATATCTGGCGCCCAGGAAATGTTGTTTACCGAAATAGGGGACAAAGGAGGAATTCCAACAATTGAACTCATCGAGATTATTGGACTTGACCAAAAAAAGACTTTTAATGTAACAATTCCCTTGGAGAAATTTGTTAATTCATACCTTGGTAAGGTCTACACTGAGCGTGAGTTTTTAGTTGTCGAAAATGCCTTGCCCGAAAGACTAATCAATGGACTTGAACATTTGGCAACCAAAAATCTTGCTTTTTTCCCTTTGAACCAAATGGAGAAGATTGTTGGAATTATGGTTTTTTCGTTAACAGGTAAAACATTCACCGAAGAGATTATCTCTGTTCTTAACCAATTAAGTATGATTTTATCTGCCAACCTCGAAAGAATATTCTTCCAAAACGAATTGATGAATACGTTGCAAAAGCAAATGGAAATCAATGAACTTCGTTCAAACTTTATTTCGATGATTTCGCACGAGTACAAAACACCATTGCAGGCAGTTCTGATGTCCGCTGAAATATTGCAAAGGCATTACGAGCGATTAACCGACGAGCAAAGAAATATGCAATTTCGCAGAATTGCTAAAGCTATTCAAGATATGGCAACTATGCTCGATAACGTAATTCTTTACAATCGACTTAGCCGAGCATCTGAAAGGATTAACTTCGAAACAGTCAAAGTTAAACCTTTCTTCGAGGGAATTATTCGCGATTTCGAACTTTATTACCACGACAAAGCTAAAATTGTCTGCAAAACAAAATTTAAAACACAGGAAGCCAAAGTCGAACAACAACTTCTCCATCTTATCTTTTCCAACTTGATTTCGAATGCAATCAAATACTCCAAATCAGATCCGGTTGTAGAAATCGAGGTTGAAGTTAAGAAAGATCTGATTAAATTAGTTTTTGCCGACAAAGGAATTGGGATACCAGAAGAAGAATTACCATTAATTTTCGAGCCATTCTATAGAGGGAAAAATACAAAATTGATAGCTGGAACTGGTCTTGGGCTTTCGATTGTCAAAAATTCCGTCGAGTTACTTGGCGGCAAGATAAATGTTGAATCAAAACTGAACGAAGGAACTAAGTTTACAATCGAATTGCCTATACCATAAATGGGCTGATGATATTTTATAAAATAGGCTATAAAAACCGTTTATTTATTGCAAATTTGAGCAAAGGTAATTAATTTAGTGGATTAGCTAACAAAAGAATGAAAATTAAAATAAAAAGAATTAACGAAGAATTTTCGGACATAGAGTTGCCTGAATATCAATCGGAAGGCTCAGCTGGTATGGACATCCGAGCAGCAGTTGTAGAACCTGTTAAAATCCCGCCCGGAGGAATTGCTTTGATACCCACAAATTTAGCCATAGCACTTCCACAAGGTTATGAGTGTCAAATTCGAACTCGAAGCGGGCTTGCTTTGAAATATGGTATCTTTGCTCTTAATTCTCCGGGAACTATCGACAGCGATTATCGTGGTGAAATAAAAATTATACTTGCTAACTTTGGCAACAAGGATTTTTTGATTCAACGAGGCGATAGAATTGCTCAGCTTGTAGTTGCCCGCTACGAAAGGATTGAGTGGGAAGAAACCAAAGAATTGCCCGAAACAGAACGCGGAGCAGGGGGATTTGGTAGCACCGGTATTTAAAATAAATATTAGTAGGAGGGTACAAAATGAACCAAAGAAAACCGCTATTAAGCGAGGATTGGTTATCGCTTTGGCTTGGTCTTTTGGTTTTTGTTCTATCTTTAGGTGTGATATTCCACGTTGATCTACTCGGATGGGGTGTTAAAACTACAACCTGGGTATCGCTATCGAATGCTTTTTCTGCTGTTTCGAAAACATATTCAGAATTGTCTCCCTTACTTTGCATTGTTTTGACCTATTTATTTATGCTTGTCATTGTTGGAATTGGAAATTGGATGCTTGGAGGCAGTCCAGCAAAATTCATTTATTCGTTCACAGTTGTGTTCATACTTAGTTTTGCTAGTTGGGTTGCTGGAAATTTTGCAAATATTGCAGTAACAACACCAGCCGAAATGCAAAAATTTGGGATAACCTGGTCACTTAAACTTACTGGCGAGGCAGGGTTTATCATAGCGCTTCTTCTTGGGCTAATCATAAGCAATTTGTTCCCCAAATTTGCCGAAACTTTAAAACCTGCTGTGGCTCCCGAACTCTATGTTAAAACCGCTATAGTCATTATGGGCGCTGGAGTAGGAATAAAAGCAATTGAAAATTCAAGCATTGCCTTTTCGATTGTATTTCTTGGGTTATGTGCAATTCTTGCTGCTTACCTGATTTTCTGGTCGGTTGTTTATTATATTTCACGGAAATATTTCAAATTCAGTCGAGAATGGGCTGCACCTCTTGCATCGGGCATTTCGATTTGCGGTGTCAGCGCTGCTATTGCCACCGGAGCCGCCATAAAAGCAAGGCCTGTTGTTCCAATTATGGTCTCTTCGTTGGTAGTTATCTTTGCCGTTATTGAACTTTTGATTCTACCTTTTCTTGCACAACAATTTCTTTGGAAAGAACCATTGGTAGCAGGGGCTTGGATGGGTCTGGCTGTCAAAACCGATGGTGCAGCGACCGCAAGCGGTGCCGTCGCCGATGCTCTCATTATTGCAAAAGCTGCCGAAAATGGGATTTTCTTCCAGAAAGATTGGGTTCTGAACACCGCAACAAACGTTAAAGTATTCATTGATGTTTTCATTGGAATATGGGCATTTATCCTAGCTTATATATGGACAAAATATATTGAAAATAGCGGAGCGAATAGGAACGAAAAAGTTCCCGCTCGCCAAATTTGGGAGCGGTTTCCAAAATTTGTTTTAGGATATGTTCTAACATTCCTTGTTTTCCTTATTATCGGTTTTTCCAACCCGGAGTTTGTTAAAACAACAAAGGTCGAAACAAAGAACGTTAAGCAAATCGATCCAGCTACCAAAACCGAGCAGATAGTAACAATTACAGAAACTAAAACAATACCCGGGGTTGGTGTGCAATCGACGAACCAGGCAAATGTTTTCCGAACTTTGTTCTTTGTTCTTACCTTCTTTACAATCGGGCTTGTGTCGAATTTCCGTAAGCTCTGGGAAGAGGGAATAGGAAAACTCGCTGCCATCTACATCATTGCTTTGTTCGGCTTCATTATCTGGGTTGCTTTGTTTATAGCCTGGCTATTTTTTCACGGAGTTCTGCCTCCAACTGTTTCAAGTTAAATTAAATTTTGGAGTTTTACAATGAACGAAAAGCCTAAAATCTCGGAAGAAATAAAAAAGATTGAATATGAACCTCTCCTGCCCATCGAAAAAAAGCTCATTACTTGGAGCATTATCAGCGGTGTGGTCCTGATTATTGTTCTTTACTTGATTAGTCGATTAATAATTTAAATCTTGGTAATTGTTTTTCCATCTTTATTGGATTGGTTTGCTTTCCAATTTGTATGGAGTATTTATTTTTCCCAAAAATTTAGGGCAATACTTAACATACGATTGCTTAATATTGTTGGACAAGATTCGATTAGAAAATGCTTTTTGTGTTTTCGAAGGGATGTTCTAAACAGCTGGCATAGATTTTGCCTATACCCTTTTCTATGGCAATCAAATATGAAGTAAAAAAAGTCCCTATTGTTATTGCAATTATCACAATTGTAGGGTGTGCTCCGATTGCACATTTTACGTCAAAGGAGCAACAAGATATTAGTATAAAAGAAACAAAATTTGCCACAAAAGCCGAAAAAATTGACTTTGTAAGGCAAAAAATAATCGAAGAAGCAAACAAATGGCTTGGCACTCCATATTGCCTTGGCGGAACAACAAACTGCGTAGATTGTTCGGGATTAATACAAAATGTTTATCGGAATATTGGTATTATTTTACCCCGAACGGCAGCCGAGCAATCCCAAAAAGGTGCCCAAATAGATAAACAAGAAATCTCAATTGGTGATTTGTTGTTTTTTGGGAATAGAAAAAGAGTTACCCACGTGGCAATATATGTTGGAAACAACGAAGTAATACATGCATCGTCGACTCGTGGGGTTGTTCGAGACAAATTGGACTCGAACCTTATGTCAAATTTTCTCTTCGCAAAACGAGTGATAGAAAATAATTAAATATATCAGTTGATAATCGCAAAAAATTTCCAAAAAACTTAAAGAAACAGGAAACAGAATTGCCTTTGGTAGAATTTTAACCGTTTGTTTATAAGCAACTGAACATCGGGGTTATCACAGTTTACAATGAAAATTCATTAGGAAAATCGGACTTAATGAATCTATTGGACAAATATTTTCGATTTGCAGATTGTAAATTGATCTACCGTTGCCGACTAAGTTAAATATTCAATTTAGAGCAATAAATGAAAATTCAAGAATAAAGGAAAAAAGAAGGTCGGC